>Ga0126371_10000328_pt1 | contig 38535 bp, 41 predicted proteins | sample PanSoiMetaPlot_4_FD_110145 | JGI IMG/M metagenome (GOLD analysis project Ga0126371, IMG submission 110145) | Tropical forest soil microbial communities from Panama - MetaG Plot_4 | ecosystem: Environmental > Terrestrial > Soil > Tropical forest > Bulk soil | place: Panama | collected 2016-02-17
CCGGACGATGCGTTGAGCAGCAGCACCGAGGTGTCGGTCACCCCGGCCGTGGGGGTGGCGGCGGGCATGGTGTGGCTGGTCGATGGGCTGCTGTCCACCTTGGTCGTGCCGAGCACATCGACAAACACGGCCTGACCCGCATCGGGGGCGAAGGCGACCGCAACCCAGCAGGAGCGGCTGCCGCTGGACCAGGTCCAGGTGGGGGCCGTCTCATATCCGGTCCAGGTGCGCCCAGCCTGGACCGCCCAGAAGCTGCCCGCCGTGGGCTGCGGGGTCGGCCCGGCCAGCATGGTCCACGGCGTGCCCGCGCTCTGGACCACGCTGCCGCCGTTGGTGTTGTTCTGGGCGACGATGACCACGAAGTCGTTGGGCTGCGGCGCGGTGCCGCTCACCCCCGCGCCCGCGTTCGTCCAGCCGGTCAGCGGCGGCGTGATGGTCACGCTCGATCCGCTCGATCCGCTGGTGAAGCAGCGCGGGAGGATGGCCACCGGTCAGTACACCACCTGCACGCCGGCGAACTTGCGCGGGTTCTCGGTGCCGGTCTGCACCCAGGACCACACGTCGTAGGCGCCGGGGGCCAGCTGCACCAGCCCGCCCAGCGCGGTGGGCCCGACGCTGCACTGGGCGATGTAGCCCTTGTAGTTGCCGAGGTCGGGCAGCCAGGTGCCGGTGAACCACGTGACCGGGGACGCTGGATGGTGCTGGTCGCCCGAGGAGACCGGGAAGGCGAACTGGACGGGCATCGGCCCAGTGGTCGGGTCCACGTCGGACCCGCCGAGGTCGGAGGTCCACGAGACGTTGATCATCTCCTGGGACACCGATGCGATTGGCTCGAACTCGGCCACAAGGATCACCCACCTCGCTGGCATGGCGTGAGCAGCCCAGCGGGTCGGGCTGGGGCTAGTTTCCCACCGGGTGGTGGCCGGGGCCACCTGCCAGGCCCGGTCCACCGGGCCCGCGTGCCACCGCAGCGCGGCCGGCGCGGCGGTCCACAGCGGCTGCGGCTCAGACGGCGGGATCGAGTAGAGCAGCCGGTCCCCGGCCGCGCCCGTGTCGGTGAAGGAGACCGCCTGCAGCGCTCCGGTCACCAGGACGTCGGATGCAGCCGCCCGGTCGGCACTTGTAGCTACAACTGAGACGCTGAGAGCCTCTGTGCCGCCCGCAGCGTCGGGGAGGACCGGTTGTGCCGCCTGGGCGGTCGCCAGGGCGTCCTGGGCAGCCCCAGCGTCGGGCAGGCCCAGAATCGCGGAGACGCCGGTAGCATCGGCCGCACCAGCCCGGTCGGCGGCGCCAGCCGTGACTGAGCCTGTCAACACCTCACTAGCAGCCCCGGCGTCGGTGACCGGGCTGGCCACCGCAGCACCCAGCGCCTCGGCCGCGCCGGCCGCGTCGGGCAGTTGCGGGTTGGCCCCGGCCACGACCGCGATAGCATCGGCTGCGCCGGCCTGGTCGCCGGCCGGGACCGCTGCGGCTGCAGCACAAGCTTCTGCGGAGGCTCCTTGGTCGGCGACCGGGACGGCCACCGAGACGGCCAGGGCCTCGATCGAGCCCGCCACCTCGGCCAGGGTCACCGGGGCACCCAGCACCAGGGCGTCGGCCGCGCCAGCTACCTCAGCCAGCGGCAGGGTGGCGGTTATGGTGAGGGATTCAGCCGCAGCGGCGACCTCGGCAGGAGCGACCCCGATCAGCTGCGCCTCGGCCGCCGCCGCGGTGTCGGCGAGTGGGACCGTGGAAGAAGCCGTCCCAGTGTCGGCAGCCCCGCCCGCCTCAGCCAGGCTAACGGGCATGGCTATGGCCTGGGCCTCCACCCCGGCGCCACGGTCTGCTAGCGGTAGCGTGGCCGAGATCGCCGGCGCGTCCGAACCTGCCCCGGTCTCAGCCAACGGAACGGTGACAGAAGCGGCAGCGGCCTCTGCTGCCCCGGCCGCGTCGGCGATCCCGGCCGTGGCCGTCACGGTCAGCGCCTCAGCCGCAGCCGCGGCGTCACCCAGAGGGACTGAGGCCGTGACGGCCACCTGATCGCTGGCCCCGGCGACATCGGCCAGCGCGACCGGCATGCCCGAGACCATGGCCTCGACAGCGCCGGCCTGGTCGGTCACGCTGAGGGTGGCAGCGGCCGAGATTACCTCTGAGCCGCCGGCGCTGTCCGCGAGAGGCAGGGTGACTGTTGCAGCGCTGGCCTCGGCCGCTGCCCCGGTGTCAGCCAGCGGGATGGTCTCGGCCGGGATGGCCAGCGTATCGGCTGCGCCCGCCGTGTCGGCGATTGGCAGGGTCTTGGCCGGGAGGGTGAGGGCCTCGGAGGCGCCCGCAGTATCGGCGACCGGGACCGTGGCAGACAGCGATGCGAGCGCGTCAACGGCCCCGGCCGCGTCGGCCAGGCTAACAGCCGCGGAGACGGTCAGTGCCTCGGCCCCGGCTGCCACCTCGGCCAGCGGCACGGTGGCGGTGACCACCAGGGCCTCGGTGCCGGCCGCGACGTCGGCCACCGGCACCGCTGCCGGGCTGGCCAGCGCCTCCACCGCCGCGCCCCGGTCGGTCAGGGTGAACGTGCTAGGCGGCAGGTTGATGCTCTGCCAGGTGCTGGTCGCCTGCGGGTCGGTGGTGGCGAAGGCGCCTTCCTGCACCACTGCCTGGACCTGGGTGATATCCCACCCGACAGGCTTGGTGAAGCTGGCCAGGTTGGTCCAGGTGAGCCCGTCCGCGGAGTAGTCCCAGAAGATCGTCCCGCCAGACTCGCGGATCCGCAGCCACGACATGGTGGCGCCGACCCAGGCGATGGTCCCCTGGTTGACGTAGCTCCCGGCCACCTGGCTCTGGGCGATCAGGTTGCCGTTGTTGATGATCAGTGCGGCGGTGTTATTGGCGCTGATCTGGACCAGGATCATGGCCTGGGTGCTGGTCGCCTGCAGGCCCCCGTTGGTGCAGTGGGCGAGCAGGTAGCTGCCGGTCAGGTCGTACAGGACGTTGGACTGGATGCCGCTGTAGAGGGTGCTGCTGGCCGTGTCGGTCAGGGTCAGGGTGCTGCTCGCCACCGTGGCGTTGTTGTAGGCGGTCCACTTGGTGGTGTCCACCGAGGAGCCGGGGAAGTTGTCCTGCAGGTCTTCCAGCTTCTGGGTGATCTTCTCGGTGGCCGCCGCCGCATCCACCAGGGTGACCGGGGTCGCCGCCGCCACCACTGGGCCGAGCGGGCCGACGTTGCTGATCCCGATGTCGTCAAACCAGTAGGGCCCGTAGTTGGACTGGGTGGCACCGGACTGGCCGATCCGGGCGTTGCCGACCATCGCGCCCATGTTGGTGGCAGCGCTGGTGATCGTCTCGTCGGGCGTGGACCCGAGCGGCGCGTCCGGGCTGGTCGTGTAGAGGTCGTAGTGGATCTGGCCGCTGCTGCCAGGTGTCGCCCAGCCCTCAATGCGGAACCAGGCGTTGGTGGGCAGCGCCAGCGTGCCGAGGCCGACCTGGGTGCCGGCCGCGTTGGTGACCGACAGCACGTTGGCGGCGGTGATGCGCAGCTGGCCGCAGATGGTCGGCACAGCGTCGTTGAGGCTCATCAGCCGCGAGACCGCCGTGGTCGCCGCGGTCTGGAACACATACAGCCGGAACCAGATCGGCGACCAGTTGGCTGCCGCCATCGACGCCTGCCAGGTCATGAACGACGTGGCAGCGGTCGCCCCGGTGGCGCACTGGATGGAGAAGCTGCCGCTGTGGGCGTGGGCGCTGTCCGATTGCAGGGTCGCGCCCGAGCCGATGGTCACCGTATCGAGGAAGCTGCCGCTCGCGCCGCCCGTGTTGCCGCCTGAGCCACCGGTCAGCACGGTGCCCGAGGGGGTGATGCCGTCGGCGCTGTTGGTCAGGATGACCGGGACGATGATCTGCGGCTGGGCGTCGGGCACCACGAACCGCGACATCGGCGAGCGCCGGCCGGGAGGAGTCGCAGGATCCTGCATGGACGGCGGGAGCGGGGCTGCGGGCTGGTAGATCGTGATGCCGACCGCCCAGCTAGCGCTGTTGATCGTGACGCTGTGGGTGACCGCGGTCCCGGCGTAAGTAAGGCCGTTGATGCAGCAGTTGTTGCCGTTGGTCAGGTCCACGACGAAGCCGGCTGGGCTCGGGCTGCCCACCGAGATCGCGTTCGGGGTCGAGGCGTAGCCCATGTAGATCTCGGGCTGATTGGTGGCAGCCAGGGTCGGGTAGGTGACCGTGCCCGAGGAGGAGGGGTTGCTCTGGTTGCCGGTGGCCTCAGCCGTCCACACCCCCGTGCCGCCGACGGCGTGGAAGTCCTGCACCGTGATCTCGTTGAAGTGCGAGCCGACCGCAGCGTTCCAGGTGACCGAGATCGAGCTAGAGCCGGTGGCGGTGACCGTGCCGATCCACCACTCCATCGTTGACGGGGTGGCCTCGGCGTCGGTCCAGGGCGAGCCGACCCTCGACCAGCTGCTGACCCCGCCACCACTCAGGGAGGCCACGCTGGTGCCGCCCTGGTTCAGCACGACGGCGACCATGAGATCGCCGATGTTGGTTGGGGCAACCGTGACCGACAGCGCCGCGCCCGTGGTGTTCGAGTTCGACCAGTACGGGATCGCGTGGACCCTGGTGTACGTGACCGCCACGGGGGCTCACCCCCTCCTTCCGGGTGAGCCCGTCAGTCGATGCCCTCCACGATCCACTGGGTCAGCTGGACCGTGGCATTCGCGCCGGCCAGGGTGCCGCGCATGCTGATGCCCTGCACCTGGGTGGTGTCCACCGCCGCCGCCGTCTCACCGGAGGCGTTGGGGATGGCGATCTCGGTGGCTGCAGTCGCGGTCAGGATCGTCTGGGCGGCCAGCGCGTAGAACTTGATACTGCCCTGGGTGCTGACCGTGCTGCCCGAGGTGGCCACGTTGGTGCAGCGGATCAGTGCGTAGGCCTCCCACTGGATGCCGGTGTTGGCCGCAGCCGGGGTGCTGATGCCCGCGCCCGTGGCCAGGGTCACGTAGGTCGAGCCAGTGTTGCCGACCCGCGCGGCGAACAGCGGGGTGAACGTCGTGCCGGTCGCCGTCGTGGTGATGAAGCCACGCGCCGTCACGACCAGCAGCAGGCCCGCGTACCAGCCCTGGTACTGGCCCTCCTGGTTGATCTGGGCCACGTCCGCAGCCGAGCCCGTGACCGGGCTGAGCGTGGCCGTGGTGGCGGTGGACAGCGCTGAGCCAGCCCCGGACCCCTGCGGGGTGTTCGGGGTGACCAGGCCTGCCCAGTTCTGGCCGGCCATGGGCCTAGCTCACAGTGCCGGAACCCGACGGGTAGCCGAACGAGATGGTCTCGGTCGCCGTCCAGGTCTGGCCAGAGGCCTTGGTGCCCTGCGAGGACACGCCCCGGTTGAAGAACGTGCCGCCCGTGGTGGCGTTGGACACGCTGTCGGCCGTGCCCGCGTCGGTCCCGAACTCCTGCCAGGCGAAGTTGGCCACCGAGGTGCCGAACACCGCGGAGAAGGTCAGCGTCGGCGGGGTCGAGCCGGTGGCGATGGTCGGCGCACCGGACACGAGCTTGAAGTAGCTCGTGGTGCTCGCCGCCCCGGTGTCGCCCACCAGGGTGGTCTGCGCGTAGGCCGCCGCCGTGACCGAGGTGCCGACCCCGATCCGGCCGTTGGCCGCGCCGAACTTGGGCGACATGGTCGTGCCCGCCACCCCGCCGAGCAGGGCCACCCACCCGTTCTGCACGATCAGGTTGCAGTCGTAGTCGATGGTCACGCTGTAGGGCGCGACCTTGAACAGCCGGAAGATCGACGGCACCAGGTCGATGCCGGGCCGGAACCTCCCGCTGGCGCGGACCTTGCCCGCCACCCAGTCGGTCTGCTCGGCGTCCCACCGCTCCACCTTGAAGTCGGTGTGGACGCCGGCGAAGTCGCCGTGCGGAGCCGAGACGCCGACCGCCAGCCGGTCAGCCGCCCCCACCATGCGCTGGTTATCCATGATCGTTTCCTTTCATCACAGGAGCGCTGCCTGCTGCTGGAACTGCGTGATGATCCACACCGAGGCGTGCTCGCCGAAGCTGAGCCGCCCGGTCTGGGTGCCATCGGTCTTGTTGGCGAATTGCAGGGTCTGGGTCGTGCCGCGGATCGAGGGCGGGATGGAGACCATCGCGCCGCCACCGATGGTGTGCCGGTAGGGCCCGTCGGAGGCCGGGATCGAGATGATCTGCTGCGGGGTGGTGACGGTCGGCGCGCTGACCGAGCTTCCGATCACCGGCCACATGTAGCCGCGCACGAAGCCGGACTGCCACAGCAACTCGTTGGCCGACCAGGCGACCGTCACGATGGTGGCCCAGTTGGGGATCTGGATCTGCCAGTTCGCACCTGGTGGCCAGGCCACCGTGGTCGCCGAGGGTGCGGACAGGACCGGCGAGCCGGGCCCTTGCACCACGTTGACGATCTGCAGCGTCTGCGGCACCGCTACCTGCCGCAGGTCATGGATGTAAGACTGCTGCACAACCGAGGTGGAGGCCGGCATGTCGATCCGGGCGAGCGGGATCACCGACTGCCCGCCCGGTGGGAGCACCGACCCGGCCGCCACCCCGGAGATCACGCGCGGGAAGATGATCTGCCCGCTGGCCGGGTTGCCCCACGGCGACCCGGACCAGGTTGGATCCTCGGCCCTGGCCACGACCATGTCGGACCGGATCGCGCCCGCCGTCGGGGCGATGCTCAGCGTGGTGTCGTTGCCGACGTTCCAGCCGTAGTAGCTGCCCTGGTAGCTGGCCTCGGCCCCGGCGACCACGACCGCGCCGGACGTGATCACGATGCCTGCCGTCGGGCTCGGCGTGGTCGCGTTCACCTGGCAGTCGAGGTGGCCGATCACGCCCTGGCTGCCGAGGGTCGAGGCCTGCAGCATGAGCCGGGCGTAGGCGGCGTCCACCAGGTTGCCGTTGACGGCCCACACCGCCGTCTGGAAGGTCATGATGTGCCTCCGATCGCGGGCCAGGCGCTGCGCCACTTGATGACGCAGCTGCCCTGCCCGGTGGGGTCGCTGCCCGACAGCCGCATCAGCGTCGAGCCCGGCTGCAGCTGCAGCGAGATCATGGGGTTGCCGGTGAGCAGGCCGGCCACGCTGCTGGTGCCGAGCAGCGCGGTGCGCCGCCACGGCCGGGTGTCGATCACCAGTGACTGGCCAGCCCCGACCACGCCCGTGTAGCCGATGGCCACTGGCGTGTTGACATAAGCCAGGCCCGGCGTGGTGAGCGGCCCGTTGAATGTGATCACCGGCCAGGTGGGGATCGAGCCTGCGTTGACCGCGAGGTTGGTCTGATAGTTCAGCGCGCTCTGCCAGTTGAACGGCGGGGTGAGCGGGAAGGTCAGCGTGCCGAAGTAGGACGGCGTGGTGGCGAGGGTGAGGCTGGACTCGGCGTCGGAGTACCAGTTGCCGTCGGCGGCCTGGAACTGGGCAGCCCACGGGACCAGGCCCTGGTTGGCCTGCCCGTAGACGGGCTGGATCTTGCGCCCGCGCCCGTAGCAGCGCCGGGTCACGTTGGACACTGGGTAGTAAGCACGCAGGATCTGGACCGAGCCCGCGGTCAGCCGCACGGCCGGGTCGGTCCACTTGCCCGCCAGCGCCGAGAAGGCGTCGAGCGCGGCCCTGCCGTTGGCGCTGGCATAACTCTGGCCGTTCTGGCTGACGATCATGCCGGGCAGGGTGTCCACTCCGAACAGCTGGCCGTCGTGGCCGACCACCGCCTGGTCCTGGGACGCCATCGAGCCGGTGTCCACCGAGGTGCTGGCCACCAGGTTGAGGGTGCCGAAGCCGTAGACCACCGTGTTGGGGTCGCCACCGGCCATCTCGGTGCCGATGCTGTACTGACCGAGGGCCAGCGTGGGCTCAGCCACCGGTCACCCCCGAATACCCGGCGTTGGACATCACGCGCAGGTGCCAGCCAACCTCGGCCAGCGCCTTGGCCACCGTGGTGCCCTCGGGCAGCATCAGGTAGACGTCGCGCATCAGCCCGCCGCCGCCCTTCTGCAGCGCATGGGCGGCGTCGGCCAGATCCACGAACGCCTGGCTCTGCCGCGGGTTGAGCACGGCCTCGGGCTGGCCGGTGGCGTTGACGTAGTTGCCGCCCAGCATCCAGCCGCCGTTGTCCATGAACTGGCGGTAGGCGCCGGTCTCGTAGGTGACCCAGGGGGAGAAGCCGCCGGCCTGGTAATACTTGCGGACGGCGTTCCGGGCGTTGATGTACGGGTCGAAGATGTTGCCGGGGAAGACCTGGCCGAGGATCTGCCACAGACCGCTCGCGCCCGAGGGGTTGTGGGCCAGCGGGTTGCCGCTGGACTCGGCGAGTGCGATAGCTGCGGCGACGTGCGCCTGGCTGGCCGGGCCCCCGGCCCGTCCCCACAGCCCTTCCAGGCTGCCGAGGTTCCAGCTGCCCCTGCCCCCGGTGCCCTTGCCACCGGGTGGGATGCCGGTGAACATCAGCGGCATCGAGCGCAGCGGCTGGATCTGCGGGCCCATGCCGCCGCCCTGGCTGATCACGTTGCCGCCGAAGCCGACGATCGCCACGTGGCCAGGAGGTGGGCCACCGGCTGGCGAGTTGTAGAACGCCAGGCCACCGATCTGTGGCGAGCCCCGCGTGACCCACGCGCCCTGGGCCTCGGAGGTCCGCGGCGCGAGGATGCCGAAGTGCCGGTAGACCGCCTGGGTGAACCCAGAGCAGTCGGCGCCTCCGGGCACCGCGGTGCCACCCCAGACGTAGGGGATCTTGCCGGCCCACTGCATCGCCCACTTGGCGATCTCGGCACCCTTCCCGCCGAGGCCGCCACCGCCGAAGCTGAGCAGGGTCTTGATCGCTGCGGTCAGTAGCTGGGCGGGCATGGTGGTGAGCAGCGTGGCCAGGTCCACGCCCGCCCCGCCGACCCCGTGCGGGAACAGGTCCATGAGCGCGTTGCGCAGCGCCGTCTGGTTACCGGTGGCAATTGCCAGCACGGCCTTGGCGATGTCGCCGCCCTTGTGCCAGATCGTGGAGAAGATGTTGTGCTGGCCGCCCGCAGCGAGGTTCTGTCCCTGGTGGATGGCCTGCTGCCCGCGGCCCCCGGTGCCGGGCAGCACCCGCCCGCCGTGCTGGTATCCGGGCACGCCGATCGCGGCGAACACGTCGCCCAGCCGCGCGCTGTGCTCCTTGGAGACCACGGTCTCGCCGGGTTCGAGCAGCGCGGGCAGGATGTCGCCGCCGCCCCAGCCGGGCAGCTTGCCGCCCTTCTGCAGGCCGAACGGATGGACGGGAGACTTGATGTGGGGGCCGTGGACCCGGTCCGACACCCAGTTGAAGGCGTTGATCAGGCCGTTGACCACGTTGTCCACGACCCAGGCGACTGGCTTGCGGACGGTGTCCTTGATCACTCCCCAGGCTTTGCCGACCGCGGACACGCAGGTGTCGAAGTAGCCGGGGATCTTCTTGGTGAAGAAGTCAGCCAGGGGACTGATGATGTTGTCGTGGATGAAGTGCCAGGCGTCGAGACCGGCCTGCTTGATGTCGTTCCAGGCCTGCCGCCAGTGGTCGCGGACGAACTCGACCACCTTGCGGATCAGCGTCAGGCCTGGGATCAGCCACTGGCCCCACCCGTGGGTCAGGAAGTTCCAGGCGTCCATTGCCCAGTTCTTGATGTCGGTCCACACCCGGTGCCAGTGGGTGGCCAGGAAGACGATGGAGCCGATCAGCAGCGATATGGCGATGATGATCAGCCCGATGGGGTTGGCGCTCATCACCAGGTTCCAGGCCAGCCAGGCCAGGGTGATCCCGGCGATGATCGGCACCAGCATCGGGAAGTGCTGCAGCAGCCAGGTGACGCCCTGCAGGATCAGCTTGAGGCCCTCGGCGAACCCCGAGACCATGATCGTGGTGATCTGGACGAACAGCCCGATCAGGACGGGCATGATCGGGACTAGCTGGCGCACGATCAGGTTGATTAGCTGGGCGAACAGCGGGGCCAGCTGCTCCATGGCCGTGGCGAGGGCACCGAACACTCCGCTCGACTCCATGGTGGCGAAGATCTTGCCGAGGGCCCCGGCCAGGATGGTCAGGGACGGTGCGATCCCGGCGATCAGCTTGGCGACCGAGATCAGGATGGCGGCGAGATCCTGCAGGACCGCGCCCGCCAGCCGGGCCAGCAGCCGGCCGATGATCAGCAGGGAGGGCTCAAGGATCTTGATGGCCTTGCCGAAGGCGACGATCACGGGAGCCAGCGCCACCGCGAAGATCGCGGCCAGCTTGCCGATCACGGGCAGCAGGGAGCCGACGGCGTCGAGCAGCGCCTTGAGGATGATCATGGATGGGCGCACGGCCGGCGCGAAAGCCTTGAACATGGCACCAAGATCACGACCGACGTTGGCCAGGGCCCGCGCGAAGATGCCCATGACCGGCGCCATGGCCCTGAGCAGGGCATTTAGCCCTGGGAAGATGTTCTTGACCAGCAGGCCTACCCCGTCGAGCAGCGGCCGGATGGACGGTGCCACGGCCCGGAACGCCCTCGACAGCCCCGGCAGGATGTCGCGTGCGATGTCCACCAGGCCGTGCAGGACCGGCTGGATCAGGGTGCCCGCGGCGCCGAACAGGCCCTTGATCTCGGGCAGCAGCCCGTGCAGCATCTGGGGGATCTGTCGGAGGGCCTGCCGCAGCGGGGCCAGCATGGGCTGGGCGCCCTTGGTGATCACGTCCTTCATGGCGTCCATGGCCGTCTGGGCCTGGGCGTAGGCCGGGCCTGGATCCTTCTTGGTCCCGATCAGCGTCTTGGCGCCGAGCGCGGCCACCCCGGCGCCGACCGCGCCGATCCCGGCGACCCCGCCCACCCCGGCGAGCGCGGGCAGTGCCCCGCCGACGATGGGAATGGCGGCGCCGATCATCGCCGCCTGGGGGCTGAGCAGGCCCATGCCGGGCCCGGCCCCGCTCAGCAGGTTCGCGCCGAACCCGCCGCCGCCGCCACTAGCCGAGGAGAACAGCCGGGCCAGGATGTGGGCGTTGCCGCCGCTGTCGCCACCGGGCATCCGGCCGCCCCGGCCGAACAGGCCGTGCAGCACGCCGAAGATCCCGCCGCGGGAGCGGGCGTCGTTGGTAGCGGCGGTGTCCAGGCGCTGCATGGCGCGGCGGGCCTGACTGATGTCAGACTCGTTCATCTTGGCGGTGAGCTTGATCTCGTGCTCGCGCCGCTCGAACGCCTCGACCCGAGCTACGTCCTCGTCCAGCTTGCGCTTGAACTCGGCGTCGTCCAGGTCCATGTGGGCGACGATCGTGCCGGCGTCAAAGGCCACTACTCACCTCCCCGCTTCGCCTCTAGCTCGGCCCGCATGCTGGTCAGGTCGATCACCTTGGTGCCTGGGTCGGCCTGCCGCTGCTGCGGCCCGCCAGCCGCTGCTGCGGGGATACCGCCCTCGCCGCCGCCCTTGAAGCTGACGACCTCCTCGCCTTCCAGCCCTTCGAGATAGGCCTTCTGGATGTCCCATCCCAGTGCGTCCCATTCGGCGGGCCCGAGCGCGAAGTACCGGCGAGCGAGGTAGAGGATTACCCGGCGCGAGCGGAGGGCAGAGACTTCACCACCCCGTTCCCAGCGCCGGTCCCGGCTTCCGGGTTGACCACCTCGTTCTGCACCCAGGTGAAGAACTTGACCCGCATCCGCATCGGCAGCAGGAGCAGCTGCTCCTTGCTCGGCTGCTCGCTGCACAGCGCCGAGAAGATCCCGGCCGTGTCGGCCATGAACGCGACGAACTTGTCCCCGGTGATCGAGGACAGCGCGTCGAGCATCTCGGCCGGGCTGGCCGTGTCGATGTCCTCGCCGGCCAGGCCCTCCTTCTGGGCGGCCTCGTAGAGCTTCTTGAGGTCATCGAGGAAGCGGCCGATGGCCGCGTCGGACGGCTCAGGGATCGCTCCCTTGGCACCGGCCAGCGCCTTGGGCCAGCCTGGTGCGATGTGCCCGTTGGGCTGCTTGCCGGTGAAGTCCCAGTCGAGAGACTCGACCACGGCTCCTGCGTCGAATGTCGGCATAAGCGCTCCCTTAGCTCGTGGCGACAGCGGTCAGGTCGGTCCAGGTGATCTGGTTGAACGGGCAAACTGCGTTGAGGGTGAGCGGGTACAGGCGCTGCTGGGCAGCACGGCGGTAAGCGGTCTGCACCTGGCCGGCCGACATCACGGTGGGCACCGACAGCACCCGCGCGAAGCCGGACTGGTTCTTGCCGATCACCGCCACGGCCATCTGCGCGAAATTGGTGGACAGGGTCAGCACCGACTTGCCGGGCTGGCCAGCGCCAGCCGGGGTGACGGCGATCGACCCGCCGTTGCCCCAGGCGAGGTTGACGTTAGTAAGCGTCTCCTCGGACAGGCTGCAGGTGATCTGCAGCGTGGCCGTGGACACGATCACCGCCACCGGGGTCGGCTGCTCCTCGATGTTGATGTCCTGCGTCGAGGGGTTGAAGGTCACCGTGACGCCGGCCTCGGTGGCGCCGATGTAGCCCCAGCCGAGCGCGGTCCAGGCGGTGGCCACGCCCAGGTTCTGGTCTGAGGGCACGGCTGTACCGGGCACCGCGGTGAACATGATCCCGACGCCGTACAGCACGTTGGTCGTCGTGTAGGCGGGAGGTGTGTAGACAAGCGGTGGCCCGGCCATGGCTAGCTCTCCTGGGTGATCGTCACGCCGGCGTCGGCTGCGGCCTCAAGGAACGGGGCCACCAGCGCTGCTGGCACGGTGGTGAACTCGGTGCCGACGGTCACGCCGCCGTAGCTGAGCGATGCGTGATCGCCCTCGACCTTCATGCGGGCATCGCCCTCGGTGGCCGCAGCCGTCGCCTGCTTGGACAGCAGCGCGCCCAGCTGCGCCTGCTCAGCCGCGCTGAGCCCTCCCGCCGCAGAGGGAGCGGGAGCAGACGCCGCAGCGGGAGGGGCCTGTGCCGGCGCAGGAGCAGCGGCGGGGGCAGCGGGGGCAGCGGGTGGCTGTTCGGTCACGTCTGGCTCCTCACGGGATGTTGATCATCGAGTAGGCGCGGACGGCCAGCGAGGTGGTCGTGGTGAAGTCCACGACGACGCAGCCCTGGGCGGCGGCCAGCAGCGCCGTGGTGTTGATCGCCCCGGCGTAGGTGACCAGCGTCGGGGCCTGCTGGTTGAAGCTGCCGACCGACCACGGGCCCAGCCAGCCGACCGTGTTGGAGGCGATCGTGTACTGGTAGGTGGTCGCGGGCAGCACCTGCCCGGTGGACCCCACCAGGTCGCCGACCAGCACCTGGGTCACGCCTGCCGCCGTGGCGCCGCAGGCGTAGCCGAGGATCACGCTGCCGTTGTTGGGGATCTGCACCCCGCCCTGGCCAGACCAGGCGGTGATCGCGCTCGGGCTGCCGAGGTCGTAGCCCGGCGTGGTGGACGTGATGAACAGCGCGCCCGCGGCTCCGAGGTTGAAGGGGAGCGGCTGCAGCGTCACCCGTGGTCCGACTGGCATCTCAGACTCCCGTTGCGATCATGTAGTTGCTGGTGAACTCGACCCGCTGGTCTGCCGGATCCCAGGGCATCGGCGAGGGCCCGGACCCGACCCGGCTGCAGGTGGCGATGGTCACGCCGTCGATCTGAACGGGGAAGCTCGCGCGCAGGATCAGGTCATCGAGCAGGCTGGCGGCGACCTCGCCCTCGGCCGGATCCTCGGGAGCGGCACGCAGCCGCACCTGGAAGTTGGACCCGTCGATCGTGGCTTCCTCGGTGAGGTAGCCGGGCCCGCCGCCGCCCGTGATCACCACGAGCCGGTCCGGGCTCGGGGGGACGAAGGGCCCGGCCACCAGGGGGAAGCCAAGCTCCTGCCGGTCATCCCACCCGAGGGTGGAGATCCAGTCGATGATCAACTGCGTCTGGCTGATCATGCCGCCCCCCTCGGGGACAGGCCAGCCCGGCCGCGCGCCGTGTAGTGCCAGTAGATCCAGCCCTTGAGCCGGTCCGGGTAGGTGTCGAACCGCCACCTCGACTTCTGCCGTAGCTCAGCCTCGGTGAGCCGGTGCCGCTTGGGCGGGCGGTCGTAGACCGTCACCCCGCCGCGCTCGACCTCGGGGTGACCGGAGTGCATCAGGTCGCCGAACTCCCACGGCGCCTGCCGCTCTGCCTCGTCGCTCAGGTCTTCCATCGCGCGGGCCATGCCGTGCCGGCCACCGTGGCCGAGGTAGTCGTCGGCCACCATCTGCATGTAGCGCAGGTAGTTGTCGAACAGCGGGCGGGTCAGGAACTGGGCGTGACCACCGCGCGGGTGGTGCAGGTCGAGCCGCTCGTGCTGGAAGTGGGCGTAGACCTGGTCGATGGTCACGCTGCCGCGCAGCAGCCCGTCCCCGCACCGGGTGCGGTCCTTGAGCAGGGCGGCGCCCTCGGCGAACCTCATCCGGTGTATTCCAGCCACTGGTCGTTGTAGATCCTGGGGCGCGTCCACATGTCGGCCGGTGTGACGACCTGCAGCTGGCCGTCGAGGATCGCCGTGGTCGAGTCGTCCCCGGTGAAGACCGCGGGGATGGAGTTGATGATCCGCGAGGCTGCGGCACCGCCCGAAGCCGGATCGAGGATGATCTCGCCCTTGCGGATCGCGTCGAGCACGCCCATCGCTGCGGTGTAGCGGAGCACTGCGGGGTGGTTGGCGCCCATCTCCTTCTGCTTGAGGTAGTAGGTCGTCGCCCACCAGGCGGCGAGGTCGAGCGTGATGTCGCGCACGATGCCCGGCATGGTCGGCGGGCTGGCTGCCGGGTCGTAGCTCACCCCGGCGTAGGTGGAGACCCGGTCGGTGGCCGACCGCAGCGCGAGGGTCAGCTGCTCATCGCTCAGCTGGGCGGCCGTGCCGGTGCCAGCGTCGGTCGAGTCGAGCATCAGCCTCAGATCGCTGATGCTCGCGTACAGGACCGGCGCCGGGGTCGTCATACCGTGACGCCTCCCGCGCCCGCTGCGAGGTTGGCGGCAACCTGATCGTCCAGGCTCTGCAGGTTGTCGGTGCCCCCGTAGGCGGCTTCGAGCGGGTGCCCGTCGGGGACGTCGATGACCGTGCCGGCCAGCACGCGGGTGATGCCACCGTCCCAGGCCACATCGACGTCGGCGATCACCATCCGCGGGTTGAGCGCCATGGGCCCTCCTAGTTGGTCAGGCCGAAGTGGCCGACGGTGTCCTGGCCGTCCACGAACGCGCGCAGGTTGCCCGCGCCGATCGAGGTGTAGAGCGGGCCGGCCGGGTCGAGCATGATGGCCTGGCCCTTGCGCAGCAGGTTGGTCGGCCACAGCGGGCCCCCCGTGGTCGAGGAGTTGCCGAACCCGGCCGCACCGCCCGTGCCCGGCTCACCAGCCACGACGGTCGAGACCGTGCCGGCCGCGAGAGCTACGTCGGCGGTGAGCACATACCGGTTGACAGCCATTCAGAATCCATAGGGAGGGTTGGGGATGGTGACGCCGTCCACCCCAAATCCGGTGAAGGACTGGGAGACCAGCAGCTGGCCGAAGGTGACCGCCGACAGGTGCGAGCGGGACGCCGGCGTGACCGGGATGTTGGTGGCTGTCGCCGACCCGTTGACCGTGAGGATCTCCAACAGCTGCCCGGTGTCGTAGGCGAGCAGCATCCCGTTGGTGAAGCTCGCCCCGCCCGACGCCACCGTGATGGCCGTGCCGCCCGCGTTCAGGACCGCGGTCGCAGTGCCGGTCGGCGCCTGCGTGCCGAACGACCACTGCCACTCACAGCCCCCGCAGCGGTACAGCGCCCCGCCGTCGATGGCGACGAACTTGCGCAGGGCCCTGCACCGCGGGCAGGACATCTGGATGGCCTGGGGGATGGCGACAGCCATGGCTCACCCCGTCCTGGCGGTGCCCGGCACGATGTCGATCGCGTCGGCCGGCACCACGCGCTCATCGCCTGGCTGCGGCTCGTTGGCCTCCGGTGGCCCGGTCTCGATGATCCGGCTCGCACCGGGTGGGTCGGGACGGGGCCCCTCGGCACCGGGAGCGGGCATCACGGGCTGGCGGATCGCGCCGGACAGCAGCCGCGGGTGCAGCCTGGGCAGCGGCTCCTCAGACTCGCTGGCCGGCCGGATCGCTGCGTGCTGGCGCCCGCTTGTGCCACCGGAGCGCATCAGCTGGGCGGCCTCGCGCTCAGTCAGTTCCACGAACTCGCCAGCGGGCACCAGGTCGTTCTGGCCCGTGAGCACGCCGTCAAGCCGCTGCGGCACCGAGATGTTGGTCAGGGCCTGGTAGCGGGTCCGGCCCTCGCCCACCTTGGTGCGCGCTGCAGTTGCGACCATGATCAGACCCCCGACATGAGCACGATCGACAGCGGCTGGTCGAGGCCGATGGCCGAGGCCCGCTGGGTGTCGGACCGCCAGGTCTTGCGCGGCTCATCCCGGTACAAGGGACCGGCGACATACGGAAGCTCATCCGCGAAGAACCCGGCCCGCCGGCGCTGCATCACGATGGCGTTGCCCGCAGGCACCTGGCGGGAGACCATCACGTCGAGCGTGAGGATCTTCTGCGGCAGGGTGCCGGTGTAGAGCAGGTTCTCGGACGCGATGTCGCCGATGTAGGGCGCGGCGAACGTGTTGCTCTGCAGCAGGGTGTTCTTGCTGCCGTGGTTGATTATCAGCGTGTCCGCTTCAAATCCCAGCCACTGTGTCAGGCCCGACGGCGAAACGACATTGGCATTCTCGACCAGATAGCACGCCTGGGCGAGGTCGGCGCGAATTGTCGCACCCGCTGATGCCCAGGTGTTTGCGACGGCCAGTGTCTGGATATTGGCATTGGCCACCACGGCCGAATAAAAGGCCGTGTTCCAGCTAAAGACCATCGTGTTTTTGACCTGGGTCAGTTGCCTGGTGACCGGGTCCACGCTCTGGCGGCGGCGCATCTCGTCCGAGACCATGATCGCCATGGCGCGCTCGTGCGAGAAGACCACGCGCGGGATCCCGATGGAGGTCGGCACGATGGGCACCTCGCCGAACTCGGCCCGGATCTCCGGGTTGTCGTCGGCGTACATCGGGGTGGACTCGGAGTAGCGGACCGCGCCCGAGGGGGCGGCGCCGCCGTCGCGCAGCACAGAGTCCATCACGAACTCGTTCTGCGTCATATCCAAGATCAACTGCGGGATCACCAGCGGATCCTTGAGCAGTTCGTTGACGGTAACTCGCGGGCCATCGGAGTACCCGCGTGCGGCGACTGGCATCGTTCAGCCCCTCTCAGATGACCCGGATCCGGCCCAGGAAGAACGACGTCGCGCCGAGACCGCCGATCTGCTGGGTGAGCATCCCGGCCGATACGCCACCGGGGTGAGTGCAGATGCCAACCACCTGGTCCGCGGCCGGGCCTGCGCCCGCAGGCCCGACGGTCCCGTTGGCGGTGGCGAGCAGCTTGATGCCGGGGGTGCAGGCTGCGGAGTACCAGGCCCAGATGTCCACCCCGCCGTAGTAGACGCTGGTGAAGTCATCGAGCACGCTGATGTCGATCAGCGGCTGGCCGTAGGCGTTGGCCGCCCCGGTCTGCGCGGCAAGGACGTTGGCGTCCTTGGACGCCACCCCCAGGCAGTGGACCGATGCGGCGGTGCAGGGCTTGACCGTCAGGTCGGTCGTGCCCGCGGTCTGGGTCGTGTGCTCGACCAGCTGGCCACCGAAGATCAACGCTGAGACCTGGTAGTTCGCCGGTCCTGCCTTGTAATGCGGCTCCACCGCAGTCATCGGCTGGCCCTCCTAGTTGGAATTGGTCACGCCGACGGCGAGACCTAGCTGGTCGCGGTACGTGGTGGCGCGCATGTTCCCGGCGCCGATGGCAGTGACCTCGGCGGCGGATAGCTCGACCGTGTGGCCGGGCAGCAGGACGCGGGCGGGGTGCGCGTAGTCGGTGGCGGCGATCGTGACCGCCTTGGTGATCAGGTAGCGCGCCATGGCTCAGATCCCCATCTGCTGCTTGGCGCGCTTGAGGATGTCGTCGCGCTCGGCGTCGGCCGCCTCGGTGGGCTCATCGGCCGGCGAGCCAAGCTCGACGTCGGTCTGCAGGCCCATCTGGGTGAGCAGCTTGCCGGTCTCGGTGAGGATCTTGCGGACTACCTGGCCGGCGTCCACCGTGCCACCGCCCGCGAGGTCCACCACGTGCCCGGTGCCTTCGAGCAGCGGCTGCGCGAGGTCGGCGATGAAGGGCGGGACACCGCCCTTGCTGGTCAGTGTGCGGCGCTCGTTCAGCCAGCGCTCGTGGTCCAGCTGGGCGCTGATGATGCCAAGCTGCCGGGCGTTCTCCTCGCCCGTGGACTGGGCAAGCTCGACCGCCATGGCCTCCTCGGTGGACAGCCCGGCGCCGGCGGGAACGGCCTCGGGTGCCGCCCCGGCCGCTGCCGCCTCCTCGGCCTCTAGCTCGCGCTCCCACTCGGCCAGTTCCTCGTCGGTCATGGCGTCGATGCGGTCGGCGATGGCCTGGATCTCGGCCTCGTCCGGGTCGGCGCTGCCGTTGCCGTCACCGCCGCCATTCAGGGCCTCGGGGTCAGGTGCGGCGCTGCCCATGCTGGCCACCAGTTCCGCCAGCTTGCCCGCGTCGAGTTGCAGCAACTCGGCCAGCTTGGCCTGCTGGTCGTCTGTCATTTCGGGCATGCCGCCCTCCTCGTTCGTGAATGCTTCGCCGGACAGGTCGTAGGTGACCTGGGCGTCGTTCGCGGCCTCGACGGCCGACCAGCCGCCCATGCCAGGGATGCGGGGGTCCAGCGTGCCGAGCACGTGCTGGATCGCGCGGGGGAAGAACTTGCCGTCGGAGCGGTCGTAGCCCTCGACAATGCGCGCCGACACGCCGAGGCCGGGATTGGTGGTCAGCACCTCCTGGCCGCGGGCCGAGGGCTGCACCTCGATGTAGAGCCCGTCGGTGTCGAGGGTCATGCCGGTGATCTGGCCGGCCGTGCGCTCAGGGTCGTTGGTGTGGGTGTTGGCCGCGTCGGCTAGCTGGAACGGCACCTGGTCATAGGCCCGGCTGCGGAAGGCGTCCACCAGGCCGGTCAGGTAGGGGCGGTCGAACTTGAGCGTGCGCCCCTTGTAGCTGATCTCCCCGATGGGCAGCAGCTTCTTGCGCCACCGGGTGCCCGACGGCCTGGCGTCTGCCCCTGTGAACGGGGTGAGGATCGCTGCGGTCACTTGCCGCCCCTGCGGGCTGCGAAGCGCTCAGCGCGCCCGGCGAAGGCGTGGGCCCGCGCGTGCGGGAACCCGCGGCCCCGGAGCTTCTTGTAGATCGTCTGGCCCCTGGCACCCAGGCCCGGTGGCTTGCTCGACGCCCTGGGCCCGTCGCTGGCGCCGACCACCGGAGCGGAGTTGGCCAGCGACATCCGCACGGCGGGGATACCGAGGGACTCCATCAGCTGGGTCTGCACGGGCGGGGGCTGCAGTTCCTCCCCGCGGACCACTGTGGTCTCAGCCCGGCGCTGCAGGGTGGTCGAGCCCTTGTTGTGGACCCCGATCGCTTCGAGCAGCGCGGCCCGCTGCCGCACGTGCGGCTGCAGATCCCGGCCGTCGATCGACGACACCCACGCGCCGTCGGGGTCGCGCCGGATCCGGGCGATCTCGTACCCGCCGCGGCGGTGCCGCAGGACCGCGGACCCGTCGTCGGCCCGGCTGATGATGACGTCGTAGGGGCTGGCGACAGCGAGCCGGGGACCGGGCACGGTGAACTCCAACGCGAGGGGATGGTTGGCTGCGGCCACGGCCGCCTTCTGGGGAGCCGCCCAGGACTCCCTGAGTTGCTGCGTCCGGCCGTAGCGGGCAGCGGTCCTGCGCAGTAGCTGCGCTACCTGCTGCCGCTTGGCGGGGTTCTTGACCCGGCCGATGGCCTTGCGGGCCTTGTCCCAGTGGTCGGCGTCCCCTACGGGGAAGCTGCCGTCGGGCAGCGCGAGCCCAAGCTTGGAGAGGGCCCGGCGCCCGGCCGTGCTCTCGGACTTCTGGCCGGTCGGGTGACGGCCGACGCTGGCCATCGTCTGCACCCGGTGGCGTGGCTTCCTGCCGCCTCGGGTGTGGTAGCGGCGACCTGGAACTTTGGGCAGGCCGGGACCGCCGACGTAGCGCCAGTCATGGACGTAGCCATGAGGGCCAACGAGATCAACGGCGGGAGCGCTCACCCGCTTGCACCTTCCGGTCGGTTCGACCGGCGTTCAAAGCGGGGGTTGACACACCGTCTGGAACGTGATGGTAGCCCCTATGCGGGCGGTGCGGGAGAGCCAGGGCGGAATCTTGGGGTGTAAGTACATAGAACAGGGCCCGGTCGCCTCCCCAAGTAGACGGCCGGGCCCTGGTCTGGTGCTGGCCCCCTTATGGCAGAGCGGCCCACATCTGGCCGGTCGCCACGGTGGGCGAGTGCCGGATGCACCGGGTCGTGGTGATCGGGCCCACCAGGGAGGCCGGGCCGGTCAGGCACAGGTGGTGCTGGGCGTTGATGGCCGGCAGCACCGACAGCGCGTAGCTGTAGAGCGGGCTGGCCGGCGGGGTCAGGAACGGCACGTTGCGGGTGACGATGAAGGCCTGGTCGGCACCGCCGTCACAGACCCGCAGCACGATCCGGTTCAGCGAGGTCTTCTGCAGGCAGAGCCCAGTGTCCTGGCCGAACGGGGTCCACTCCTCGAACCACACGCCGTCACCGTGGTAGTGGACCTTGGTGTAGTTGTCGTAGTTGAACGCCCCGACGTTGCCGGGCGTGGGCACCACATCGGCCTGGTTGAAGGAGAAGTCCTGGCTGCCGTCGTCGGCCGCCGCGTTGGGGCTGGCTACCACGTTCAGCCCGGCGATCGTCATCGCTGCGTCATCGGTGGGAGTGAAGTCGTGGCTGCTGAGCGCCGACTGCGCGAACACGGGCTCGTTGCAGAACGGGTCGGTCAGCGCACAGGCCAGCGTCGGGGCGTTGGGCATCGGCTTGGCGCTCGCCGCGGTGAACCCGAGCAGCGGAAACGCCAGGGCACAGATGATGGCAGCGATGAGTCTGATACGGGTCATGAGGACGGTCCCCTCCTGGTACGGATGCGGAGCGCGGGGATGCCGGAACAGCATGGCAGAACATCTGAACGACGCGCGAGTGTAGGCACCGGTTGACACCAGGGAAGGTCAAGACAACCGGGAAGCCAGCCCGTCGGCGAGCGCGATGGTCCCGCTGATGCTCTCACCGTCCACCGCGCCGGCCGCTACCTCGGCCAGCCTGGTGGCCATCGCCACGGCGCCGTCGTAGGTGGGCTCAGACATCTCGGCCTGGGCTCGCTGCAGTACCGTGCCCTGCTGCTCTGCGTGGCCGAAGTAGCGGATCTGCACCGGCACGTGGGTCTGGCCGACCTCGGCAGCGGCGTCCCTCCGGTGGTTGCCCTCGCTGATCACCGGCTGCCCGTTGTAGTCCACGGTGATGAAAATCGGGTTGCGGATCCCGTTGCGGCCGATGTCGTCCTTGAACGACTGCCACTTGTCGCCCTGCCGGTTGCGGTGCTCACTGGGGCGCTCGCCTCGGGCACCGGGCAGGTGGGCGATGGCCGACAGCGGGATCAGGCCCTCCTCGCTGCGGGTGATGTGGGTCTCGTTGCCCACCTCGCCCTCGTAGTCGCGGGCCTGCAGCACTGGGCTCTGCTGCACCTGCAGTTCGTCGTACTTGCCCTCCTTGCGCATAGGCGGGGAGACGCCCTCGACCCGGTCCAGCGGGATGGGCTGGCGGGTGCGCAGGTAGTTGTCGGACCGGATGGTGAACCACTTGTCCTCGGGCCGGACCTTGATCTTGACGATCCGGCTGTGTCCCTCGGACGGCAGGTAGCTCACCGCGCTGGCCGGGTCCACGGCTGCGTTGGTGCCTTCGAGCGGGCTGATCACGCCACGGGTGTCGGACTGCAGGTAGCCGCGCTCCTGGGCCTGGCGCCACTCGTCCTCGGAGATCCCGCGGTAGACGTGCTGGATCGGCTCAGTGCGGAGCACGGGCGGGAGCATGTACCGGAGCGAGTTGTAGTCCGGGCTGGCCGGGTCGCCGTGGTCCTTGACGTCGAACGTGGGCGGGCCCTCGATGCCGAGGGACTCGTTGCCGTGCTGGCTCTCCGGTGGCCGGGTGACCGTGCGTTCGAGCCCGGCCTTGACCATGTAGCCGGACTTGGGGTGACGCACCTCGTCGGCCTCTAGCTGCTGCGGGTGGAACCACTCGGCCAGCGCGCGGTCGCGCCCTTCCCAGCCGCCCCCGCCCATCTTGATCCACTCGCCACCATGACCGCGCGGCTGCAGCGGGTTGAAGTGGGCTAGCTCAGCCGGCTCGTCATCGTCATCGCCACCAGGCTCCTCGGGCTCAGTGCCCTCCTCGCCCTGGACCTGGACAGCCTGAGAGTGCCACTGCGCGAGCCCGTGCTCAAAGTGAACGTCCCCTGCTGCCATGTCTGCGCCTTCTGCCACGTGAGGCGGCCAGTACCCGTTGCCGGTGGCGAAGTGGTAAGCGCCGCCTATGGCATGAGTGTATGCGCCCACCTGCTCGACCAGGTCCGGGCTGTCCACCACCGCCACCGGGTCGATGTCTATCTGGTGCAGGTCGTCGTCGTGGAACAGGCCGAGGTAGAAGCTCTGACGCTCAAGTACCGGCCGGAACATCTCCTTGGCCTGGTCCATGGCGCGCTCGAAGTCGGCCCGGCTGATCGTCTCGGGCAGGTGGACCGGCACCATGTGGCGCGGCCGGACCGTCAGCGCGTACTTGTCGGCGCCGTCGGGCAGGAACTCCGCGGTGTGGCTGTCGATCGTGGCGCCGCCCCAGGACTTGCTGACCTCGGCCCAGCCCCGGCTCTTGATCTCGTCCCAGTGCTGGTCGAGCGCGTTGATCGGCGTGGCGTCCCGCTTGGCCTTGTCGATCCACTGGTTGCCCTTGCGGGCAAGCTCCTGAAACTCGGCCCGGCTCACCGGCCGGGAGTTGCCCCGCGCGTGCTCAGGCCCGATCATCGGGTACTCGTGCCGGCCGTGGGTGCGCCGGTCCTCGCGCGCCGCCCTGGTGCGCTGGTACTCGGCCTCGCGGCCCACTAGCTGCTCAGCCAGCCCGCCGATGCGGGTCCACCGGCCCTCGCGGTCGCGGGGCTGCTGCTCCCAGTCAAGCTCGATCAGCTGGGCGAACAGCGAGCCCGCGCCGGCCATCTCGATGATCTGGGCCAGCGCCATCTCGTTGGCCAGCGCAGAGACACCGGGGATCATCGGCAGATGCTGCGCCCTGGCATAGGAAAGCCAGGTGCGCCAGTCCTTGGCCCGGTTGGCCAGCCGCCCCTTGGCCCCACCGACCTGCTCCATCGCAGCCCGGTCCTCGGCCTGGTTGGCCAGCACCTGCCCCACCCAGGTGATCGCCTGCATCTGGTACGGGGTGATCAGCCTGCCCTCGCGCTCGCTGACGATCTTGGCTGCCTGCCGGTACATGTCGCCGACGTACTCGTGGGCCCGCACGTCGCTGCCGACCGGGGGGACGTCCTCCGGTGGCAGTTTCACGCCCCGCTTCTTGCCCCGCGCGTAGGTCGCGCCGCGGAGGGCGCCACCAGCCGCGATGTTCAGCGCGTGCGCGTCGATCACCACATGCCCGTAGGGGTCGTCGTCGGCGTCCTTACCACGGGCGATCAGGTGGGCGAAGCTGCGGGTCTTGGGACTGACCAGCACCTCGTCAATGTGCTTGCCGTTCAGGGCCAGCTGGGCCTTCTTGACCTGGTCGCCGCTGATGTAGCCCTGGCCCTTGGGGATCGGCTTGCGATCGTGCCCCACACGGGCGGCCCGGAACATGTTGACCGGCCAGTTGGCCGAGGGGCTGTAGTTGGCCAGCAGGATCGCGCCCTCCTCGGCGTTCCCGCCCGACATCGCCGCAGCCAGCAGGTGGGCGTCGTGATACCAGTGCATGCCCGCATCACGCAGGTCGGAGTCGGTGGCGTCATAGGCGTCGAGCACGTTCTGCACGCTCACCGGGTGCTTCTTGAAGAACGGCATGTCGGCCGGGTCGGGGTAGTCAGCGCGCGGGTTGATCAGCCGCTCGTGGGCGGGCACCTTGTAGCGGTCGAGGCCCTTGCCCGGTGCGTCGGGCGGGGTGTGGACCCACTCCCCCGCATGCGGCATCCCCTTGGGGATGCGCCGCTCGTGCAGCCACGCCAGCCCCGAGGCAAGCTCGATGGCTTCCAGCTGGTTTGACAGCGGCTGGCCACCCTCGCCATACCGGCGCAGCGTGTCCATCATGACCACGTACCAGTCCTCGTGGCCGAGGCGCCGGAACTCGGGCTCGATCTTGTGAAGCTCGCGGGCGTAGTCCGCGGTCAGTTCGGGGTCCATCTCGCCCTCATCGAGCGAGATGAAGGGACTGTCTGAGAACCCGTCCCACTGCGCGGCGCCCATGTCGATCGCGGCCGGCTCGCCACGGTCGTCGATCATGAGGTTGGCGTCGTGCCGGTCGTAGTTGCCGGTCAGCAGGTCGAGCATCCCGATGTCGAACCCAGCCTGCGTCTGGGGCATGTCATCGAACACTTCTGCCGGCGTGTAGCCGTCCCAGTTCCCGCCCGGCTGGGTCTCCTCCTCGGCGTAGCGCCAGGCGACCTTGCCCGGCACCACGTCCTCGATGATCTCCTCTGGGTCGTTCGGGTTGCGCGCGACCGCGGGCAGCCCGGAGCCGCCACCCAGAGCCTGGCTGACGTAGTAGGCCAGTTCCTCGGAGTCGTTGTAGATGGCCTCCTGGCGCTTGCGGAGCACCTTGCTGCCGTCGGGCAGCGTCATGATCTCGGTCACGCCCATCATGCCCTGCTCGGGCTGGTCATCGGGCTTGTCCACGGCTTGGCTGAGCACGCCGCTGGTGAACATGTCTTCGAGCCGACGCACGGGGGCGCTACCGGCCCCGTACTCGCTGACGATGGGCCGGGCTGGCATGCCGGGCAGCCACAGCTGGGTGCCATGGATGTCCATCAGGTGCGGGGGTGGCTCTGCCTGCCTCCCCGCGGCCCGCAGCACCGAGGCCGGCATGGCCCGCGACAGCGGCTCGCGGTTCAGCACCTTGCCGCTGCCCCAGTCGAACTGATAGCGCTTGCCGTCGTCGGCGTCCACTGCGGCGACCATGCCGACCCTGGCCACCACGGTGCCAACCACCAGGCCGGGCTCGCCGACCACCTTGTCCCCGACCTCGGGCTTGCGCTCTCGCGGCCCGTACCCGGCCACCCGGAACAGGCCGGGCCCGCCGCGGACCCAGCGCCCGCCACCGGGCATGCCCTTGGGCACCCGGCGCTCGTGCAGCCACGCGGCGTCGGCTAGCTCAATCTGCTCGCTCAGACTCACTGGCTCTCACGTATCCGTTGTCGAGCTTGGCGAGTTCGGCGTAGGCCTGCTCACCGTGCCGGGCCTGGTACTGGTCGGCCAGCCGCTGGGCCATGGCGCTGTCCCCGGTGAGGTGGTCGCCGTCCTGCCAGATCCAGCCGAGGACGCCCTGCTTGTCGCTGATCCGCAGCGCCATCACAGCGTGCGAAGCTCAGCCAGGTCGGCCCGCAGCGTGGCCCGCAGCGCGGCGATCTTGGCGTTGATGGTGGCCGGGCTCGGGCGTTTCGCGGTCTTTCGCGCGGTTGCGCCGGCTTTCGTGGCGCCGGCCTTGGCCGCAGCGGCCTGCTTGGCGCTGGTCGCAGCCGCGCCCTTTTTGACCGGGGTCGAGGACCGGGACTTGCCGTGGCGGGGTAGCTGGGCCTGCAGCGCGGCGATCTGGGCCCGGATCCCGGCGATCTTGGTGAGCAGAGCCCGGCGCTGGCGGGTGTCGTGCCGGTGCTCCTGACGGGCGGCCTGCTGCTTACGCTTCTTCTGCTGCTGCTGGCCACCGCCCTTGGAGAACTGGCCACCGGCCGGGCTGCCCGCTGCCGCCCGCTGCTCGTTCTGCCAGTTCTTCGACTGCGGGCCACCGGGCGGGGAGCCTAGCTCAACCGCTAGCTCGACCAGCGCCTCGGTGATCTCCCACGGGCTGATCGCGTGGCCGTGGCTGGCCTTGGCGCGGGCCTGCCGCTCGATCTCGCCAGCCTCGGCCCTGGTGGCCGCGCCCTTGACCTCGGGGTGCTTGGACCGGACCATCCACTTGCGGATCGCGGCCCGCGCGATGGCGTAGGCCTTGCCCGAGGGCATGCCGCGCTTCTCGATCAGCGCCTTGACGACCTGCTGCAGATACGGGGTGTGGCCCATGCCCTCGACGTCGTAGAGGCCCGGACCGCCAGGCCTCCCCCGAGGTGCCGGGGTTCGCTCAAGCATGGCGGTCCGGGCACTCAGTTCGGTGGCGAGTCCCTTGATCGCCAGCGCGTTCGGGTGCGGCCCGATGATGTTGAACTTCCGCAACTGGTCGGGCGACATGCCCTTGGCTGAGCGCAGCTTCGCACGGCGGCGGCGGATCAGCGCCTTGGTGAGGGCGCGCACCGACTCCCCGGACTCCCTGATCCACCCGTGGACGAACCCCTTGGGCCCGACTAGCTCGATGGCGTCGTGGTCGCCGGCGTAGCCGATGTACTGGGCCCGCTGAGCGCCCGCGGTCGGGTGGGCGGGCGGCCTGATACTGCTCTGGATGCTGCCGGGGTGCTGCATGCTCTCGTGCAGCGGGTTCTTGATCTTGCCCTCCCAGCCGGTCACACCCGGTGGCACCCGGCGCAGCTGGCGGTTCAGGTCGGCCAGTTCGCGGGTGTGCTTGCCGCCGGCCTCGTGGACGTTGGCCCAGCGGGCCATGTCGAGGTGGATCCGGGCCCGGTGCATGTCCCGCCCGCCGACCGCGCTGGCCACGTTGTGCAGCGCGTTGCGCATGGTCGGCGAGGCGTGCGCCGGGTCGCCCGAGGAGATCCCGGCCCGCTCGGCGAAGTCCTCGATCGCGCGGATGTGCTCGAAGCTGCCGGGCAACGTGCCCGGCGCGAACACCCCGGTCGCTCCGACCTTGATCCACCCGTGGACGTAGCCGTGCGGGCCGACCAGTTCGAGGATGCGGAGAGCGTCCTCTAGCTCGCTGGCGAGCCCGGCTGCCAGCGTGCCCTTCTTGACCGCGGCGGCGATGATGTAGGCGCCGTAGGGGGACCGGCCGCGCTTGCGCAGCTTGTCGTAGATCACCCGCTGGCCCTTGGTCAGCTGGTGCCGGAACACGGCCTCGACCTCGCCCGCGCGGGCGACCGACTCCTTCTTGCTCGGCGTGCCGAGGGCCTCGGACGCGCCCATGGCCTCCTTGAGGCTCAGGTGCCGGCCGAACACGCTGCCCTTGGTGCCAACGAACCCCGGCGTCTGGTGGCCGGGCCCCATGCCGGGCAGTGGCAGGTCAGTCTCGTAGAAGCCGGTGTGCTTGCCCTTGGTCTTGACATTGACCCCGACAGACCGCAGCGCGGGGGCCTGCCCCACGCCCACGTACTTCCAGCCGTGGACGTAGCCCTTCTTGCCGACCAGGTCGATGACCTCGCCGGGCTCGCCCGCCGCGGCTATCTGACCTGTGTTGCCCGCGTTGTCCGGTGCATTGTCCGGTGGCTGGCGGAAGGTGTCGTTGCGGGCCCGAAGGTCTTCCAGATCCTGCACCGCGAGCCGGTGCTGGTGGACCAGGTGCATGTGGTGCTTGGCCAGGGCGTGGCCCTCGTCGTCAGTGATGCCGTGCCGGATCAGGTTGCGCGGGGTGAGCACCTCCATCGCGGCGTCGAGATGGCGCCTGGCGCCCTCGGTTGAGCCCCACATCAGCACCTTGGCCGCGTCCCGCACGTGCGAGCCGGCCGTGGTCTCCGGGTGGTCGGCGTCGATCAGCGAGGCGGTGCGCCGCATCCGGCCCGCAGTCGCGTCCCGGTGCTCGCGCTCACGGGCGTGCTGGGGACGCTGCGGGGAAGCACTGGCTGCCAGATCAAGACTTGCGCGGGGAGTCAGGCTTTTGGGGGCCCACCGGGTGGCGCATTGGACCAGGTGGTCCCGCGCGGTCCAACCCTCGGGTACTGCTGGCTGGCCCACTGAGCGTGCTGCCGGCCCCTGGGGCCAAGCGGCGGTGGGCCGAAGCCACGCTCCTGCCGGATCGCGGCATCCCGGTTGGCCCTGCGCTTGCGGGCGAGGGCCCGCTGCAGCTGGGGCTTGGTCGCACTCTTGAGCGTGACGCCCCTGGGCAGGTGCTCGATGGCATCCGCATCGGCGACCAGGGACCGCCAGCGGCCGAGAGGGTCACGGGGCTCAGCCGGATCGAACGCCAGGTCTGCTGCCACGCTCACCTGATCACCCACCTCATCGGTGGCACCAAGACTAACCGCCGAACCACCCTCGGAACCAGGTGACCAGGCGGCTCAGAAGGAAGGGGCTGCGTCCGGGGGCGGGGCGTTCGGGTCGGCGGGAGCGGCGTCGGGCGGCGTCGTGTCCACGGGGGCCGGTGCGTTCGGGTCCGGGGCCGGGATCGGGTCGGCGGGCGGCGCTGCGTCCGGGGGCGTCGAGGTCGCCACTGCGGAGAGCCCGGTGTCGGCGTTCTGCAGCGAGGCCAGCGCGGAGTGCAGCGGGGACAGGTCCGCGGGCGGGGCGTCCGGGTGGGCGGCGACGTACTGCTGGATCCAGCCGGTCGCGTCGGTCATGTGCTGGCCCACCACGCCGATCGCGTCGGCCATGGACTGGATGTCGGCCTGCTCCTGGCTCATGCCGGTCATGATCACTCCTAGCTTGGTGTCGATCTCGGTCAGTTTCGCAAGCAGCGCAGCCGGGAGGATCTCGTCGGCCGACACCAGCGTGGGCGGGGTGGTGGTCAGGTCGATGAACAGGTACTGGCCGTTTGCCACGGCACCCGACCGTAGCAGCACCAGGCCACCGCTGTCAGGCATAGGCCGGCCTCCGGGCCCTGAACGCCTCACCACCGACAAGTGGCGCACCGGGGAACGGCGGGCCCGGCAGGCACCGGCAGTGCGGGTGGACCGCTCCGGGGTAGCCGATCGGGGGCATCTGGTCGGCGTAGAAGTTGCGGCGGTTGGCCGCCAGGCATTCCGGCGAGGTGCGGCTGTCCCTGCGGGTGTACCAGCCGAGCAGTCGGCCGTAGTCCATCGAGGCGCTGTCCACGTTGGCCGCTGCCTGCGCACGGGCCCAGTTGGCCATCAGGTGCTGCCCGTAGTTGCGCCGCTCGCGGATGACACCGTCGGCCAGCGCCCGCACCAGGGACTCGTCACGGGAGCGCGCCGCGGTGACGTCGGCCTGCAAGCGCCGGGCCGAGGCGACCAGGAACTGGGCCCGGCGCATCAGGTTGAGCCGGGCCACGTGAGCCGTCGCGGGCCCGTGGAAGCCGGTGGTCTCGGGCGGCATGCCCATGACCACCCCGAGCGCGGCCTCCACCACCTTGCGCCTGATCCCCTCGGCGATGAACAGCGGGGCCAGGACGCCCGCCGCTGCGGCGACCGTCGCCGCGGTGGCCAGGACCGCAGCAGCGGCGACCGGCAGCTGCTGGGGTGGCGGCTGCTGAGGTGGCGGCTGCTGGGGGGTGGTCATACGTGCGGCTGGTCCGGTGGCAGCGCGACGTTCTCCACATGCCGGCCCGGCTGCACAGCCACCAGGTCCGGGCGGTGAGTGTGCGGCGCCAGGTAGGCGGCGGCTGCCGACAGCAGGAACGCGATGATGATCGGCAGGCTCTGCTGCTGGTCCGGCGTCAGATGATCATGCAGCCACGGCACGGCGCTGATCAGGATCGTGGACAGGTAGCCAGCGATCAGCGCGGTGGTCGGGCCGGCCACGGCCTTCTGCTCGATCGGCGATGCCCCGCCTAGCCCGGCCATGTGTCGTCCTCCTGCCAGTTGTAGCCCCAGCGCCGGAACCCCCGGCGCGTGAACCCCAGCCGCTTTAGCTCGCGCACGTCGAACGGGTATCGCCACTGGGCCCACAGCCACCAGGCCAGCCGCACGACCCACGGCGGCTGGGGCAGCGGCTCGATGATCTCCCGCGTCAGGTGCTGGCCGCTCATAGCGGGTGGATGGTGACGTCGCGGTCCACGTGCTCGTGGACGGTGTGGCCAAGTGCTATCGCGTGCATCGCCGCCTGGCTCATCAGGCCTGAGACCTCGGACAGGTCGTGCGCGTCCCCGTGCCAGTCGCCCTCGTCGCATATCGCCGTCGCTGTCTCGTGGTTGTCGATCTTGATCTCTGGCATGGCGCCCCCTTGGTGCTAGGCCATGCGTCCCGGTGGCGGGGTCTGTGGCGGGGGGGACGGGGTGCGGGGCGGCTGGCGCTGGGCACCGGGTGCGGGGGTGGTCGGGAGGGACGCCCCAGGGCGAGGTGGCGCCCCTCCCGCCTGGGATGCACGCGCTATACCGACCGCAGCGTTCGCCATCCCGTTCAGTGCCCCTAGCTGGCCTGCCGCCTGCGACGGCATGCCGGGGGGCGCTGCAGCCTGCATCTGCTCAGCGCGCTGGTTGGCCGTCGAAGTGAGCGCGGCATGGACCTGGTCGATGTCTAGCTGCAAGATGCTCGCCATGCGCTCGGTGATCAGGTCGAGCACCTGCAGCGGGATGTGCAGGGCCGGCGCGGCGGCCAGGGTCTGGAACATCGTGAGCAGGGCCTGGATCTGCTCATCCTGCAGCGGGCCGAAGTGCCACTGAGGGTAGACCGCCTCGGTGCCGAAGTTCAGCAGGACCAGCGGCCGGATCAGGTCGAAGCTGATCGACTCGGCGATCTCCTTGGCCACGGCCTGCCGGCTCTTGAGGTAGAAGCTGCTCTGGTCCTGGCTGAGCGCGTAGCTGCCCCGGCCACCCGTGGCCGACCCAGTGAGCGCCATGAACCCAGCCAGGACGCTGTGGGTCTGCCAGGACTCAAGCCAGGCCATCGCGTCCTTGAAGATCGCACCGCCCTGGGCATCCCCCGCCAGCATGTCGAACGACTTCTGGCCGTCGGCCGGGTGGATCAGGCCGACCACCCCGCTGCTCTTGAGCGAGGCGATATCATCGGCGCGCTGGTTGGCCTCGGGCTGGTCGTTGCCGTAGACAATGACGCGCGGCAGCGAAGTGTTCTCCAAGAAGTGATACCACAAATACAGCAGCTTCATTTTCGTCTGGTAACACCAATAGCAGATGTCCATCTCGCTCAGCCCGGTCAATGGCTCGCGCGCCTTGCCGTGCGTATAGACATAGGAACGGATCTCGGGGATATCGACATATCCCGGTATCTGCTGTTTCGGTGTGGTCAGTTGCCCGCCGAACAGCCACACCTGCTGGCGGAATCCCTTCTTGGCGCCGGTCCTGCTGTCGTAGCGGGCCTGGCATGTGGAGGGCGGGCGGAAGGCGATCTTGTCGTAGATGATCTTCCCGTCGCTGTCGCGGATCTTCCAGACCTTCTCGAAGAACGCGCGCCGGAATATCTGGCCCGAGGTGATCTGACCGATGAGGTCCGACACCGGGGTGGCCATCCCGTCGTCGGAATCGGGGGAGGCCATGACTGAGCGCACGAACTCGGCCTCGCCCTTGTCGCCGTGACCCGGCCGGATCTCCCAGTCGGCCTCGCGGATCGGCAGGGTCAGCACGTTCTCGACCGCGGAGCAGATCCCGTCGCGGCGGAACATCGCCTTCATGTCGCGGCTGGTCCACTCGCCGTAGTCGAAGACGTCGCCCGAGCCGTAGTAGGCGAACAGCCGCTGGCCCACATCGAACTGGGTGCCAAGCTCATCAGCGAGCAGCTTGCGCCTAGTGGCCTTCTTGAGGTCGGGGAACTGGACTAGCTCACCCGTCGCTGCGTTGTCCTTGCTCGCCACTACCGCCAGCCCTTGACGTTGCCCCGCGGCCCAGTGAGCGCGGGTTGCTTGTCATCGTCAGCGGGGGCGAACTCATCAATGGTCCACTGCCGCCCAGCGTAGACGCCACCGTGCGCCTGCGACAGCCGGCGGCGCATCTTCGAGTAGGCCGGCTCGCCGACGGTCTCAAGCTCCTCGGCCGCCGCCCAGCGCCGCGGGTTGGCCCGGCCCGGTGGGCCGAACGCGCGCCGCAGGAACGGGCTCATGGCCCACACCAGCGAGTCGAGCCGGTCCGGGCTGCGCTCGCCCTGGGCCCCAGTGAACGTCGCCATCTGGTCCTCAAGCTCAGGCATGTTGGCGTCGGGCACCCGGTGGCCGTCGCGGGTGCTGGCGATGTGGCAGTGCCGGACCAGCCCGCCGTGCTGCTCATACAGCGCCGAGACGGGCTCGGCCCTAGTGCGCTTGCCGTGGCTGGCGTGGATCATCTTGTAGGGGACCGCCACCCGCATCTGCCGCATCACCTGCTGGAAGGTGGCGGTCAGCCAGGCGCCGCCGTGGTTCTTCTCGATGATGATCATCGGCGCGGTGCCGGGGTAGGCCTTGGCCAGCGCCAGCGACTTGCGGATCACCCGCATGGCGAACGGGACCGGCGCCTCCTGCCCGCCCCAGTTCTCGGTCACGTAGATGTGCCCGTCTTCGAGCGGCCCGAGGCCCGCTACCGTGTAGGCCTGCTCATCGCTGGTCTCGCCGCCGTCCGAGGGGTCCACGCCGATCGTGATGTTGGTCAGGATCGGCGGGATGTAGTCGATGCGGATCGAGTCCAGCTGGTCGCGGGTCCACAGGGCGTTGGCGACGTCATCGAGCAGTTCGCCCTCAAGCTCCTGCCGTTCCAGCCGGGTGCCCTGGGCGGCGCCGACCACGGCCCGCAGGAAGGCGTCGGACAGGTTCTTGGCGTTGTCGATCGTGCGCAGCCGCCGCACCACCACGCCGCCCTCGCCGGGGTCGTTGCGGATCATGCGCCGCACGAGCTTGCGCGCGGGCCGGCTGGCCTTGGGCGTGCCGGTGGCGATGATCCGGCTGATGCCGTCGCGGACGGCGTACTTGAGCGACTCGTCCCAGGCCGTCTCCCACTTCTCCCACAGCCCGATCTCGTCGCACCAGGCGCCCTTGAGGTTGCGGCCCTGGATCCGCAGCCCGCCCTCGGCCGCGGAGTCGATGTAGATCACGATCCCGTTGTGCAAGATCACCTGGCCGTAGGTGCGCCAGGCGTGCTTGACCGTCTTGGACCGGTGGTCCTTGATCTCGGCCATCGAGGTGCCCATGGCCCGCAGGATCCCGGCCTTGCCCTCGACGCACTTGGTCCAGGCGTCGGCGTAGGTCGGGGCGATGATCCCGTACTCGCCCTCGCCCTCGGGGTCGGACAGGCACCAGTCGGCCAGGCCCTGGGCCCCGGCGCGGGTCTTGCCGCTGCCCCGCCCGCCCTGGAAGTAGGTGACCCGCCACGGGTCGGACAGCGGCGGGAGCAGCTGGGACGGCCGGGCGATCTTGCGCCACCGCAGCCGCGGGTCGGGGTTCTCGGCCTTGTAGCCGGCCGCGACCCCGGTCAGGACGTCATTGAACGCCATCAGCAGCTACCCTGTGAGGGCGCTGGGCAGTGCGGTACGCCGGTAGTGGCCGTCCGGTGGCGCAGGGAACGCCGTCGCTCACCTGCTCCCAGGTGGGGGGCCCGCGGGTTCAAATCCCGCCCTGCTGCCCGGCCGCACATCAGCCGGCCCGCTTCGCGGCCTTGGTCAGTTCGCGCCGCAGCACCTGGCGGGCCTCCTCCTGGGCCACGATGTCCAGCGAGGTCGAGTTGAGCGCGGCGGCCAGGGCCTGCTCGACTATCCGCACCTGGGTCTCCTCAAGCGCGGCGAGCCGGTGCTCGATCCCCAGCCTGGCGATGTCCTGCAGGATCTTGGAGTAGCGCTCCTGGGCCCGCTCGAACAGCAGCACCTCGGCCCGCAGCTGCTCGCCGACCTTGGAGTGAGCGCTGCGGATCCGCTCGGTGGACAGCAGGTAGACCACGATCTCCTGCATGATCGTCTTCCACTCGGCCATCTCCGCGGCGAGGTCGAGCAGTTCGACCAGCGGGTTGCCTATGGGGCGGGGGTTGAGCAGGCGCTCGCCCTGCTCGCTCATGATCTGCAGCATCCGGTCCTGCACCCGGCCCTCGACCACCCGCGCGCTCGCCTGCTTGGAGATCACCGACCCCCGGTTGGCGCCGTGGTTCTTGCACCGCGGCGGGTCAGTGCCCTTGACCGCGACCTGGTGGCAGCCGCTCTCGTGCCTGCAGCGGAATACCCCGGTGACCTCCTCGGCCTCATCGAGCCGGTCCTCGGGCATGTGCCAGAAGCAGAACTCCAAGCCGTCGATCTCGTTGCGCTTGCAGCCCTGCTCCCCGCACGGCGCCGTGCCCGTCCCCGGCAGGACCAGGTCCATGCGTCCAGGCACGGCCACCTCCATGAGGCAGCGCCCCGGACCGGCTCCCCGCTATCGCCGGGACCGGGGCACCGCCCCGTCTATATCGAGCGGATCAGCGTGTCGGCCTCGTCGGTCGCGGCCTGCCGCAGGCTGGCAGATGCGAACCGCCCGACGTCGCCAATCGCGGCCTCGGCGATGCCCTGGATCCGGGCCAGCGCGTCTGCCGCGTTGGCCGGGTCCGCATCGCTGGCGATCGTGTAGATCCGCTCGAAGATCGCGGCTGCCTTGGCCGTCGCCCCGTGGGCGTTGGACGGCAGCACTGGGCTCTCGTTGGTGGTCGGCTGGCTGATGGGCGCCGACGGCGCGGGTGGCCCGGTCCACGGCACTGGGGGCTCGGGCGCCGGCGTGGGGCCCTCGATGACCGGCGCGGCCGAGGTGTCTGGCGGGCCCGCCCCGCCGTCGCCGCCGTCGGTTGGGGGGGAAACCGGGGGCTCAGGGGGCGGGCCCGTGTCGATAGGCTGATCAGGTGGCTGATCAGGAGCAGGAGCGTCCGGTGGGGGCACGTCTGGTGGAGGCTCTGCAGGCGCTGGCTCACCGGGTGGGGCAGGCGCTGGCTCGCTGGGCGGCTGATCTGTGGGAGGGCCTGCGTCAGGTGGCGGCACATCTGGGGGCGGGGCGTCCGGTGGGCTGGCCGGCTGATCCGGTGGGGTCATGGGGTCTGTGGCAGGTGGTTCCGGTGACGGTGTGCCCGGAGCATCTGGCGGCGGCTCTGCAGGCGGCTGACCTGGGTCTGGCTGAGGTGGGCCAGCGCTGGGCGGTGGCGGCGCGTCAGGCGGCCCAGGCGATGGAGCCCCGCCCTGGCCTGGGGGCCCTCCTATCGGCTGGCTCGATGGATCAATACCGCTCACCGGGGGGACGCCCGGATCCGGGGGCACATCCGTAGGTGGAGGCTGATCTGGGGGCGTGGTCGGAGCGTCTGGCGCGGGCGGCGCGTCGGGAGGAACTGGCTCGCTGGGCGGCGCGTCGGGAGGAGCATCAGGTGGCTGACCGGCTAGAGGATCAGTGGGCGGCGGCGTATCAGGTGGCGGCGGCTCTGCTGGGGGCGGTTGATCCGGTGGAGGTGTGCCGGTATCTGTACCCGGATCAGCCGGAACGTCAGGAGCGGGTGGCGCGGGGCCTGCGTCTGGTGGCGGAACTGATGGATCGGGAGCCACTGGACCCTGATCAGGAGGCGGCGCTGCGGGAGTATCTGTCGGGGCCGGATCGGTCGGTGCGGCCGGTGGCGCCCCGCCATCTGTCGGAGGACTATCCGGGGCTGGCGGTGCCGTCCCAGGATCCGCAGTGGCGGTTGGATCTGTGGCAGGAGCGGGAGCGCCGGGATCAGGTGCCGGCTGGTCAGGTGGCGTGGCCGGTGGAACGTCAGGCGGCAGACCCGTATCTGGCGTCTGACCGGCCGTATCCGGTGGCTGGTCCGGGGGCGGGGCCACAGTGTCCGGTGGTGGCGCGGCCGGCGCGTCAGGCGCGGCGTCAGGTGGCGGCGCTGCCGGATCTGGCGGTGTACCGGGGTCCGGCGCGGCCGGGGCCGTGAGGTCAGGCGGGGGAGTGCCGTCAACCGGGGGCGGGGGGCTCGACGGGTCGGCCGCGCTGCCGTCCGGCGCGCTGGGGTCCGGTGTGGTCATGCGGTCCACTCCCCGCTGGTGATGCCTATGGGGGCCGAGGCTACACGAGCACCGGCCTGTTATCAGCGGGGCGTGCTGTACTTACAGATACTTGGTGGGGCCGGGCGGCGTGGGGTTGCGGCGGGGGACCGCGAGGCACCGCCCGGCCCAGGTGGTGCCTGCCTGCTGAGTTGGGGGACTCATGTGGCACGGCCAGGCTACACGGGGCTCAGCGCACCCGGAAGTACGCCGTCGGGTGCCACCAGGGGCCGGGCACGTGCCACCAGATCTGGGTGCCCTGTTCCAGGGCGCCGAACGTGCCCCACCGGGTGACAAGCTCGACGTGCCCGCTGCCGTAGAACGCGAGGTCGCCGCGGCGCCGCGCTGAGGCCGGCTCCCAGACCAGGTGCCAGCTTGCGAGCATCCCGTAGGTGGTCCGCGGCAGGGTGATCCCGGCGTGGTGATAGGCGGCCCAGACCAGGCCTGAGCAGTCAAAGCACCCAGACGTCCCGCCCCAGCAGTACCATGACCCTCGCTGCGCCTCGGCCCAGTTGAGGGCCACCAGGCGCGGAGGGAGAGTGCTGGCTGCGGCGGGGGCTACGGGGGCCAGCCCGCCAATGGCCGCAGCCAGCACCGCCGCTGTAAGTACCCCTAGCAGCCGTCGGATACCCATGGTGAACTCCCCTGCTGCGCGTACAGCTGGTCGAAGGCCTGCTGCTGGGTCGCGGGGGAGGCGTCCTGCGGCAGGCCGGGGTACCCGAGGGCCTGCCAGGTGCTCGGCAGGAACTGGTACAGGCCACCCGCCCCGCTGCTCGCGTTGACCGCGCCGGGGTTGCCGCCCGACTCGGCGGCGATCACGCACGCCTCGTAGCCGCTGGACGGCGTGACTGAGCCCGAGACCGCCCCTGCGGGAGCGGGAGCTACAGGGGCAGCCCCGGACATCGGCGGGGTTGACGCCGGCTGGACGGCCGGCGCTGGCGGCGGGGGCGGTGGAGGTGGCGGGATGGCCGCGAGCGCGGCGTCAACCTGGCGCTGCGTGGGGTGACTGCAGGGCGGAACCACCAGGGTGATCCCGGTGGGCAGCAGGTCCGGGTTGGGTACGGCATGGCGGTTCGCCGCCCACAGCACCGGCCAGAAGCTGCGGTCGCACAGGACCGCGCCCGCCCCGTAGAGCGTGTCGCCCCGGCTGGTGACGTAGCTCGCGGTGGTGGTGGCCGGGGCGGCGGCGCGCGGCTCGGTGGCCTGCTGCCGGCTGGTGCTGACGGCGGCTGCCGCGCGGGCGGCGCTGTGGTGCGGGGCGGCCACCGCGGGGGCGGCGGAAAGGAGGTAACCGAGGACGAGAGCGGCTCCCGCGGCTGCTGCTGCGGCCGCCCGCCGCACGGTAGTGCGCGGCTCTGCCCGCACGGGCTATCCTTCGATCGGCGAATGCGCGCAGGCCCCGGCGCGTGGCGGCAAGGGGGCTTGGGCGCCCAACCAGGGCACCGTAACGCAGCCGTGACCTGGCGGTCTAGGCGGTCCGGTGTAGTTGCAGGCCAGGAGGCTGCCTCTCGGGGTGCTCCTGGCCTGTACTTACTCCCGCGGCTCCCAGGTGCCGTCGCCCTGGCGCTGCCACTCGGCCCCAGTGTCGGTCGCGCGCACGATGGCACCTTCTGGCGCGTCGGTCAGGGTGATCATCGCGTCGGCCGCGTGAGCCTCGGTGCAGTGGTAGACGACCGTGCCCTGATAGCGGTCGATCTGGGCCTGCAGGCGGGCGACCTCCGCGGCGGCCTCGGCGTCGAGGGCCAGGGCCTGGCGGGCGAGCGCTTCGAGGTGGGGGTCAGTCAGGATCTCGGCCGCGTGGGCGGCTGTCCAGGCGTGGAAGACCGCGCGGGCCTGGGTGTAGCTCACCGGGCTGGGTGAGGCGGTGGCAGGTGTGCTGGCAGCGGTGGTCGGTGCAGAACCGGCAGAGCGTGCCGAGGCGGCAGGCGTAGCTGATGAGCATGGCTGGGTGTCCCCGCTCGTGGGCGCATGGCGTGATCTTGCACGCTACGCCGGGGGGCGGCGGGGGCCCAGCCGGGGGTCTGTCCCGTCGAGCAGGATGGCACCGGCCGGCGCCGGGATGATCCCGCCCGCGGTGAACCTGATCGCGTTCAGGTGGGTCCAGCACAGCGGGGCCGGCACCACGAGGGGGCCCGCAACTGGCGAGCCGGGCGGGGGCGGCAGGGTCACCAGGCCCCAGGCCACGGCGGCGGCTGGCGGGGGGCCGGGGGGTTTCAGGGTGAGGCGGCTGGTGGTGGGCGCCTTGTCGGCCACCTCGATGGCCTGCCGCTGGTGGTCGATCGCGTCGGACTTCCACTGCGCGGCGCAGATGACGCAGAAGCCGAGCGGGGTCAGCGAGGTGGGGCCGGCCAGGGTCACGGGCATGGCGGGAGTCTAGCGGGGGGAGGGCCCGCCCCAGCCGCGGGTGCGGGCGATGTGCCAGAGCGCGGCCACCGCCACGGCGAGGGCGAACCACGCCGCGAGGCCGAGGGCGATCCAGGCCCAGAGGGGCACGAGGGGGGATGGTAGCCGAAACGGCGGCCGTCAGAGAGCGCCTGGTGGGAGGTACGCCGGCGCGGCCAGCGGGCAAACCCGCCTGGCTGGCCCTCGCAGCCGCGGGAGGGCCCACCGGGTGGGATCTCGCTGCCTCGCGTGCTCTGGCCCTCCTGAGCCTCGGCCGCGCTGCCAGCTGGCAGAGGGCCAGAGCCACAGAGGGTCACCACCCCGGAAGGGCCCACCATCCTCGGAGGGTGGGCCCTCTGCGAAGAATGCCCTCCATCCTGCGCA
>Ga0126371_10000329_pt1 | contig 38523 bp, 30 predicted proteins | sample PanSoiMetaPlot_4_FD_110145 | JGI IMG/M metagenome (GOLD analysis project Ga0126371, IMG submission 110145) | Tropical forest soil microbial communities from Panama - MetaG Plot_4 | ecosystem: Environmental > Terrestrial > Soil > Tropical forest > Bulk soil | place: Panama | collected 2016-02-17
CGCGCGGTGAAGCCAAATGCGAATGCCACGGCCGAGGCCAAGCCGGCAAGCGACAATCCGCTGTAAAAAAGCCTACCCAGCGGGCGCGCTGGAGCATTCCAACTCAGACCGCCGATGGCCAGCAGCAGTGGCTGCAACGCTCCGAACACGAGCACCAGCAGGAGGAAATAGATTCTCAGAGGATTCCAATCCGGGCCGGCGTGCATGGCCATGATCGAAGCGCCGAGGAACAGCGCGGAACAAGTCCAGGCCCACGCCCACCAGCGGAAAAATTCGACCTTGCGCAGGCGCTGATAGAGGGCCCAGAGCAATATGGCTAGAAAGATGGTGATGAGAAGTTGGACATGAACCGACTGGAAAGAAGGGTGGGCGCTACCGTTCATCTGCACCAAAACCTGAGTTTATTGGCCACTTTATCAGGATGCGGGGTTCCCCAAGACCCCGCAAGTGTACCTCATCTATTCAGAGATTGCACAGTCGCTTGCGCTTTAGAAAAGGGCCAAGTCATTGCCACGGCCATCAACAGGGCCAGAACGGGATCGCAGGGGTGACGCAGCCGGAGCGAAGCCTGGGTGAAGTAGTACACGCAGGGAAAAACGACTGGGTAGGCAGCCAAAGGCAACAAATAGTTGCGCCCCCGCACCAACAGAGCAAGCAAACCGGCCATGGTGCCTAGGAGAGTCAGTCCGTTCCAGGCGAAGAGAAGTTTCACCAGGAGCGATTCGGCGCGTTGAAAATCTCGCCAGGGCGAAGAAGTTCCCAGCCAAAGAGCTACGGCGCGGTTTGCGGCCAGACGCAAGCACAAGGCGGGATGCGCGCGGATGAATTCCCTCGCAGCGCGGCCTTTTTCATCAAGAAAGCGGGTTTCGCCAAGTTGTGCATAGAGGCGTACCTGTTCGTAGCGTGTGATGCGGTTTATTTCGCGCGAATGTTCGTCGTAAATCGGATTGTTGCCCATCCAGAGCTCAAAAGGAAAATCGGATCGGATGGGGATTAGTCGATGGAATTGCACGGCGTTTCGGATTGTCCAAGGAAGGCAGACCAACAGGGCGAGAACCGATACCAGCGCGAGGTTTGTGAGCCGCTCTGTTTTCGCGGCTCGCAACCGGAAGAACAGCCACAGAAGAAAAAAAGGAAAGGCCGCTCCCAACGCCGGATTTACCAGGAAACAAAAGCCGGACAAGAGTCCGTAAAGAACGAACCTCGGCTGTTTGGGGCAGTCGGCTAGGAGAAGCGTCCCGAGGAGTAGAGAGGAAGCAAGCAGGGCGGAGAGCGAGGTGTCCCAAATCCATTCAGACGGAATCAGGACGCCACTCGGAAAGATTGCCCATACCCAACCTGCGACAACGGCCATGGTGCGATTGCCGATACGCTGCGCAGCGAAAAAAAGCGGCAAGCATGCAAGAGCGGAAAAGAAACCGTTGAAAGCAGCGGCGACGTAGAAAGAGGTGATGGTGAAGGTTCCGAAAACGCGAAAAATCTTAGACAGGAAAAATGGGTAGACCGGAGCGAGCCAGGCCGTCGGGCCCGTGGGCTGTTGAAACAGGCAGCAGAATCCCTGTCCGTGGGCCAAAGCTGCAGCCACGCTGCCGACCTCGTTCTGGAATGGGAGGACGGCCAGTGCCTCGGGGAGAACGCGTTGGCCCTGGTGGAACAGGAAGGCGAGGCGCAACAACAAAGCTACGCTGAACGGGAACCAGGGAGAGCAGGCAATGCGTTTTGCGAGGGAAGTCACCGAAAAAAGAATAATCTCGCTCGTTTGATTTTCCAAATGTGCGGACGCTTGTCCTGACGCAACTCGGTGAACTAGAGTACTGCTGGTTTCTACCTTGCTTTGGTAGCACGGCTTCGCGAAACCCTAAATGAAAGGGAAACAACATGTTCAAAAGAAGCGCGCTCTTTCTTGCGGCCTTGCTTTGGTTAGCGCTTATTTTGGCGGCGTGCGGCGGGGCACAGAAGGAGGCCACCGAAGCAGCCTTGAACGCCGCGCAGACTGCGCTCGACACGGCGCAGGACGAAGCGGCCAAGTATGCCCCGGACCAGCTACGGGCAGCGCAGGCGGCGATGCAGAGCGCGCGAGAGGCATTGGCCAAGGGCGACTACGACACCGCGATATCCGCGGCACGGGATGCGGCCAACAAAGCCAGGGATCTCACGACTATGGCCGCCGCGAAGAAAGAGGAATTGACGCAGACCTGGAAGAACTTGAACCAGAGCGCTGTGAAGGCCATGGACGAGGTCAGAAGAAGGCTGGACGCGTACTCGCACGGCGCTAGGCTGCCGGCGGGCTTAGACAAGAGTCAACTCAATGATGCGAAAACGCAGTATGAGCAGCTGAAGCAGCAATGGTCCGACGCGGCTGGTGCCGCGCAGAAGGGCAACCTTCCCGAGGCGATCGCGAAAGCCTCTATCTGGAAGGAAGCGCTCGCAAAGCTGATGGACCTGCTCGACATCAAAGTCGTCGATCGTTAGAAGCTTTCGACGCGCCAGAGCAGGCGAGCGGAAAACGAGGTGTGCTGCAGAAGATCGGGCTTCCAGAGCGCAAGGATTTGAGAACCCTGATAGACACGCTCGAATCCGCCTTCCGATTCCGACACGGTTTCGATCGGTGCAACCCAGAACTCCTGCGCACCCGGAGCGTGGAACGTGACGCGCACTTTCTGCCAGCCATCCTCCACTCTCAACAGGGGAGCAGGCAAGATTCCCGAAAAGCGCAGGTTTTGGGGGCCCGTGGGGGTCTCGAAAAAGCGGTCGGACTCGGTAGGAGCAAGGAAGTTGACGACTGACTCAAGTCCCAGCGCGATCGGGCGGGACAGCGGGGCGGAAAGTGACAGAGAAAGATCGCAGCTCACCTCGCAACCTTGCGGCGCAGGTCCAAACAAGAAAAGCTTGGTGATCGAAAGTCGCGGAACTTTTCCTTCCCCCTTGGCAAGTTCCGGAAGTTCGCATTCAAATTGCAAGTCCGCGTAGTTTGCCGCTGAAGCTCGCACGAAATAGGAACCGGCAGCAACCGGCATGACTTCTTTGATGTTCAGTGTCTCGTAGTCCTTTTGCGTCTGCGCAGGATCAAACAGAAAAATCCGGAAGGAGTGGCGAGCATAACGGTCGTAGTGCAAGAAGCGCTCGAGGTTGGCTTCCTTTACCCGCACCTGGTCGTGAATGGAAATCGCAGCGCCGGTAGTGGGAAAGCTATTGGCGGCTTCGCGCAGGCGTGCATGGTAGGCCTCCGGACGCCGGATAATGGAGTTGATCAGCGTGGTGTTGGCGGGACGAAAATCAAAAAAAGCAACAGTTGCACCGTCCGAAGGCTTCAGCAGCACCTGAAATTCCGGTGCCGTGAAAAGGATTTCCGCGGAGCCGTCGGCGTCATAGTCCACAAGTTCTATTCGCGGGATCATACCGCCCGGAGTGAGCTGATCCGCAAGGGCCTCCGCGCGCACGAGGTTGCGCCAGATTTCCGTGCGCAGATGTGGCGCATAGATTCCGCCAAAGACGCCGTGCCAATATGCGTCATTGCCCTGGCTGCGTAGCACGCGCTCGCGCGCCTCCTGGTTTTGCGCAGCATATTCCGCGCTGGTGCGTCGCGGAGGAATCGACGCGACCGCAGCCGAGGCACGCAACATTTTTTTGTGCAGCAGGTTGGACTCCGGATATTTACGGAAGAAACCGCGCCACGAACCGCCCCGCAGATACGCAAGCACGTCAGACCGTTGCGCAAATTCCTTTTCCAGATTGACGAAGCGCTGCCGGGGTTGCGTGGGCAACACCCACTCCATCATTTCCGCATAGGAAGCAGTGGGCAGATCGGCACGGCCCAGAGGATTGTGAGTGGAGATGAACTCGCCGGGCGTTACCGTCTTCAGCCACGACGAGTTCTCTTCCAAAGCGGCGAAAAACTCTTCGAGCCACCCGTCGGTGTAGCAATGCTTGAAGGTGCCCGGCCAGCAGCCGAATTTTTCCATGTCGTCACCGAAGAATGCGGCGCCGGCCGGGTGCGCCTGCGCGGCTTTCGCGAGAAAGGCAATCGTCTCGGAGACCTTGCGAAATGGAATCAGATACCGAAATTCCTTCAAACCAGGAAAAATCCAGATAGATTTCCCGCGGTCTTCCGCGATGTAGGCGCCATAGAGGTCCTCTGGGTCGAACCCGGAGGCGACAAACGGCAGATCGTCCACCAGCGTAAACGCCACTTTGGCTTCCGCGAGCGCCCAGGGCAGTTGGGGCTCCCACACGCGCTCGGCGAGCCACGCGCCGCCGGGACGCTTGCCGAAGCGTTGCTCGAGGTAATTGGCCAACCTGGTGATCTGTTCGACCTGATCCGCCAGAGGAATCGAAATGAGGATAGGTTCGTAGAACCCACCCCCAATCAGCTCGATCTGCCCGGCAGCGACCAATTTGCGGAGGCGCTCAAAATAGTCAGGATGTTGCTTTTCCAGCCAAAGCAGCAATGGGCCGGAATAGTGCAGCCCCATCCTCACGCGAGGATGCTTTTCGATCATGCTTAGAAAGGCGTCGTAGGCAAGCTGGTAGCACTCCTCAAAGACGTGTTCGAAATTCCCTGCCGGCTGATGCGCGTGGACGATCAAGAGCAAATTGAACTGGGGACTAGGCTCTTTCATTACACTCACATTTCATGATACCAAGAGACCCGAAAACCCGGACAGCAGCGCGGGGCGGTGTTCCGATGGATTGGTTACTTGGAAGGATGCAGGGACACGGCCCAATCCACCACGATCTTCAGGGTCTCGGGTGAAAAGGTCTCTTCAATCGCGGAATATTCGGCGGGTGTGCCGGTAAAAGCGTGCTGGAACAGATGGTTGAGTTCGGAAAGTTCACGCACTTCCGCGTGCGAGTTGCCGGCCTGCTGCAGCGCTTTCTGCAGGAGCGGCAGGTTGGCTTTGGAAGAGACTTGCAGGTCTTTCTGGCCGTAGAGCGCCAATACGGGGCATTTCACGGCTTTGAGGTTCGGCATAGGGTCGTAGTCGAGAAAGAAACGGAACCAAGGTGAAGTGAGCATGCGAAGCTGGGTTTCCAGAGCCGAGGGAGGAAGCGCCGAGTCGAGGCCTGTCTCCTTGACCAGCTTCACGAGCTTTTCCGAGAGAGCGGCGGGATCCTTTTCCTGACGGACCAGAGAATAAGCCGCCTTGTCAAAGCCGAGGCTTGCTTCGAGCTGATCATCGTTGAGTCCCCCGGCCCGGCCGATCATCTCCGATTGGTTGAGGAGGGTTTGTTCGCCGGGGGTGGCGGGAGCGGCGAGCAGCACGAGGGAGGTGACATCCTTGGAGTTTTTCGCCAAATAGGGCGCGATGATAGCCCCTTCGCTGTGGCCAAGCAGACCGACATGGGCCATGTCCACTTCCTTGCGTGATCGTAGATAGGCGAGCGCCGCTGCGGCATCGACGGCGAGATCGATCGTGGTCGCAGCATCGGTGCTTCCGCTGGATTTGCCGACCCCACGCTTGTCGTAGCGAAGGACGATGACACCGCGGCGGGTGAGCGCGTCGGCGATCACCAGAAACGGGCGGTGATTTGCGATGGAGTTATCGCGGTCCTGCGGACCTGAGCCCGCAATCAGCAGCATGGCGGGAAAGGGACCTGTGCCTTTCGGCAGCGTCAGCGTTCCAGCCAGGGTTATCCCCGTGCCGGGGCTAGCGAAGGTCACTTCTTCTTCGGTGTAGGGAAACGGCTTCACCGGGTTTTGCGGCCGGCGCAGTTCCAGTGTCTGGTCGGAACGCTTGAATTCCAAAACAAGATTTTCGGCACTGGTCTGTGACCATGTTCCAGTAATGGTGCTCGCGGCATTCAGCGAACCTTCGAAGACGCCAGCGACCGCCGGTATTTCAAAATGAATGATGGGGTCCTTCCAGGTGACGCGATTGGCCGGCAGCCCGCTGACTCCCTGATCGAGGCTGTCGAGCGCGGCGATGAGCTGTCCTTCTGGATCGTGCGCGACATGCAACTGAAACCGCAAACGCATGCCGTGTGTTTCGACGGCACCCTGCCACAAGCCTTCTACGGGAAAAATGGCATCTCCGGGTTTCCGCGCAACTGTGCCGGTTTCCCGCTTGAATTTCAGCGGTAAGGAAGCGAGGCCTTGCGACCAGTTGCCGTCAATGATTTCGTGATCGGGCGAGACCTTCCCTTCGAAGTGCGCGCCGACCGAGCTCACTTCCAGCTTCAACGTGTAATTGGAAAACGAAACACCGCTAGCCTCGATGGCGAAGACTCCCTGCTCCAAACTGTCCAGAGTGGCGCGCAGGGAACCGCTTGAGGCTTTCGACAGATGCAGCAGGAGGTGGAGCTGCGCTTCGCCGGCTTGAAGCGTGCCCGAATAAGTGCCCTGCGGAACGACGCTGCTACTGGCCTGTGCCGCAGCATTTCCCGTCGCGGCAAACAGCGCCGCTACGCAGAACAACGAGATGTTGAAAAACCTTCGGTGCAAGCTTTCCTCTGAATTCCTGCAGTAGCACGGAATTGGATGTGCTCTCTGCGCAAAAGGCGGCCTCGCGGTTTTCGAGCATTACCCTGGTATGAACAAAAAAAGCCCCGGAAACCGGGGCTCTGGAGGTCCAAAAAAACCATGGCCAGGACTTATTTCTTTGCGTACCAATCGGAATTCATCGCCGCAAAGTTCTGCCACTTCTCCGGCAGATCCTCGAGGGCGAAAATCGCGGTGACCGGACAAACTGGAACGCAGGCCCCGCAGTCAATGCATTCGACCGGATTGATATACAGCATGGTTTCGCTTTGATGGTTCGGCTCGTCCTTGCGAGGGTGGATGCAATCCACCGGGCACACATCAACACACGCCGTGTCCTTCGTGTTGATGCAGGGTTCGGCAATTACATATGCCATGCAAACTCTCCTTTACTTCGGGAAGCGGGCCGGGCTCGCTTACCTAGCGGCACCGGCAAAAGTCCAAATAAAATAAAGCTGCCAAGCCAAAGGCAGCATCCATTTCATTGTACGCGGTAGCCGCTGGATTCTCAACCGCGCAAGAATGGCTAAAATAGAGGCGAGAGGAACAATCATGAAATGCAGAATCGCATTGCCGGCGCTGTTGCTTGTGCTAGCAGCGGCCTTGGGCGCCGCGCAAACGCCGGCACCCAAGGATACCAAGACCGCAGCGCCGAAAGATCCGGAACTGATCGACGTGCACGGCTACCAGAAGCTTTTGCAGGAATACAAAGGCAAGCCGCTACTGATCAATTTCTGGGCAACCTGGTGCGAACCTTGCCGCGACGAGTACCCGCTGCTCAATGAATTGGCGAAACAATACGCTCCACAAGGACTGAAGGTTGTCGGCGTGAGTCTTGACCAGGACGGCGACCTGATCCTGATGCGGCGTTTTCTGGCGCGCTACAAGCCGGTCTTTCCGAACTATCGCAAAAAGAAGGGCGAAGAAGACGCTTTTGTGCAAGCGGTGATGCCTGGATGGAACGGCTCGATTCCGGCATCGGTTTTCTATGCGAAAGATGGACGGCAGGTCGGTCATCTGGTCGGCGCCGGCGACCGGGAGACCTACGAAGCGGCGATTCGGATGTTGCTCTCCAAGTAATTTCCTTCCTGCGGGGGGTCTTTATGCTTGCACTGAAAGGGAACAAACTCACTTATTTCGGGCACAGCACGTTCGGGCTGACTTCCGCGAGCGGGCAGTTCGCGCTGATTGATCCGTGGGTCACCACTAATCCGCGCTGCCCGGAGAACATGAAAAAACTGAAGCGGCTCGAGGCCATCTTTCTGACGCATGGCCACAGCGACCACATGGGGGACATGTTGGCGCTCGCAGAGGAATTCAAGCCGAAGATTGTGGCTACGTTTGAAACGTACCTTTGGCTGGAATCGAAGAAAACCGGAGCGCACTGCCTGCCTGCGAACAAAGGCGGCTCGCAAAAAGTCGGCGATTTTGAAATTACCATGACCAACGCGTTCCACTCCAATTCCATCGAGGACGGCGGGCAGAAGATTTATGGCGGCGAGGCGGGCGGCTATATCGTGAAGATGCCTGGAGGCTTTACCATCTACCACGCGGGAGACACCTGCCTGTTCGGCGATATGAAATTAATCGGAGAGATGTTTAAGCCAGACCTTGCCTGCCTGCCGATTGGTGACATTTTTACGATGGGACCACACGAAGCAGCGTTCGCGATCCGTCTGCTGAACGTGAAACATGTCGTGCCGATGCACTACGCAACGTTCCCGATTCTGACCGGCACGGCGGAAGCTTTAGTCTCGGAAACCCGGGACATCGCCGGCCTGGAAATTCACGCAATGAGACCCGGCGAAACCCTGGGCTAAACCGCTCCGACAATTGCTGACTCTTACGGCTAGGATCGCAGGAGGTTGCGAAGGAAGAAGCCCACGTTCGCGGGGCGTTCCGCAAGCCGGCGCATGAAGTAGGGAAACCAGTCGCGGCCGTAGGGAATGTAGACGCGGATACGGTAACCGTCGCGCACCAGTCGGCGCTGCAAGTCGGTGCGCACGCCGTAAAGCATCTGGAATTCGAAATCATCCTTTGAAATCTGCTTTTCCGCGGCGCAGCGGATGGTCTCGGCGATCATTCGCGGATCATGCGTGGCGACGCCGTGATAGAAACCGCTCGGCAGCAGGAGGCGCATCAAGCGGATGTAGTTTCCGTCCACGTCTGCTTTGCGTGGATAGGCCACCTCCTCGGTTTCCTGATAGGCGCCTTTGCACAGCCGGATGCGGCAGCCATAGGAGAGCAGGTCTTGGACATCGCTCTCGCTCCGATAGAGATATGCCTGGATCACTGCGCCGACCGCAGGAGTCTGCGCGCGCACACGCTTTACAAGCTCGATGGTGCGCTGCGTGTAGATCGAGCTTTCCATGTCGATTCTTAAGAAATTGTCATAGGCAGCGGCGCGCTCGGCGATCGAAAGCACCAGCCCTTCGCAGAACTCCACGGAAATATCCAACCCCAGCTGGGTCAGCTTGCAGGAAACGTTGGCGTTGAGCTTTTGCTGGGCGATGCGATCGAAGATCTCTAGGTAGGCGTCGCGCGCCTTTTGCGCGTCAGCGGTAGTGCTTACGTTTTCGCCCAGATAGTCAAGCGTGGCCAGCATGCCCATGTCGTTGCAGGTCTGCGCCGCCTGCAATGCTTCGTTCAGTGTTTCACCGGCAACAAAGCGGTGCGACATGCGTCGCATCGAGGGGTTGGTGGTTACCCAGTGGGCAAATCCGTTGGACTCGGAAAGCTTCAGAAGGATCGAACGCAACATGAGCAATTCGATTATGCCCGCAGTTAACGCGAGAGGCTAGTGCCGACCTAGTCCCTGTGCTCTTCCAGGAACTTTTCCGCATCGAGCGCAGCCATACATCCGGAACCGGCCGCGGTGACCGCCTGGCGGTAGCGGTGGTCCTGCACATCGCCGGCTACGAAAACACCGGGGATGTTGGTCAGGCTGCCATGTTTGGCGAGGATGTAGCCGTTTTCGTCGGTGTCGAGCTTGCCGCGGAATGCGGCGGAGTTCGGGTTGTGGCCAATCGCAACGAAGACGCCTTGCAAATCAATTTGCCTGGTCTCCGGCGTTTTGGTGTTGCGCAGGCGCACACCGGTAACCACCTTTTCCGGCGCGAGGATTTCCTCGACCACGTAGGGCGTGACGAATTCGACCTTTTCGTTGGCGCGGGCGCGGTCAATCATGATCTTCGAGGCGCGAAATTCATTCCGGCGGTGAATCAGGTAGACGCGGCTGGCGTAACGTGAAAGAAAATTGGCCTCTTCCATGGCGGAGTCGCCGCCGCCGATGACCGCAATCGGAGCGCCGCGAAAAAAATACCCGTCACAGGTAGCGCAGGTAGACAGCCCGCGGCCGATCAGTTCTCTTTCGCCGGGCAACCCAAGCAGGCGTGCCGAGGCGCCGGCGGCGACGATCAGCGACCTTGACTGGTAGGTCTCCTTGCCCGCCGTGATTTTGAATGGGCGCTCGGAGACATCCACTTCAGTGACCGCACCTGATTTGAATTCCGCGCCAAATCGTTGCGCTTGCTTGCGCATATTTTCGATGAGTTCCGGCCCCATTATGCCGTCGGGGAAGCCGGGATAGTTCTCGACGTGGGTGGTGAGCGAAAGCTGCCCGCCTGGCTCGTGACCATCGAGGACCAGCGGCGTCAGATTCGCGCGTGCCGTGTAGATCGCGGCGGTGAGGCCGGCACACCCGCTACCAATGATGACTACATTGTGCATGGACCAAAACTCCAACCGTTAGATTCGAGAAGCCAGCCTGCGGGTACAAGGCGAGGATTGTAGCATTCCCGGAGGGACGAACAACCTGCGGGAACTTCCGTAACCGGCAGCTGCAGCTTGCAGACGCTTGCTACCAGTATATCCGAGGCGAATTCGCCCGGAGGGCAGGGAGAGACATCCAAATTGGCGAACCGCCCCAAGGCGATGACGCTGGACGCCCTACCGCGTCTACCTTAGAGTGAATTTGCTGCGAAACGTTACATCAACGAGGTGAGCCATGGATCCGCGTTACCCGGTTGGACAATTCGCCATGCCGGCGGAGATCACGCCTGCAGCGCGCAAAGCAGCGATTGACGAGATCGCCGCGGTACCCGCAAAGATTCGCGCCGCTGTTGGCGGACTGAGCGACGCACAACTTGATACGCCTTATCGCGAAGGCGGCTGGACGGTGCGGCAGGTGGTTCACCATGTCGCGGACAGCCACATCAACGCGTACATCCGCTTGCGGCTTGCGCTGACGGAAAATGAGCCGACCATCAAGCCATATGAAGAAAGTGTGTGGGCCAAGCTGGAAGATGCGGCGCACGCCCCGGTTGAGGTCTCGCTGAAGCTCATCGAGCCGCTTCACGATCGCTGGGTGCGCTTGCTAAGGGCGGTTACGCCTGAGCAATTCGCCCGGCCGCTGCGTCATCCCGAGCATGGCGTGAAGAATGTGGACTGGCTGCTGTTTCTCTATGCATGGCACGGACGACATCACACCGCGCATATCACGGCGTTGCGCAATCAGAAAGGCTGGAATTAGTCGCTTCTTGTTTGCATTGCTTTCTGGAATACCAGTAGCATAGGAATGTTTGCAGGCAAGGAGAAATCATGGCCAGACCAGCAGGGACGTACGCGGTTTTTGAGACTTCGCAAGGCAACATCGTGTGCCGGCTCTTTGACAAGGAAGCGCCTAAGACGGTAGCGAATTTCATCGGGCTTGCTGAAGGCACGAAGGAGTCTCGCGATGCTGTCAGCGGCAAAACGGAAAAGCGGCCGTTCTATGACGGGCTTGTTTTTCATCGCGTGATTCCGCAATTTATGATTCAGGGCGGATGTCCGCAAGGTGACGGCCGCGGCGGCCCCGGCTACCGGTTCGAAGACGAATTCCATCCCAGCCTGCGCCACAACAAACCAGGAAAACTCTCGATGGCCAACGCGGGACCCAACACCAACGGCAGCCAATTCTTTATCACCGTCGCGCCGACGCCGCACCTCGACAATCGCCACAGCATTTTCGGCGAAGTAGTCGAAGGCCAAGAGGTGGCCACGAAAATTTCAGAAGTGCCGCGCGACGGTATGGACCGCCCACGCGTACCCGTCACCATGAAGGTTCGTATCGAGCGCGTGCCCTGAACACAGGGTTTCCAATGCTCACTCCCGCGCGCCTCACGCAACTGATGATGGAATTTGTTTTTCTGCTTCTCGGTGCGCTGCTGGTGTGGCTGGCCCTAAACGAGCGAATCGCATTCGACCGCCACAGCCGGGGCTGGCTGCTGCTGAGCTTCGCCCTTATTGCTTGGGGAGGCATCGCCTTCGCCCGGCCGGCGCAGTTCTGGCGCAAATGGGAGAAATGGAACCGCGGCGGTTCGCTGGTGCTTCTGGGGCTGGTGATGCTAGGGATGTCGCGTGCGGCATTTGGTTGGATTTTTCCCCTGCTCATTTTCGCCGGAGCGGTCCTGGTGGCCCGCGGAGTGATCGGCTCCCTCCTGATTTTGCGCCAACGCTGAATCTGTTCAGCTATAATCCCCGCCATTGAGGCTCTCTCCGCCCGAGGGAGTAAGCGCTCCCCGAGCGATTTCAATCGCTCGCACTTTCTGACAGGAGAACGATCGTGCTCAAAGAATTCAAAGAATTTGCCATGCGGGGCAATGTTCTGGACCTGGCGGTCGGCGTTATCCTCGGTGCGGCTTTTGGGAAAATCGTGGCTTCGCTGGTGGATGACTTGTTGATGCCGCCTCTCGGGAGAGTTCTGGGAAAGGTGGACTTTTCGAATCTGTTCATCAATCTGGGAGATAAGACCTACGACTCCCTCGCCGCGGCGAAGGCGGCCGGCGCTCCCACATTGAACTATGGCAGCTTCATCAACACCATCATCAACTTCGTGATCGTGGCATTTTCGATCTTTTTGCTGGTGCGCTCAGTGAATCGCTGGCTACCGAAGCCGCCGGCGCCAGTGACGACGAAGGATTGTCCGCAGTGCGCGATGCCCATTCCGATCGCGGCGAAAAAGTGCGGTCACTGCACGAGCGCTGTGTAGCAGTTGTCCGGTTCACTCTCAACAATGGCGGCGCGCCGGTATTTAAAACAAATGCTCAAGGTCAGCGGCGACTGCGGTGAAAATAAACGGGAAATCTGAAATCTGCGCCTTAGGTTGAGAAAAAATCTCTCAAATTTTGGGAACTTTTTTCTTGGCGTTGGACTCGAGGTGTGCCTTCAGACGCGCGACGAGAGCTTCTTCCTGGCCGTCGTCGAGTTCCTTCATGACTTCTTCTAGTGCAAAGTGGACAACGTCATGGTGGTGGAGTTCCAACGGGGCCGCGGCTTCGCTAAAGCGCAACCAGAGGCGGTGCAGGAGGTTCACCTCGTTCGCAGTGAGGTTCGGCGCATGCGGGCCAAGCACCTTGTAGACCTTGTCGCCGTTGGGCAGGTGAATTTCCAGGTTGAACTGCGGCTTCGGATCGGGAAGTTTTTCCCAGGCGTCGCCGATATGGCGCGCCTGCTCTTCGGTGGACTCCTTCGGCGAATGACCCAGCACGATAGTGCTCGATTGCAACGAAGTGGCCGCGCGCAGAATGGCGTCCCAGAGTTCGTTAGCGGCGACCACCGCCAGTTTGATGGTTTTGCCGCGTTTTTCGGCGATGGCCAAGGCCTGCGAAAAGAGTTGCTGCTCGATGCTACCGAAGAGCTGTTCCGCTTCCAGTTCGTATTCACCGGTGGCCGCTCTTCGCAACAATCGAACGTGCAATACCACAACGTCGCGTCGCCCTGGCTTCACCCGATCAAGCACATTGCCCAGGTGGTAGAGGGAGTGGACGTTGCTGACTGGGACGATGATGTTGCCCGGCCGCACACCTAGCGCTTCCGGAGTCAGAACGCCTTCCGTCGCCAGATGGAACTGGTCCATCTCGACGTGAGCGACCGAGCCCCGCGCGCGGTGCGTGACTCTTTCCGAAATCGTGAACACGATGAAAAGGAAAATCGAAAAGGAGACGCCAGCGATGGTTGCTTGTGGCTTGGTGAACAGGTTGATGACTGCAATTCCCAGCATCACTAGGGTAATCAGGCTCAAGCCCAAGGGAATCTCGACACCGAAGAGACGGAAGTTCAAGGGCACGCGATACTCGCGGTCGCCGGGGTGCGTGTAGCGCAAGACCAGAACTGCAAGCCCCTTCATTGCGAAGCTCCAGATCACCCCGAAAGCGTACAGGTTTGCAAGGAAGGTGACGTCGCCGCGGCTGATGATGATGGTAAGAATCTGCAGGGTCGCAATAATCCAAATGATGCGGTAGGTCGTGCCGTAGCGGCGGTGCGGTGCGCGAAACCAGTCCGCGAGCACGCCATCTTCAGACACGCGGTTGAGCACGCCGTTCGAACCTACGATCGCGGTGTTTACGGCACCGGCGAGAATCAACGTGCCGACGACGACCACAAAACCATGGAAGACCAGGCGCAGCAGGAACGGTCCCTCGAGATTCATGGCCAGGCCGCCAATGAGATTTTCGAGGAAATTCTGGCGCTGGGCATCGGGGATGATCATGACGGCAAAAAACGAGACCAGCGAGGTAAACACCAAGCTGTAAATGAAAATTACTAGCCCGGTCTTCTTGAGGTTAGGGAGTTTGGGGTGCTCGATTTCCCGATAAACCTGGGCGAGGGACTCTTCACCGCTCATGGCCAGCACGGAATGCCCCAAACCCACGAAAATAGCGATCAATGCGGCAAAGTGCGCAAAATGCACCCCGTAGAGCCAGCCCATTGCGTTGCGACCGAGCTTCAGGTTCTGGGGCGTCGGGAAGGGCGGAAGAGCCGGATGCCGCAGGAAGACCGTATAAAGGCACCAGCCGATTAGGATGACCACCATGACGGTGGTGACCTGCATGATGCGCATGGCCTTCTGGCTGGACTCGTGAACGCCCTTGATGTTGTACCACCAGAAGTAAATGGTGCAGAGAATGGCAAAAAAAGCGGCGCCGAAATCCGGCTGGATGTGAAAGCCCCAGTGGATATAGTCGGATGTTTCATTGAACAGGCCGACAAGGTATTGGCCCGCCGACACGCCGCTGATTGGTCCGGTGAGGATGTAGTCGAACATCAGCGCGGAGACGCTGAATTTCGCAAGCGTGCTGCCCAGGGCTTCCTTGACGACGCGGTAGACGCCGCCCCGCACAAACATGCTGCAGCTTTCCACGTAAATGGCGCGGACCGCGTAGGAAAACAGCATGATGCCCAGGATGAACCAGGGCGCGGCCTTGCCGATGTAGCCTTCCGCTTCGCCTCCGGCATAGTAGGCGGAGGAAGCCAGGTCATTCAGTACGATGGCTGCCGCGCGCCAAAAGGAAATGAAGCTCAGCAGAGCCGTGGTCGCGACCAAAACACGAGGAATACCGTTGCTCTGGCTGCCTTGGGCAACCGGGCTTTGGGGAGTGCTGCTCATTGACGGGTGTTTAGACCTGCAGATTCCAATGCTCGCACTTTTCCAAGGACAAGTCCAGCTAAGCGGCTAGATTTGTAGATTTTTGTCCCTTTGCATTCCTCACGAATTGCGGAAGGCGGCTTCGCACTCGGGGCAGGGGCATTGAGTACGGAGGTAGTCGTAGCTGTAGATGCCCGTGGAATGGCCGTCGTTAAAGGTGATCTGAATGGCGTAATTGCCGACCTGAGTGGCAGCCTGGGCTTTGGGTTTGGGCTTATACATCTGGAGGAGTGGCGAGGTCTGCAGGTTCATCCCTGCCATTTTCTCTTTTTTGTCGCGCTCGTCGTTGCAGGTGGCGCAGGGGCACTGGTTGCGGAGATAGGCGAAGTCGTAATGACTGGAGTGGCCGTCGGCCCAAGAAATGTCCACCCCCGCACCGCTGCTCACGTGAATCTTTACCGCCGTGGGCTTTTTCCGTTGATCAATGGGTGTCGGCATCTTCAAGACTTTTTGTGGTTGCAACAATCGCCCGGCGGAATGGGATTGCCGTGCGGGCAGGTGGTCGGGTGGCCAAGGAACGAGCAGATTTTCTCGTCGAGTTCCGGGCTGATGATGTGCTCGAACTTGCAAGCTTGGCTATGCGCTTCGTGATCGTCGATGCGGAAGGTGTCCTTGAAGAGACGTTCGGCGAGCCGATGACGGCGTACCACGTCGCGGGCACGACTTTTGCCACGGTCGGTGAGTTCGACAACTCGCTGCTCCTCGAGGAATTTTACGAGGCGCAAGTCTTCCATGCGCGCGAGCGTGCGAACTGGGTCCACGCCGCCGGGCGTTCGAATGTGCTCGAGGTCGGAGGGGCGGCCTTCTTCGCCGCAGACCCAGATCTGTTCGAGCAGGTGGTCGAAGTGGATGCCGTCGTCCATGGTGATGCGCTGGTCCACGGCCAGATGTCCGTGGACCAATTCGATGCGGCGGTCGGCCTGCTGCGCGATGTCCGGGTCGTGCGTGACCATCAAAATCGTGTGGCCAGCGCTGTGGAGTTCCCGGAACAGTCCGATGACGATTTCTTCATTGGCTTCGTCAAGGTTGCCGGTGGGCTCGTCGGCGAGAATCAGCTTTGGCTGATTGATCAGAGCGCGAGCGATGGCCACCCGCTGCTGCTCGCCGCCGGAAAGCTGCGATGGCAAGTGCGTCAGGCGGTGGCCCAAGCCGACACGCCGGAGGGCTTCTTCGGCCTGCTTTTCGTCGGTGACGCTGTGAAAATATTGCGCCAGCATCACATTTTCAAGCGCACTCAGATACGGCACCAGGTGGAATTGCTGGAAGACGAAGCCGATTTTTTCGGCGCGGTAGCGCACCAGATCGCTTTCCGAGAGTTTCGCAAGGTCGGTGCCGTCCACGACCACGTGGCCAGAGGTCAGTGTGTCGAGCCCGCCGAGAATGTTGATGAGCGTGGTTTTTCCAGAACCTGACGGGCCCATCAGCGCGACCCACTCGCCGGCCTGGATGTGCAACGATATGCCGTTCAGGGCGCGGAGCGTGCCGTACTCCTTCACCAACGCATCAATGCGCACTTGCGCGTTCAAGCTTCACCTCGGAATACACTTGCGGGACGAACACTCGCCAGACGGCGCAGGGGAAATGCGCTGGCTATTGAAACCACCACCGTGACGGCGACCGAAATAGGATACACAATCCAACGCGGCTGCGCCGCCACGCCAAACACCGCCTTGCCGAGCCAGATGGAGCTGATGATGCCGATGGCGGACCCAACAAGTCCACCCATGATGCCCATTAGTATGGCTTCGGCGAGGAAAAGTCGCACAACACGACGCACCGATCCGCCAATGGCCTTCATGAGACCGACATCGTTTTTTCGCTCGATGGCCACGTTGCTCATGCCCGCCATGACGCAAAGTGAAGTGAGAATCAAGACGAGGACGACGGTGGCCGACAGAAGGCCGCTGATGCGGTTGTAGAGTTTGCCCTCGGCCTCGGCGAGCTGCTTGACACCGCGAACATCGCCGGCGGTAACCTGTTTGCCGAGCGCGGCGATGAATTGGCCGATCGAATCCGGAGTGCCCGTAACACTGAGTTGAATCAGGCTGATGCGGCCGGGCAAATCAGCAAGCGCCTGGGCGGTGGCGAGGTTGGTGAAGACTTGGGTGTCCTCGGGGCCACCAGTTGCGACAACGGCAAAGATTTTGCACGCGGCTTCCCTGCCCTGATCGCGGAGATCGATGGAATCTCCGGCGTGAACCTTGAACTGTTCGGCAGCCTTCGCCCCGATTTCGCACGCGTTCGCATCTTTTTCCAGCTCGGCGGAGTACTCGATGCGCTTGCCGGGCCGCACTTGCGTGAGCCCTTGCCCCGCGGTACCGGCGATGACCGCCGCTTGCTGTTGAGTTTCACCGGCTTTGGCGACTTCGCCGATGACATATAAGAAGGCCACCGCGGGCACCGGCTTTCCGGCGTGTTCGGTTGGCATTGCGACGACGAGTTTCTGGTCCAGAGTGGCACCGGCGGAGTATGCGTTGGCATCTCGCGGGGCAACGATGACGTTTGCGCCGAGTGCGCGAAATTCGGCCGTGAGGCGCTTGTTGGCGTCAATCTGTAGATTCAGCAGGGACGAGGTGATGGCGGCGCCCGCTCCGAGAGCGAGCAGAATGACGAACAGGCGCCCATAGTTGGCGGTAAGCAACCTGCCGACGATGCGCCAAAACATCGGGGATTGGCTCATTACTCGCCTCGCAGGATCGGCGCGGGATCATATTTCGAGGCCCTACGCAGGGGATAAGCGCTGCCTAGCAAGGTGATGAGCGCGGCGAGGAGGAGTACGATGAACAAGACGAAAATTTTTGGCTCCGGGGCGAAGCCGAAGACGCGTTGGCCGAGCAGCCGCGCCAGCAGGACGCCGATGCAGAAGCCGATGCCGCCGCCGACGAAAGCCACAAGCAGCTGTTCGGCTGCGAGCAGAACGCCGACCAGGCCGGAGCCTGCGCCTAGCGCCTTCATCAAGCCGATTTCCGTGCGTCGCTCGATGACAGAAGCCGCAGCCGAAGCGCCGACCGCCAAAGCCGCCGCCAGTAGCGCAGCGAAAGTGACCAGCCAGAGCAGCATGCGTACCCGCGTGAGAATGGTTCCCTCTCCCTCAGCGACGCGGCGGATCACACGCACATCGGTCCCTTTGAGTTCCTCCCCGATTTGCAGAGCGATCGAAGAAATGTACGGCGTGCAATACCAGGTGTCGAACTCTTGCGGAGTCATTCGCTTCGGGTCCTTGCGCGCGAAGGCATCTTCGGGTTTTGTTAACGCACTCACATACAGTCGCCTGTACTCGCCGGGTTTTCCTGCGAGACTTTGCACGACATTGAGCGGCGCGACCACGGCGTTCTCTTCCGGTCCGCCAGTCGAAAGCAAACCGACTACCTTAAATTCTTTCCAGCCCTGTTTGCCGCCGGCACGGACGTGCAGAATGTCGCCGACATTCACACCAAAATGTTTCGCAGCCCCCACACCCACCAGACACTCGTCGGAGCCGTCCTTGAACCAGCGGCCGTCCACCTGCCACCACGGATTTGTTTTGGGGATGCCGGTTTCATAGGTGGTGCCGTCGGGAATCGGAACCGGGTGATTGGACCACGTGCCGATCAGTGTTGTGTTGTCGGAAACCTCGGGACTCGGCCCATTCTTAGAAGCCGGGGACCACGCCGCAACGGGCAGCTCAAGGACAGGCGCAAAGGCCATGATATTGAATCGCCAGAAAATGGTTTTGAGTTTGCCGAGGTCGGCTTCAGGGAGATAGGCTCCGGCATTGGCGGGGCGATAGTCGACGCCGCCGATTGCAAGGGGCAGCGAGTCGGCTTGCGGCGTTACCAGTAGGTTCGCGCCGAGACTCCGGAATTCGCGCGCGAGACGGTCGCCGACGTCGAGCGACACGCTCAGCGCCGCAGTTGCCACCGCCATCCCCAGGGCCAGTGCGGCCAAAGTCAGCAGTTTGCGTTTGGGTCGGCGCGTGAACGAGTCGGCTACGAGTCGAAAAAACATTTCCCTGGCTTGGTGAGTTGGCCAAGTCTCCTATCTCGGAATTTCTTCCGCAGCTTTGCTTATCGTGGAAACGTCGATGAGTACATCGGTCCCGTCGAGGTGGGACGCAAAGCCAATCGGGTTGCATCCGCCCTGCTGGCCAATCGAAGGGATATAGATGGCCGAGGCGCAACGGCGGCAAATCACGTTCTGGCCGTCTTGACGATACCCGTCAGCGCCGCAGATCAAGCAGGCATCGAGCGCCGTCCCATAGCCGTTAGGCTTTTTGATCACCATGAAACGAACGGACTGGCCGCTTACATTCAGCGTGAACAGGTGCAAATTGCCGTCCTGCAGTTCGGCTACGGGGATCGTCACAATACCGTTGACCGCCTCGACTGGCCGGGCCTGGGGAGGCGCGGAGTTCACCTTGGCATAGATAAAGTCGGCGGTCAGTGCAAGGATCACCGACAAACTGACAAAAGCCGCGGCTATCATCCAGCGGCGCTGGCGGCGATTCTGCGCCTCCAAAAGGCGGCGCTCGGCATCATTGGCCGCGGCGTTGCCGACCTTGGCGTGGGAAGCCGCCTGCCACTCGCGGAAAATCATCAGGGCAGCGGCGCCGAAGACAAAGATGAAGAAGAAAAGTTCGTTGCGTACGATGGGACCAAGGATGGCCATTTCCGACTTGCTCGAAGGGATCCAGCGGGCCTCACTCAACTCGTGGAGTCCGGTGACGGCGAGTTGAACGGCCACGAGGATCAAGATCGCACTGGTAACGGCAAAGAAGCGGTGGAGAGGCACCCGGAGCGTTCCCTTAAAGAAAAACAGGCCGACGGCGACGGCAGCGGCGATGCCGACGGCCGTGCCAATCCAGGTTTGCAGGCCTTCGGTCGACAGTTCAACCGCGCGTAAAATCAGGGCGAGTTCGGCGCCCTCACGCACGACCATAAGGAAGACGAAAAGCGCCAGCCCCCAGCCCGCCGCAGACCCCGCTTTGGCCGCATAACTTTCTACCTTATCTTCGATTTCCTTTTTTAGGTGCTTGGCGATGTGGTTCATCCAGACGATCATGGTCACGACAAAAAAGGCGGCCACCAGCAGGAGCAAGCCTTCAAAGCCGTCCTCGCTTATGTTGAAGCGCTCTAATGCAATCGCGACCGCGAGGCTTAGAGCAACAGCGGCGGCAACACCGCCCCAGACGTAACGGGCGAGGTGGGAACGCTGGGTGCGGGCGAGGTAAACCAGGATGATGCCGACGATGAGGGAGGCCTCAACCCCTTCACGAAGGGCGATTAAGAAGGCAGAAAGCACGAACTCTCCAGTTGTAAGTCATTTGCAACTACAATTTAGTGTAATCCTACTCCGGCGATTCCGTCAAGTGCATACGCCCTTGCCGGTACGCTGTAGAATAGTGGTTTGCGTCTATTCCCTTGTATGACGAACAGGCCGCTCACCTTTGTCACCTCCCTCCTTTTGATGGTTGCAATGACCTGCCCATCCCTGCCCGCGCAGAATCCGCAAGCGCCGCAAACCGGCCTGATGCAACGCGACCAGCAACGCAACCTGGTGAAACCCGACCCCAAGCGCGCCAAGAAGCTGGCGGAGCAGGCGGCGCGGGAAGAAGCGGCTGGCGATTCTGTGGCGGCGCTCGACGATTACGAGGAGGCCGCGCGGTACGCTCCATTTGATGTGAACATTGTGAGCAAGGGTGTGGCGCTACGTTCGCGGCTTCTGCGCGAGCATGTAGATGACGCGGAGCGGCTCGCGATCTTGGGAGATATCAACGGAGCGACGTTGCAGCTGGCCGCGGCACTGGAAATTGATCCGGGAAATCCGGCGGTGTTGGAGCGTTTGCAGCAGATGGCTTCGATGAAGCCCGGCAATGAGGTGGCAGCGCGCGAAGAACCTGCCGAAGGTTTGCCGCAATTGATGCCCGATAAGGCGCGCAAAAGTTTTAACATCCAGTCCGATGTGAAGACGGCTTACGAGCAGGTGGCGCAGTCCTACGGCATCCGTGTTGCGTTCGATCCGGATCTACCCTCACGCGCGGCACGGCTGCGCCTCGACGAAGCGGATTTCGATACCGCCGTCAGGGTGCTGGGGTTGGAGACCGGGACGTTCTGGCGCGCGGTGAATCCAAAGATGATTTTTGTGACCACGGACACCGCGGAAAAGCGCCGTGAATATGAGCCGCAGATTGAGGAGACCTTCGCGCTGCCCACGTCGGTTAGCTCGACAGATGTCAGCGAATTAGTGCGCGCGATTCGCGAGTTGACCGGCCTTACCCACATTGCGCAATCGAATGCAAACCGCTCGATCACCGTGCGCGGGAACCTGCAGCGCGTGCAACTAGCCCATCAACTGGTGCGGAACCTGGAGCACGGACCGGGCGAGGTGGTGCTGCAGATCGATCTACTCGAAGTGGATCGTTCGAACGCACGGAATCTGGGTATCACGCCGCCAGCAAGCACGACGCTCTTTTCTATCCCGCCGAGCCTTGCGGGTTCGCTGCGATCAGCGCCGGATCTGAGTTCCCTGCTGACGCTGCTGGCGCAGGTTTTTGGCGGCGCGGCCGGTCTTGCCAGCGGGGGCCTTGCCAGCCTGGCGTCTGCGATTCCTCCCGTGGCGGCGATTGGCGGCGGAAAGACTACGTTTCTGCTGGGCCTGCCGACCTTTACGGCACAGTTTTCACAGGCGTTTTCGCTGGTGCACAGCGGCAGAGAAGTACTGCTGCGCGCACAGGATGGAAAACCGGCTACATTTTTTGTGGGAGACCGTTATCCGATCACACTTTCCCTGCTCTCCGCCAGCCTGGGATCGACTGGTTTTATCCCCAACCCGGGTGGAACCGGGGTGACGATTCCGACCGAGCAGTTTACCGTGGGACACAACCCCACGGCCATGGTTACAGCCGACTTTCGCAGCTCCGGCGCCCAGGATCTGGCGGTAGTCAACCAAGCCGATAACACGCTGACCATTCTTCTGAACCAGGGCACCGGCGCAGTCACACAATTCGCCCAGCCGACCACCGGCATCGGGCTGATATCGCCTATCTCGCTCGGAACAAAGTGGACCAGCTCCACGGCTGCCCCGGCGATTGCCACAGGCAGCCTGAACGCATCGTCCACTGCTACAAACAACGACAACTTTGCGGACCTGCTGGTCACCGATCCAGTAGGGAACACCGTGATTGTGCTGCTCGGAAATGGGGACGGCACGTTCCAGACGCCGGCGACGCCCATCCCGCTCGGAAATCAGCCGAGCGCGGTGGTCATCGGCACCTTCAACACAAAGAACAGTGATGCAAATCCTGGCTTTGTAGTGACGAATTTCAAGGACAACACCTATTCCGTCTTTCTTGGCAAAGGCGACGGCACATTCGCTCCGGTCACAGGATCGCCCTTCCCGCTGCCTGTCAGTGCAAGCGGGCCCATCGCGATGGTGACCGCAGATTTCAACGGCGACGGCTTTCCAGACCTGGCGATTGTCAATCAGACGACCCAGAATGTGACGGTTTTGAAGGGCAACGGCGACGGAACATTCACCGAATTCGACAAGTCGCCTTTGGGCGTTGGCAAGTTTCCCGTGGCCATCGCTGCAGGAAGCCTGAGCGGCAGCACAGGGCCCGGGCTGGCGGTCGTCAATCAGGAAGACAATAGCGTAACCGTGTATCTGGGCAACGGTGACGGCACGTTTGTCACAGCCTCGCAATCCCCCCTGGCGACCAGCACCACGCCGACCGGCATAGCTATCGCGGATTTCACACAGCAATCGAATGGCGGTATTGCTGTGGCCAATACCGGTGCGAACACCGTGACGGTGTTTGCCGACCTGGGCAACGGATTGTTCGCCAATGCTCTCGAGCCGCCCGCCGGAACCAGTCCGACGGCGCTGGTTTCCGGCGCGTTCACAAACAGTACGTTTCCGGATATCGCGGTGACAAATAACCTCTCGGGATCGGACGGACAGGTGACGCTGATCGTTAGCCCGGTCAGCCTCATTTCCAATCCGGCGGCGAACCAGCAGCCGTATCCAGGGTCGGAATACGAAGACATCGGCCTTAAGGTAAAGGCCACTCCCCAGCTGCATGAAACGAAGGACGTAACACTGCAACTGGAATTCGATATCAAGGCGCTTTCAGGAAGCAGCGTGAACGGGATTCCCGTCATTTCGAATCGCACCGTGACGCAAACCGTGCGACTCAAAGAGAACGAAACCTCGCTGGTCGTTGGATTGCTGAGCCAGGATGAAACGAAATCGATCACCGGCATTCCGGGACTGGCGACACTGCCAGGTGTGGGTTATGCGTTTGGCAGTCGCAATACCTCCTACACCGACGATGAACTGCTTTTCCTGATTACTCCGCGGCGGGTGCGGTCTCCGTTCCGCGACTCGCTGACGATTTATGCAGGGATGGGCGATCCCGGCGGACGGACCAGCGGCTTCCGGGAATCGATTGCGCCGCGCCAGCCCGATCAGGAGCCGAACCCAACTCCGCCGCCCGCGCCAGGGACACCAGGCCAGCCAGTAAGCCCGCCCGCCCCAGGGACCCCGCCGCCAACCACGCCGCCCGTAGAGCAGCCACGTCCAGATCCGTCGGAAGTCCCGCTAGAAAGGCCACCAGACTAGTGGTCCCGCTTCAGGCATGGGGAGGGCCAATCGTCCCCCTTGATTGCAAGTTCGCTTGTAAATGTTAGAGCGTTAGTTCGTGGCCCGCGATTTTCTCGAGAATTTTGAGCGGAGACCGCTGCGGTTCGACAAGCGCCGATTGCGGGACCATGAAAGTTTGTTCAAGGGCGTATTGGCCGGACAACACAGAATGGCTGACGCAGTCGGTGAAGACCATCCATGCGGAGTCGGGCGGAAATTCCCAGGTGTTTTTCGGCGTTTTGTCCTGGAAATCGGCGTCTTCTTTCATGGCGTTGTGGCAGCGATGCATGAACTCGTCGTAGGGCGGGCGACTAACCAAGGGCAGATGCAGAGTACGCGCCATCCGCCGCATGCCGCGCGTGAAGGAATTGCCGCTGACCGATTGCAGGAGGCTGCCTGCCTGGGCGAAGCGAGGGCCGAAGCCTTCGAAGGTCTGCGAGGTAAGCCAGACACGGTTCTGCGCAGGATTTAAATTAACGAAAAATCGAAGGATGCGCGAGCCGTTGGTCGGACGCGTAGGAAAAGAATCGAAGTGCAGCAGATCATTCCGCGCGTGCAGGCGAGCGGGGCGGCCTTTTTCTTCGATGGGGCGGAAGCTGGCATAGTCGAGCTTCCAGTTTCCGCCGTAGGGCAGGAGAAACTTCGCGAGAACCTCCACGGCGGCCTTCGAAAAGTTGCGCATGATGGTTCGCAGAACATCGGCTTGTCTTTCTTCCAAGTCATCCAGACCTGTGATGCGGTCTTCCATCGGACGGTAAGCGATATTTTTATGGTAGGCAGAGCCGGATTGTTTGCGGCCAAGGAGCAGTTCACGATGTTCCGGCGCGATGGCGATCGGTGAAGATGGAAGAAAGACGATATGACCCGCTTCAAGTTCGGCACAAAGAAAACGCGAGCAGTCCGCAGAGACCGCGGCCTCGGCCACCGTGACCAACCGGCTGAAGCCCGGAACCGATGTTGCGTTGCTCACCGTCGAACAGACCATCGCATTTTCCCCCAAAATCTTGACTATAGCGACCCCCGGAAAACTCTACAAGTGCACGGACCCGGGGTCACCTTGAGCTACTCGCGGGGCACATTCGAGCCCGCCGCGATCGAGGATGCGGATCTGTTTGCGCCCGACGGCGATGCTTCCGGCCGTTTTCGACCGACCGAGAGCGATGGTTGCTGACTCGGGCTGGCGTCCCGGCTGCGTCACCGAAGGCCACGAACTCGGCAACGGGTTACGGCAGCGGATCGAAGACGACGATAGGCTGGTAGGTGCGCGGGACGACGGCTTCTGCGATGGCGATGAGTTTGTTCTGTTGGCTGAAGACGCGGAGACGAGGCGGCTGGGTCTGGTCCGTGTCGAGTTGGGCGGCAGCCCCCGGGGCAAGCTCGACGCGGCCGGGCTGCAGCTGCGAAGGCATGACGTTGAACTTCGCACCGTGCCGAATTTTTTTCTCGAGCACGGGCAGCACATTGGTGCGCGGGAAATTGGGCAGCAAACTTTCCAGTGGGATCACGCAGCTTGCGAACTTGCCTTCTTTCTTTGCCTGCGCCAATTCTTCCAGGGTGATGGCTTGTTCGAGGGAAAATTCGCCGACCGCGGTACGGCAAATTTCTGCAAGATGGGCGCCGCAGCCGAGCTTCTGGCCCATGTCGTGTGCGAGCGACCGGATATAGGTGCCAGAAGAGCATTCGATGGAAAAGCGCGCAATGGGTCCGGCAATCTCGAGCAGGCGGTACTCAAAGATCTCCACCGGAACGGGCTTGAGCTCGACTGCCTGGTTCTTGCGTGCGAATTCGTAGGCCGGTCGTCCCTGGACTTTCTTCGCGGAGAAAATCGGAGGCATTTGGTCAAAACGGCCACTGGATTCGCCGGCAAAGCGTTCCAGAATTTCACCGTTAAGCTCCGGCGGAACGTCGGGTCCGGCGGCCTGCCCTTCCGAATCATAGGTGTTGGTGGCGAAACCAAAGCGGAAGCCCGCGGTGTAGCGCTTGCGGCGAGCGCTGTAGAAACGCACAAAGCGTGTGGCTTTGCCGAGCAGCAGCACGAGCACGCCCGTAGCGAGCGGATCGAGCGTGCCCAGGTGGCCGATCTGGCGAAACCCGGCGAGGTGGCGCACGGCGTCCACCACGTCGTGCGACGTCTTGCCTTGCGGCTTGTCGATCACCAGGGCGCCGTCAAAAGGCGCAGGCTGTGGTTGCTTGGCCATGGAAAAAGTCTTCGGTAATCCGCAATCGGCGGTTAGCGAGAACAACGATAAGAACAGATGGTGTTCACTTTCAAAATCGGTGCCGGCCGTCTAGGTTGAGCGGCTTCGCAAACTCTGTCGAATCGCCTCACCGTGGCATTTCGAATGCCCGTCGGTTCAACTCAAGGATTTGGCTCGGGTTTGTTGGCGCGCTCCGTCTTCATTTGTTTCAGGAGTTGCTCGATACGTTCGACATGTTCCTGCGAGAGGTCCAAGGTGAAGTGCAGCTCCGGGACGCGCCGCAGCTGGAGGCGTTCGACCAGCTCGTGCTTGATAAAGCCGGTGGCGTGCTCGAGCGCCTTGATGGCGTCGGTCTGTTCTTTGCTGCTCTCGGTGCGCACGCTGACAAAGACGCGCGCGTGTTTCATGTCCGGCTGCACGCGCACTTCGCTGACACAGACGTTGCCTTCCAGGCGGGGATCCTTCAGTTCGCCGACCAGCATGGCGTTGAGTTCATGGGCGATTTCCTCGCCGACGCGTTCGTGACGATGATGATCAGGACTCATTTGACCAGTTTTGAGTTATCAGTTCTGAGTTTTAAGTCCCCAATTCAAGAAGAACTTAAAGCTTACGACTTATAACGCTCTACCTCGCAGCGCACTTACAACAATTCCACTGAATGGTTCACGACCAGCGGGCCGAGAAGGTTGTCGGCCTCGGCTAGGACTCTTTGCAGTGTTTCTTCGACGTGGCGATCTTCATTCGAAAGCGTCACCACACCGATCACCGAACGCTGCCAGGTATCCTCAAAATCCAGTTCCGCCACGGCTACATTAAAATGGGCGCGCAGGCGATCTTTCAAACTGCGTAAGACCTGCCGCTTGTCCTTGAGCGATTGCGCCTCCGCAAGATGCAGTTCCAAGGTGAGCAGTCCGACGGACATGACCGGCCATTCTCAGGCCCGGGGAAGCCTGAGCCTTTGCATGACTCCTATTTGCGCGCGGACGCGGTTCCCTGGGCGGCGGCTTCGGCGGCGGAAACCTTGGTAACCTGGAAGCACTCGAGAATGTCGCCAACCTTGACGTCGTTGAAGTTGGCGATCCCAAGACCGCATTCAAAGCCAGTGCGCACTTCGCTGGCGTCGTCCTTGAAGCGCTTCAGCGAGCTCAGCTTCGAGGTGTAGATCATCGCGCCGTCGCGCACCACGCGAATCTGCGAATCGCGCTTGATGATGCCATCGGTGACGTAACAACCGGCCACGGTGCCCGCGCCCTTGATACGGAAGGTATTGCGCACCTCCGCGCGACCCAGGTAAGTCTCCTGGAACACGGGTTCGAGCAAGCCTTCCATGGCTTTCTTAATTTCGTCGGAGACTTCGTAAATGATGTTGTGCGTCCGGATGTCGACTTTTTCCTGCTGAGCGAGTTCCTGCGCCTTGCGGTCCGGTCGAACACCGAATGCGATCACAATGGCGCCGGATGCGGAAGCCAGTAGAATGTCATTTTCGGTAACCGCGCCAACACCCGCACTGATGATCTTGAGCTTGACCTGATCAGTCGAGAGTTTCGGCAGCATCTCTTCCAAAACTTCCGCGGAGCCTTGCACGTCGGCTTTGATGACGATGGGAAGCTCTTTCACTTCCCCGGCCTTTAATTGCTCGTGCAACTGATCGAGCGTGATGCGTCCCCCGGCGCTGGCCCGCAATGCAGCATCGCGCTGCTTGGACTGGCGGAATTCCACCACATGGCGCGCCTTGGCTTCGTCGGTGACCTGGAAATGGTCTCCGGCTTCCGGAACGCCTTGAAGCCCGAGAACTTCGATTGGCGTCGACGGCCCGGCAAGTTTCACCGGCCGCCCGCGGTCGTCGAACATGGCGCGGACTTTGCCGAAGACCGAACCGACGATGAAGAAGTCGCTGGTATTGAGGGTGCCGTTTTGCACGTGCACGGTGGCCACCGGGCCGCGGCCCTTGTCCACGCGCGATTCGAGAACCGTGCCACTGGCCGGAGCGTCCGGATTCGCTTTTAGTTCCCGCAAATCGGCGATGAGCAGAATGGTTTCGAGCAGCTTGTCGAGATTCTTTTTCTGCTTGGCCGAAACTTCGACGAACTCGGTTTCACCGCCCCATTCTGCAGGCATCAGGCCAAGATCGGTGAGTTGGCGCTTGACGCGTTCAGGCTGCGCCTCCGGTTTGTCAATCTTGTTGACGGCCACGATGATGGGCACGTTGGCGGCCTTGGCATGGTCAATGGCTTCGCGAGTCTGCGGCATGACGCCGTCATCGGCGGCAACGACGAGCACGACAATGTCGGTGACTTTTGCCCCGCGCGCGCGCATGCGCGTGAAAGCTTCGTGACCCGGAGTGTCCACAAACACCACGCTCTTATCGGCCAGCTGCACCTTGTAGGCACCGATATGCTGCGTGATACCGCCGGCTTCGCCCGCCGCTACGTCTGCTTGGCGGATGGCGTCTAGCAAACTGGTCTTACCGTGGTCAACGTGACCCATCACGGTCACCACCGGCGGCCGTGGCTTCAGATTTTCCTTGGTCTCTTCCTTGGCGACCTCAAGGACCATCTCTTCTTCGAGGGAAACCACGGTAACGACGCCGTTGAACGATTGCGCGAGGTCCGTGGCGGTTTGCACGTCAAGCGCCTGGTTGATGCTTGCGAAAACGCCGCGATCGAGCAGCGTCTTCAAAAGATCCTTGGCACGCACGTCGAGCTTCTCAGCGAGCTCACGAATCGTGATGCCCTCGGTGAGGGTGATGTCGCGCGGGGCGCGGGGCTCGGGCGGGGCGATGGCTGCGGCCGCTACGCCGCGCCCACCGGCTCCTGGACGCTGGCGCGTCGGGTGCAGCTTACGCTCGCCCTCAATCTCGCGCTTGTCCACCATCGGGCGCTGCCGCTGTTGCGGCTTGCGCGCGTAAAGCGGCTTGCCCGGCTCGGCCTTCGGCGGCATTTTGTCCGGCAACGGCGGTAGCATTCCGGGACGCCCCGGCGCGCGTGGACCCGGGCGAGTGCCGGTGGGTACCGCCCCCGGGCGCTGGCCAAAAGATCTGCCGCCGGGTCCGCCTGGACCGCCGGGGCGCGGGGTGAACGGACGCCCACCCTGACCACCTGGTTGCTGCGGGCGCATCGGTTGGCCGGGCCGAGGGCCGCTGGGACGCCGGTCGCGATCTCGGTCGCGGTCTCCGGGCATCGTGCCCGGGATCGGGCCGCGGTTGCCGGTCGGCATTGGGCGCAAAGGTTGTTGCGGACGGGGACCTTGCGCCGGCTGACCTGGGCGCGCAGCTTGCGGCTGCGTGCCGGATGGCTGCGGACGGGATTGCGTAGGTGGCGCAGCGGAGGGACGAGCGGCAGGCTGCTGGCCGGGCGCGGACACTGGGCGCAAAGGTTGCTGCGGCGCGGGTCGCGCCTGCCCACCGGGAGTAGCCGGCGCGGCAGGTGCGGCAGGCCGCGGCGCCGCCGGCGCCGGGGCAGCAGGCGTCGCGGGTTTTGCAGCAGGAGCCGCAGGAACGGATGGCGGTGTCGCCACAGGTGGCGGTGCAACCGGAGCAGCAGGTTTCGCGGCAGCCGGAGGTGCAGGAGCAGCAGGAGGAACCGGCGCAGTCGCTGGCGCAGCAGGCTTGGCCACTGCGGGCGGATGCGCTGCCGGAGGTTGTGGTGCCGGAACTGGGGTCGGCGCTGGCACAGCAGCCCTGCGCTGCGCGGCCTTGGCGGCCGCTTCTTTCGCGGCTCGTTCGGCTTCGGCGGCAGCTTCCGCGTCGGCGGCGCCCTGCAGATGGCGCTTCACTTTTTCGGCGACATCGGCGGGGATAGAACTCGAGTGGGTCTTCTTTTCGGTTACGCCAAAGCCCGGCAGAAGGTCAATGATGGCTTTCGCCTTGACCTCCAGCTCGCGCGCCAGCTCGTTAATGCGGACTTGGGATGCGTCGCTCATGCTTCTTGAGAATTTTTCTCTTCCTGCTGTTCCTCCGGATTTTTAGTCTCCGTGGACGCAGCGGCCTTGGAGTTAGTCTCCGCAGCGGAATCCGTTGTTTCGACAGGGGCGTCTGTTTCCGTAGTGGCCTCGACGGTGTCGGCTTCCTCGCCTTCGGCAACCTCGACGCCTTCCGACGCCGGAGTTTCGCCGCTTTCATAGAAGCGGTTCACGGCTTGATAAATTTTGTCCACCATCTTTTCGCCGATGCCGGGAATCTCCATCAGCTGTTCCGGCGTCATGCTGGCCAGCTTTTCAAGGTTGGTGATACCCGCGGCTTCGATCTTTTCAATGGTCTTGGGGCCAACACCCGCGAGAACAGTGAGGGGAGTCGTCGGCGCGGTGAGAGCGGTCATCTGCTCTTCGATCTCGCGGCGCTTCTCTTCTTCGCTCTTGATGTCGATGTCCCAGCCGATGAGCTTGCTGGCAAGACGCACGTTCTGCCCCTTCTTGCCGATCGCGAGCGAGAGCTGCGAGTCTTCGACAATCACTTCCAGCTTCTTGTTTTCCGGGTCGGTGATTTGGACGCGCGTGACCTTCGCCGGACTCAGGGCTTTCTGTGCGAACGCGACGGTCTCTTCGTTGTACGGAATGATATCGATTTTTTCGCCGCGGAGCTCGCGGATGATCGACTGCACGCGCATGCCCTTCATGCCGACGCAGGCGCCAACCGGGTCCACGTCCTTATCGCGACTGGCCACGGCGACCTTGGTGCGCTCGCCGGCCTCGCGGGCGGCGGCGCGAATCTGCACGGTACCGTCGTAGATTTCCGGCACTTCCATTTCGAACAAGCGCTGCACGAGTGAGGCGTCCGCGCGCGAAACGATCACTTGCGGACCCTTGGCGGCTCGGTCCACCGCCTTAATGACGACGCGCAGGCGCTCGCCGATGTTGTAGGTCTCAAGCTTCGACTGCTCGCGTTTGGGCAGGCGTGCTTCGGTGCGGCCCATGTCCACGATCAGGTCGGGGCCTTCGGCGCGTTTCACAATCACGGTGACCAATTCACCAGCGCGGTTGTGATACTCGTTGTAAATCGTGTCGCGCTCGGCTTCGCGGACCTTTTGCAGGATGACCTGCTTGGCGGTCTGCGCGGCAATGCGGCCCAGCACTTCGGTCGCCTTGGGGCTCAGAATTTCGGAGCCGACTTCGGCACCAGGATTCTTTCTCTTCGCGTCGGCCAGGCTGATTTCGCGCTTGGGGTCGGTAACTTCCTCAACGACGGTGTGAACCGCGTAGACGTCCACCTGTCCGGATTCCTGGTTGAACTTCCCGCGCAGATCTTCTTCGGACTTGTAATATTTCCGCGCCGCCACCACCATGGCATCTTCGATGGCGGAAATCACCACTTCCGGTTCAATGTGCTTTTCCCGGCTCAACATCTCGATTTGTTGATAGAGCAGATTCGCCATTTCTCTTCCCTAGAACTCCACTACCAGGTTCGCTTTGCGAATCGTTTCGAGCGGAATTTCGACGATTCGCGGGTCCTTTCCTTTCAACTCCATGCGGACTTTGCCGTCCACGAAGCCTTTCAGACGACCCTCAAAAAATCTCGCTGCGTCGATGGGCTCGGTGGTCGAGATTTTCGCAAGGCGTCCTGCAAACCTTGCAAATTCCGAAGCCTTCTTCAGCTCGCGATCCAGTCCCGGAGAACTTACCTCCAGGACGTAGGCCGGGCCGGGAACCAATTCTTCGACGTCGAGAATGACGCTGAGCTGCTGGCTCACCCGTTCGCAATCGGCATGGCTGATTTTCGGGTACGGGTCTGCCGCTTCCCGACCTTCTCCCGCCTCAGCTGGCTTCGGAGGGGGAACACGGTCGATGTACACCCTGAGAAACCTCTGCTTGCCGATCTTCCATTCGACATCCACGATTTCCAGGCCTTCCGAGTGCGCGACGCGTTCGGCGGCCTCGCGGATTTTTTCCAAATTCACCTAAAGACTCCACGACCTAAGCCGGTCGTAAGCTCAGCACCGCCGGCGGCAACAAAAAAGTGGGCTTGCGCCCACTCCATGGTGCGACCCGATTCAGAGCGAAGGATGAGTATATTCCCGGAGCAAGGTAAATGCAAGGTACCCGAGGGCTTAGGGCAGGGCGAGATCTTCCTACCGGGCCGACCGACCGTCCATGTCCTTTCTAAGTGATAGAAAATTGGGGACTAACTCCTGCGGGTTCGCTGGACCCGAAGCCGAATCGTTGGCTCGGCGCTTAGGAGCCGGCCGCGCGATCCTTCCTGCCACTTGACCGCTAACCTTCTGCTGCGTAGTGTCTCTAATACGACAATGGGGGAACCTCGTCGTGTGGTTGACCTCGAACGTTCGGCGCCTGTCTTCATCACTCTGTCGTCCCGCGCTCGCGAGTTCTGTTGTTTTGCTGGCCGCCTCTTTGGTTTTCGCGCAGAAGCCGGGCAGTGGCGGGCAGCAAGGGCCACCTACCAGAAGCGGCACCCAATTGGGCGGCGGGCTGCAAACGGTCACCCTCACCATCAATCTTCGTGACACCGGCGGAGCGCCGCTCGACGCGCCCGGCATCGTGAATCTTCGCGGAGGCATGGAGAATGCCTTCCGCATGGCGAGCACACAGGAAGCTTCGGCAGCGATCTTCAACGGGGTCAGCCAGGGCGAGTACGAAGCCGAGGCCAAGTGTGTGGGTTACCAGACCGTTGTCGAGCACCTGAGCGTGGCCGGCTTCGGGTCCATGCAGCAGATCTATATCTATCTGCCCCGGGAGGGAGAGGGCAAAACCGGTTTGCCGAAGCCGGGCGGGACGGTGATGTCCCCGAAACTGCAGTCGGAAATGGACAAAGGCATGGACGCGCTGCGGAAACATCAGTACGAGGCGGCGCGGGCCCATTTTGACAAGGGCGTACAGTTGGCGCCGGGCAATCCGGACGTGATTTACCTTCTCGGGGTTTCGGAATTGGGCCTGGCTCGCAAGGATCAGGCACGGCAGGATTTCGAGCATGCACTCTCGATTGACGCAGGGCACGAACGCTCGCTGGTCGCATTGGGCGAACTGCAACTGAATTCCGGGAATACCACAGAGGCGATCGCTGCGCTTGAAAAAGCCTATAAGGTGAACGGCGCGGGCTGGCGAACGCACTACCTGCTCGCTTCCGCTTATGAAAAAGCGGGGCGATTTTCCGACGCGGAGACGCATGCGGAGCGCGCTGCGATCCTTGCAAAAGAAAAAAGTCCAGAGCCATTGCTGCTGCTCGGAGAAGTCCAGGAGAAAGAAGGAAAGTTCGATGAAGCGCGGCAGAACTGGCAAAAAGTGGTGACGAATTTCGCTGCGAGCCCGAGCGCTGCGAAGGCCAAGCAGAATCTCGCCGGCCTGGCCGTTGCGAGCGCCACCCCGGCAACCGTCGCCCCGGCGCAAGTGGATTTAACGGCTCTGCCCGTTCACGCGCTTCCGAACCTGGACCTGGCGCCACCGGCGGATCGGCCGTGGGCACCGCTCGACATCGACAGCCACGAGTATGCTTTGGCGCAAAACGCCCCCTGCCATGTTGACGAAGTGCTGGCGCATGCCCTACGCCGCCTCAGAATGCAGATGCAGAATTTCGAGAAATTCACCGCGACCGAGCATATCGAGCATCAGGAGATTGATCGTTACGGGCGCCCAGGGCCGATGCGGAGCCGGGAATTCTCCTACATCGTTTTCGTTCATGCGTTGCGGGAAGATTCGTTTTATATTGACGAGGAGCGCAGCTCACGCAGCCAGGACGAGGGCTTTCCCACCTTGCTCGCCACTACCGGGCTGAACAATCTGGGTATTTCCGTACTCCAACCGGTCGAACGCGACAATCTTTCCTTCCGATGCGAGGGCCTGACGAACGTGCGTGGCCGCGCGGCTTGGCAGATTCGCTTTGAAGAGAACAAAGGCGTGCAAGACGGGATGCGCGTTTGGCGGCGCAACGGCAAGCTCTACCACATTCCCTTGAAAGGCCGAATCTGGATTTCTTCGACCAGCTATGACCTGCTGCGGATTGAGACCGATTTGCGCGAGCCGGTGGAAGTGCTGACGCTGACGCGTGACCACCTGAGCGTGGACTACGGCCCGGTGAGTTTCCATTCGACCAACGCGACTCTCTGGCTGCCATGGAGCGCCGAGATGTACATGGAGCTGCACGGCCACCGCTATCACCACAAACATTCCTTGTCGGATTACTTGCTGTTCGAGGTGGACACAAATCACAAAATCAGCAAGCCGAAGGAACCGCCACCGGGTGAGGTGGATGCGCCACAGTCATCCGGAGGCAGCGCCCAGTAACCCGCAGAAAAAAGAAGAAGACCAAACCGAATGTAAGTCGGTAATTCGCAGTCAGGAACTCAAGCCAAACAGATTTCAAAAAAAAAGGGCCGCCAGGGCGGCCCTCTGTTTAGAAGAAGAACGCGAGCGAATTATGGCTTGGCCGGAGGATTGGCAGGCGGCTTAGCCGCGGGCTTTGGCGTTGTGGCAGGAGCCGCGCCGCCCTTGACCGGATAGGCCTGATCGTAGAGGCGGATGATTTCCTGGGTGATGTCAATGCTGCTGGAAGCGTAGACGATCGACGAACTCTGCGCGGAGGAATCGAACACCGTGGCGAACCCGTTCTCGCGGGCATAACGGTCAAGCACGTCCATCATCTTGCGGCCGATGCGGTCGACGACTTCACCTTGCGCGTCGTTCACGTCGGTCTGCAATTCGTTGTTCTTGCGCTCCAACTGGGCCGCCAGGCGCTGTCCCTGCGATTGGGCTCGCGCTTTCTGCTCGTCATTCCAGGTGTTGGAATTTGCCGCAATTTGCTGGCGCAGATCGTTAATCTGCTTGTTGAGCGCCTCCAGTTCGTTCTGCCGCGGGGCGAACTGCGTCTGGAGTTCGGCCGAGGCCTGCTTGCCTTCTGCCGTAGTCACGATCGCCTGGCGGACATTCAATACGGCAATCTTACTGGCGCCCGCGGCCCCGGGCGCAGAGGCACCCTGCCCGCAAACGACCGCCGTGCCCAGAAAGCACAACGTGGCCGCCGTAGCCACACGAATGATGTTTCTCGAATTCACTGTTTTCTCCTTATTGATCTGCCTTTTTGATCTTGAGCACTGCCTGGTCCCTGGCGGCCGCCGCCATGCAGCCTGGCAAGCCTTGACCTACTTAACCGGTAGCCGGTCAAACTTTTCTCGTCGAAACCCTGGCCAGTCCCCGACGCCGTGCGTGGTCGATGGGGATTCGAGAAAGCCGAACCAGACTTCCCCAATCGCTTTTGCTGGCCCCGCACAAAGCGAACAGTATAGCCGAGACAGGAACACCCCTGCAATTACCGCTTTGCGAACCCTTTCTACGTCAGCCGCCTCATTTCGGCATTGCTAGGAACACCACGCGATTGTTGTTCTGGTCCACAATGACCGAAATGTTTGTGAGTTTGTCGACATCGATAGCAAACTGCGAGAGGCTCGCGATCCCCAGGGTCTGCCGCGTCTTAAAGTTTTGCGCATCGACAACCGAAGCGGTATTCGATGTGGAGTTGATCGTGAGCAGCGTCCCGGTCTGGAAGTTGAAGCCGAGCGAGTATGGATTGATGCCCACCTTGATCGTCTGCGTCGCGGTCGAGGAGGGGTTGAACGAATAAATGGCGTTCTGCTGCGTCGAAGTGGCGTAGAACACGCCAGTAGCGGTGGAACTGGCTCCGTTGGGATCGCCTGGATCATAGACAAGTCCGGTAAGACTCGCCGAGAGCGATGAGACCGACGCCGTTGAACTTTTTACCGGCGTGCCTGACAACGTCACCACGTCCAAACCGCCCGTGACGCTCGTCGTGCCGGAGTTCTGCAGATTAGTCACCACTGCCAGGTCGCGGTTTGGATCGACAGCCACCGCCGTGGGCGGCCCGCTCAGCGCCACTGTCGTCGCCGTCGGCGCAGTCTTGACGTGACCCGTGCTACCCGAATCGCTTGGCAGAAGCACCGTCAAATCGATCACCGAGAGTGTGTTGGATCCGCTGTTGGCAACAAGGACCAGCCCGCGATCCTGATCAATGGCGACTCCCAAGGGAGAGAGACCAACGGTGACGGTATTGGATGAGCTTGTGGATCCAGAAGGCGTCCAGCTGACCAGCTGCGGGTTGGTCGGCGTACTATAGTCAATGATCATCGCAGTGCCGTCGGGAGTCTCACCACTGTTGGCAACGGCGGCTAACGCGCCCGTTCCCGTCCCGTTCACTCCTAAACGAGGGATGACGGCGATTCCGATGGGCTGCTTGCCGACGGTCACCGAACCGAGAACCGTGCCGTAGGGCCCGACAGTGCCCGTCGGATCGATCGAAATGACCGAAACCGAGTTGCAGGCATAGTTGGTCACCAGCGCCACATGTCGCGCGTCGTCAACCGCGACCCCTTCGGGTCCTTGCGGGAAACTCGCGGTAGGGGCGCATGTGGGGGTCATATCCAGAATGCCGACGACGTGCAAATCGATGGCGTTCGAGGTCACTCCGGCTACCTGAACATCCAGCGCGTAATCGTGCGGCGCAAACAGCAACGCCGCAGGGACCGTGGCATCGATTTCGTTGTCCGTGACGTTGGTGATCGAAACCGAGGCAGGTTGCGTCTGGCCCGGCGGGATAAATCCCGTTTGTGCATCGAGCCGAACCACTGGCGTTCCTGCGGAGAAGCCCTGGCCGAGGATTCGCAATTTCGCAGCCTGCCCCACTCTCACGGCTTGCGGCATGCAAGGTTGCTTCGGGTCGGTGAGTGTGCAGGTCTTCGCCGGCGCCAGAGTCCCGAGCGCAGGCTGTCCGACCGGCACACCATAGGAAGGCGCGTTGTCCGCCAACCGCAAATCCTGAATGTGAACCGGCTGGAAGGGATGGCTCCGATCCACATCCAGGTTCATGTAGCTCAGGGTGTTGCTGCCCGCATTCGCCACCAGGACGAATCTCGATTTCGGGTCGTAGACCATGGGCCCATAGACGGTTACCGGGGCGCTCGCTCCCTGAGGAGTGTAGGACCCCTGGCCGACTTGTCCGGTGTTGATGGCCGCGATAATCCGGTACGGGAAATTCGTCGAACCGCCCGGCGCGGGTCCGCCCGGGTTGATCAAGGAAATTTCGTTCCCGGCAAGATTCGTGTCCGAGTTGTTCGTGGGATTGAACGCGATCAGGATGTCGGTGAACGGATCAAACGCGACGGAACGGAATCCGAGTTCCGGGGCACCAGCAGGATTCGGTTGGCACGTTGTGCCGCCCGGAGCAGGCCCGCAACTCCCGGCCGATAAAGACAGCGTGGTCAGACTCTGATCGAGCGTGCTGATAAAACCGATCTGCGTCGTAGAAGAATTGAAATCCGCATAGGCAAAAGTCCTGGTAATCGGATTGATGGCAGCGGCCGAAGCGAACGTGGAGGTGCTGAAGGCGTAGTAGGGCGAGCCATAGGTCACCGTCCCGAGTGAGCTTGCGGTGTTCTTTTCCTGGTCATCTTTACCGGGGTTGACATATTGGAAGGTGTAAGGGTCAGTGACACTACCTGGGATCACGTTGAAGGTTCCATTGAAGGAGTCTGCCGGATCATTGGTGGATTGAATCCCCGAAATGATCACTGTTCCCCCCAAGATCGGATTGATACCGTGCGGGGTCTGCGTGTGAATGGTTGTCCTGTTGGCGGTCCGAAACGCCCCGCTCTGCTGTGTGTTCGATGAGAACGGCAGAATGGATACGGTGGTGCCTTGCTGCAACAGGTTGACGACAGAAGTGACGCCGCCGCCGCCACCCGGCGTGACGTAAGCGAGAGGCACGTTGGGCTGCATCACCACCTTCGGAGAGGGTCCCGTATTAAAGGAAACCGGTGCGATCACGCAGGGAGGCTTCTGCCCGGCCAAGAAACAGGCGTGGGTGTCGCTTGCGTCGAGGTTTGGATTCACATCTACGATGAAGCCCACACTGGTGCTGACACTGTTTGTGCCGGCATAAGCGACCACGCCCAGGTGAGTACTCGGGTCTACGCCAAACGAGACGGGGACGGCCAGGCCCGTCGCGCCCGGCTGCCCGGTGAGGGTCGCCAAGTCGACCGCCAGCGAGGGCACCGGCTGCACGGGGGTCGCCGTCTTCCCGTTGATCGAATAGAAGTACAGCTTGGAATCTCCGCTGCTCACGACGATTCCAAGGTCTCCGCCGTTCACTTGCAGTTGGGTGTCGATGGCGATGTCGGTTGGCGAGGAAGCCGTACCGCCCATCGGAATCGGATTTCCCACCAAAGCGGGCACGCTGCCTGTGAGATCCACCATTTGCAGGGTGGCAGTCGCCTGCTCGACGATTACGGCGTAACCCGCCACCGAGTTCAGCCCCATGGCGCTCGGGGCCAGGTTCGTTATCGGAGATCCACCTGGCGGGGCGTACGAGTTCAGCGGGATCGCCGGCTGAACGACAGGCGCTAGCGGAAAGGCCGGCTGCACCGCGGAATTCGTGATTACGGTTGGAAACGTGGGCGGTTTTCCGGTGGCAAGGGTGCTTTGAACGGCCACTTCGTAGAGCCCCGGGCTGGCTGGCAGCTGGGAATTTTCAATGGTCGAGAAGATCTGCCGGGAATTTACGCCGGTCGAGCTCCTGATGGCCAGTTGATCGGCAAAGCTCATCTTCACCAGGTTTCCTGTGGCGCCGTAGTAGCCTCCGATTGCGCCCAGGGTGATCGTGCCTAAACTCGAGTTTTGGGGAATGTTTTGAGGAACCGAAGAGACCATTGCCGGACCCACGTTTACGACGTCGACCGGACAGGCGATCGTGGAAGTGGTGTTGGCCACGAGGATGCAATTTCCGCTTGGCGTCGCCGAAGCCGTGGGCAAAG
>Ga0126371_10000330_pt1 | contig 38429 bp, 27 predicted proteins | sample PanSoiMetaPlot_4_FD_110145 | JGI IMG/M metagenome (GOLD analysis project Ga0126371, IMG submission 110145) | Tropical forest soil microbial communities from Panama - MetaG Plot_4 | ecosystem: Environmental > Terrestrial > Soil > Tropical forest > Bulk soil | place: Panama | collected 2016-02-17
CCCTGATCTCATAGCAACACCACCTTTTCAGAGCAGATTCACATACGATGGTGTTGCATCGACCTGTCGAATGCACCTCGTTAACCAGGGGTTAGGACCGACGCCAAAAATGGGATAAGCTCCGCTGAATGGCGGAAATATTAGAATTTCTACGGGCGGCGATAGAACTACTGCTGGTTGGACTCGGACACCTCCGATTCGTCATCAGGAGAAGCCGGAGTCGGAGTTGTTGGCCCGAGATAGCGGGCATCGTACAGTACTGCGGACCCGAGAGAGACAGCTTATTCGGTCGTCATTACATCGTATTCGGCTATGCCTTCAAAGCGAATGGCAGGCGCTATGCAGGATTCTTTGCGCTGGCAACCGACCAGGGAGACTCGGCGGCAACATTCCAGAAACAAGCAACGGGAATAACAGTCAGGGTCCGCTACAAGCCCGACAATCCTGACGTTTCGCTACTCGAAGATGAACAGGTGTTGGGCCGAAAGATCATTCAGAACCCGCATCTGGCTCGGATACAGTTTTCAGCAAATCGGTTCAACTAAATAGCTACTTTCCGATTGCCGCAGGAGTTTGAAAGCCTAAAGTGTTTCTTAGGCGTTGGTTCAAGCGCGAGGCGCCACGGCGAATCATAATTCAACCCATCCGATAACTTCGGCAGCCTTCGCCTGGTAGTCCCCGTGAAAGTCGTTAAGATATCCGACGGGAGATCGGACAACGCGAACTCCGACTTCCGTGATGTCGAGGGGCTTGTGCCGGTGCCCGGAAATCACCGTGACTGCACGCCCAGTGGCGCATCGGCCTAAAACTTCACCCACACGCGTGCATCCTTCGTATGCGTCAAAGAAATCCGGCACTTGTTTCCGTTCTATGCAACTCAGGAACGGACTGGTGTGCAGAGCGACTGCTATTTTTGCAATCTCTGAGGGGATCTGTTCGAGGTCCCGCTGCAGCGATGCAACCATGAGAGAGCAGATCTGGAGATCGCTTAGTCGCAATTTTCTGATGCGCCAATTACTCGAATTCGGCTCCCGAAGCCAGGCGGCATAGCGCGAATCGTTCCAGATCTTCGACCCAAACGCGCCTCGCTCATACTCCTGTGTGCTAATAACGCCTTCCAGGCGTTCGTCACGAAAGGAATAGTCGTACCAGCCCAAAGATCCGACAAACCAGACATCACCGACTAAAACCGGATGCTGCGGAAGGTAGTGAAAGCCGTGGCAGCCAGCGGAGGCAGGCAACGCTACATCGTACTTCCAGGTGCTGTCCTGAGCCCTTCTGAGTGCACGTTTGGATTCGATCCAAATGTCGTGGTTTCCCGGAACTACGAACTTCATAATCCCGAGACGCCGGAATGCTTCGAGGGCAACGTCCCAATCGGAGAGCGTGTTGGCAATGTCGCCCGCCAAGACGAGAGCGTCTGGGGAATGCCGTTCTATTTCTTCCACCAGATAAGGCAGCAGCTCACGATTATGAGCCGTGATATCGATGTGCAGATCTGAGGTGAAGGCAACTCTCATTAAAGGAGACCGCTCATGTTTTGGCTATAGGCAATCGCACCGTCGATTGCGTCCCTGTCTGCTGAAATAAATTGGCATGATTAGGGTCAGTATAGGCTACCTGCGTCGCAACGTACTCGCCTGTACGTCAGTGCCTCGTTTGTCGCAAAACCGGAAAAGTTCTGGCTAGTACTTGACTTGACCGGTTTTCCCGGTGGTTTCAATAGTTCGATGCAACACCAGGTCGACGTCTAAGTTCAGCCGATTCAAAACGTGGGCGGGCTTAGAAGGTCATTCCGCTTAGAGACAGCCTCGCGACGCAGGGCACAGGACCTTCTATCGCGCCTCTCCGTGTCCGATTCCGCAGAAATTAGACTCGTCGAAGCACCGCTCGATGTCAAAGTTGCGGTGTTCTTGTCAGAACGAAACTCCCCTCTTTTTGAGAGCTCCTCGCGTCTTCACCAAAAATCAAGAATTTGTAACTTTCTCCCGTCCGTTACATCTGAGCTTTGGTGTTGTGGTACAGTGCCGGAAAGTTTGGTGGCGGGCCTCTCGCGACCGGCCACTACCGCCCATGTAGCGGGCAGAAGATGCGCGTTTTGAAGTACAATGCAACGCGCTTCCCGCCCAGCGGTGCCCCCGGCCTGTAGCCTTCTGCCGTGGGTGCACTCAATCCTGAGAAGGAGTTTCTGTGAGCCAGCAAAGTCTCGATCAGCTTTGTATCAATACCATCCGAACGCTTTCGATTGACGCCGTGCAGCAGGCCAACTCCGGCCATCCCGGCGCCCCGATGGGTCTGGCTCCCGTGGTTTATACCTTGTGGCAGGAATTCCTTCGTTACGATCCCACCGATCCCGGGTGGCCCAATCGCGACCGCTTTGTCCTGTCAGCCGGCCATGCCTCGATGCTGCTTTATTCGATGTTGCATCTTGCTGGTGTCCGCAAGGTCAATGAAAAGGGCGAAGTACAAAAAGAGCTTTCCGTCTCGATGGACGAGATCAAGCGTTTCCGGCAGCTTGGCAGCCGCACACCTGGGCATCCCGAATCGCACCTGACCTCTGGAGTCGAAACCACCACAGGCCCGCTCGGCCAGGGCATCGGCAACAGCGTGGGCATGGCCATCGCCGGAAAGTGGCTAGCGGCGAATTTCAATCAGCCAGGCTATGAGATTTTTGATTTCAATGTTTACTCGGTCTGCGGTGACGGTGACATGATGGAAGGCGTGGGCGGAGAGGCCGCCTCCCTTGCCGGGCACCTCGGTCTTGCCAACCTGTGCTGGATTTACGACAACAACCGCGTGACCCTCGACAGCCCGGCCAGCTGGTCCTTCAGCGAAGACGTGATGACGCGCTTTGTCGGTTACGGCTGGAACGTCACACGCGTGGCCGATGCCAACAATTTGCTGACCCTTTCCCGTGCCTACAAGACCTTTTTGAATACCAAGGACAAGCCTACCTTGATTGTCGTCGATAGCCACATCGGTTACGGCTCGCCGCATAAGCAGGATTCCTACGAAGCGCACGGTGAACCACTTGGCGAAGCGGAAGTGAAGCTGGCGAAGGAAAACTACGGCTGGCCCGTCGACGCGAAATTCCTCGTGCCCGATGGTGTCTACAAGCAGTTTCAAGACGGCGTTGGTGCGCGCGGCAGCAACGAACACAACGCCTGGAACGCAAAATTCGCGGAGTATGCCAAAAAGTTCCCGGAACTGGCGACGCGCGTCCCCAAGATGCAGAAGCGCGAGCTTCCCGACGGCTGGGATAAGAATCTCCCCGCCTTCCCTCCCGACGCCAAAGGCATGGCCACTCGCGAAAGCTCCGGCAAAGTTCTGAACGTCCTAGCGCAGAACATTCCCTGGCTTGTCGGTGGCTCCGCGGACCTCGCCAAGTCCAATAAGACAAATCTCACCTTCCCCGATGCCGGCGACTTCTTCACCAACGAATACCAAGGCCGCAACATCCACTTCGGGGTCCGCGAACACGCCATGGGAGCGGCTGCCAATGGCATGGCGCTTACCCTGTTGCGCAGTTTCTCCGCCACGTTTTTTAACTTTAGCGACTACATGCGTCCGAGCATGCGTCTTGCCGCTCTGATGGAAGCCCCGGTACTTTTCATCTTCACGCATGACTCCATCGGAGTGGGCGAAGACGGCCCGACCCACCAGCCCGTTGAGCAACTCGCCTCCTTCCGGGCCATGCCCAACATGATGCTGTTGCGGCCAGGCGACGCGAACGAAGTCACCGAGGCGTACAAGGTCGCTCTGCAACGTACTCACGGCCCGACGACGCTCGTCTTCAGCCGCCAGGCCATACCCACGTTCGACCGAACGAAATTTGGTCCGGCTTCTGGTGTGGCCAAGGGCGCGTACGTCTTGGCCGACGCCGAGGGTGGCAAGCCAGACGTCATCCTGATCGGAACGGGGACAGAACTCCAGCACTGTGTTGCCGCTTGGGAAAAGCTCAAGGCCGAAGGGATCAAGGCCCGTGTCGTGAGCATGCCAAGTTGGGATTTGTTCGAGAAGCAGGACGCCGCCTATAAGGAAAGTGTACTGCCTGCAGCGGTCACCGCGCGCGTTTCCATCGAAATGGCAGCAACCCTGGGTTGGGACCGCTACGTCGGCCCGAAAGGTACGATGATCGGCATGCACTCATTTGGTGCTTCCGCGCCGCTCAAAGACTTGTTGAAGAAGTTTGGCTTTGAGCCGGATAACGTTGTCGCCGCGGCCAAAAAGCTGCTTGGAAAGTAGCTTCGAGGACCATCGTTATCGGTTCGGACCGTGCCGCTGTCAGTCGAATAGCGTTTCGCCGAGGCGAAGGCCATTGAAGGTATGCCGGCACTGAATCTTGATCGCCCCGAGCCGCCCAAGAGCGTAAGATTGGTTTTTCGGCCCGCTTGAAACTAAAGGAGAAGTACTATGACAACCTCTGCGACCATTCCCAACACCGGAAGCCCGTCCCAAGCCAATCCGCTCAAAGGCCTTCTGGAATACGGTCAGTCTCCCTGGATGGACTACATCCGTCGCGACCTGCTGACCGACGGCGGTCTGAAGAAAATGATCGCCGAGGACGGACTGCGCGGCATGACCTCGAATCCGGCCATCTTCGAGAAGTCCATCACCGGAAGCACGCTTTACAACGACATTCTGAATTCCCCCGAAGCGAAATCCCTCAACGCCAAGGCACTATTCGAAAAAATCGCGATCCGCGACGTCCAGGATGCGTGCGACATCTTCACTCCCGTGTACAACGAGTCGAAGCGCCGCGACGGCTATGTCAGCCTGGAGGTTTCACCGTTCCTCGCCAATGACACAAAAGGCACGCTCGAGGAAGCACGTCGCCTGTGGAAGGCTGTGAACCGTCCCAACCTGATGATCAAGGTTCCCGCAACCCCCGAAGGCATCCCTGCGATCCGCCAGCTTCTTGAAGAAGGGTTGAACATCAATATCACATTGCTGTTTGCGCAGTCGGCCTACGAAAAAGTTGCCGAAGCCTACGTCGCCGCCCTCGAAGCCCGTGCCGCCAAGAGCCAGGAAGTTTCCCACATCGCCAGCGTAGCCAGTTTCTTCGTCAGCCGCATCGACACCCTGGTGGATTCCAAGATCGATGCCCAGCTGAAAACGGCGACCGGGGAGACCAAGGCGCTGCTTGAAAGCCTGCACGGCGCGATCGCCATCGCCAACGCAAAGCTCACCTATAAGAAGTATCAGGAGCTGTTCGGCGGACCGCGCTGGAAAGCCCTTGCCGGAAAGGGCGCTCATACGCAGCGCCTGCTGTGGGCCAGCACGAGCACGAAGAACCCCAAGTACCGCGACGTCGTCTACGTCGAGGAACTCATCGGCGCCGACACCGTTGACACCATCCCTCCGGCAACCTTCGATGCCTTCCGGGACCACGGTAAATTGCGAAATAGCCTTGTTGAAGACGTCGCCGGCGCCGCGAAGCACATGGAAAACCTCGGAAAGGCCGGCATTTCCATGAAGGAAGTTACCGACCAGTTGTTGACCGACGGCGTAAAGCTCTTCGCCGATGCCTTTACCACCCTGCTCGCCGCCACGGGCAAAAGCGCGGGAGTGAAAGCGTGAGTCTCGACAAGATCTCCTACAAGCTTCCTGTTGCGTTGGCCGAGGGAGTGAAGCTCTCCCTCGCCGACTGGAAAACGAATAACAAGGTCTCGCGTCTCTGGCAGAAAGACGCCACACTGTGGACGGGCGCCGACGAAAGTCAGTGGCTTGGCTGGCTGACAGTGGTCGACGAGCAGATCAAGGAACTAAAAAACCTCAAGAAGCTTGCTCAGGAAATCAAGAAGGCCAAGTTCCGTCATGCTGTTCTTCTCGGCATGGGTGGCTCGAGCCTGTGCGTCGAAGTCTTACGCCTCACCTTTGGCAAGTTTGCAGGGCACTCGGAACTGCACGTGCTCGATTCGACCGATCCTGCCCAAATCAAAGCTATCGAGAAGAAACTCGACCTGAAGAAAACCCTCTGCATCGTTTCCTCCAAATCGGGCAGTACGCTCGAGCCCAACATTTTCAAGCAATACTTTTACGAGAGAATCAAGCAAAAAGTCGGCGAAAAAGAAGTCGGCAGCCACTTCATCGCCGTCACAGACCCGGGCTCCAAGATGGAGCAGGTGGCGAAAAACGATAATTTCCGCCACGTCTTTTATGGCGTCCCCAGTATCGGCGGCCGCTATTCTGCGCTTTCACACTTTGGCACCGTACCCGGGGCCATTATGGGTCTGGACCTTTCGAAATTCCTGAAGACCACGCAAAAAATGGTCAAGGCCTGCGGCGCGAACACCGCTCCGGAGAAAAATCCCGGCGTCATTCTCGGCACCATCCTGGGTGTCGCCGCCAACCAGGGTCGCGACAAAATCACCGTCTTCACTTCTCCCGGTATTTCGGACCTCGGCGCCTGGCTGGAACAACTCATTGCCGAATCCACGGGCAAAGTCGGCAAGGGCATCATCCCGGTAGATCGCGAAAGGATAGGGAAGCCTTCTGTGTATGGCAGTGACCGCGTCTTCGCTTATGTCCGCCTCGCCAAGGAAAACAACAAAGCCATGGATGCCGCCGTCGCTGCGCTTGAAAATGCCGGGCAACCCGTGGTCCGAATCGTGGTTGGCAGCAAGATGGACTTAGGGCAGGAATTCTTCCGCTGGGAAATCGCCACCGCCACCGCCGGCTCGATCATCGGGATCAACACCTTTAACCAGCCCGACGTCGAAGCCAGCAAGGTGGAAACTCGCAAGCTCACCAGTGAATACGAAAACACCGGCAAACTGCCCTCCGAAGCGCCCTTCTTCGAAGACCAAGGCCTGAAACTGTTCGCGGACGAGAAAAACGCAGCCGTATTGAAAAACAACTCAGACCTCACCAGCGTCCTGCGCGCTCACCTCGGGCGCATCAACGCAGGCGACTATTTCGCTCTGCTCGCCTACATCCAGATGAACGTTGCCCACGAGGGTTCTTTGCAAGGTATGCGTCACATGGTGCGCGACAACAAAAAATCCGCCACCTGCCTCGGATTCGGCCCAGGATTCCTGCACTCCACTGGCCAGGCCTACAAGGGCGGACCGAACACAGGCGTGTTTCTGCAGATCACCTGCGACGACGCAGTGGACATCCCGGTCCCGGGGCAGAAATACACATTCGGCACCGTCAAGGCCGCACAGGCACGCGGGGATTTTTCCGTACTTTCCGAGCGTGGCCGCCGCGCCTTACGTGTCCATCTCGGCAAGAACGTGAAGGGCGATCTCACCAAACTCGGGAAGGCCATTAAGCAGGCTCTGGCCTGACACTCAATTTCTATTTCTCGCGGAGGATCTCTCAATGCAACTCGGCATGATTGGACTGGGCAGGATGGGCGCCAACATGGTGCGGCGCCTTCAGAAGCACGGCCACCAGTGCGTGGTCTACGACCGCAGCGCAGACTCGGTGAAACAACTGGTCGGCGAAGGTGCCACGGGGTCCACCTCTCTCGATGATTTCGTCGCCAAGCTGCAAAAACCGCGGGCCATCTGGCTGATGGTACCCGCTGCGGTAGTGGACGCAACCATCGCCGACTTGCTTCCCAAGCTGAGCAAAGACGACATTCTGATCGATGGCGGCAATTCCTACTACATTGACGACATCCGCCGCTCGAAAGATCTCGTGCCCAAAGGTATTCACTATGTGGACGTCGGCACAAGCGGAGGAGTTTGGGGACTTGATCGCGGCTACTGCCAGATGATCGGTGGCGAACAGGCCATCGTCAAGCACCTCGATCCCATCTTCAAAGCGCTTGCTCCAGGCCGTGGCGATGTCGAACGCACACCCGGCCGCGAAAAAGCTGCTGGAACTGCCGAAGAAGGCTATCTCCACTGCGGCCCTTCCGGCGCCGGCCATTTCGTAAAAATGGTGCACAACGGCATCGAATACGGCTTGATGGCCGCCTACGCTGAAGGTCTCAACATTCTAAAACACGCCAACGCCGGCAAGACGCATCGGGAAGTGGACGCGGAAACCACGCCGCTCCGCGATCCCGAGCACTACCAGTACGACTTCAATTTGGCAGACGTCGCGGAAGTCTGGCGGCGTGGCAGCGTGGTTGCTTCCTGGCTGCTGGATCTCACCGCTATATCTCTATTCGAACAGCCCACGCTCGAGCGCTTCTCAGGCCGTGTCTCGGACTCCGGCGAAGGCCGCTGGACGATTCTCGCCGCCATCGAGTCCACCGCGCCCGCGCCGGTGCTCACCGCGTCGCTCTTCCAGCGTTTCACTTCACGGGGCGAAGACGATTTTGCCGCCAAGCTTCTCTCCGCCATGCGTTTTCAGTTTGGTGGTCATTTGGAAAAGAAAGCCGGGCACTGAAACGCGAGGCCAAGACTCGCGCGCCCTGAATAGGACTACGCTCCATGAGCTCCAATCACGCTGAAAGTCCCGCTGCCGCTTCTGCTTGCGTCATGGTTATCTTCGGTGCCACTGGAGATCTGACCAAGCGCAAACTCATTCCTGCCCTGCTGAATCTGGCGCAGGAAAACGTGCTTCCCAAGCAGTTCGCGATTATAGGCGTGGCGGGCAACGACTCCACTACCGAAACGTTCCGCAAGACGCTCACCTCGGAAATGCCGCAATTCGCTCCCGATCCCATTGATCTCAAGATGTGGGACTGGCTTGTCGAGCGCATCTATTTCGTGCGCGGAGATTTCGGCGATGCGGCCGCCTACCAGCGCCTGCAGGCGCAGATCGTTGAGGTGGACAAGGCACACGCGTGCAACGGGAATCGCTTTTACTATCTGGCGGTCGCACCGCGCTTCTTTGCTCCCATCGTACAGCAGCTTGGCGCCGCGGGCATGACCAAGGAGGAAAACGGCAAGTGGGCCCGCGTCATTGTAGAAAAACCCTTCGGTCACGATTTGCAGTCCGCCGTGCAGCTGAACGCCGATCTGAAGAAAGTTTTAACGGAAAAGCAGATCTACCGCATTGACCATTATCTCGGCAAAGAGACCGTCCAGAACGTAATGGTTTTCCGTTTTTCCAACAACATCATCGAGCCGCTCTGGAACCGCCATTATATTGACCACGTGCAAATTACCGCCGCGGAAACTGTCGGCGTCGAGCACCGCGGAGGTTTTTACGAAACGGCGGGCGCCTTGCGCGATATGGTGCCCAACCATTTGTTCCAGTTGCTTACCATGACAACTATGGAGCCGCCGATCTCCTTCGATGCCGACGAAGTACGCAACAAACAGGCCGAAATCCTCCACGCCATCCAGCCGCTCAGTCCGGAGGAAGTTCTCACCAACATGGTCCGCGGTCAGTATGGTGAAGGAGAAGTCAACGGCGAGCGCGTGGATGGTTACCGCAGCGAGCCGGACGTGAATCCACAATCGAATACCGAAACCTTCGTCGCCCTGAAGCTGCAAATCGATAACTGGCGTTGGGCCGGCGTGCCCTTCTATCTGCGCACTGGAAAGAGCCTGGCCAAGCGCACCACGGAAATTGTTATCCAGTTCCGCCGTACACCGTTTGTACTATTCCGCAACACCACCGTGAAAAATATCGAAACCAACCGCATGGTGATTCACATCCAGCCCGAAGAGGGCATTTCGCTGAGCTTCGGCGCCAAGGTTCCAGGAGCCATCATGCGGCTCGGCTTGGTGAACATGGACTTCGACTACGACACCTACTTCGGCACCGAACACAGCACCGGTTACGAACGCCTTCTCCGTGACTGCATGGCCGGCGATGCGACGCTATTCCAGCGCGCGGACATGGTCGAAGCCGGCTGGAGCGTCATTCAGCCCATCCTCGACGTCTGGCACGCACTCCCGGCTCGCAGCTTCCCAAATTACGCCGCTGGTTCTTGGGGCCCCGCCGAAGCAGACGAACTCCTCGCCCGCGATGGCCGCACCTGGCGCCGCATCGGCGAAGAAGATGTGGACAAACGCGCCGTCCGGAATCAGACCGAAAGGAAAGTTGCAGCCACGTGATGCCCGCTCCGGCTCAACGCGATATTCGCATCCTCGCGGATCCCGCCGCGATCACCCGCCGAGCCGCCGACGAATTTGTCAAAGCCGCCACCCGGGCCGTCGCCAGTAGAGGCGTCTTCAATGTCTCTCTTTCAGGTGGTTCCACCCCCAAGGTGCTCTACGCAATGCTGGCCGACGATCCGGCTTATCGCAGCAAAATTCCTTGGGACAAGTTGCGCGTCTTTTTCGGTGACGAGCGGCATGCCTCGCCCGACAGTAACGAGAGCAATTTCCACATGGCGACCGAGTCGCTCTTTTCCAAGGGCGTGCTCAAATCGGAACAAATCACCCGCATCAAGGGCGAATATCCGGACACGGAAAAAGCCGCGCTCGAATACGAGAAAGCCCTGCGGGAGTATTTCAGTCTAAAAGACGGCGAATTCCCTAGCTTCGACCTTCTATTGCTCGGCATGGGCGATGAAGGCCACACCCTTTCGCTTTTTCCCGGCACCAAGGCTCTGCACGAAACTCGCCGAATCGTTGTCCGAAACTGGGTCGGCAAGTTTTACACCGAACGCATCACGTTGACGGCCGCCGCTGCGAATCACGCCGCCGAGGTGATGTTTTTGATCACCCGTGCCGACAAGGCTCCTGCATTGAAAGCCGTCCTTGAAGGTCCCTATGAGCCCGAGCAGCTCCCAGCGCAATATATTCAGCCGCACAGCGGCAATAGCCTCTGGCTCATCGACCGCGACGCCGCTAAAATGCTTACTGTGGGTATTCGCGAATAACACCGGGAACTCCGGCGCCGCGGTTTTTTGGTCTTTTGTTGTTTGCTTTGATTTCAGGTCAAGTTAGTCTAGGTTTTCTTATTTGAGATTTGGATTTCGCGTTTCGAGTTCATCTTCCGTTCTTGGCTGTCGGCCGTGAACTGTCATCTGTCGACGTTTTGCCGATTATGGAATGCAGACTACCGATTACTTTCCACTAGGAGCTAGCTATGGCAACCGCAACACTCAGCAGCATTGAACAACTTCTCGGCGCTAAAGCCGAATCGCTTCTCGGCTTCAAAAACCCGAAAATTTCTAGAGACCGCCTGCACCTGCCCGGCCCGGATTTCGTTGACCGCATCTACGCCGCCACGGACCGCAACCTGCGCGTGCTGACAAATCTCCAGCGCTTGTTCAGCCACGGCCGCCTGGCGCACACCGGGTACCTCTCGATTCTTCCCGTGGATCAGGGCATTGAGCACTCCGCAGGCGCGAGCTTCGCCAAGAATCCCGATTACTTCGACGGCGAAAACATCATCAAACTGGCGATCGAAGGCGGCTGCAATGCCGTAGCCTCGACCTTCGGCGTGCTCGGCTCGGTCGCACGAAAATACGCCCACAAGATTCCCTTCATCGTGAAGATCAATCACAACGAACTCCTCACCTACCCCAACCAGTTCAACCAGATTCTGTTCGGCACCGTGCAGGAAGCCTACGACATGGGCGCTGCCGCGGTGGGCGCCACCATCTATTTCGGCTCCGAGAATGCCGATCGCCAGATCATCGAAATCAGCCATGCCTTCGCCAAGGCTCACGAACTCGGCGTGGCCACCGTGCTGTGGTGCTATCTGCGCAATTCCGCGTTCAAAAAGGACAAGGATTACCACGTCTCCGCCGACCTCACCGGCCAGGCCAATCACCTCGGCGTGACTATTCAGGCTGACATCATCAAGCAGAAGCTCCCTGAAAATAACGGCGGCTACCAGGCGCTGAACATCGGCGATTCCAGCTACGGGAAATTCGATAAGCGCATCTACACGGATCTCGCCAGCGATCACCCGATCGATCTCACCCGCTACCAAGTGGCCAACTGCTACATGGGCCGCGCCGGCCTCATCAATTCCGGCGGCGCTTCCGGAGCCAACGACTTCGAGGAAGCCGTAGCCACAGCCGTCATCAACAAGCGCGCCGGCGGCACCGGCCTCATCTCCGGCCGCAAGGCCTTCCAGCGCCCCATGGCCGACGGCACAAAACTCCTCAATTCCATTCAGGATGTGTATCTGAGCAAAGAAGTGACGGTCGCGTAGCGTCGCGCCGACAATGAGCATTAGGGCTGAGCTTGCTCCGCCTGAAAATCAGAACTTACAGCGAACGGTCGTGGATTTCTCATCTCGGCCATAGCCACCCAAATACGCCCGCGGTCAGCAATCCGTAGAGCAGCCCATCCGCGACTTCTTTGATCACCCCACTCCACGGCTGCCCTTTCCAGATACCATTGCTGAGCTGGCCTAACCCGTATGCCAGAAAGGCCGCGGTGCCTACGACCCGAAACACTCCGGGATACGGAGCCCCAAACTCAATCGTGTGGCCCGCAAGGTAGGCCACAAAAAAACTGATGATCAGGCAATAGGCAAACCACAACCCCAAGAACTTTCCCATGGCTGGCGTGCCCCTCGGAAACACGGTCACCGTTCCCACGGGCCCCTGCTCATATTTCTCAATCATCTCCGGTGATTTCATGTCTTTGCCGTGCTTGCAATAGGGAAAAACGTAGATGCCTCGCCGCAATCCCACGTTCCGCAACAAATCCAGCACCTTGTCTTCCTCTGGAATCGGGCGAATTTCCTTGTGATGATATTTAAAAACCGTGTGCAGGATGGAACTGGCGATGAACACGATCACCGCCGACAGCACAATCGGAAGCCACAACGCCACCAGAGAAACCATGCTGCGTCTCCTTAGCGAAGCGAAATTTGCAAAGGAAAAAGGGAAACTCCGACTACTGCGCCGGAGACTACCCCCTGGATTCAAACGTGGTCAAGCGCCATTTTCACGCCGGGCTGCTTCAGGAAATCGCTGGTCGCGCGAAACCTGCAATACTGCCACAACATTGAACCGGTACTATCCAGGGGGAGGAGGACCCATGACGCTTCATCTCCAAGGAAAAACCGCGGCAATTACCGGCGGGAGTCAAGGCATCGGCCGCGCGATTGCCGAACGCCTGTCCACCGACGGCGCAGACGTTGCCATTTGCTATCGGTCGAATCGGGCGGGTGCGCAGGAGGTCGTCGACGGCATTACCAAAATAGGCCGTCGCGCCCTTGCGTTCCCGTGCGATGTTGGAAAAATCGAAGACGGCCAGCGCTTTATCGCCTCCGCCATCGAGCAATTCGGCAAAGTCGACATCCTCATCAACAATGCTGGCCTCGAGCGCCATGCCGATTTCTGGAATGTTACCGAAGCCGACTATGATGCCGTCCTGAACGTCAATCTCAAGGGGCTTTTTTTCCTTACGCAAGCCTTCGTGCGCCATCGCATGGCCGCCAAAGCGGGCGGCAAGGTCATCAATATCAGCTCCGTGCACGAAGAGCTTCCCTTTCCGCATTTCGCTTCCTATTGCGTTAGCAAGGGCGGCGTGAAAATGCTCACCCGTAACCTCGCCGTCGAGCTGGCCCCTTTTGGCATCACCACCAATTCCATAGCGCCAGGAGCCATCAATACGCCCATTAACAAAAATCTCCTCAACGATCCTTTGAAACTCAACGCATTGCTCCAAAACATCCCGCTGAAACGCATTGGCCAGCCGACCGACGTCGCTTCGGTTGCCTCTTTCCTCGCTTCCGACGAAGCGTCCTACATTACCGGAACTACTTTTTTTGTAGATGGAGGCCTGCTCTGGAATTATCAAGAGCAATAGCCGCCTGTCTTGACGCGATTTACCGCTATCGGTACTCGCCCAGGTGACCTTTCTACGGGAGATAAGCACCTTTGCATGGCACTAGGTGCGGCCTTGAGCCGGAGATACACCGCAGAATGGCTATTTGTTGATGCACACTATCGAAAATCAAGATCGTCGCGCAATTCACTTCGCGCTAACATGAAATCATCAGTACTCAAGGAGGCAGAATGCCAAAATCAAGCAAGACCGTTGCCCCCGCTGCCCGGAAGCCCCGGACCGCGAAGGCGCAACCGACCCACGACCAAATCGCTCAGCGCGCCTATGAGATTTATCTGGAACGGGGCGCCACACCCGGAGATCCGATGCGGGATTGGCTCCGTGCAGAGCTAGAACTGTCGGCCGCGGCCAAAAAGCCTCGCTCTAAATCCAAGGTCATCACCTTCGCCGCCTAATTTCCTTCGTCCGGGAAGTTCCTGTTGCGGTGAGTCCAGCCCCGCTCCGGGTGAGCACCCTCGCGCGCTTCCAGCCGGTTTCACTTTCCGAACAGGACCTCTTCGATCCAGGCTCGTGCAGGTCTCATGGACCCACCGCCCTTCGAGAACCACCCCGGTGCCCATACCTCCTAAAACCGGGGAACCCGGCGGCATCGGTTTATAAAGAATCTGTGCATCGCAAAGGAAATTGTCTTTCGTGGAACGAAGGCGGACTCTCGTGATCGTTTCCAGGTCGCACGCCAGTTGCTGCAAAACTTCTTCGCAGGCGTGAACCCTGGAAACCTGGCCGGATTTGGCCCCGGAATCGGCTTCCGTGATCAGCGCTGCATTCCGGTGGGCACGAGCCTCCCCGAGAGTTTAAAAAAATGTATTCGGTACCCTCCGCCACGCCCACCCTGAAGCGCAAGGCGCTGGCGCCGTCAGGCATATGCAGGTTGTTTTCAATTGCGGGCTGCTTCCTGATCCGGATCTTTCGCTTCGTCGCTCGCCGCCCAGAATCAGGCCCGCGTCAACACCGCTGCCCGGGCCGTTTCGAGGAGTTTGGCGGCATTCGAGCGGATATCGCCGTGGCCAAAGACCGCGCTGCCTGCCACCAGAAGCTCGGCACCGGCTTTCACCACGTCACCCACGGTCTCTAAATCGATTCCGCCGTCCACCTCGATCCGAAAATCGAGCTTTCGCTCAGCCCGCAATCTCGCCAACGCTGCAATTTTGTTTAGTGCGTTGGGAATGAACTTCTGCCCGCCGAAGCCCGGATTTACACTCATCACCAGGACGTGATGAGCCAGGTCCAGCACTTCGGTCAGTGTCTCGACCGGCGTCGCGGGATTGATCACCACTCCCGGTTTGCAGCCATGCGACGAAATCAGGTGCAGCGTGCGGTCCAGGTGCACGCAAGCCTCCTGGTGCACGGAAATCCAGTCGGCGCCCGCCTCGGCAAACTCGGGCACAAAGAAATCTGGATTTTCGATCATCAGATGACAATCGAGCGGCACCTTCACCACTTTACGCAGGCTCTTCACCAACGGCGGGCCCAACGTGATGTTCGGCACGAAATGCCCGTCCATCACGTCCACGTGAAGAATCGTGCCACCGCCTTCAATGGCCTGCAGCGCTTCACTCCCAAGCTGGGCGAAGTTGGACGCAAGGATCGATGGCGCAAGTTCAATTTTCATGACCCGGTCTCCGCTCCTTGTTGCACCTGCATTATACGCCGCACAGCGCTCACAGTTCGACGTTTCGCCACGCTACCGAACGCCGCTGCTCGCTGCTCTCGCGCGTGAGTTCCAGCGCGATCATCACGTTCACCGCCTGCGCCGGAGTCACCAGCAACTGTGCCGTCCCCAGAATGCAATCGCGCACATTCGCATAAAAATCCCGCCAATCTCCGAAGGAAGGCACTTTGCGCCTTTCCACATTCTCGCCATCCACAAAAGTCATTTCTCCAAAATTTTCCGGCTTTTCCAACATCCAGGATTCACCGGGCCCCGGCACGCGAATCCGCAACTCACTCTCCAGCGGATCAAATCTCTTTTTCAGGTAACTGCCCTTCGTACCCAGCACGATAAACCGCGAACGAGGCTCCGGGTTCAGCATCGAAGCGCTGACCGTCGCCAATGGACCACCTTGGTAGTGCAGCCACACATCGAACGCATCGTCAGTGATAAATCCGTCCCGCTCGATACGCACATCCGCAGTCACCCGTTCCGGCACTCCAAATAAAGTCAGCGCATAATCCAGCAAATGCGGCCCTAAATCCGCAAGGATCCCACTTCCCGGCCCCGGAATCTCGCGCCACAGATGCGGCCGAGGTTTCGGTCGAAAACGATCGTAGTATGCTTCAAAGCGTACGATTCTTCCCAGTTCTCCGCTCGCCATCACTTCCCGCAACGCTTGAAAGTCCGCGTCAAACCGCCGGTCGTGATACACGGTCAGCACGCGACCCAGTCGCTTCGCGGTTCGCACCAATTCCACTGCTTCCTCGACGGTATTGGTGAACGGCTTGTCTACCACCACATCGCGGCCCGCCTCCAGACACCGCTTCGCAAAGGGAAAATGGGTCTGGTTCGGTGTCGCAATCACCACCAGTTGAATCGTCTCAATCTCCAGCAACCGATCGAGGCTCCGTACAACGCGGGCTTCGGGATAAAGGTGTTTCGCCTCATCTCCCGTGCGCTGCACAATCGCAGCCACGCGCAGCCCCTTGACCGCCTGTATCACCGGCGCATGAAAACTCTTCCCTCCCAAGCCGAACCCAACCAGCCCCACGTCAAGCAACGTACATTCTCCTTTTCCGGCTGACAACGCGCGAAGAGTGTACCACCTTCGTTTCCATGTCCGAGTTGGTTCCACCCACGCTCGCGTTATATCCTCTCCGTAGTGGAAAAAACACCCTCCCCTCAACACGCCCCGACACGCGGCCTCTACTTCGGCTTGCTCGTCACCGTCCTCGCCGTCCTGGCCTACGCGGCATATATCACCTTTCAGTTCGCTGGCCTCCGCAAATTGCAAAGCGAACTGGTGGACCGCAACCGCCGCGACTCCTTGCAACTCCTCCGTATCCAGAACGACCTTAACTCGCTCGGTCTCGCCATGCGCGATATGCAGGATCCCACCGAACCTTACCCCATCGTCGCCTGGACTCCGCAATTCGAGCGCATCCGCACCGATCTTGTTGACGCGCTGCAACGAGAATCGCAACTCACCGAAGCCACCCCCACCAGCGATCAGCGTTTTTACCTCAATCAAGCACTCGGGCAATTCTGGGACGCCGTCACGCGCATGTTCGCTCTCGCACAAGACGGCTTCGAATCCGCAGCGGCGCAGCAAATCCGCGATACGCTGCAACCGCGCCAAGCCGCTCTCAGTTCGGCGGTCTCGCGTCTCCTGGTCCAAAATAACGAGGCCGAAGAGCGAGCGGCAGTTCGCATCTCCGAAATCTACGATCGCGTCCAGCGCCAACTCTACTTCTTCCTTGCCGCAATCCTGGTCGCCATCGTCTTTACCAGCCTCTATCTCATCGGTTACAACCGCCGCCTCTTCGCGCACGTCGCCGAACTCTCCACGCAGCGCAGCGACCTCGCCCAAAAGCTCATCGCCACGCAGGAATCCACGCTCCGGCACATCTCCCGAGAACTCCACGATGAATTTGGTCAGGTGCTCACCGCCATCGGCTCCCTCTTGCGCCGGACCGGGAAGCATCTTCCCGCCGACTCTCCGATGCAAACCGACCTTCAGGAAGTCCAGGAAATCGCGCAAACCACGCTCAACAACATTCGCGGACTCTCGCAGGCCTTGCATCCCGTGCTGCTTGACGAAGCCGGTCTAGAATCGACTCTCGATTGGTACATTCCCACAGTGGAAAGGCAGACGGGTCTTGTGCTTCACTACGAAAAGTCGGGAACTTCCTATCCCGTGAGAGCTTCGGCAGGAGTGCAGATCTACCGCGTGTTGCAGGAAGCGTTGAACAATGTCGCGCGGCATTCCGCCGCGAAAGAAGCCTGGATTCGCTTACAATTTCTGCCGTCCGCGCTGGCGCTCGAAGTGGAAGACCATGGAAAGGGGATTCGTCCCGTGGAAGGACACACTGGAATCGGTCTTGTAGCCATGCGCGAACGCGCGGAAATTCTTTGCGGCAAGCTCCGAGTTTCTCCGCTTCCTTCCAGTGGCACGCTCCTGCGTCTGGACATCCCGCGCGAACAGGTGGAACCTCATGCCGAATAAGTTGACCGTGTTGCTGGTGGACGATCACGCGCTGGTGCGTCGCGGTTTTCGCCGCATTCTCGAAGATGAACCCGCTTTTCAAGTCGTCGGAGAAGCCAGCGACGGTCTTGAGGCTGTGCAACTTGCCGAGCAGCTCCAGCCCGCGGTGATCGTGATGGATTGCGCGCTTCCCCAAATGAACGGCATCGAAGCGACCCGTCGCATCCTCGCCAAATCTCCGCACGTCGCTGTCCTCATGCTCAGCATGCACTCGGAAGACACGCTTGTCCGCCAGGCCCTGGAAGCGGGCGCGCGCGGCTACATTCTTAAAAACGCAATGGACCTCGACCTGGCCGCCGCCATCAAAAAAATTGCCGAGGGCAAAACGGTCCTCGACCCGCAAATCACGCGCACCGGTAATCTCAAGGGAGAGCGCGACACCGGCCTCACTCCTCGCGAACTCGAAATCCTCCAGCACATCGTCGCTGGCAAATCCAACAAGGAAATCGCTTCCCAGTTGAATCTTAGTGTCAATACCGTCTCGGTCCACCGGGCCAATATCATGGACGCACTTGGCATCCACAAAACCGCGGAGCTGGTCGTCTACGCCATCCGCAACGGTCTGGTGAATCTTCCGTGAAGCGTCGGGATTTCCTAAAGCGGTCCCTCGGCGCCGGTTTTCTTTCTACGGGGCTTCCTTTTGCGCTCCCAACAAACGGTCTCGGATTTCAGTTCGTAGATGTCACTCGCCAGGCCGGACTCAATTTTCAGCATAATAGCGGCGCCTACGGGGGCAAGTTACTTCCTGAAACGCTCGGCTCCGGCTGCGCCTTTCTCGACTACGACGCCGACGGCTGGCCAGACATTCTGCTCATCAACTCCATGGACTGGCTCGGCCATAAGCGCCAACGCAGCACTCTGAAGCTTTATCACAACAACCGCAACGGCACCTTCACCGACGTAACACAAACGGCAGGCCTCGACGTTGAACTCTACGGCATGGGCGTGGCTATCGGCGATTACAATAACGACGGCTTCCCGGACATCTTCATCACCTGCGTCGGCCAAAGTCGCCTTTTTCGCAACACCGGCAAGGGCACCTTCCAGGACGCCACCAAATCTGCCGGTTTGCTGAACAAGCTCGGCTTCAGCACCTCCGCAGTCTGGTTTGACTACGATCGCGACGGCTTGCTTGACCTTTTCGTATGCAACTACGTCCGCTGGACCGCCGAGCACGATGTCTTTTGTAGCCTCGATGGAAAACATAAATCCTACTGCACACCCGAAGCCTACCGCGGCGACACCTGCTGGCTCTTTCACAATCGTGGCGATGGCACCTTCGAAGACGTCACCTCGACCAGCGGCATCTTTGACACCAGTTCGAAATCCCTCGGCGTCGCCATGCTCGATTTCGATCAGGACGGCTGGCCCGACCTCTTCGTCGCCAACGACACACAGCCCAACAAGCTCTATCGCAACCAGCGCAACGGAAAATTCAAGGACGTCGCCGTTGAAATGGGCCTTGCCTTCAGCAATGAAGGCAAAGCCCGCGCCGGCATGGGCGTGGACATCGCGGACTTTGACAATTCCGGCAAGCCCGGCATTGTGGTCACTAATTTCGACAACGAAATGATCGGCCTGTACCGTTTGGATGGGAAGAACTTTGACGATATAGCACTGCAAAGCGGGGTCGGTTCTGCATCGCGCAATACCCTGGGTTTCGGCTGTGTCTTTTTCGACGCCAACCTCGATAGTCTGGTCGATCTGGTGGTCGCCAACGGCCATATTGACGAAACCGTGCGCAACATCCGCGGCAACGTCGGTTACGCGCAGCCGCCGCAATTGTTCCTCAACGAGGGCAATTCCGAATTTCGCGATGTCGCCGCGGAAGTTGGAGGAGGTTTTGCCGATTCCAAAGTCGGCCGAGGGTTGGCCGTCGCCGACTTCGATCGCGACGGCGATCTCGACCTGCTACTCACCACCAACAACGGCCCGGCGTATCTCTATCGCAATGACCAACTCGCCGGAAATCGCAGCGTCCGACTACATTTGGTGGGCACCAAATCCAATCGTGACGCCATCGGCGCCGCCGTGCACCTCCATGGCAACGGCCAGGTGCAAACGCGGTTCGTGCGGAGCGGCTCGAGCTATCTCAGCCAGTCCGAGCTGCCCCTGACCTTCGGCCTCGGCAAGGCCCATAGCGTTGAAAAACTCGTTGTGGACTGGCCCAGCGGCAACAGCGAAGAATACGCCAAGCTCAAGCCCGGCAGCGCCTATCAACTAATTGAATCTAAGGGCATTAGAGAACTTTCCAAGCCATAATAGTTTCACGCTATTGCGCCCGTTTTCCGGCCTCGCTATAAAGGTGTCAACATGAAGTTGCTTCCCTCCTGGCTAACCTTAGCCGACGCTGGAAGCACCCCAACAAAGATTGCGGCCGGGCCAACGACCCCCGGCCGCATTTTTTAGTTGTGCGCGCGCCTGGTAAAATCGACCGGTCCTTGGGGGAAAATCGGATGCAACGCTGGCGCTCCCTTAGCGTTCTATTGCTCGCACTTACAGCCGCTTATCTGTATGCTGCGCCTTCAGCCACCATCTTCTATGCCGTAACCGTTCTATTCCACACCGGCCTCGGTGTCCTGGCTACGCTCGGCGTCCTCGTGTTTCTTTTCCGTGCTACCTTCCGCCAGCAGTCCCTTCTTGCTTGCTTCGGCTGGGTTCTCTTCCTGGCCGGCGGCGCCATTGGCATCATCCTCATCAAGATCGGCACGCCGCACCGCTTCAAAGCCTGGCTTTATGCCCACATCGCGCTCTGCCTGGTTGGCGTGATTTTCCTGGTTTCCGATTGGTTCGGCTCGCGTGGCTGGCTCAACCGGGATTTCTCCGAAAGGGCGTTTCGTTTTGCTGTGATCGCCGTGGTCGCTGCGGGCATTTCCTCCGGCGCCTGGTGGACACGTAACATCGCCTGGAAAAATGCCTACCGCGTCGACAATCCCGCCATCGCTCCCGCCACCATGGACCAGGAAGGCGACGGCCCAACGGGAAAATTCTTCCCCAGTTCCGTCCAAACCAAAGACGGCAACTACATCCCCTCCGACTATTTCTTGAAATCTCAGGCTTGTGAACGGTGCCACTCGGATATCTTCAAGCAGTGGAATAGCTCGATGCACCATTTCTCCTCTTTCAACAATCAGTGGTATCGCAAGAGCATCGAGTACATGCAGGACGTAGACGGCGTGAAACAGTCGAAATGGTGCGCCGGCTGCCACGACCCTGCGCTGCTGTTCAGCGGCAAGTTTGAAAAACCTGTCAAAGAGAGTGTTCACACGCCGGAAGCCAATGCCGGGCTGAGTTGCATGATGTGCCACAGCATCGTCCGAGTGAAAAGCACCATGGGGCAAGGCGATTTTGTCCTGGAATACCCGAAGCTCCACGAACTCGCCGCCAGCGAAAATCCCGCCATTCGCGCGCTCCATGATTTCATGGTGCGCCTCAATCCCGAGCCGCATCGCCGTGTCTTCCTGAAACCCTTCATGCGCGACCAGGTGCCGGAATTCTGCTCCGGCTGCCACAAAGTGCATCTGGACGCGCCTTTTAACAATTACCGCTGGCTCCGCGGCTTCAATGAGTACGACAACTGGCAGGCCAGCGGCGTCTCCGGCCAGGGCGCACGTTCGTTCTATTACCCCCCAAGTCCACAGATGTGCGCAGACTGCCACATGCCCATGGTTGCTTCCAAAGACGATGGCAACGTCGACGGCTACGTCCACTCGCACCGCTTCCCGGGCGCGAACACCGCCGTGCCTATGGCCAATCAAGATCCCATGCAGCTTGAGGCCAGCACCAAGTTTCTGCAAGACAAACAACTCAGCGTGGATATCTTCGCGCTCTCTCCCATTTCCAAAGAAGAGGCAGCAAAGAAAACCTCTGACTATCCCAAGCAAGAGCTCTCCACCACCTTTGCCGTCGGTGAAGAGTCCGAATCTGCCGCTCCTCAAACCGCGGCCGGCGAAGCGCGGCCGATCACAGGTCCGCTAGACCGCGTCGACGCCGCTGTTCGCCGCGGCGATGATGTTTTGGTGGATGTGGTCGTGCGTACCCGCAAGGTCGGCCACTTCTTCCCTGGGGGCACTGTGGACGCCTTCGACGTCTGGCTTGAACTCCAAGCCACCGACGACAAAGGCCGAACGATTTTCTGGAGCGGCAAAGTCGAAGACGACGGCAGAGGCCCGGTCGAACCCGGCGCGCACTTTTATAAATCGCTACAGATCGACGAACACGGAAATCCCATCAACAAGCGCAACGCCTGGGCCACCCGTGCCGTTGTCTACGTTCACTTGATCCCACCCGGCGCTGCAGACACCGTGCATTTCCGCATGCACATTCCCGAAAACGCGGGCGATCACATCAGGTTGCACTCCAAGCTCAACTACCGCAAATTCCAGTGGTTCAACACGCATTTCGCTTACGCGGCCAGGGAAGACAAGCCGGCGAACTCTACACTCAGCACGCAGTCCTCAGTGACGCAGAGTCACGATGATCGCAAATGGGTTTTCGATGCCGACACCTCCGACGTCTCAGGCAAGATCAAATCGGTTCCGGACCTGCCTGTCATCAGCATTGCCGAAGACACCAAGACCGTGCGCGTTCTTCCGCGCTCCGCTCTAACCCCTCTACCGCAGGTTTCTCTGGTGAAAGACGACTGGACGCGCTGGAACGATTACGGTATCGGCCTGTTTCTCCAAGGCGACCTCAAAGGCGCCGAGCAAGCCTTCACGAAAATCACCCAAATGGCACCTGACAATTTCGACGGCTGGACCAATGTCGGCCGGGTTCGCGCACAGGAAGGCGACACCGAGGGTGCGAGGGCTGTTCTCGAAAAAGCCTTAGCTCTCAAGCCGGAACTCCCGCGTGCCAACTATTTCTACGCCCGCGTCCTAAAGGCGGAAGGCAAATACGACGAAGCGGTCCAGGCCCTACGCTCGGTTCTCGCTCAGTACCCGCGCGATCGTGTCGTCCACAACGAGCTTGGCCGCGTTTTCTTCCTGCAAAAGCGCTACGCCGACGCTGTGAAAGAATTTCAAGAAACCCTCTCGATTGATCCTGAAGATTTGCAGGCAAACTACAACCTCATGCTCAGCTACACCGGCCTCGGCGACGAGGCCAAATCCAACGACTACAAAGTCCGCTACCTGCGCTTCAAAGCCGACGAGTCCTCGCAAGCCCTTACAGGCAGCTATCGCCAGGCGCATCCCGAAGACAACAACGAACGCCAAGCCATCCACGAGCATATTTCGGTTCCGCTGCCAGCCCCGGGCAACGCCAAAACGGCCAAAGGCGCAATCGCCACGAAAAAAGTTTCCGTCACCCAGGCACGCATGGATGGCGGCCGCTAGCAGTCCTTGTGTAGCGCCCGATCTTTCGGTGGACCAGCGGTGTGCCTTGGTTGTAGCCGGCCTCAGGCCGGCAAGTCGTAAAAGCACGACTCAACAAAAGCTCGGCTGAGGACCCTAATGACTTGGATCAAAACTTTTCGCCTGGAAGATGACGAACACGTCCGCGAAGCGGTCTTGAAAGAACGCCAACTTTACCCGCAGGAATACGCGACCCCGGTTCCTGCTGTCGACCGCGGTTTTGAGAACAGCATCGTCGGCTCTCACACGCTTTTTCCGGACGTGTTGTTTCACTCCTTTAGCGCCTTCGGCGCCATGATGTCGCCCGATCTTCCGCTCAAACGTTACCAACATGAGATGATCGCCACCATGGTCTCGGTCACCAACCGATGCTTTTATTGAATCGAATCCCACGCAGAGTTTCTGCGTCGCACCAGCCTCGATGACGCTATGGTCGCCGCGCTACAAAAGGACTACCGCACCGCGCCCATCAGCGAGCAGGACAAAGTAATGGTCGATTACGTTGTCAAAATCACTCGGGACGCCACCGAGTGCAGCCCCGCCGACCACGACAAACTCCGCTCCGTCGGTTTCGACGATCGCGGCATCCTGCAAATCACTTTGATAGCCGCATGGTTTAATTACATCAATCGGGTCGCCGACGCTCTCGGCGTAGGCCGCGACATGCCCCAGGAGAAAAAATGAAGACTTTCGCCGTCGCGCTGCTGCTCGCTTCAGTTCCCTTCGTCGTCAGCGCACAGCCCTCTCCGGCCAGTAAACCGCCGTCGAGCATCACCTTCCGCGACATCACTCAACGGGCGGGCATCCGTTTCATCCACAACAATGCCGCCTTCGGCAAAAAGTATCTCCCCGAAACCATGGGCCCTGGCGTGGCCTTCATCGACTATGACAACGACGGCTGGCCCGACATTTTTCTTGTCAACGGCACCGACTGGCCCGGCCGTCCCTCAAGACACTCCACGCCTAAGCTCTATCACAATGATCACAATGGCACCTTCACCGACGTCACTCACAAGGCTGGCCTGGATGTCGAGCTTTTCGGAATGGGCGTGGCCGTCGGCGATTACGATAACGACGGCTTCGATGATCTGGTCGTCACCGCGCTCGGTCAGAATCATCTGTTCCACAACAATGGCAACGGCACGTTCACCGACGTTACGCAAAAAGCTGGCCTGCTCGGCCCAAAGGAATTCAGCACCAGCGCTGCCTGGGTGGACTACGACAAAGACGGCAAACTTGATCTGGTGGTCGCAAATTACGTCCAGTGGTCCATCGAAGGCGACCTCTACTGCACGCTCGACGGCAAAAGCAAATCCTACTGCACGCCGGAATCCTACAAAGGCGCATCGGTCCGCCTCTGGCACAATCGCGGCGACGGAACATTTGAAGACGTCACGCAAAAAGCAGGCCTCGGTGATCCCACTTCCAAGACTCTCGGGATTGCCGTCGTAGACTATGACAACGATGGCTGGCCCGACCTGCTGCTCTCCAACGATACGCAACCCAACAAGCTTTACCGCAACAATGGCAACGGCACCTTCACCGAAAAGGCCGTCGTCGCTGGTGTGGCTTTCAGTGAAGATGGAGTCGCCCGTGCGGGTATGGGGGTGGACGCCTCAGACTACGATCACTCCGGAGCGACAAGTATCCTCATCACCAATTTTTCCAACCAAATGGTTTCGCTCTACCACAACGAAGGGACCGGCCTCTTCGTGGACGAAGCGCCCCGTTCCGAAGTCGGCCGCTCCTCGCTGCTCACGCTCGGTTTCGGCTGTTTTTTTTTCGACTACGACCTTGACGGTTGGCCCGACATCTTCATCGCCAACGGCCACATTGACAGCGACATCGAGCGTGTTCAGCCCAGTGTGAAATATGCGATGCCGCCGCATCTTTTCCGCAATCTGGGCAGCGGCAATTTCCAGGAAGTAACGAAGTCCATGGGAAAGGCGTTCAACGCGCCGCGGGTCGGCCGCGGCGCCGCTTATGCGGACATCAACAACGACGGCCGTCTGGATTTGCTGGTCGCCACCAACGGTGGCCCGGCCTATCTCTTCGTGAACGAAGCTACTGGCTCAGCCGCCGCAAACAAAAGCCTGCGCGTGAAACTCGTCGGCACCAAATCGAATCGCGACGGTATCGGCGCGATCGTGAAAATTTCCTCGGGCGGAGTCACGCAGACTCAAATGCTGCGCAGCGGCTCGAGCTATCTCTCTGCCAGCGAACTGGTCCTCACCTTCGGTCTCGGCCAGTCCGAAAAAGCAGACACCCTCGAAGTCCACTGGCCCAGCGGTCAATTCGATAAACTCCCCGCCATCACTGCTGAACAAACTGTCACCATCACTGAGTCCAAAGGCCAAACCGGCTCGCGCAAATTCGGCGCAAATTAATTCGTCACCCGATGCGCCGCAATCACCGCTTGCCCCAGACTGATGCCCCCATCTCCAGCAGGCACTTCGGTATGGAAATACACATCGAACGATCGCTGCCTCAACTTTGCAATCATGGTTTCCAGCAGCAATGCGTTCAAGAAGCAACCGCCGCTCAAACAGACCCGGTCGAGCTTCGTCTTGTCGCGAATGCGTTCGGCCGCATCCACCAGTACCAGGGCCAGTCCGTTATGAAATTTCCGGCCCATATCCGCCAAGCTTGCCTGCTTCCGAATATCCCGCAGCAGCCATTCGAATAAGGGCTTGGTCCCGATCTGCCAGACCGTGCCCCGCAGATTCAAATCCAACGGGTACGCGGCCTCGCTCTGCGAATCTCGAGCCGCCATCTCCAGCTCAATCGCCGCCTGAGCCTCGTAATTCACCGTTCCACGCAATCCCACCAACGCCGCGATAGCATCGAACAATCGTCCGCAACTCGAGGTGCGCGGTGAATTGACTTCGCGCTCGATTATCTGCAAAACCACGCTGAGCTTGCGCGAATCGATTTCCTTGAGAAACGGCAGTTCCAGCTTCTCGATCCCCATGCCGTAGTGCTTCGCCAGGTAGCTAACCGCCATACGCCAGGGCTCGTGAATCGCTGCGGCCCCGCCAGGCAATGCCAAATATTCAAAATGCGCCGCGCGTTCAAATCCGATGTAATCCGCCACCAGCACTTCCCCGCCCCAGATCGCTCCGTCGCTGCCATACCCGGTGCCATCCAGTGCAATCCCGATCACCTTTCCGTCGAGATGGTTCTCGGCCATACAAGCGCAGATGTGCGCATGATGGTGCTGCACACCAACCAGTTCCACGCCGCTGCGCTCCTGCGCCCACTTCGTCGAAAAATAATCCGGGTGCAGATCGTGCGCGATCACGCTTGGCTGGATCTCAAGAATTCGCTGCAGGTGTTCGACCGCTTCTTCAAAGAATCCATAGCTCTCCAGATTCTCCAGGTCACCCACATGCTGGCTCAAAAACACCTCGCTGCCACGCACCACGCACACCGTATTCTTCAACTCGCCGCCCACAGCCAGAATCGGCTGCATCTGTTTTTCCAGATGCACCGGTGCGGGAGTAAATCCCCGTGACCTCCGCAACTTCTGCGGCTGGCCCGCCGCCACGCGCACCACCGAATCGTCGCAGCGCCTCAGAATTGTACGGTCGTGCGCCAGGAATGCGTCGGCAATCTTGTGCAGCCGCCGGATCGCTTCCTCGTTGTCAATCGCGATCGGCTCTTCGCTCAAATTGCCGCTGGTCATCACCAGCGCTTCAAACTTCCCGCTTTGCAACAGCAGATAGTGCAGAGGCGTGTAGGGCAGAAACACCCCGAGGAAGAGATTCCCCGGGGCTGCGCACCGCCCAAACGCCACCTCCGGCCGCCGCGGCAGCAGCACAATCGGCCGCTCAAACGAAGTCAGCAACTTTTTCGACATTTCGTCCACAACGCAGAATTTCGTTGCATCCTCCACGCGCTGCACCATAATCGCAAACGGTTTCTCCACTCGCCGCTTCCGTTCGCGCAACTTCTCGACAGCGGCTTCATTCCTCGCGTCACATGCCAGGTGAAACCCGCCCAACCCCTTCACCGCCACGATCGCTCCCTTTTGCAGCAAGTTCGCAGCTTCGCGAATGGGTTCCGCCACGTCCATCCGCTCCCCATCTCCACCCACCAGCAGCACCTGAGGGCCACAATCCCAGCAAGCATTCGGCTGCGCATGAAAACGTCTGCTTGCCTGATTGTCGTACTCCGCCCGGCAGGCCGAGCACATCTTGAATGCGGCCATGGAAGTGCGTACCCGGTCATACGGAATGTCGCGAATGATGGTGAACCGCGGCCCGCAATTCGTGCAGTTGATGAAGGGATAGTGGAAACGCCGGTCACGCGGATTCATCATCTCCCGGTAACAGTCGTCGCAGACCGCCACGTCCGGCGAAATCAACGTCCGCGGGGCTTGATCGATCCGGCTGGCGACAATCTGGAACCCAGACTCTTCCCGAACCTCCGCGTCGTGTGGCAGCAAACCCGTGACCTTGGCCAGAGGCGGGATCTCCTTCGGCAGGCGCTCCAGAAACTTTTCAACCGCCTCCGCGTCGCCCTGCACCTCGATGCTCACACCCGCTGACGTGTTCGCGATCACGCCCGTCAACCCGCATTCATTGGCCAGGCGGTACACAAACGGACGGAACCCGACGCCCTGCACGATCCCGGCGACATCCATCACCTTTCGAATCACACCCGTGCGCGAAGTTTCACTCATGGAACGAACCTATAGCTTACGGGAATTCGCCAAAAAATGTACGGGCCGGACTTGGACTGGCCTTTCTTTGTATCTTCAATCTAACCCTGGATTTTGAAACGGCCTATTGCGCGCAGAGCGCCCCGTCCTCGGCATGGGATACGCCAGCTAAGATATCGCCGCAACTTCCTGGCCTACCCGCGTCCGCAACCCCCGCAACCAATTCAACCACTCCGGGGACCCTTCTCGCGTTCGCGAGGAAAGGGCAATGTATTCAATCTTCGAATGAATCTTCCGCGCGTTCTCGAGTGCCAACTTCGGAGCAAACTCCACGTGCGGCAATAAATCCGTCTTTGTCAAGATCATCAAGGATGCCCGGTGAAAGGTCCCGGGGTACTTCAACGGTTTATCCTCGCCCTCGGTCACGCTCAACAAAGCAATTTTCGCCGCCTCGCCCAAGTCGTAGCTCGATGGGCAGACCAGGTTCCCTACATTTTCCACGAACAAGATGCCCGGCCCGCGAAATCCCATTTCATCCAAATGCCGCGTCACCATCCGCGCGTCCAAGTGGCACGTTCCTCCGGTAACGATCTGCCGCCCCGGAAATCCATATCGCGCTAGTCGCTTCGCGTCGTTGTCGGTCTGCAAGTCTCCAGTCAACACTGCCAACGAGGTGCCCTGATGGAACGAAGCCAGGGTTTGCTCGAGCATCGCCGTCTTTCCGGATCCCGGTGAGCTGATGATGTTCACGCACAAAATATCTTCGTCCCAGTAACGCTGCCGCAGTGCCCCAGCCAGGCGGTCGGCGGCTTCGCCGCGCCCATCGCCAAATCATTGATCGTGCCGTACACCGTCAACGATCCGATGTCACCTCCCTTCAGTGCGCTTCGTTTCCTCAACCCACCTCCACAGCGAATCCGTCGCGCCCAATGTCGGCATCGCCCATTCCCGCAATCCCGGCATCGTCCTTCTAAGGTAAACTTCGTTGCCACCACGTATTTTATTTCTTGACTCTGGGCCAGCGGCTAAAGGCTAATGGCTACTGGCCGCAGGGTTAGGCTGCCAGGCATCCAAAAAAAATTTTAACGGACCCTTCACATGGTGCCCCATGTTCTCCTCCCGCACGAACTGGCCTCTCACAATCAATCGCTTCACGCAAACTCTCAATGAACTGCGCTCCGCTGGTGTTCCCTTGTTCGACCTCACCGCCTCAAACCCAACACAATGTGGCTTCCACTATGATTCCGCCGCCATCCTTTCAGCCCTCCAAAATCCCGCATCTCTCGTCTACGATCCCCAGCCCAAAGGCATGCTGGCTGCCCGCTGCGAAGTCGCTCGCTACTACCTCGAAGACCATCACACCGCGATCGATCCCGAATCCCTCTTGCTCACCACGAGCACCAGCGAGGCCTACTCGTACGTCTTCCGCCTACTCTGTAATCCCAGCGAGGAACTCCTTCTCCCCAAGCCCAGCTATCCGTTGTTCGAATTTCTCGCTGCCTTGCAGGACGTCCACCTCGTTCCCTATTCCCTCGAATACGCCCAAGGCTGGTTCATCGATTTTCGCTCCCTCGAACGTGCCATTACCCCGCGCACCCGCGCCATCCTCCTCGTTCATCCCAACAATCCCACTGGCTCCCATGTCTCTCCTGAAGAGCTTGCGCGCCTCAATGTCCTTTGCCGCAAAAACAATCTTGCGCTCATCGTCGACGAGGTCTTCCTCGACTTCGCTTTCCGCGGGGCCGTCCGCAAAACCCTTGCAGCAAATTCCGAAACCCTAACCTTCACGCTCAGCGGCCTTTCGAAAATCTCCGCACTCCCTCAAATGAAAATCGCCTGGCTCGCGGTGACCGGGCCGGCCCCCTTTGTCCGCTCGGCCCTCGATCGCCTCGAAATTATCGCCGACACCTATCTGTCCCTGAGTGCCTCGGCTCAAGCCGCGCTCCCCACTCTCCTAGGCCAGCGTAATTCCCTCCGCAAGCAGCTCCTCGACCGCATCGGTGAAAACCTCGCGTATCTTGAATCTGTTCTGCGCGCGAACCCTTTGGCCGAACTGCTCCACGCCGAAGCCGGCTGGTACGCTGTCCTCCGCCTCCGACGAGCCCCCGCCTCCGACGAAGACTTCGCCATCCGCCTTCTCCGCGATCACCACGTCCTCCTCCACCCCGGCCATTTCTACGACTTTCCCTCCAACGGCTTTCTCGTCCTCAGCCTCATCACACCCACTACTGACTTCCGCCACGGGCTCGCTCATCTCCTCACGGCTTTGCGATCAATCCAGGCGGGTCCCACTCAGATTTGAGCCAAAACAAAAAGGCTCCCACGGCGTCTAATCAGAACTCTGCGGGCACTCTTCCTCTAATTGACGGCTATCAATAAGCTTCTCGCTGTTTTAGGGGTCCAACGGCGGACTACCGACTACCTCCTCGTAGGTGTGACCGTCATCACCCGCATCGGTGACCCCCGCCCTATAACGACGTGTTACCCGGCGCTATAGAACCCTCGTTCAAATCATCTGGTCGGTCCACCAAACTATGGTTCCTCTCAAAGACATCTCGCATTTGCTTCGCATGGCCGCGGTTTTCCTCGTTGGCCTGATTCTCTTTGTCGTCTTGCGCGGCGCTTTCCTCCCCAAAAGTTTTGGCAAGTACGGTCACTATCGGGGCGACGCCCTGGCGGAAATCACCGCGCGCCCTATCGCCTACGCCGGTCACCAGACCTGCGAGAGCTGTCACCCCGACGTGGCCGACAGCAAAGCTCACGGTGCTCACGTTCAGGTCAACTGTGAGTCCTGCCACGGGCCTCTCGCCAAACACGCCGACGATCCCACGAATCTCAGGCCGGAAAAGCCCGACATCACACACCTTTGCGTTCGCTGCCATTCCGAAAATATCGCCAAGCCGCAAGGCTTCCCACAAGTTGATGCCAAGGAACATTCCGGCGGCCAACTCTGCGACACCTGTCATCACCCGCACAGCCCGCATTTCTCCGAAGGAGCGAAGAAATGAACCTTTCGCGCCGCCAGCTGCTCTACCTGCTTCCCGCCGCGGCCGCCGCTTGGGAGTTCGTCCTCGCGGGCACTCCGGAGGCCGCGCCTACCTATCATTCCGCCGAGCACTGGTGGGGCATGCTGCTTGACGTCACCAAGTGTATTGGTTGCGGGGGTTGCGTGCGCGCCTGCGCTCTTGAAAACGATGTTCCGGACGGGTACTTCCGCACCTGGGTCGAACGCTACCACGTCGACGACTTCCACATCGAGAGTCCTGTGGTCGATTCCCCCGGCGGCGCTAAGGAAGGTTTTCCGCAAAGCACGCTTACTGGTGGAAAGAATTTCTTCGTCCCCAAATTCTGCAATCACTGCGTCGATTCTCCCTGCACGCAAGTCTGCCCCGTGGGAGCCACCTTCCATACCGCCGACGGCGTCGTGCTTGTGGATCAAAACTATTGCGTCGGTTGCCGCTATTGCATCCAGGCTTGCCCCTACGGCTGCCGCTACTTCCACCCCACTAAAAACGTCGCCGATAAATGCACGCTCTGCTATCACCGCATCGTCAAAGGCCTCACGACGGCGTGCTGCGAAAGCTGTCCCACCGGCGCGCGCCAGCTTGCCGATCTCAAGGATCCGAAAGATCCCATCCACACGTTTCTGAAGACGCATAGTGTTCAGGTGCTGAAGCCTCATCTCGCCACGGGCGCAAAGAATTTCTACAACGGCCTTGACGGCTCGGTGCGATAAGGAGACCTCCGATGGAAGGATTCATGTATCCGAATGAGGTCGAACTCCAGTGGAGCGTCCTCATCGTCCTCTACCCGTTTCTCACAGGGCTCGTGGCAGGAGCCTTCATCCTTGCCTCTCTCGAACGTATCTTTCGCGTCGAAGCTCTCAAGCCCACCTATCGCCTCGCCCTTCTTACCGCGCTGGCGTTTCTCGTCGTCGCGCCGATGCCGCTTCAGCTCCACCTCGGGCATCCCGAACGTTCCCTCGAGATGTACCTCACCCCTCACCGCTCTTCCGCGATGGCCATGTTCGGCTTTGTCTACCTCTGGTATCTGATGGCCGTGTTGCTGATGGAAATCTGGCTCGACTACCGCAAGGACATCGTCATCCTTTCAAGAACCGCCACCGGGCTGAAGCGCCTGTTTTACAAGGCACTCGCGCTCGGCTCCACAAACACGAGCCCTACCTCATTGTATGTGGACGATCGCGTAGGCTGGGTCATCACCCTCATCGGTATCCCCTCCGCTTTCATGCTCCACGGCTATGTCGGCTTCATCTTCGGCTCGGTCAAGGCCAATCCCTGGTGGTCCACTCCGCTCATGCCCGTCGTCTTTCTGTTTTCGGCCATGGTTTCCGGCATCGCCCTGGTGATGCTCATGTATCAGCTTACTTCCGGTCTGCGCGAACGGGCGGTGGACATGCAATGTCTCGACACCATCGCCAAGTACCTCTTCTATACTTTCATCATCGACTTCACTCTCGAAATGCTCGACCTCATCCATCGCATTTACGAAGCCGACGAGTCGTTCCGCTCGCTCGACTTCATGGTCCACACAAAGTTGTTCCTCTCCCAAATCGTTCTGCAAATCTTCCTCGGCACAGTCGCCCCGCTCGCGCTTCTGGCCGTGACACAACTGGTCCACTTGTCCATCAACACTCGCAAGCGCATCTACATCGTCGCCGGAGTCTGCACCTTAATTGGAATCTTCGCGATGCGCTGGAACGTCGTCATTGGCGGCCAGCTCTTTTCCAAAAGCTTCCTCGGCTATACCACCTACAAAATGGGCTTCGTCACCCGCGAAGGCCTCGGACCCGCCATTGGCCTGATGATTTTGCCGTTCGTCATCCTCTACGTCCTGATCAAACTCCTTCCGCCGTGGTACAAAAAGCTTCCCGCGCCAGACTCCGCGGCCGACTGATCGCCGCCCTACGCTGAGACTTCACCTTTTGTCATCTTCTAGACCCTCGTTCGTTGACTTCCCTCGGACAGCCAACCTAATATGGCGGGGAATGCCGGATTCCCAGTCATTTGTTGGCCGATTGGTTTCGCACTACCGCATTATTGAGAAGCTTGGCGGCGGTGGCATGGGCGTAGTGTATAAAGCAGAGGACCTAACCCTTCGCCGCTTTGTAGCCCTAAAATTTCTTTCTGATCAATTAATTTCTGATCCCTACGCGCTCACACGTTTCCAGCGCGAGGCCCAGGCGGCGTCGACTCTCAACCACCCCAACATTTGTACCATCTATGAAGTGGGGCAGGACGGCACCCGGCCTTTTCTATCAATGGAGTTCTTGGACGGGGTGACGTTGAAGAACGCCATCGGCGGCCAACCCCTCGATATCGGGCTGCTTCTTTCCCTGGCCACGGAAATTGCCTATGCTCTGGACGCCGCGCACTCGGAAGGCATCATCCACCGCGACATCAAATCCGCGAACATATTCATCACTCGGCGCGGCCACGCGAAGATTCTTGATTTTGGCCTGGCCAAGGTCGCACCACATCCCTACACGCAAGTTCCTGCAGAATCGGCGGACACTCTGACCAGCGCCATGGTGCAGTATCACCTGACAAACCCCGGCTCTACGATGGGCACGGTTTCCTACATGTCGCCCGAGCAGTTGCGGGGAAAGGAACTCGACACCCGCACCGATCTGTTTTCCTTCGGCTCGGTTTTGTACGAAATGGCCACCGGCACGCTGCCGTTCCGGGGTGACACGCTCGGCGTAATTATCTCCGGCATTTTGAACGACGCGCCCATTCCGCCCACCCATTTGAACCCCAACCTGCCGCTCGAACTCGAACACATCATCAGCAAGGCTTTGGAAAAGGATCGAAACCTACGATATCAGAGCGCGGCGGAGATGAGAGCGGACCTGCAGCGCCTGCGGCGGGACGCGGAATCCGGGGGCTTCACGCTACCTGCCGACTTGGACGCTGCCTCGACACGGCGCAATCGCCCGTCGGTCAGCGCGTTGCCGGCCGCTGGTCCTCGGCCGGGGATAAAGTCGCGAAGATGGCCATGGATTGCAGGCATAGGACTGGTGACGGTGGCCCTACTCGTGATTCTTTTGAGCTGGTTTGTGGCTCCGGTCGCTCCTCTTAGAGTCGCGACCAGCGCGCAGATTACCGACGACGGCCGCGGCAAGGTTATTGCCGGCACCGACGGCTCGCGGCTTTATTTGCAATACGTCTCCTCGGTAATTGGCAATTCATCTTCCATCGGGCAAGTACCCAGCACTGGCGGAGAGGTTGTGCCCATCGCTGCCCCTTCGCTCAGCATGCACATTCTAAGTGTCTCGGCGGACGGATCTTCCCTCCTGGTTTCCGACGAGCCGGGCACTTCTTTTGATGGGCCGCTCTGGGCTTTGCCGGTGCTCGGTGGTTTGCCGCGCCGTTTAGGTGACACCGCAGGCCATGCGGCGGCTTGGTCCCCGGACGGCAAGCGCTTGATCTACGCTAAGGGAAACGAACTTTTTCTCGCAAAAGGCGATGGAACTGACTCTCGTCACCTGGCAAGCATGCCTGGCTGGCCCCTATCCCCCCAATGGGCCCGGGACGCGAGCGTCCTGCGGCTTACAATTCAGGACCCCAAGACCAATGCCACCACGCTTTGGGAAATATCGCCCGACGGCAAAGATCCCCACCCCCTCCTGGTCGGCTGGCACGACCCACCGTCTGAGTGTTGCGGCGTATGGACGCACGACGGAAAGCATTTCGTCTTCTCCTCGCAAGGAAGCATCTGGGAATTACCCACCAAATCCGGCTGGTTCCACAAATCGAGCGCCGCGGCGATACAACTCACCTCTGGCCCTCTCGCACTCTTTTCACCGCTCCCAAGTAAGGATTCCAGGAAACTCTTTGTCGTGGGACGAAGGCCGCGCGGGGAATTGGTGCGTTATGATTCGCAGACCAATCAATTCGTGCCGTTTCTCTCCGGCATTTCCGCTGAACACCTCAGTTTTTCGAAGGATGGCCAGTGGATAGCCTACGTCAGCTTCCCCGATGGCACACTGTGGCGTTGCAAGCCGGACGGCAGTGAGCGCCTGCAATTAACTTATCCGCCTTTCTATGTTTCTCTGCCGCGCTGGTCTCCCGATGGAACGGAAATTGCGTTTTTCTCCCTGGCGACCGGAAAACCCTCAAAAATCTACCTCGTCTCGACCGATGGGGGAGCGGTACGCGAATTGCTTCCTGGGGACGATCATCCGGAGGGCGATCCCTATTGGTCCCCGGATGGAACTGCGCTCGCCTTCGGCGGCTTATATGGTTCCGCGGCCCCGGGAATCAGCATTTTGGACCTCAAAACGCATCATCTTAGCGCTCTGCCCGGTTCGCAGCAGTTGTTCTCTCCTCGCTGGTCGCCAGACGGAAAGTATATGGCAGCCATCCGCTCGGATTCTCAAAGCCTGCTGATCTTCGATTTTGCGAAACAGAAGTGGTCGGAGCCCCTTAAGGGACGCAATATCAGTTTTCCCAATTGGTCGAGGGATTCCCAATACCTTTATGTCCTGAGTTGGCCGGAAAATCCCGCAGTCTTCCGGATGCGCATCAGCGACGCCAAGTTGGAGCGCGTTGTGGATTTGAAAGATTTTCGTCCGACCGGTTATTGGGATGATTGGCTGGGCTTGGATTCGAGCGATGCACCGTTGATGATGCGCGACACCGGACTCCAAGACGTCTACGCGTTCGACACCGGAGCGGAATAGATTTTTTCTCGTTCCATAAGAAAGACAGTCCCAGACTGATTCACAGAATGCGTTCGTTGACTTGCCTATGCTCTCACCCTAAGATGTTCCAGAAATGGCGGAGTCCCGCACATTTACGGGGCAGACCGTCTCCCACTACTGCGTCTTGGAAAAGCTCGGTGGTGGTGGCATGGGTGTGGTCTATAGGGCCGAGGACCTGCGACTTGGCCGCTTCGTAGCGGTGAAATTCCTGCCGGAAGATCTGGAGCACGATGCGCACGCGCTCGGACGATTCAAACGCGAAGCGCGGGCAGCCTCAGCCTTGAATCATCCCAACATCTGCACGGTTTACGACATCGGCGAGCACCAAGGCAAACACTTCATTGTTATGGAGTTTCTTGATGGCGAGACCCTGAAGCATCGCATCGCTGGGAAGCCCATGCCGGTCGATGAGGTGCTGGATCTGGGAATAGAAATTGCCGATGCGCTTGCGGCCGCGCACGCCGAAGGCATCATCCACCGGGACATCAAGCCGGCGAATATCTTCGTAACCAAGCGCGGCCACGCAAAAATTCTTGATTTTGGTCTTGCGAAGGTCACTACCCTGGACGGCGATGGAAATGCCAATACCTTAACGAGCTTGGCTGCCGGCCCGGAACACCTCACCGTTCCGGGAATGACCCCAGGCACGGTCGCCTATATGTCTCCAGAGCAGGTTCAAGCCAGGGACCTCGATGCGCGCACCGATTTGTTTTCCTTCGGCATCGTGCTTTATGAAATGGCAGCGGGGGCATTACCTTTCCGTGGCAAAAGTTCGGGTGTAATCTTCGACGGTATCCTCAATCGGGAACCGATTCCTCCCGTGCAAATCAATCCGGAGCTTCCCCCAAAGCTTGAAGAAACGATAAACAAGGCGCTCGAGAAAGACCGCAATTTACGCTATCAGAGTGCCACCGAAATGCACACCGATTTGCAGCGCCTTAAGCGCGACACCCAATCGGGTCGCACCGCAGCTAGGTCCAGCAGCCGAGCGGCGCCCTTGGTCCGTAAGGACACTCCGAGCGGAGCAAAGCGGTTCCAAAGGGGGCTTATTGCGTTGATCCTCTTGCTTATGGTCACCGCAGGCGGAATCTTCTGGGTGCACCGCCAACGCCAGCAAACCGCTGAGGTCTCCGCGGCGGGAAACGCGAATCCCATCCGTTCCATTGCGGTTTTGCCTTTTCGCAGGATCGGCGGAACCGGAGAATACGATTATTTTGGAACGGGGCTGGCCGACGTACTCAGCGCAAAGTTGACAAATGCAAGAGTTCTCGAAGTGCACCCGCCTCCGGCAACAGTGAATCTCGCTGATCAGAAGGTGAATCCCCTCGAAGTGGGGCGAGGAATGAACGTAGATGCGGTGTTGAGCGGCAGCTACCAGATCGAAGGGGGAACTCTGAGTTTTAGCTTTGAGCTTGTCGATGTTCGAAAGAGTGTGCAAATTGCGGGAAATGCCTACACGCGGCGCTTTACCCAAGCGATCGAAGTGGAACACTTGATGGCCGGCGAGATCGTCAATTCCCTGAAGGTCTCAACCGATGCGGAACAGCGCGCGCGATTTATCTCTCCGCCCACTCAACAAGCAGATGCCTTCCAGGCGTACCTTCGCAGCAATTACGAAATGGAATTGTTCTGGAGAAATCCGAGCGCGCAGCAATTGGGGAGAGTGGAGCAGTATCTAAACAAGGCCTTGGAATCCGACCCGCGCTTCACCCTGGCTCTGGTAAGTCTGGCCAGGCTGCACTGGATTGCTGTGTTTTGGGGATACTCGGACGCTCCGACAAGTCTTCGCCGGGCGCAACAGGAGGCCAACCGTGCGATCGAGTTGGATCCTGACCTGGGAGAGGCCTATGCCACGCTGGCCCTGGTCGAACTCCAACAGGGGCAGTTGAATCGAACCGAGGGCCGCCTGCGCGAAGCTTTTCGGAGCTCGCCAGGCTCCGCACTGGCTTACTATGCCGCCGGATTCTACTTCATAGAACGTGGGCTTTCCGACCAAAGTGTTCGGGCGTTTTTGCGAGCCAGTGAGCTGGATCCCAACTTGGTGCGTCGAGAGTTGGCGGTGGCGTATCGGTATCACGTGGATTTGGAGCGTGCGGAAAAGCAGGCCCGGGACGCGCTCGAGGTCTATCCGAACGATCTCCTAGGCGAAATAATGCTCGCGCGCATTTTGGCGACGCGCGGCAAACTCCCGGAAGCGGAAGAGATCGGCCGGAAGCTAGCGACGCGGTCACCGCACGACCCAACCGTCCAGAACGTTGTCATGCTACTGGAGGTCTTAGAAGAGAAGCCGGTTTCGATTCCTGCATGGCTTGATCAGTACGGGCGCGTCTACTGGGCCGACGCAGGCTATTCTATCGATGTGGCGGAAGTTCTGGCCGTTGCCCATCAGAAGGGTGAAGCGTTGCGATGGCTGCGCAGGGCCGAGGAGCTGGGCATCCACAATTATCCCTTTCTCGTGGGCAACCCACTATACAAGAATCTGCAAACGGATCCGGACTTCCAGAGATACGTGGAATCTACCCGGCAAGCCTGGCTTGCGGCCGTACAACAGGAGAAGCAATCGCCCTTACTCCCCGTCACATTTCTTCATCCCCACACCGGCGGCGTAAACGACCGACTCGGTGGCACCATCCAGACCCAGGTCCGTCTCGATTTCGGGATCCACGAGCGCTGCGGTGCAAAAGGGGGCTAATCCCAGCCAAGTCGCAACCAGGCAGAACGTCTGGCAGAAATGCCCCGCCTCCAAAAGAACCGTACGGTACGCACGAGAAAAGCCATAGCGCCACATCACTCGAGGGAACTTAGCCGTCATCA
>Ga0126371_10000331_pt1 | contig 38348 bp, 39 predicted proteins | sample PanSoiMetaPlot_4_FD_110145 | JGI IMG/M metagenome (GOLD analysis project Ga0126371, IMG submission 110145) | Tropical forest soil microbial communities from Panama - MetaG Plot_4 | ecosystem: Environmental > Terrestrial > Soil > Tropical forest > Bulk soil | place: Panama | collected 2016-02-17
CGATGCGATCACCGGCCGGACCATCAATTTCGGCGACGGAACCTGGGTGAACTCCGTAGCCACCGCCACGCATACGTATGCGAAGGCTGGCAACTACACCGTGCAACTGACGCTGAAGAACGAGAACAACCTGACGGCTACCACCAGCAAGGTGATCGCCGTGTCGGCAACAACAGCAGCCCCAGTGCCGGTATTGAATGTAACGCCGGTCAGCGGCACGCTGACGGTCGACATCGATTCGTCGGCCAGCCAGGGCGGCGGCAACAGCACCATCACCGGCCGGACCATCGACTTCGGCGATGGAACCTGGGTGAACACTGTAGCCACCACCTCACATACCTACGCGAAGGCGGGGAGCTACACCGTGCGGCTAAGTCTTAAGAACGCCGCCGGCCAGACGGCTACTGCCAGCAAAGCGGTCACGGTAACGGCGGCGGCAGCTCCGGTTCCGGTGCTGCGTGTGACGCCGGTCAGCGGCACGCTGACGGTCAATGTCGATTCGTCGGCCAGTCAGGGTGGCAACAGCACGATCACTGGCCGGACCATCAACTTCGGCGACGGAGCCTGGGCGAACTGGACACCGACAGCGACCCATACCTACACGAAAGCGGGAAGCTATGCAGTCCGACTGGTGCTGAAGAACCAGGCCGATCTGACGGCTAGCACCACCAGTTTCGTAACCGTCAAATAGTCACCCTCTGTGCGAATGCTGCATCACTCCACCGCTGGCGCAGAAGGAGGCTTGAGCAACGAGCGGACCCCAAATCCGCTCGTTATTGTTTTTGCTTTCGGGTGGGCGCTATCGCGCCAATTGATCAGGAATTGGTCGAAGCACAGAGACGCCACAAGTGCACGACTCCCCTTGCGGAGTTGGGATCTGCTCCCGGTATGCCAGTCGCGGCTGTTGTCCGCTGGACAGGCGACAAACCGGCTAATCCTCATCCCGTTACCCGCCACCTCGGTCACTTGCTTCAGCATCGGCGTGCTTCGCCCCGGCTGTTCGTTATCCGAGTCCGCTGTCAGGAGAGACGGCAAGTCCGTTCATTGCACGCTACAAGCACGTCTAGTTTTCTCTATCGCTCATTCCTTCTAACTTCAGAACCGCTCAGCCCTTATTGATCTATTTCGAATTCTGCGGCCGGGGCCACCAGGCTTGTCTATAGTACGCAGCACCCGCGCGGTAGTGGGGGCCTGTGTTTCTCTGCAACCACTGAGGTGCGAGCGGCGTTCTTCGCTTCGGTACGAATTCTATTTGCTTTTTCAGTGTTCTCCATTCTCCGCTCGCTCTTGCGGCATCTGTGAACTGGAGCTATCTCGCTCAACGCCAAGAACGAGTTGGCCAGTTTATTTTCGCCAGTAAATTATTCGCGGCAGCAATGGTCTGGAAATCAATGACTACAGCCTGAACAGATGCCATGAGGATCGGTGCGTTGATCCGGCCAAGCGTATAAACATCAGGATCAGCGTTCATAGAACGAAGGAGATTCTCCCCCATTTTGAACGCCAATTCGCGTCCTTCCTCGGGGGTGTCGGTGATCAACGTCCCACCGGGAACACGAGCCAACCTTTCATCGGATACAAGGGACATGACATCTTCTCGAATTGCGTCAGGATTTGAGCGCCGTGGGCGCATCGTCAAAAATTGTACGCACCTATATTTGGCAACGTCTGGTTTGTCGGCTACTCGTCAGTAAGGAAGTAGTAATTGACGGGTAGCCGGTGACTCGCCCGGAACCATGCATGAAGTGGACTCGGGCGGGGATTTTGTCTCCAGGTGGTTGTGAAGGATGGCGTCTGAATCCGCTTGCTGTGATCGGAGCGGGACGGGAGGCGCGGAATTCTCGCCTCCCGCAAAACATGTATGCCGACATAACAAAGCTCCGGTTATTGCACCGTGGTGCTCACTGTCGCCGTGTTGTTGGCCATATTCGGATCAGGCGTGTCCGACATAGTGGCGCCATTCTCAGTAATCACCGTGCCTGCGGGCGCGAGCACTTTCACTGTCAGGCGCACTGTCCATGTCGTGTTCGGAGCCATGCTGGCATTTTCGTGGCAGACGATTTGTCCTGTGCCTCCATATGGCGGAGTCGTGCACGTGCCCAGTCCCTGCGTGCCGGAAATGCGGATGTAGTTAAAAGTTGTTCCCGCCGGCACCTGCGTGTTCAGCACTTCGAGGTTGGCGTTGCTTGGCCCCAGGTTCCAGACCGGGAAGGCGAAGGTGAGTAAGTCGCCCTGATGGACTGTCGTCGGAGTGGGAAATATCCGTAGAAAGAGATCGGCTCCCACGGAAAACGCGTAAACAATACCAACCTCTCCCATCCCGGGTTCTTCACCAAATCCGCCGCGGATGTAAACCACCCCATCCACAATCACGGGCGGGGAATACAATGGGTTTCCCGTAGCGATGCTCCACAGTTTGGCGCCGGTGCTGGCGTTCAGAGCGTACAAGTTGCCGTCGTCGGAGCCAATATAGACCACTCCATTCGCCACGGCGGGCGAGGAATTCACCGCGTCTCCAGTGGCGAAGGCCCACACCTTGGCGCCGGTAGTGGCATTCAGCGCATACACGTTGTCGTCGCCCGAGCCGACATACACAACACCGTTGGCCACAGCGGGCGAGGAGCGGACAATGTTACCGGTGGCAAAGCTCCAGAGCTTGGCGCCGGTGCTGGCGTTCAGGGCGTACACGTTGTGGTCATTGGAGCCGACATAAACCACTCCATTCACGACGGCAGGTGAGGACAACACAAAATTTCTTGTGGTAAAGCTCCAGATCTTGGTGCCGGTGCTGGCGTTCTTGAGCCGAGCCTCATTCCCAATCCTGTTCCCCTCTAATCGGTGTGATCGGGGGCCTTGAGTTTGCCAATATCAAAGTTCAAAGAGTGACTTGGCCTGTTGGCAACATCCGACAGATGCACTTGTCCAGAAAGTCGACGACGGCCAAGTTGCAAAGGCCCGTGATGCAGACGAACCAAGGACGTGTGTAGAAGCCCGCAGGGTTAGCCGGTAACTCTTTGAGGATCGGCCTTCATATGGTCGTGCGGCTTCTTCGTCGCATGCTTATTGGGTCCAATCCTTCAGAGAATGGATCGCTAGGCAATTGGGTCTATTTTGTCGCGACCATCGATCCATAGTGATGCGCCGAGAAAATGGGCGCTCCGCTCATCCGCAAAGCTATTCCGTTCCTACCCACAGTTGAGCTAGATCTCTGAGGTTGTGTTTGTATGTACGCGTGACCAAGTACTCCTTCCCGCCTCTTACACGCCGCTTGGATTCCCCCGTCGCTAGAGGCCGGATCACCTCAACGGCCGAGATATTCACGACGACCGATCGGTGGATGCGAATAAAACCGTAGGGCTTGAGCTTATCGGCCATGGACGAAAGGGATTCGTGCACCAGATAGTGATGAGGTTGATGTTGCAACGACACGTAATTGCCTTCTGCTTGCACCGCCACAATGTCGAATAGATTCAGCAGTAAAATGGTACCTCTTGCCTTGAACGCGATTCGCGGCCCCTGTCGTTCCGCTATACCCTCCAACTGCCGCGAGACTCGCAAGAGGCTGGCCGCATCAACTCGAATGACGGGAGTAAATGATGCATCTACAGCTTCGAAGTATTGGCCCTCTGTCATTTCAGAACTGTAGCCCCTTCTACTTCTGGTGGAGACCATCTCAGCCTCCCGCAGTGGGCAAGCCGGAGCGTTTGCATCTGCGTGAGCAGCTTGCTGAACAAAGGTTTTACGCGCAGTGGCCTGATCTTGGATTGTGCGGGCGCTCATAATGAAACCCCTTGTTCTGTCGTTTCGATTTCTACTACGCGATTGAGGATAACGCGTGCCCTGCTTCTCCGTGAACTCAACTGAGCTCTGGGATTAGAGAGAAACTCAAGCAAGATACCATCGCCGATCTGCTTCGATTCATGGCGTTCCCTAAACTGAAATCACCGCCCTCGCCGGACAACATGCTTCTTCGACAGCGGTCGTCCGCCTTTTGGAGATTGACGCGTCGCGCGAAGAGACCTCAACCATCCCACGATGTTTCGAATTCCCATTTCCCACACCTTGGCATCTTGAGCATTCTTCGCCAACGAAGCGTACCCCTCGACCATGGCGACCAGAAAACTGGCACTCTCCACTGGATTCATGTCACGGCGAACTGTTCCTTCGGACTGTCCTCTTCGCAAGAGCGCAGCTACTCCTTCCTGCCATGCAAGGAAAAGCCTCTCCAGGCGCTTGCGAAATTGCTCGTCCACAGGAGACATCTCCGTTGCCAAATTGAGGAGCGGACAACCGGTTCGAATGTCTTCGGGCCGAACTGATATGTGCCGGACGATGCTAATCAAGATGTCAATTGGTTGCCCGCTGCCAAGCAGAGGACGCAACCAATTGTCGCGAACGATCTTTGCCACGATCTCGTCGACGACTGCATATCCAAGGGCTTCTTTGCTATCGAAGTGATGATAGAGCGCTCCCTTGGTGACATTGGTGGCTTCGAGAATTGTGTCGATGCCAGCACTCTGGAAGCCTGATCTGTGGACCTCCCGAAAGGCCGCTTGCAGCAGACCTTCCCGAGTACGCTCTGGATCACGGAGTTTTGGCTTTTTCGCGTGACTGCGTAACATACCGACAAGTATGTATGTTGATCGCCTGCATGTCAATCACAATGGAACGCCCTGTATTTTTGGGCACCGGCATTCTCAATTTCATAATCCTTAGGCTGGTGTCTATGGAAAATTGGAAAAACAATCGTTCCAGCCTTTTGGGACCGAGGTCTCGGGATTGTTAGCCCGCCACTCGCTTCCTGGCTCTGAAGAGTCGAACCTGTAGCCTCACGTAATCGTTGGGAAGGTGGAAGGCCACGTGCACCTCTCACAGAGCAGGCGCTGTGTGGATTTGTGAGCTATCTATATTCCCAATTGCACGCTAACGGTCAGAGCGCCAAATGGTGCATGACCTAAATGGCTTGTCATTTCGGTCTACGACTTTACTGGAGGAAAAGAGGGAGATATGAACATTCTTGGTCAGCGCAATGTCCGGACATTGTGGGCTATGACGATTGTTGTGGCGTGCTTCAGCGCTGCGGTAGCACAAACCAGGTACAAGGTTACCGATTTGGGCAGGGAGGAGGGTGAAGAAGCGGCTTGTGCTATGTCCGTCAATGATGAAGGCTGGACGGAGATCATGGCCTGGAACGGGGTACCGGGGAACAATATCAATTCCATATTTCCAGCAGCAAGCGGACGCGCACTGATAGACGCCGACGGATTCAAGCTCGACCTCGGCGGGCTTGGAGGAAAGAACACTTGGATGAACTGGGGCGAGATCAACGACTTCGGGCAGATAGTAGGTATGTCCGAAACGGCTGTTCCCGACCCGAACGGGGAAGACATCTGTGGCTTCGGCACGAAGCTTACGTGTAAACCGTTTCTGTGGCAAGAGCTCCACATGCACGCTCTCCCGACGCTCGGCGGAAATAACGGGCAGGCCAGCGCGATCAATAACCGTGGACAAATCGTAGGAATGGCGGAAGACGGTACAGTAGACTCCTCATGCCCGACAGGCACGCCATATAGTGGAACGCAATTGCCGGTGTTGTGGGAAAACGGTAAACCCGAGGCTCTTCCTACCGGTAGCGACACAGACGGGTTCGCATTGTGGATCAACGATCATGGCCAGGCCGTAGGCTACACAGGAAACTGCGGCGCGATGGGTCACGCCGTAGTTTGGGAAAACGGCACAGTCACCAAGCTTGAGGACCTCGGAAATGGCAATGGCGGTCTCGCCTACGGCAATAACGACCGGGGCCAAATTGTTGGGTCAGTCTTCGTCGATCCTGGCGGCTTCCCGATCCGATATGCTGCGCTTTGGCAGAACGGCGTACTCAAGAACCTTAAGACTCTGCCGGGAGATCTTTCCGCCATAGCCACCGGCATCAACAACCGGGGTCAGGTGGTGGGAAGCGCCTGGGACTCCAACTTCAACTGGTCCCATGCCTTCATCTATCAGGACGGCGTGATGACCGACCTCAACACGCTGTTTTCCAGAGAAACTAACCTCCATCTCCATGCAACCATGGCAAACAAGATCAACGAGCGCGGACAAATCTCGGGCATGGCAACGGTCCTGAGTGGGCCGGATACGGGCAAGATCCACGCCTTTCTGGCAACCCCTGTGAACACAAGCGTAGGCAGGTAGGTTGTAGATGACGTGCCTACACATCCGAAATCCAATGTGCCCGCGAATATTAACCAACAGCTTTTGCCGAGATTCGTACTCGGCCACTCCGGGCGATAAAGGTATTTTCGGAGCTTCCGCACCACATATTCAGGCCATATACGACACGAAGGCGCAAGCCGGAGTTCGTGCAGGACATTCTGGGTCACGTCAGATACCGAGTGACCCAGGATGCACCACGTCAGACGACACTTGGGAAAGGCTGTTACGCTGAAGTCGCCTTTAAACAAACTTGGATCGAGGATGAACAATGCGTATTCGCGCTCTACTTCTTGCAGCTGCTGTGATCTCGAGTAGTGGTCTACAGATGCGCTCACAGATGAGCGGACCCCCACCGTCACCGCCGGTGGGTACAAAGGAAGACCCCGCGAAAGCGGTGGATGGCTTGATTTCGATGATGGAATTCCAAGTGGTGGGGGCGGCGAAGGCGATGCCCGCTGATAAATACAGTTTCGCACCAACGCAAGGCATCTTTGCCGCGAGCCAGACCACTCAGTTCGACACCGTGCGCACCTTTATGGCACAGGTGACCCACCTGGCACAGGCGAATTACTTCTTTTTCAGCTGGAGCGGCATTAAACCTGACCGCGACGTGAAGGCAATCGGGTCAATTACGACTAAAGACGGAGCGGTGGCTGCCCTGGAAGCTTCGTTCGTCTATGCGCACAAGGCCATCGCGACCATTACGACGGATAATGCGTTCGTAGCCATTAAGCCGATTGACGGGTTCAGTACAAGGACGACGATAGCTGCTTTTGCTGCTGCACATGGGAATGACCATTACGGCCAAATGGTGGAATACCTGCGAATGAATGGCATTGTGCCGCCCGCAAGCGCGAAGTAGAAGCTCGTTTTGCAACTGCTGAGTCGACGGAAGGCAAGGTTAAATACCGCCAAACGAGTTGTTCGCGTTTCATACTGACGACCGTTTGTCGGATGGCAACGAGCGACAAATCGCCAAGTCGTAAATTGACCCGCATCCGTTCGGCTCAATAAGCGCATTGCCCTGAAGTGATGCCTACAGGGGGTACCTGCGCTCTGGTCTTATGGACACGCTTTATTCAACGCGTAGAGTCTCCGGCAGGCGAGACGGCGATGGCATGACGGGCGGGCACGAGACATGCGAGAAGTGCGCTGAGAGCGAGGAGTGCGGCAGCCGCGGACAAACTGCCCGCAGCAAAGGCGTTTTGCATCCAGCGGGAGAGGATGGCGCCAAGAAAGCTGTTTGCTAAAATCAGGAGGCCTGCGGGGTCAGAACGGATGGGTCACTAGCTTTCGGAAGCATAAGCCATGCAACTGCAGCGCTTGCTAATGACAAGCCGGCCAAATATGAACGCTAGTCGAATCGAATTTTTGATGACGGCCTTTGTATGCGCGTCGAGATTGGCGGGCGCCTGCAGCCCGGCGATTCTGGATTCATGAGTCCGAAGTTCCTGGAGTACCCACGGCGGCAGAAAGAGATGATTTAGTGTGCGATCGAGGCGCGCGCGAAAGGCATAGACCGTTACAATCCCCAGGATTGCGATCGCAAGAATCCCAGCGACACGGGCGATTGCGTTGTTGATACCAGATGCTGTGCCGACGGTTCCTGGTCCACTGCATTCATCACAGCAGTGGTGAGAGGTGCCACTGTGATCGCCATCCCGAGTCCGAGGGTGATCACAGCAGGAAAAAACACCACCCAGTAACTATGCGCGATGGTGGGTACGGCAAACAGGACGAAGCCTAGCGCGGCAACGATAGGGCCGGCGATCAATGGGCTTCTCGCGCCGTAACGCGCGACAAGTCCGCCAGACCAACGCGAGAGAAGAAAGACCAGAAGAATGAACGGCAGGATCGAGCGGGTCTACGTTGCGATCTTGGATGAGTCGTTCCTGCCTATCAGCCCACCCAATCTGGACCCATCCAAAGGCGGAGGTCTGGTTGCGCTTTCGCTGGAAAATGGGAGCCGCCTCTGGGTTGCGGCACCCTCGCCATGCGACTCGCGGAAACCGTGCAGTCCGGCACAGATCGCAGCCATCACTGCCATTCCGGGCGCGGTGTTTTCAGGATCTCTCAATGGCCAAATCTGGTTAGCGGAGGTTTAACCATCATTGCAGCCTGCACATTTGGCGCGCAGGATAGGAAGCTTCAACATTGCAGGGTATTTCCTTTTTCCTACTTGTCTCCCTCTCGCTGTAGCGATCGCTGACATCCATTACCCTTTCATGGTCCAATCCACGTCCGCAATTTTCCCTTGAACTTTGGGCCGACAAAATACATACACAGGGTTGACAGTTGGGTGTATAGTTTCCGCGACCGGCACTCCCGGCTAATTGCCGGCGAAGCGGACATCGGCGAAAAAGGAGATCAGTATGGCAGAGAGCAAGTCGGGCCAGAACAAAACTCTTGAAATGCGGGTCGCTGAACTGGAAGACAAATTATCCAAAATTCACATCACCGAAGATGAGATGAAGGCATATCAGAAAGTGTCATCTCTCATCGGTCAACAGGCACAACCCGCTCTTAGCCCTCAGGTTTGTGTCATTGCCCGTTGTATCTCGGTGGGCTGCATCAGTACAGTATGTGTTCGTCAGCCATGCATTTATGAATGCACATGTGGCCCGTGCAGCTGCGTTTTACAGTCCAAAGACCCCACCGGAGGCTTCGGCAATCTAGGCAGCTAGCCGAACATGGACCGCCGGACCAACGAGATGGATGTTGTCTTCGCGGCATTGCCGTTTGCCGACTTTCAGCGTCCAGTAATCGGTGCAAGTCTGCTGCAAGCGGGGTTGCGGGCCGGCGGTTTCCATTCTCAAATTGAATACTTCAATATTGCCTTTGCCGAGATTATCGGGGCTGAAACATATCAGTTGCTCGCTAATTCACTGCCATCCGATTGTCTTGCCGGCGAATGGTTTTTCGCAGATCTGGTTTTCGGGAATACAATTCCGGACGCCGACGACTACATGGCAAGGGTTCTCGGCCCCTATTTGTCGACGGCAGCCGCAAGATCAGCAATCGTTGAAGCCCGGAAAGCACGGGCTAAGTTCATCAGCTCATGCGTGGCTCGGCTTTTGGATCTGCGGCCAAAGATCGTGGGTTTTCCCACCAGCTTTCATCAGACGTGTGCCTGTCTTGCCATCGCCCAGCAGCTCAAGAAAATGCCAAGTGCGCCACTGATTATTTTCGGAGGAGCTAATTGCGAAGGTGAGATGGGCTGGCAACTCATCCGCTCTTTCCCATGGATCGATTATGTGGCAACCGGGGAGGCGGACCTTAGCTTTCCGCGCCTGGTAGCCGGAATCCTGAATCGCAAGGGCAAAGTATCTGTTGCGGGGATTTCTGGCCGGGAAGATCTACTGAGTGATCCTGAGCGGGTCGGCGACATGGACGCGCTGCCCATTCCCGATTACTCAGATTTTTTTGACCGCGCGCGGCGATCGTCTCTGGGAAATGCTCTGAATCCAGTTGCGCTGATCGAGACTTCTCGCGGCTGCTGGTGGGGCGCAAAGCAGCACTGCACATTTTGCGGACTCAATGGCGCAACGATGGCATTTCGCAGCAAGAGTGTCCAAAGAGCCTTTCGCGAATTTGCGACGCTGGCGACTCAGTACCAGGTGAAGCGAATCGACTGCGTCGATAACATCCTCGACACGCGCTATATCCAGACTTTGTTTCCGATGCTCGCGGAAGCCAACCTTGGTCTCGCCCTGTTTTATGAGGTGAAGGCGAACCTGCGTTACGATCAGCTGGAGCTTCTGCGAGCGGGGGGAGTCTTGGGCATTCAACCGGGAATTGAAAGTTTCAGTGACTCGGTCCTGCGGCTGATGAGGAAAGGCTGTATAGGAATCCAGAATATCCAACTGTTGCGCTGGTGCCAGGAACTGGGCCTGGATGTTGTATGGAATATCATTGCGGGATTTCCCGGCGAGTCTCCAGCAGAGTATGACTGGCAGGCGGAACTTGTTCCTCTTCTTACACACCTGGCACCACCGGCTGGTTGTACGGCGCTCCGCCTGGATCGCTTCAGCCCGTTTCACAGCAATCCCACCGATTTCGGCATAGAACGGGTGCGTCCCGCTGTAGCGTACTACTATGTATTTCCGCTCGGGCGGCACGAGCTCGCCAGGCTGGCATATTTTTTTGAATTTGATTATGCCGACGGACGAGATCCAAAGTCGTACATTAATCGGCTGCAAGATGAAATCGTAAAGTGGCTGAACGCGCACGGAGGGCCCATTGCTGAAAGGCCCCGGTTGGACGCGAGTCCTTACTTTGGGGGCCTGCTGATCGAAGACACGCGCAAGGCTGCGGTAAAGCATCGGGAAGTGCTGAGTGGAATGTCCGCGCGGCTATATTTAAGCTGCGACACCGCCAAGTCCGTGGCGACCCTGGCTCGCACCTTGAGTTCGGCTGTTACCAAATCTGATATCTGTGCGATTCTCGACAACTTCGTTACTGCGAAAACCATGATTAAGCTTGACGATCATTATCTTAGTCTGGCAGTTTTCCGTGAACGCTCAATCCTAGAGGAGCAAAATCAACTCTGTGTCATCCCGAAGACTCAACAAGCCTCGGCTCCCGAGCCACTATTACGTGTGGTCTGAGCCCCCGGATGCTTCTGGCGATGAATCACTACACTTTGTCTCGGGGCGGCGGCGCGTCAAGCTGAAAGGTCACTCCTTCCGCGAATTTGAACGCAGGGTAATTCCCCTGCTCGATGGCCAGAACACGCTCGAGGAAATCGGCCGCAACGTGGAGGATGTCTTCGCAATTGAAGATCTCGAAGCCGGACTCGACCTGTTGGCAAGCCAGAATCTCCTCGAGGACGGCCCGATTGAGGAAGCAGACGCGGATGCCGCAGCACGTTTGCTTCCGCAGTACAACTTCTTCCAGGAAATTGGACTTGACGCCGCTGAGATACAACGGCAACTTCGTCGCGCAACGGTCACGGTACTAGGATTGAGTGGTGCCGGCGCTAACCTTGTCGATGCCCTCGCCGCGTCTGGCGTGGGCACGATTCGGTGCGTGGATGGTTCAATCGTTTCACCTGCGGACATTTATTTGTCTTCCGGTTTCTGCACAACCGATGTAGGATCCACGCGCATTTCTGTCACGGAACGTCGAGTCTCCGGCCGTTCTCCGGAGACAAAGCTGGAAACGTTGTCCAGCGATCTCTCATCGGATGAGGCCGTTACGGACACCATCGAAGGGTCGGACTTCGTAGTCTGTTGCCTCGATCTCGGGCAGTCTTCCCTGATCTACAAGCTGAATCGAGCCTGCCTGAAAACAGACACAAGATGGACCTCGTGCACGCTGTCTGGCAGTGAGGTCATTGTTGGACCAACAATTCATCCGCGTGTGACGCCATGCTATCTCTGTTACAAGATGCGGGTCGTTGCTTGTGCTGGAAACCCCGAAGATGCTTTCGCATTCGAGAAAGTACTGGATCGTCGAAAACAGGATGACAGTTCGAACCGTGAAAATCTGGTTTTTGGCGCTGGCCTCGCCGCGAACATGTTGGCGCTGGAAACGCTGCGCGAGGTTGCCGGGCTTACACCCGTTCCAACTCTGGGCAAGCTTGTGATTTTCGATCTTCTCGATATGAGTTCTTCTAAGCACGTGGTTCTCAGGAAACCCTGGTGTCCAGCCTGTTTTCCCATGGGCTCAAAAAGTGCGGCTGTACCAGACGAGCTGTCACACCAGTCGAAGCCTCGATGAACGCATCTGCGCTGCACAAACTCGTAGGAGACTGGGCCGATCTTGTCAGTCCTCGTACCGGAATCATTCGAAGTGTGTCTCGCGTGCAGCGAGGTGCTGAAGAACCATCTCCGCCAATCATCTATCAGGCCGAGGTTTCCCACTTCGACTTTCATGCCGCCAAAGCACAGGACCGAGCATCCGCAGGAAAGGGAATGTCGGAGGAACAAGCGATTCGCGGTGCAATTGGTGAAGCGATCGAACGCTACTGCGCGTCCCACTTTGATCAATCAGCTGCTTTCGTGTCGCCCTGGGAAAGAATTTCAGATCGGTCCGTCGCACCGCCCGAATTCGTCCTCTACTCCGCCAGCCAATATGGCAGTGGCCGCCTTCCCTATCATGATTGGGAGCCAAAAGACGAGATAACCTGGATCGCCGCTCGCGAGCTGCCATTGAATCGCCTTGTTTACGTCCCCGCCAGCCTCGTATATCTACAATTCCCGAGAGACCGAGCGGAAGATGCTCTGGCACCAGCCACTTCAAACGGCCTCGCAGCCGGCCCGACCCTTGAATACGCTGTGTTGCATGGCCTGTATGAATCTATCGAACGCGATGCATTCCTGTTGACATGGATGGCGCGTCTTCCAGCGCCTGAAGTGCATTTCACCGCAGCCTCACCACTAGCGAATTCAATCCGCGCTCACTATCTGCATTACGGCGTGGACCTGCGGGTCTTCCGCATGTGTACGGACATAGATGCACATGTCATGATGGCCATCGCGCTCGACTCGACGGGATTGGGACCCGCAGCCGTGATCAGTCTGGGTTGCCATGCTTCACCGGAAAAGGCATTGACGCGGGCGGTGCTTGAAATTTGCCAGGTACACCCAGGAGAAGTGAGACGATATCGCGAACAGCCGCCGGGCGAACGCTTGAAGCGTGCCGAGGACGTTAAGACACTCGAAGATCATAGCGCGTTTGTAAGTGTGCTCGAGCGGCGCGGCGAGTTCTCCTTTTTGCTCGACAACGGTCGCTCGCAACGCATCGAGGAGTTACCTGACTACTCATCCGGAAGCGTGGAAAATGACCTCGATCAATGTACGGCTACACTGCAGCACTCCGGTTCCCGCGTACTTTATGTCGACCTTACAACCTCTGACGTGAAAGACTATGGGATTCACGTTGCGCGAAGCATCGCCACCGGACTCCAACCCATGCACTTTGGTTGGGGGGAAGAACGGCTCGGTGGCAGGCGCCTTTTCGAATTGCCATATAACTTAGGTTTTGCATCGGCTCCGTTAACGGAAAGGGACTTGAACCAATGCCCACACCCACTCGCGTGAGAGATCTCCATGTTGCCCTTTGAAGATGAAACAAGTCTTTCGCTGCTCTACCATCTGAACTCTGAACCATGGGGCAATGTCGAGGCATATCAAAGCGTCACGTATGAAGTCGAATACAAGCATGTAACTCCTGCTGCGCCGCCGCTCGCCCTGCCACCGCCGCCGGAATCCGAAGTGACTCGACTGGCCAACATGCGCCGGTCATGCCGGGCATACGAGCCGAAGACGCTACATCTCTCCAGTTTGAGCGCTATGTTATGGGGCAGCTACGGAATTACTCGAACTGACAACACGCTGCTTGGCGGCTCTCTTGCACTGCTACGGCCTGTTCCTTCTGCCGGTGGATTGTTTCCGCTGGAAATTTATGTCGCAACGCAACGAGTGGAGAAGGTAACAGACGGTCTCCACCATTACAACGTTCGCAGTCATGTACTGGAGCCACTCACCGTCGGCTCCATTTTCCCGGCGTTAAAGCCACATCTATTCATGTATCCGGCTATCGAGCACTCCAACGCAGTTGTATTTCTCTCCGCCGTTTTTCATAGAACGCAGAAAAAATACGGCCCGCGCGGCTATCGGTACGCACTGCTGGAGGCGGGCCATGTCGCGCAGAATCTCTGCCTTCTGGCAGTTGAACAAGGACTCGGAACGCTCTGCATGGGTGGCTATTCCGACGGAGAACTCAATCAGGTTCTCGGCCTGGCCCCGCTGCAGGAAGGAGTTATCTATTCAGTGGCCATCGGTTGGCCGGCATTTTCAGAACCGCTGACGATCTCCCTGGTCTAACCGGAAGAATCTCAGGCCCGACCAACTAGAGGTCCAATTAGCCACCGCGAAATGAATAAAGGATGAACAAGTTCAGGTTAGATCGCCGGGATTTTCTTAAGCACGCCGCCGGAGTGGTGGGTGCCGCGACGCAGGCTGGACAATGGCCAACGGCTAGCGCCTCTCAGAACAACGAAGGGAGTAACGATCAACGCGAAGCTCACAGCGTGCAAGAAATCTCCTATCCACGGCAGTTTCGCGGACGGCAGTTGAAGATGATTTCTTTTCCACTGGGAGGAGTGGCTGCTGGCAGCATCGGTTTGGGAGGGCGAGGGCAGCTTTGCAACTGGGAGATTTTCAATCGGCCAAATAAAGGATTTCGACCTCCTTATGCACTGCCATCTATCTGGGTGCAAGGAGAAAATCAGGCGCCTGTGGCTCGAGTGCTGGAGTCACGTATCCTTCCGCCATATGAGGGACAGGATGGGCTAGGCTCAGAGAATGCTCCTGGATTAAGCCGCCTGGAGTCGGCGGTCTTTACAGGCGGCTATCCCTTTGCGCACATCCAGTTTCAAGACAAATCTCTGCCGGTAAAAGTAGAGTTACAAGCATTCTCACCATTTATACCGCATGAGCCGGATGATTCCGGACTCCCAGTTGCAATGCTTCGGTACCGAGCCAGCAGTCTGGATGGAGTTGGAGCGAAGGTCAGCATTGCATTTTCCATTGATAATCCTGTGAAAATCGAGGAAAGAAGAAGCGATAAGCGCATCAATGCGTACCGTTCCGGCCCGGAAGCCACGGGACTCTATATGAGCAATCCCGGACTTGCAATGGGTGATCCAATGGCTGGCAGTTTTGTTTTGGCAGCCTTAGCCAGTTCCGATACGCATATTTCATACTGGGAGGGATGGCCAAAAGGACGATGGTGGAATTCTCCGCTCCTCTTCTGGGACCAGTTTTCAAAGAGCGGAGAATTAGGAACACAGCCGGAGCCGCACGATTCCGTAGGTGTGCTCTGTCTTCAGGCGACTATCATTCCTGGAAAATACGTTGACTTTCCGTTTCTGCTGGGTTGGCATTTCCCCAATCGCACCCCAGAGTGGTGCGGGTGGGATGCCCCGCCTGGTGAAGGAAAAACCATTATCGGCAACTACTACGCAACGCGCTTCAAGGATGCATGGGATGCGGTTGAGTATGCCGCAAAGAACATCGGAAGTCTAGAAGCACGAACGATGATGTTTTCCGAGACCTTTCGCAATAGTACGCTGCCTGGCGAGGTGAAGGATGCTGCCAGTGCCAACCTCTCCACGCTGGCAACCACGACCTGTTTTCGCACGTCTGACGGAGAATTCCACGGCTTTGAAGGCAGCGACGACACGCATGGATGCTGCTTCGGAAATTGCACGCATGTGTGGAACTATGAAACGGCAACTACATTTTTGTTTCCTTCATTTGCCCGTTCCCTGCGCAAAAGTGCTTTCGGCTATGCGATGGACGACGCGGGAGCGATTCACTTTCGCCAACTGTTGCCTGATGGTAAAGCCCGCTCTGGATTTGCTGCGGCAGATGGTCAGATGGGCCAGATTATTCACGCCTGGCTGGACTGGAAGCTTTCCGGAGACGATGCATGGCTGCGCGGCATCTGGCCGAGGGTAAAGAAGGCGCTGGAGTTTGCATGGGTGCAGGGCGGATGGGATGGGAATCGTGATGGCGTCCTTGAAGGTGTGCAGCACAACACCTACGATGTGGAGTTCTATGGTCCGAATCCTATGTGCGGGATCTATTATCTGGGCGCACTCAATGCCTGCGCAGAGATGGCGGGAGCAATAAGAGACAGCTCTTCTGCGAACGAATACCAGCGGCTGTATGAGCAGGGGCGGAATTGGATCGATGCCAATCTATTCAATGGTGAATACTACGTTCAGAAGATTCGGGGCATCCGCAGAGATGAGATCGCGCCACACTTGACGAGCGACATGGGATCGGAAAACACCGAGACACCTGAGTACCAGGTCGGGAACGGATGCCTCGTCGATCAACTTATCGGCCAATATCTGGCAGAAACTGGCGGATCGGGGCCTCTGGTCTCAGAAGCGAATATACGCGCGACACTGCAATCGATTTACCGGTACAACTACAAGGCTTCTCTTGCAGACCATAACAACGTGCAGCGCACCTATGCGTTGAACGATGAAGCAGCAGTTGTGATCTGTGACTACGGAAAGGCGGAACGCCCGCGCATTCCGTTTCCTTACTACGCGGAAGCATGGACAGGGCAGGAATATGCTCTGGCAGCATTGATGATCCGTTGGGGCATGGCCGCAGAAGCACTTGAGATTGTCAGGAGCGCGCGTCTTCGCCATGATGGAGAAAAACGGAACCCGTGGGATGAGCCCGAATGCGGACACCACTACGTCCGTGCCATGTCTTCTTGGTCTGCGTTTGTGTCATCGAGCGGATTCATCTATGACGGTACCAAGGCGCATGTCACCGCTCTGCCACGCGTTCCTCATGAACGGTTCAGTTGCTTTTGGTCGACGGGAACCGGATGGGGGATGTTTTCTTATCAACCGCACGCGAGTGGCACCCGATTTACGCTTAGCATCCTGGCCGGGGTGCTGCGCTGCCAATCATTCGAAATTACTGGAACTGGTGGCATCGCTGCGGTGAATCATAATGGGCAAAAACTGCCGAATGATATTGCGAAATCTGGCGAGTCTGCCATCGTAAGCCTTCACGAAACCGTAAACCTTCGGATAAACGACGAGCTATGGATAGAAGTAAGGGCATGAATACCGAGCGTCCTTGGGTGGTTGTGGTCGGTGGATTTCTAGGAGCGGGAAAGACAACTCTGATCCTGACTGCAGCACAGCTTCTTGCGCAGAGAGGACTTCGCAGCGCTGTCATTCTGAACGACCAGGGAGATACGCTGGTGGACACCCACCAAGTAGAAATGAGCGGGGTGATTGCCGGTGAAGTTACAGGAGGTTGTTTCTGCTGCAGGTTTTCAAAGCTGATCACGGCGATGGAAGCCTTGCATCCCTACCAGCCGGATGTGATTTTCGCAGAGCCGGTAGGAAGCTGCACGGATATTGCGGCGACTGTGCTGGCTCCTCTTCGCGAGGAGTTTAATCACTACAGACTGGCGCCATTCACCGTGCTTGTTGACCCAGCGAGAGCGGCCGCACTACAGAACAATGAGAATCGCAATCTCACTTTTCTTTTTCGAAGACAGCTCCAGGAGGCTGATCTAGTCTGCATAACCAAGACTGACATATATCCCGATGCGTCTGGGCTGTCAGGAATACATATTCGCCATTTAAGCGGGAAGACAGGGCAAGGAGTGAGAGAGTGGCTGGACGAAATCCTGTCCGGAACGCTGATGGCAGGAGCACATACAATCGAGATCGATTATGAGCAGTATGCTCAAGCCGAGGCTGCCCTTGCATGGCTCAATCTGAGTTGTGTTTTCACCCCGACGTCTCCGATGAGTCCGGCGTCGGTTGTCGGTCCGTTATTGGATCGTCTCGACCAAGCTCTCACCGCCGCTGGGATTGCAATCTCACATCTCAAGGTTATGGATTGCTCTTCGTCAGGCTGGTTGAAGGCGGCGATTTGTGCCAATGGCGAAGAAGCGGTCGTTGACGGCGATCTGGACGCTTCGTCGGCTGAAATTCACGATTTGCTGCTTAATCTGAGGGCCACTGGAAATCCTGCACATGTGCAAGAGATCGTCGAGAACGAATTGGCGTGCTTTGAGCACGAGCTATCCCGGATCGTGATGCACTGCTTCAGCCCGGCTCCGCCGAAACCTGAGCGAAGGATTGTGCCAAGCTAGATTCCCTACGATTACTACGGAGTGGACCAAGAACGCGCAGGCGGAATGCACCTCAAATTCTCGGCGCAACGAAGCGACGCTTTTGCACCGGCTGGAACTCCGTATTGATAACCCCTGTAATCGGCAACTGGAAGCTATCTTCTGCACTGGTGCCGTTCAAGAAGGTGCACTTCACCCGCACCTGATAGGTTCCAGGCGCTGTGTAGGCATGGCGAGGGGTTGCGCTGTTTGCGATCACTCCATCCCCAAAACTCCATTCATAGGTAAGCAGTGGCTCTTCCGAATCCGACGTGGCAACCGAAAATGTGAGATTGTCGCCACTATGGCCTTCCGCTAAGCGCTTTGCTGTAATCATAGGATGCACCAGTGGCGCCGAGCCATTCTCAAGGAGCAAAACTCGGACCGAGTTGGCGCTCGCGAGGGTGGCATCAACGAACGCTTCTTCTAGGTCCAGCCCCCCGTTCGTGAAGATGCCGAGCCAGGAGTTTCAGCGCCTCTTTCAGCTTGCCGCTGCGCACCCACTGCTGGAACCGGCGATGGCAGGTCTGGCAGGGCGGATACTCCTTCGGCATCTCGCGCCACTGTGCCCCGGTTCCCAATACTCAAAGTAAAGACTGACTGGCTTGCATTGAAAAAACTGGCTGGCTGAGAGCCACCTTGGAGGAAAAATGCGCAATGTTGCTCGGATCAAGGCCACTACCCTCTGCCGCCGGAGGAAGGAAGCGCCTGCGGACCCTCCTGGATTTCTCGGCCTGAACCGCGAGCGTCGTCGATCCATGCGTTGGCACAGGAGGGGCGCTCCACCAACTCACCGAAGGAGCACCGGCAGAAAAGTATGGCGTCGAACTCGATGCAGACCGTGCCGCTACCGCAACCGCTAGCGGTATCACTACGATTCACGGTGATCTCTTCAATGCGGTTGCCAAGGTTGAGAGCTTTTCGTTTCTCTATCTCAATCCTCCGTACGACTCAGAGATCGGGTGGATGGACAACAGGCGGATGGAGTTCTTATTGCTGGAACACACCTATCGCTGGCTGGTTGAGGGTGGGGTCCTGTTGATGGTAGTGCCGCAGGCGCGACTTGATTCCTCGATTCCGCTGTTGGCCGAAAACTTCGCGGAGCTCCGAGTCTTCCGGCTGACGGACCCAGAATCTGAACGCTTCGACCAGGTGGCCCTCTTCGGAGTCCGCAAAAGGATGCGCGGCCAGGATTACAGCAGGAACCGTGCGGCACTGCACGGGATGGTGTGGTGGCGCGATATGCCGACGCTTCAGGGCAATGAGACGCCCTATCGCGTGCCGCCGTCGTCATCTACGCAGATTGTCTACCGCGGATTGCCTCTTGACCAGATTGAGGACCTCATCGTCCACTCGTCTGCCTGGAGACAAGTGGAAGCACTGCTCCTGCCAACGGAAGAGATGGCAAGCGGACGGCCGATTACACCATTGCACGCCGGCCATGTGGGCCTTCTCTGCACCGCTGGCCTACCCAACGGGGTCTTTGGACAAGGTGATGAGCGGCACATCGCGCGCTGGCGCTCGGTGAAATCGATGACCGTCTTCGAAGTAAAAGAGAATGGCTACACCGAAGTCCACAAGCGCGAACAGTTCACCAACGAACTCGCTTTGGTCTACGAGGATGGACGAACGCTCGTGCTCGGAGACAAGAAACGAGAGGACGAGAATGCAGAACGCACATTTGCGGCTGGGGCGGCTTGAGTATCGCCGAAATTCAGGAAAGACCGACACCAGAATCTCTCTGCATGTGGATCGCTACGTTGGCGAAGGCGACGACGTGCATCTGATCAGCGTGTTCGGCGGAGACGTCGAGGTAGGCGCAATCACAGCGGCGGTGCACGAGAGGCACACGTTCACGGTGACCTTTCTCGACGGTAGTCAGAAGGTAGTGGGCTTTGGTCCAGACGCAATCTGCTATCGCGGCTCGATCCATCTGCAGGGGCGCAAACAAGCCCTTCGGCACCTGATCGCGGTCTCGAACTCCCTTCATGCCAACGGAAGCGCGGGTAGGACATTCATCCTCCACCTCGAGCCGGATACCAGAGAACTTGCTTGGGCAACGCTGGTGAGCTTTCTTGGGCTGCCTGCCGATCCACGGTGGAGCGGTCCGATCCTTAAGGCGATGTGGGCGGAGAAGAAAATTTAGCGGTTGGATGGAATTGGCTGTACACCGGCGGCGCTCCTGGGCACGCGTGACGAATTGCTGGCCCGGATCGGGCGTGCACGATCTGTGGGGCTGCTGTCCTTTCCGGAAAAGAATGGCTCGGTGCTCTGGCCCCGATACACCATAAGGCAGGCGCTTCGTGCGTCTTCTCCAGCATTGAGTAGCGACACATGATGCCATCTCTCCGCGGACGATAAGGCAGCGCAACTCCGAATAACTTCTTTCCTCAAACGGCCGGTCAACCCGGCCTTTTTTTTCGCGTTCACTTCCATCATCCGGAGTCCCGCCGTGGATACCTATTACGAATATTTGCGCAATTTCTCGCAGGAACTTGGGGTACGTATCGTCGAGATGTATCCCCCGCTCCAAGGGCCGAACGATCCCCATCCTCGATCGCTCAAGGCTCTCTTACGTCAGCCGCTTCCCGCTCAGGCACTGACCATCTCTGGTGTCGCCAAGCATCTGAAGACGGCGCGATCGGCGATCATCGTCGGCGAGTGCGGAACTGGCAAGATACTGATTGTGAGCGATGGAGCGATTCGAAGGGGTTTCGCTGAAACGTGGATACCATCTGCGGATTGAGTAGAGGAGCGGTTATCGCACTACGAGAAGAGAGGCCTGCCTAGGAGTTGGCCTACCAACGGTCCGAAAGCCGTTCGCGCGTCGATCTGGGGAGTTGACTGACGACATGCGCGTTTGTTGTTCCTAACCTGATTAGAACTCCAGAAGCCGACCCACTCAGGTTTGTGTTCTAGGTTGGGCTGTCGGTATGGGCTTGGATCTTGCCGTCTTGCTACATAATTTTACGTAGATCGACATTCCTATCTAAACGTGCTCTTTAGTTCACTCGGGCGGCGCTGCGGAAATCCCGTCCGAGCGCTTCTGGCAGAGATAAGCCAGAGTCCCAGAGACAAGTGTGGCCAAGTCAGTCGCTCGATCATTGAACGAATTAATTAGGCCGTTTGTGCCGTTCGCTCCGAAAGTCTGCGGGTAGCCATCCCACGTCGAAACGACGTAAAGGATCCAAACGGTGGAAACTCCTACTGCGGCAAGCGCAAGGGGCCGTCGAACCTTCTCTTTTCCCGATCCCGCGACAAGCCCGCCCACTAGGATGCCGATTAGTACACTGTGCACGTGGATAATTTCCATCCGAATTATGGGCCCGCTTTTCCCGAAAGTGCGCTGGAAATGCATCCATATCAAGTAGTTGAGTACTGCCGAAGCAGTAAACATGATCAGTAGAACCCCCAGAACACGGGTCTTCTCGACACGTTTCATTTGCCCTTTCCTTTGCCCGACAGGTATGACCGAAGCTGATTCATTTTCTCAAGGGCCGCGCTTTGGACGGGGGGGCCACCTTGTAATCCCAGTGCTGCGTCTCACCCAGGGGTGCCTGCCGCGGCATAGTAGATTTCTAGGGAGGTCAATGCTGGGGTGGATGTTCCGCTTCCGTAGAAGACCAGGACAGCGATTTGGCCCTCGATCCAGTTTTCAGGCTGCACTATCTGGGTCCACTGAGTTACCAAAGATCCGCCGTCACGAGGGCTGCACACAGTTGGGTTAAGATCATGATGCTCGAAGGTCTGCCCGAGCGCGTTTTCCATAAAGCTCCATGCACCTTTAGCGGCCACCGGCGCCATTATTGGGTTCTTTGGATCCCCATATCGTTGCCATCCTTTCAGCTGCACACACGAGGGATAAGGATCGTCCAGAACAGGAGTTTGGTGAACCTCGGTGGGCCTGACAGGAACAAAAGAAAGTAGCTGTCCCTTTCTTTTATCCAAGAAGACGACTTGACGAGCACGGAGAGTGTATTGTATGTCGCCGGAACCGGGAACGACTCCGATTCCTTCTAGCCATACCGTTTCTCGGCTCTCAAACGCGTAGGACAATCGAATATCGAAAATAGGATGGGTGTTCGTGCCCCTTTGGATGGCGCTCACGATCTTCACCAAGTTGTTTTCCTGTGCACGGAGTACCCCGCAGAATAAGATCCCGGTCAAAATGACCCATCGAGCAGCCTTCAAAGGCGACCTCCTGAATTCAATTCTTAGTGTTCTTAGTGACCTGGAAATCAGCACCCAGTGCGCTTGCGAAGGGCTGAATACGAGTTTTCAATCCTTCATCCGTGGTAAATATCGGCTTCTGCATCTCGGAGGCTAGCGCATACGATGTAAGAGGGCTTTGAACATCCGAGTTCAGCAACTTCACCAGCTTATCCAGAAAAGGGTTCACACGGTTAGTACCACTCGCCGGCTCAACTCCTGTCGCCGCTGCAATCAGGACTATGCCTTGAACATCCTATGCATCTGAGGTTGACTGCCCATCCGGCTGTTTGCCTCGAAGGCTGGCGGCCGTAGCGACTCTTGCCAGAATTGCTTGCTGCAGCGGAGCTATTGCGGCGCCGCTGTCGCATGCGTCCACGATAACAATGATGCGTCTGGCTTGGAGTTTCCGGAACACATCTGCGAGTTCTGCCGAACTTATTCCCTCGATTTCCTTGCCGTCGCTGTGCGGAATGTAATAAAAGAGTTCGTTCCCCCGGGTTGTTCCATGTTCCGCGAGTGAAAGTATGACCATATCCGAAGGCTTTACTGAGTTCGCTATTTTGCCGAGACAACTGAGGATTGCTGCCTTCGTAGCCGATTCGTTTTCGAGACTGCCGCACAAGGTCTTGTTGCCCCAATCGATAACCTTGTCGCCCGCCGCCCGCATGTTGAGGACCTGCTTGAGGTCCCGCGACGACCGAACAGCAGTCGGAACATCAGGCTGGTTCGGAGAATACCGGCTGATAGCGACGGTCAGAAGGTGTACCGAACCTGAAGTCCCGTTCATTTTCCGCCCGTCCCAGGGAGTAGTCGGCTTTAGCCCGCATCAGAGTCTCCAAACCCGCATATAAAGCAGGCGGATTGGATTGGTCCTTGGGTATTATTCGCCGCGGACATCCGCGGTCCGAATCCTCTTCGCTGTCAACTACCCGTATCTCTTTCAGGGTCGAGAAAAGTTCCTCTCTAGCCACACAGAGAACAGCCTTGCCATGCTTCAATGCAGGAATCAGATCGCCACTCTGCAGCAGTGATTTCAACCCGGGCAGCTGCAGGTATGTTTTTAGGTTAATGCCAGGAGGTAGATGCGGCGCGCTCCCCTTGCCTATCAATGCAAGCAATCCAGGTGTGTAAAGTTCGTTGAATAACTGATCGACTGTGAGGAGAGGCTCGTCTTCGGCCGGTCGGAACCCTGCCCACTCAAGTGCTTTCGCTGATCCGTCGAACAGACCTTCCTCCGAAAAGGCAAGCCAGTCTTCAGATCCAACCGCAATCAGCTGCGCAATCCGTTTCCGGGATGATGAATAAACATTGATGATATTGTCTGACTGAAGCACCGCGGTGTTACCCGCCGCATCCACTGAGAGGTCACTGATGAGCCCCCGCGAAGTTATCCTATCGAGGTGCCTCCCACTGAGCAAATCAAACCACACAAGGTAGTTACTGCCACTGATAATGGAATTGGCGCCAACAATTGCTGATCTGGCGTCTTGAATAGGTTGGGATAACTCGACAGTGGTGCTGGGCGGTCGAAAGGGCCTTCGAATCGCCCATACCGTCATCGGCTGCCTAACGAGCGCGCGGGCATCACGCATCATTTCTCCATCGCGAGTCACACTGAGCGGGTCCGTACCCTCCTCTCGCTAACTTCGGTTGGCACCCTGTCGACGCTCTTCCGCAAGCATGCGGGTTTTCCGTTCGGATCTCTTATGCCGTTCGCGCTCGACCCTGCAGGCCGGCCTCTTTTTCTGATTAGCAATATGGCCATGCATACCCAGAATTTGAAGGCGGACCCGCGATGCAGCCTCTTCGTTGGACAAGCGAATGCCGATGGCGATCCACTTGGAGCCACTCGGGCTACTCTGATCGGCCTTGCCGAACCGGTTCTCAAAACCGAGCTTCAATCGGTTCGAGAAATTTATCTTACACGTCATGAGAATAGTCGGTACTGGGTCGACTTCTCTGACTTCAGTTTTTTCCGGCTCCAACCCGTTGACCTTTATTACATGGGAGGCTTTGGCGTGATGGGATGGGTGGAGGCAAATGAGTACCAGAATGCGGCTCCTGATCCGCTGGCTGGCGGCGCACCCGGCATCCTCGCACACATGAACGCTGACCACGTAGATGCGATGATTCTGCTGGCAGTTCCCATGCTGGAGTTGAGGCAACGGAAGCGGCCATGACTTCAGTCGATCGGCTGGGCTTTACTCTTCGATTGAAAACGAATGAGGGAATGAAAGGCATTCGCATCAACTTCCCCGGCGAGGTAGCGACCCCGATGGAGACGCGGACGGTGCTGGTCGAGATGGTCCGCCAAGCCAGGCAATAGGCGCAATCGGACGAAGAGTTACTCACAACGAATAATCCATATCCGCAATCATTCTGGAGGATGAAATGGCTACCACTACGCTCAAGACCAGCAGCTTGCCTCGTGAATTTGTCTTCAATGGAACACGCATTCCCGACCCGGATCCATGGATGAGCATCGAACAGGTCCGCGACCTTCTTACCCCTTCGTACCCCGACATTGCCACTGCGACGATGACCGGACCGGAGGATACGGGAACGAGCCTGCGCTACACCTTTGCCAGAGCCATCGGGTCGAAGGGGTAAACCGTGCCCCCGTCCGAGATGGCACGAAAAGAGCTGGTGACGCTACTCGCGATGAAGGCGACTGCGCCACCTCCAGAAGCAAAGAAATTACTTGCGAGGCATCTCCAATGCAAAGAATCGATAAGCCTCGCCGGCGCCGTTCGCCAGGCCATGGACCGGTTTGCGAGCGCAGACAGCGTGCCACTCTCGACTCCATCGGAACTCATTCCGCCCCTTGGATAGGTACACTCGCGCGCGCCTTCGGCCAGGCTCTTCCCACGTTCGACAGGGTTCCGACCGAATACAAGCACGAAGTCAACGCGGAGCTGCTTTATGAACTATGTGCTGCTCTGGTCGAGGCAGGCCTGGGCTCCCCAGGCACGTGGCAAGGCTGTGGCGGCGATGCAGTCGTCTTCGCGCGACAGAGCATCATGAACAGTATCGGCCGAGAGCGCGCTGAACTCCTCGGGCGCAACGTGGAGTATCACCTCCAGATGAGCGACGTCTTTGAACGCGACGGTTACGGTTCGAGCCTCGGCAATGGTCAGCTGGCGGTGACGATCGATTGCTGCGGCGCGGGATATCTGAAGATCGGACGAGCACTCTATGAACTGGAGAAACAGGCAGAGGGGTTAGGGGCAGCATTTTATTGGACCCTCATTCACGCGTTGTATCGCGTCATGCGGATCTACGATCACATCGACGCAGTCATGTATGAGGAGATGTTGATCGAGTCTGCGAATCAGGATGAGGAAGAGAATCGCAGTCAATATGAGTTTCCAGAAGTGGAGAAGGCACTCCCGGAGTGCATTCAGAAAACGCTCAATGAGAAGTGGAGCATCGAAAATCGTCGGTTGCTACACGCCCACAACAATGGCCCCCACCGTGCCTGGATAGACCGGCTGAGGAAACTGCAACGACTGTCCGTCTACGCGTTGAACAGTCGCGGGAGCCTCTCGAAGACCGCTATTACGATGGCCCTCCGCTCCCATCGTTACTTGTTGCCTTCAAGGAAAGAGATGCCATTACTGCCTGTTTCGACGAGGAGGGTCAACACATGCTCGAAGGCTCGCCGGAGCCGACACTCAGTGTCGTCTTTTCTCCGAAGAAGGCCGACGAAGTGAAACACGCCATCCGTGTCATCGAGCGTTTTATTGCATTCAACACCGAGCTCTTTGAACTTGTGGAGGAGTTCCAGGAATGGGAGAAAGAACATGCAAGTTCAGATAGCCATCGGGGAGAACCATCGCTTCGAGTTGCGTGAAGCGTTGCTGGTCTATCACGGGAATCAGACAACGTTCATTACGAAGCACGAGGTTATAACGCAGCAGAACACGGCGCCTGCTCTCGGACCGGCGCAACCGCTCACCCTCGCATTTGTCGAGTCGCTCGTTCGATCGCTTGGGGGCGGAGCCGCAGCCGAGGTTTTCCCCGAGAATATCCTCGCCAGAAGTGATCGCATGATTGCCTGGTGGACGCCGGCTCAGCGCCGTCAGATGTTTTATCAGCACTCCGAGGGAAAGGCGGATCAATTGAACGGGCGCATCTTCCCGCAGCCTCCTTTGGTGTGGCGGGCCGCTGACGGTCAATTGAAGATACGCGCTCTCACTGAGAACAAGCGTCCCCAGGTACAGACGAAGCTCGCTGTCGCCCCCTACTGGAACCTCTCGGACTGCGGCACGGTCTGCACAGGATCGATGCGGTGTCCGGGAAACGCATCTGTTGCCGCCATATCCGATTGGGAGCGGGCGTTCTACGAGAGTGCCTTTACACATGCCAATGGCGGCCGCCTTACGCACCACAAGGGCGGATTCGTGGGGCTCTGGAGCGAACTAACAGGAAAGCGGGCGCTCTTCCCTTTGAAGACGCTCATCGTCCTTCCGCAGACACTCGCCCAGTTCGTGCGTGATGAAAGGAGTTGAAATGCGCGTCGAGCACTCACTGCCACCTGGCTTCCTAGCCCGTCGAGCGGTCCGCGTGCTGGTAGTGGGAGCAGGCGGAACCGGCAGCGCCGTCCTCATGGGCCTGCCGTATTTGCATCAGGCGATGCGCGTGTGGGGACATCCTTACGGGCTCCAGGTCTCGATCATGGATGCCGACACCGTGTCTGAAACGAACTGTGTCCGCCAGCCATTCTCTGCCTCAGACATTGGCCAGAACAAAGCCATAGTGCTCATCAACCGAATCAATTTGTTCTGGGGGACGAAGTGGTCAGCCGAACCTAGTCTCTTCACCGACCGCACACTGCGTCCATCGCATCACGAGAATCCGGATCTGCTCATCGGTTGCGTCGATACCCGCGCCGCACGAAAGGTAATCGACCGGGCAGTCACGCGGCCGCTGCACACAACGACCTACTGGCTCGACATTGGCAACAACGCAGCGAGCGGGCAATACATCCTCGGACAGCCGCTAAACTCGCGAAATCGGCGTGCGGCCGCCAGACTACGCACGGTCAGTGAGCTATATCCCGAGATCGTCGACGCTACGGCTGGCGAGGATCCATTGCCGAGCTGCTCTGCCATCGAAGCCCTCGATCGGCAAGAGCCATTCATCAACCAGACTCTTGCAGCGAGCGCGCTCGCCATGCTGGCGCGGCTCTTCCGGTATGGAAAGCTCAATCATCACGGAGCCTTTTTCAGCGCCGAGACAGGGCGCATAAGTGCTCTGCCGGTCGATCCCGAAATGTGGACGAAGGTCAGGAGACGCAATCGTCGGCTCCGTGCAACAGCGTAGACAATCATCTATATCATCCGCCCTCAATCGAATGCCCATGTTTCAGCAACTCGTTCCACTCCTGCGCCAGAGGTCTATCCTCATGACGGTCACTTCTCTCGAAGAAGATCAGATTCGCGTCAATGTCCTGCCAAAGAAGCTGGCTGATAGCGAAAACGCAGCTCTTACCACTCCGATGAGCTTCACCGGAACCGCGGCCGAACTCGACTCCCAACTGCCTGATGCCCTTGTCAGCTTCGTCGCCAGTCATCTGGAATTGAAGAACACGCTCGACCGCACCAAAGAGGAAATGGCCGCAGCAGCAAAGGCCGCCCAGGATGAAGCACGAAATAAATCGAAGACCGCTAAGAAGTCAGTTCCGGTCCAAGCGCCTGTGAAGAAGGACGAGCAGAAAGCACCAGAGCCGCCGAAGGTGCGTGGCCTTTTCGATAAGCCCGCTGCATGCGCGAGCGCCACTCCTTCAGCCAATTCAGATGAAGAGGCGGAGATTCTTGCGGAAATAAAAGAGGATGAGGAGACGGAAGAAGAGGAAGAGGCACGTATCGCCTAAAAGCTCTCTTTTGCCCTCCCACATCTCGTCGCGTGAGTGTAGCGATTGGATTCAAAAGATGCTGAGTTGATCGCCTTCATCTGACTTAGGTTTCCGCTTTGCTTTCTCGGTGGCTCCATGTTTCTTGGAAGGTTTCTCTTCTTCCACTGGGTTTACCGGCTGGCAGAGCGAGGCATCATTGTTCTTCACATTATTCAGCCTTCGATCGACTCGCCATGCTTTCATCTTGTCCGAATCGAATGGCCGGATAAGATCGATGGGTAGGCGATTGGGGTCGCCGGTCTCGAGCCAGCGCTGATAGTCCTGGCGCTTGATGATGACCGGCATGCGATCATGGCCGGTCTTTTCGACCAGCAATTCGTTTGGCTCAGTAGTGATCACGGCGAAGCTATCCATCTGCGACTGACCATCGGGTGAGTACCAATGTCGCCATAGGCCAGCCAAAGCGAACAGTTGATCATCCTTCATAGCGAACATCCATGGCAGTTTTGTCTTCGGATCGGGGCGCTGCCACTCGATAAAGGAATCCACCGGGACAAGACAACGCCGTTTCAGAAACGATTCACGCCATATATTGCTTTCGAGCAATCGATCGCCTCGGGCAAGGATCGTGTCGATGCTCATTTTCTTTGGATCGGTTACGTACGGTGGGAGGAACTTCCAGAACATCATCGATATGGTGCAGGTGCCGAACTCCTCATCCCAAACAATGACGGGCTGCATCGAGCCGGGAGAAGCGTTGTAATCCGACGCAAATTCAAGAGCCAGACCATCAACATTGCCGAGTTGAAAGGCCTCCGCGATGCGCTGCTTATCGGCCCTCCGCTGATATCGACCGCACATTTCATAAGCCTATATTTCTGGCCTGTTTTCCCACAATTTGTACGCACCCTTCCACACTACAAAATGTTTGGAAGGCTCCCAATTTCATCAAGATCGCGAGTAGTATTCAAAGCAACGGAAGAGAGATCTTCCAGAAGAAGAGAGCATACGAGGGATCGTCAAGAGAACCGGCAACGGGACTCGTCAGGCACTCGGGAGACTGAATGCTTACAGATGAAACTGAGAAAGCTCTTGCGACGGATGTGATAACGGAACAGCACGGGAAAAGCGGGCGCAAGTTCGCAGGTCCCGACGAATTCCGGGATGACGATGTCGTGATCTGGTTTCCGAACCAGGTCTTCAAAAATCGGAATGGCAGAGGGCGATGTCTCGAAAGGGATTTCGCCCTTTCGCTTTTGGTCCTAATCCTGCTTGCAATGCGGGCAGTGGCGTGCGTGACTCAACAGAGCTTCAAATGCATTGGTGATTCGTGACTTCAGGTATCCCTCATCATCACCGCTCGAGACGCCCTTCAGCACATCACGAGAAATTCTCAGATAGTCCAACGCAAGACGATTTCCGGTATCACAGAAGTTCAACTTGTTGTCAGAGGTGATGTGGTCCTTCAGTTCCATGCGCGTCATCGTAATGCTGCCGAAATGCGAAACGCCAGTGAACTGTTCGTTCACTGGCGCCACAATTCAGTAGCCCCCCAAGTGCTACTCAATGATGGAACCGTAGCTGTTGGGCTTTCCTTTTGAAACTCCTCTTTGGTTTTCTTGCCGCATCAACTTGTAATCAGCAAATGGTTACCCGGCGAAAAAGAGCTAAAGGCTCCATCCCTATCACTTCGGTCCGTCTTCATCTTTTGGTTGATACCAGGGTTCGCGTCTCTGTGGAAACAGCCTTTCCCGTTTCGACACCAGGGAGGCCATGACTCGGCTGGCTAGGAATGTGGCATATTCGATCTCTTTATCGAGTTCGGGGTTAGAACTTGTGTTTTCAAATGTTGCCGGCCACTTCGCTGTGCGAATTGCCAAGATGAGACAGGTAGCGATCAACAGTGACGGTCCCAATTTGGGCCAATCCGTGGAAATGTTGTAGCCGCCGATCTCAGGCTCAGATGGCATGTTTTGTCTTCCGCGCCCACACTTCAAAATCGCTAGATAGTCTGCCCTTGAATATCTCCGCTGGAAGGTAGCGCCGACGCTCGCCACACAATGGACAGGTATGGATAATCCATGAGTCAGGCATCGTCTGCACCGGGGCAGCTATGTTCTCTCGACAGCGCTTATAGGTAATGACGAAATCGTAGATCTGTTGTGGAGGTCCATGGAACACGCTATCCATAATAGCGAAGAAAAGGAGAAAATAATTAAACAATATAGTGTCACACATAAGTAATTTGTATTCAGTTAGATATAGCAATATTGCCCAGTATTAGATGCAGCTCATCTCCTTGACAAGAGGTAAGCGCGTAGAGCGAAGATAAGGCGAACAAGCTTTATGCCTTCTGCCACATTATTACGTGCTCAGATCGAAGCTGCCCTGGCAGACCGAATTCCTTCAGCACTGACTCCAGCACCGCGATTGGTTAGGCCGGTTTCCTCAACGGGTGTTGAGGAAACCGACACACTCATTGGAAGTGGTTTTCCAGTCGGCGCCATCACGGAGCTGGTAGGTCCCGAATCCTCGGGCCGTACCTCGCTGGCACTCTCCTTTATTGCGCAGATGACGAAGGCAGGAAAGGTCTGCGCCTGGGTCGATGTGTCGAACACATTGCATCCCGAATCTGCCGCAGCTTCGGGTATTGATCTGTCACGGCTTCTCTGGGTCCGATGTGGCGTAGAATAACAGCGTCAGTTCAATCGACACATGCCTTCAGTCTTCCTGACAAATACCTGATTCCACCATCAATCAAGAAAGGTTTGCACGGTGGCGGATTCGGCACTCACCCGCGCAATGAAGTCAAAGGCCTCTCCAGCGCAGTCAGTGATTTATTGCAATCGCAAACCCTGGCTCCACGTTGCGCGGAACCGCAGCGTAAGGAAAGACCTGAAACGGTAGTTTTCGAACCGTGTGCGAAGACACGAATGCCAAAACAAGGCGCAAGATTGCTTCCTTTGAGCAAGCCTTTATCTCGCATCGATCAGGCACTCCGAGTGACCGATCTTCTCCTGCAGGCCGGAGGCTTCAGTGCGGTTGTGCTGGATATGGGCAGCATCGCCCCTGAGCATACTTCGCGCGTTCCATTGGCAACGTGGTTTCGCTATCGAGCCGCGGCTGAGCAAACGCAGGCAAGCATCGTCCTTCTTACGCAACACTCCTGCGCGAAGAGCAGCGGAGAACTTTTGCTGCGATTCCAACCTGGGATGGCGCGCCGTGATGAACCCACGGTATGCACTGGCATCACGCATTCACTGGAATTGACACGCCGGCGCTTCTCGCAAACTCCGACGAATGTACTTCCTCTACGCAAGCCCCCTCAGAGAGAAACGGTCGCGAACTGGCGCAGCCGGACCACATGGGCAGGTGGAGCATGACAAAGCATGCTGAACTGTATGCCTGCCTCTATGCCAGGGAATTTCCCGCGCAGGCGCTCCTGCGCTTGAAACCGGATCTTACTGGAAAACCATGTGTCGTCATGGCCGGCGATCCGCCATTGCAGCAGGTATGTTCGCTGAACAAGAACGCGCATACACTCGGGGTTGCTTACGGCATGACCCAGGTTGAGGTAGATACCTTTCCCTCTGCAATTGTCCTCGAGCGTTCCCTGAATACTGAAGAGCTAACCAGAACGATTCTCCTTGAGTGCGCAGGCGGATTCTCGCCCCGAGTGGAAGATTGCAGCATCGATGGCACTTTCCTTTGCGTTATTGATATCGCCGGAACAAGAAGTTTGTTCGGGCCGCCCGAACCTCTGGCACAGAATCTCCTTACCCGCGTGAAAACGCTGGGAGTATCAGCCTGCATAGCTGTCAGCAGCAACTTTCATGCAGCGATTGCAATCGCCAAAGGTTTATCCGCCAAACGCGCTATCAAGGTTGTTCCTAACGGCGAAGAATGCGCAGCGCTTGCGGGACTCCCACTCCATGTCCTCGATCTCACGGAAAAGCAGGCCGAGACTTTCTCCTTGTGGGGAATTCATACCTTGGGAATGCTTGCGGCATTGCCTGAGAAAGAGCTGATCTCACGCATGGGCCAAGCTGGCAAACGTCTTCGTCAGCTGGCCTGTGGCGAGTTGTCCCATTTGTTTCAACCAGTCGAGCCTGTCTTCACTCTCGAAGAACAGATGGAGCTTGATTCTCCGGTCGAATTGCTCGATGCCTTGCTCTTTGTCGTGAATGTAATGCTGGAGCAGCTCATCTTTCGCGCCACTGCGCGCATCCTTGCACTCGCGTCCGTGACGATTGTGCTGAAGCTCGAAGCTGGCAGAACTCATTCGCGCACGGTTCGGCCTGCCAAGCCAACCAACGATAAACAGTCCTGGATCAAACTGCTGCATCTCGATCTCGAAGCTCATCCGCCATCAGCAGCAATCCTTGCGCTGACTCTAACAGCAGAATCCGGCCGCACGAGCAAAGTGCAACTTGGATTGTTTTCCCCGCAGCTGCCGGAACCATCACGGTTGGATGTAACACTCGCGCGTATTCGCGCCATCGTTGGTGACGAAAACGTCGGGCAGGCAGTACTCGACGACACGCATGCCGCGGAAGGGTTTCACCTCGAACCGTTCACGGTTCCAACCACTACACCTGTAGAGACAGCAAAGACCGGGTTATCTTCCGCGCTGCGTCAGCTTCGTCCTGCAGAGCCCGTTGCCGTCACGCTGCAGACTGGATCTCCGAAATCATTTACTTTTCGCGAGCGCCGATATCTGGTGGAACGGGCCTATGGTCCATGGCTGACTGCGGGCGAATGGTGGAATCCCTCGCTCTGGGACTGCGAACACTGGGACCTGATCGCACGCTCCCACGATGGTTTAATGCTTAGCTGCTGTCTCGTACACGACCTTATGCAGGAACAGTGGCAGATGGTCGCTTTGTATGACTGGCAGTATGTCGAGCTGCATGCAAATAGCGCTTTCAGCTTTCTGCAAGCTGCTTCGTCGCCGGAGAATCTGGTGGAACGCGCCATCGAGCTCAACATGCCGGCAATGGCGCTGCTCGATCACAATGGTATCTATGGCTCGGCACGATTCCACACCAGCGCAAAACTAAATGGTCTCAAGGCGCATGTCGGAGCCGAAGTCGCGGTTTCGAGTTTCGGACTACGCCTCAAGCCACCGCCATGGTTGCCGAACCAATTTCCAGATGAGCCAGCACGCCTGCCTCTGCTCTGTGAATCGCGCGAAGGTTATCAGAATCTCTGTCAGCTCATCACGCAGTTCAAAATGCGTGAGAGCACCAAGAATGATGGTGCGGCAACTACCGATGACCTGAAGCAATACTCATCCGGGCTGGTCTGCCTCACAGGTGGAGATGAAGGACCACTGGCAGCTGCATTGGCTCGTGGCGGCGAAGAAGCCGGGCGCGCGACGGTCGAAAATCTCACCCGCATCTTCGGTTACAACAATGTCTATGTCAAACTGCAAAGGCATCAGGAGCGTGCCGAGGAATGGCGGAATCAAACTGCGATTCGCATTGCCCGGTCTCTGAATCTTCCGATCATCGCAACCAATGGCGTTAAGTATGCGGCCAGGTATGACCGTGAGATTCAGGACCTTTTTACTGCCATCCATCATCACGTGCCGCTCGATCAGGCCGGACGTCTGCTCGCCGTCAACAGTGAGCGCTATCTGCGAACTGCTAGCAAAATGGTGGCGCCCTTTCATGACTTTCCAGAAGCAGTCGAGCGGACGGCTGATCTTTCCTCCCGCTTGAAATTTGAACTCGACGATCTCGGCTACCAATTCCCGCACTATCCCGTGCCCGACGGGGAAACGATGGACAGCTTTCTGCGCAAACGCGTCGCCGATGGTATTCAGCATCGCTACGGGCAAAAGAATCGCTCACTCTTCGAACGTGCGAAAAAGCAGGTCGAACATGAGCTGGCGCTGATCAAGAAGCTCGGTTTTGCCGGATACTTTCTCATCGTCTGGGACATCGTCGCGTACTGCAAGCGTAACGGCATTCTGGTCCAGGGACGCGGCAGTGCCGCCAATTCGGCTGTTTGCTACGCACTCGAAATTACCGCCGTTGACCCCATCGGGATGGACCTGCTCTTTGAACGTTTTCTGAGCGAGAGCAGAGGTGAGTGGCCAGACATCGATCTTGACCTGCCATCCGGTGACAAACGCGAGCAGACAATTCAGTACGTTTATCAGAGATACGGCGAACTTGGCGCGCCCATGACCGCCAATGTAAGCACCTATCGGCAGAAATCTGCGGCACGTGAAGTTGGTAAAGCACTCGGTTTCGATGAGGAATCTTTAGGGCGGTTATCGAAGCTGGCCGGTCAATGGGAGTGGCGCGGCAAGACCGACGCGATGGCGCATTCGTTCATGAATGCAGGCTTCGATATTCAACATCCACGCGTCGCCAAATACCTTGAGCTTTCCATGCGGATACAGGACTTGCCGCGCAATCTCTCGCAGCATTCCGGCGGCATGGTGATCTGCCAGGGACAGTTGAATCGCGTCGTGCCACTTGAACGCGCCCGCATGGATGGACGCTCAGTCGTTCAGTGGGACAAGGAAGACTGCGCCTGTCTCGGCCTGATCAAGGTCGATCTACTCGGCCTCGGCATGATGGCGGTGCTACACGACTGCCTCGAATTGATGCCGCGCTACTACGGGGAGACTGTTGACCTGGCGAACCTGCCTCAGGATGAGGAAGTCTATCGCGTACTGCAGGAGGCCGACACTGTCGGCATGTTTCAGGTCGAGAGCCGCGCACAGATGGCGTCGCTGCCGCTCAATCATCCAAAGAACTTTTACGACCTGGTGGTTCAGGTCGCCATTATTCGACCTGGCCCCATCGTCGGCGAAATGATGCACCCCTACATGCGACGACGACAAGGCCGCGAAGAGATCACCTATCCCCATCTATTACTCGAACCTGTGCTGAAGCGAACGCTGGGCGTGCCTCTGTTCCAAGAGCAGCTGCTCCGGATGGCAATGATCATCGCCGATTTCACAGGCGCAGAAGCGGAAGAACTCCGTCGCGCTGTGGGCATGCGCCGTTCGTGGGAGCGCATGAAGAATCTCGAAGGAAAGTTTCGCGCTGGCATGACCGCCAAGGACATCGATGTTGCCACGCAGGACCGGATCATTCAGCAGATCAGTTCGTTTGCCTTATACGGGTTCCCAGAATCGCACGCTGCCAGCTTTGCATTGATTGCCTATGCCTCTGCTTACTTCAAGGTCAAATATCCGGCTGCGTTTATGTGTGCCATCCTCAACAATCAGCCGATGGGCTTCTACTCGCCGGCGGTGCTGGTCAAAGATGCGCAGCGCCATCGTCTGCGAATTAAGCCCATCGATATTCAAGCTTCCGATTGGTCTTGTGCGATCGAGCGAGAACAGGATGGGACATTGTCCGTACGCCTGGGACTTAGTTACGTCAAAGGGCTGCGCAAAACGTCAGGGGAGGCGCTCGTCAAATCACGGGCGGAAGAAGGCCACTTCCGCTCGGCCGAAGATCTCGCCAGGCGCTTTACACCATTGACGGAAGAAGAGCTGCGAACGCTGGCAAGGATTGGAGCGCTCAACAGAATCGATGGTATCGAGCATCGGCGCGATGCTTTGTGGCAGGTAGAACGAGCCGGTAAGCCTGAAGGGCCACTCTTCGGTCGACGTAGTGAATGGCTGCATGAGAAATTCGAATCACATCCGCTCATCCAGATGACAACGGAAGAACGTCTTGTTGCGGACTATGCGGGTACCGGCATCACCACTGGGAAGCACCCTATGTATTACCGTCGAGCTGAACTTCGAGAACAGGGTGTTCTTTCTGCTGAGGAATTACGCACATGCCGGGATGGTGAATTCGTGCGTATGGCTGGTTGTGTGATTACCAGACAGAGACCTGGAACTGCAAAGGGAGTCATTTTTATGACTCTTGAAGATGAGACAAACATCTCTAATGTGATCGTTATGCCTGACATCTATGATCAGAACCGACTTCTGGTTACCCGCAGCAAATTCCTTCTCGTCGAAGGCATTCTTCAGAATCGGGACAACGTAGTCCATGTGAGATCGACTCGGCTGATGGAACTGGCGGATCACGCACTGGCAATGCAATCGCATTATTTCCATTAGCTCCAGCAATCCACTCGGAGATCCCCCTTTCTGGACGAATCTAAAGTCAACACTGTCGACTTAGGCCCAGGGATGAGAATCTCTTGTGCTCTTTGGCGCGCGTTGCGTAAACTGGCTCTCTCACAGTCCGGCATACGAAAAAGGCTTTTTTGTATCGTTGTCATACTGCTCATGTTCTCGAGCCGTGGCGTCTTATGTGGTTCATTGAGAAAATCGAGATTACTGGTGGCTTCCTCCCCGGTTTGACGATCAATCTGCCCCAAGGCTTGACGTGCATCATTGGGCCGCGTGGGAGTGGAAAGTCAACACTCGCTGAAGCACTCAGATTTGCGGTCTGCGGCACGAAGGCTGCACCGAAACAAAGCCTTGAACTCGTCCAGGCCAACTTCGCTGGCGGGGCTCTCGTAACGATTACCGCGTTAGCTGAAGGTGCGAACCGGTACACGATCAAAAGGGGCCTAAAGCAACAACCGGTTCTTCTGTCGCCGGACGGAAGGACGATCAACACGGTTGATATCGATCGAGGTACGTTTCTACAGCTGGACGCCTATAGCAGTCCTGAAATTGAAGCAATTGCAGATGAAGTCCTGGGCCAAAAGCGTAGAAACCTGTTAGACGAGCTGCGCAGCGAGCAAATGCAAGCGATTCACTTAGCGCTTGCCGAGAGCGCACGTACGCTGGATGCGAATGCCGATCGTATTCGGGCCACAGAACGCTCGATCCAGGACCTCACAGAACAAGCTGAAGAACTCGGGGACGTCCGTGCGCGGCTCAATGCTCTTGCACCGTCAGATCATGAACCGACCCCGGACTTTATCCGTATTTCGCGCCAGCAGCAGCTCAATCAACGCGAAATCAGCAAATTGGATGCAACAGATCGAGATATCAAAAACTTAGACCGAACCCTCGAACAGCTGAAAAAGGAGGCGAGACTCATATTCAAGGCGCGTCTCGTGGAAGAGGATTCCGCGAATGCAGAAATTCTCCGCCACTATGACGATTTGCTGGAGACGGCCTTAAGAACCGCTGAAGAGCATGTCTCGGCGATCAATAGTCAGATTCGCGAAGCCCGGGACATTCTAGCGCAGGCCCGCCAAAGCATTTCCCAAGCCCACACCGGTCACGCCAGCGAGTTGGCCAGGCTAACAGCGATCAACCAAGCGGCCAGCGAGCAAGCCCGGGAGCGGGCCACACTTGAGCAGCAACTTGCCAGACTTCATGACTTAGAGGAACGCGCTCAGAACTGAACGTAGAGTTGAAGACGCTGCTTGATGAACGCAAGGCGCTCAAGACGAAGCACATTCTCATGGCGATCAAATTTCGACCATACGCGAGGAAGTCGCATCGGAACTTCAGCGCGAAGCCGGCAAACGCGTGCGCATACGAATCATGCGAAACGCAGATTATTTGGCTTACCAGCAGATGCTGTGGAAGGGCTGCGTGGTGCGAGGGTTCGGAATCACGAAGAGATCATCACCACACTCATGCAGCTGAGACCGGAGCAACTTGCCCAGCTCGTTCAAGCCAACGACGTGGATGGATTCGAGGAGCTAACGTCTTTCGGCGGTGAACGTTCACGCAAGATCCTTGATGCATTCCGGGAGACTGTCGACCCGCTGGCTCTCGAAGTGATCGCAATCGAAGATCGAGTCGGAATCGAGTTAAATGTCTCATCTACGGGAAAGGCTAACTGTCGAACAGAAGCAAAGTGGGCTGTTCCCGCACGGCCAGCCCAATCGGCCCATTTGGTGAATGGCTAGTTGGTAGCAATTTGGCAGCAAATAGCGCCCAGAATACCGGTTTTTACCCTCTCTTCCGATCTTTCTAAGCATCATGTCCCAGACAGGAGTGGCCCATTCTTCTTGCTGGAGGGAAACAGAAAATCATTCGGTCGATTTGTAGAAAGTGAAACGCTTCCATTCCTCCAAAGCCGCTGCCATGACAACATGCAGTGGAAGCGGCTTGACCTTCCCGGAGTCTTGCACCACTCACCACGGACGCAGGATTTATTGATTCGAATCTCTAGTGAGTCAAATTAATGTCCTCCCATTTGAGCGCGATGAGTTCCGAGGGCCGCAGGCCGGTCGTCCTTAACATCTCGACAAGCGCGCACCTCAGGTCTTAACCTCGATTTGTTGGTTCACCTTAGTCATCCATTCATACGATCACTTGGGCCGGCCTCTTCTTTGAAGACACCACTGCTGTTTCTTCAGGAGCTAGCTGTCAACGGTGAAGCGCGTCTGCTGATCGCGTGATTACATATCTGCCCATGTGGAAGCGCTATACCAAACATCA
>Ga0126371_10000332_pt1 | contig 38346 bp, 36 predicted proteins | sample PanSoiMetaPlot_4_FD_110145 | JGI IMG/M metagenome (GOLD analysis project Ga0126371, IMG submission 110145) | Tropical forest soil microbial communities from Panama - MetaG Plot_4 | ecosystem: Environmental > Terrestrial > Soil > Tropical forest > Bulk soil | place: Panama | collected 2016-02-17
CCGATAATGCTCAGGCAGCCCACCGTGGTCCCGATCAGCATCGGTATGGCGAAGCCCATGTTCCAGGTCGTGGCGAGGTAGGTCAGCACCACCGGTACGAACCCGCCAAAGATCGCCCCCTGATGGTAGCAAAAGCCGCTCGCCGTCGCCCGCACCTCTGTCGGGAACCGCTCCGCGAGATAGTGCGGGTATTGGGAATGCATGCCGCCGCCGCCGAACGCACCCTGCAAGGCGTAAAACACACAGATCATCGTGTAATTGCCGGTCAGCAGATAGAGCGGCGCGCACGGGAGCGTCAGGATGGCCGGGAGAAGAATGGCCCAGCGCCGGCCGACGCGGTCGGCCATGAAACCCCAAACCGCGCTGGAGAGGAAAAATACCAGGCTCTGGAGGAATTGGGGCAAGGCGACGTAGCCGGCGCTGAAGCCGAGATCTTTCTGCAGATAGGTCGGAAACAGCCCGCCGATCGAATAGCCCAGGACAAAGGCGCTGGCCATGAACCAGCAGGCGGTCAGCGTGTTCGCGAGCACCTGCCGCTTGAAGATGCTGAACAGCGGCGCTCGAACTTCGCGTTGCTGGGTGCGCTGAATCCGCCGGTTCTCGACCCAAACCGGCGGTTCCTTGACGAAGAAACGCACATAAATGATCAAAAATGCCGGCAGGACGCCCATCATCAACAGGCCGCGCCAGCCGATCACATCGTACAGAAGACCGTAGGCCGCGGCCGACAACACCGCGCCGAGGCCCCACGATCCCTGCAGGACCGAACCCATAAAGCCGCGCGAACGGATCGGCCAAGTCTCCATCGCCAAGGCTGCGCCGGCTGGCCATTCCGCCCCCATACCGATACCCAGCAGGGTGCGAAAGACCAGCAAGAACCAGAAAGTCGGCGAAAGGCCGGCGAAGAAATTGCAGGCTGAATACCACGCGATCGAGATCATCAGCGGCTTCTTGCGCCCCAGCCGGTCGGCGAGCCAGCCGGCGGCAGTTGCGCCCACCAGGCGCATCCACAAGGTCAGGCTGAAGACGATCGCCACCTCGGTCAGCGGAACGCCGAACTCTTTGGCGATCGGCGCCATGAGAAACAGGAAAATCGTGAAATCGAAGGCGTCGAGCGTCCAGCCCAGCCAGGCGGCGACCCAGGCCAGCCATTGGTCTTTTGTCGGCTCTTTCCACCATGGAATGGCGTTTGTGCTGGTCACCGCCGTCGTCATGCATCACCTCCCAGCGCGTAGTAATCGGTAGGGCGATATTCGATTACTCTGCTCCTTTTACTGCGCGGGCGCGCAATCAGGCCACCTGCAGGTCGGGCACCAAAACTTTTCCTTTCGTCTCGGGGCTCAGCAGCAGGGCAATGATGAAGCTGCCCGCGCCGACCGCGGTTCCGACCATCATCGGGATCGCCAAGCCGACCTGCCAGGTCGTCGCGAAATAAGCGAGAACCGGCGCGCAGAGGCCGCCCCAGATCGCCCCCTGGTGATAGCAGAAGGCGGCGGCCGTCGCGCGCACCTCGGTCGGAAACCGTTCATTGAGCGAACTCGGAACCTGCCCGAACATGCCGCCGCTTCCCGCCAACCCTTGCAGTGCGAAAGCCACAGCGATCACAGCGATATTGTCGCTGAACAGGTAGAACGGCGCCAACGGGATCACGAACAGCGCGGGAATGATCATCGCCCAGCGCCGGCCGATGCGATCCGAGAACCAGCCGCAGGTCGCGCTCGACAGGAACGCCAGCAGGTTGGCGATCGCGATCGGCGTCGCGATCATCGCCGTGCTGAGGTGCAGATCGGTTTGGAGGTGCGCAGCGAACAGTGAATTGATCGAGTAGTAAGTGATGAAGGCCGAGGCCATGAACCAGCATGCCCCCAGCGTATTGCCCAGAACGCCCCGCTTGAAGAGAGCGAAGAACGGCGCGCGCATCTCACGCTGCTCGGCGCGCTGGCGGCGCCGGTTCTCGACCCAGACGTCGGGTTCCTTGACGTAGATGCGGATGTAGATGATCGCGAGGGCCGGCAGGATGCCGAGCCACAGCATGCCGCGCCAGCCGATGTAGTCATAAAAGAGGCCGTAGACGATGCTCGACAACAGAAAGCCGAGATTGCCCGAGGCTTGTAGAACGCCGCTCATCAAGCCGCGCGAGCGCACCGGCCAGCTTTCCATCACGAGTGCGGCGCCGACCGGCCATTCGGCTCCCATGCCGATCCCCAATAGCGCGCGGAACAGCAGCAGAAACCACAGGGTTGGCGAGAACCCGGCGATGAAGTTGCTGACCGAATACCAGGCGATCGACATCATCAGCGGCTTCTTGCGGCCGATCCGGTCGGCAAGCCAGCCCGCGCCGACCGCGCCCACGAGGCGCATCCACAACGTAATGGTCAGCACGAACGCCACCTCGGCGAGCGGTACGCCGAACTCTTTGGCGATCGGCACCATAATCAACAGGAAGACGGTGAAGTCGAACGCGTCGAGCGTCCAGCCGAGCCAGGCGGCCCACCAGGCGTACCACTGATCCTTTGTCGGCTCCCTCCACCAGGGGATGCGCCCGGCGGTCTCGATCGTCGCCATCGCCCCCAATCCTCCCGTTCGAAACGGCTCGTTTTGTCGAGCCTTGCAACGACAGTAGGGCAGCGATCCGTAAATGTCTCACAATTTATTTTAACCGAATTTAACCAGACGTTACGGATTGTAATCCCAGCGGCGATTTTCCTGACGGCCTCCTGCGCCGGGACGACAGGATGGGCAGTTTGTGCTGGTCGGCGATACAGCCATAGAGGATCCTGAACACCCGCGGAATCGTCGGCCCAGTGCGCAAAGAAATCAGTAAGTCTAGACGCCCGCATTTACCCGGTAAAGTGCGGTTTGACCTCCTCGCACAACAGCTGCATTGCGCGCAATACCTGCCGGTGCGGAACGAGGCCGCCGCAATTGAGTTCTGCAAGGATGCCACAGAGGCCGATCTCTTGCTGCAGGGCTTTGAGGCGCCGCGCGATCGCTTCCGGCGTGCCAACCAGTGCGTGCTTCTCCAAGCCTTCCTCGTAGGCGAGATTGCGCAGCTGGTTGACGCGGCGCATGCGGCGGGCAGCGGTTTCCGCGTCGACCAATCGTGCCGCGCCTTCCAACAGGTTCGCCTGCTCGCGATAGAAATGCATAATGCTTTCCCGGGCTTCGGCGCGGGCCCGCTCGTCAGTCTCGGCCAGATAGGTCGGGGCCGAGACGTAGACTTGGCCGCGGCCGGGATGGCCGGCTTCCCGCCAGGCGTCGTGGTAGCTCTGAATTTGTTTGGCGAGGTCTGCCCAAGTGGTGTGGCGCACTGAGGCGAAGACAGGCACGCCCCGTCTGCCGATCGCCGGGAAGGTGTCGGGCGTGCTGGCGGCAATCCGAATTGGTGGAGCGGGCTTCTGATAAGGCTTCGGCGCCACCGCGACGTCGCTGAAGCTGTGGTACCTGCCATGGTAGGAGAAGCTCGGCTTGGTCCAAGCTTGCTCGACGATGTCGAGGATCTCAAGGAAGCGCTCGCGGCTTTCGGCATAGGAGACGCCGTAGGCTTGGTAGGTCTGTGCCACCCCGCTGCGGCCGACGCCGAAGATCAGCCTGCCGCGGCTCAGCTGATCGACCGTCGCCGCCTCCTCGGCCAAGCGCAGCGGGTGACACAACGGCAGCACCTGCACGGCAATGCCGATTTTTATGCGGCGGGTACGCGCGGCGATTGCGCTCGCGATGCTGAGCGGCGCCGATAATACCGAGCGGCGTGGCTCGAAATGGAGTTCGGCAAGCCACATGACATCGAGCCCCAGCCGCTCGGCCTCGTCCACTTGCTCCATCGCTTCGTCGAAAGCCTCGCTCTCGCCGCGTCCCGGGAGCGATGGAAACTCGTGAAACATGCCGAATTCCATGGGGTGCTCCTTCCGCGCTTGCCGGGGTGGGTGGAACAATCTCGGGGGTCGAGCCAGGGCCGCAACAGCGCCAGTACGGCACCTTGCGGCGTGACAGAGCATTGCGCCATTGCGGCTCGATGCTCAAGGTATTGCAGCCTGGAGCGATCATCGCCGATATGACAACCTGGGAGCCGAATTGCGAGAAGGGCCGTCAGCGGGCCGCGCATCGCCTCGCTCGGTTAACGAGTAGTACAACGCCTGACCTTTCGGACAGGTAGCCATTTTGCACAAAAAATATGACAATCGTGCGACACACTACCCAGGACGTAGAAAAATCACGGTCTGCCCCGAAACGCCAAATCTATCAGCCTCTTATGGGTTGCCTGGATTTTATGGGAAAGGTTCACTGGCGCGCAACCCGCTGTCGTCGCGTCCGCACCGCAGCGGTTTTTCAACAGAGTTATCCACAGGGTGCGCCCCACCGCCCGCCTGGGCGACAGAAATAAAAGCAGGCAGAATGACAAGCAAAACCATCAGATATTTATGTGGTTAATTTGACGAATAAAGTTCGCATTCGCGGAAATTATTAGGGACGCATCGTCGCGCGTCCTGCGGCGCGCCCGCGTCCAAGCGGAGAAATCCCCAGGGCTGCGCTCTCGTCGCCGGCGCCGGATTTTACGTGCCTCCGCGGCTCGGATAAACCAAACTGAGCCCTCCACACTACAGTCACGGATTTGGCCATGCCGCAAGAAGTCGTATCCGAGCTTGCCCCGACGGGCGTCCTGCGCGCCGCGATCAACATGGGCAATTTCCTGCTGGTGACACGACGTACGCCGTCGGGCGATCCCGAGGGTGTGGCGCCCGATATGGCGCGCGAAATCGCCGCACGGCTCGGCGTGCGGGTGCGCTATGTCCCTTATGCACGACCCGGCGAGCTCGCCGATGCGGCCGGCAGCGGCATGTGGGACATCGGGCTCATCGGCGCCGAACCGCAGCGCGCCGAAAAAATCGCCTTTACGCCCGCCTATGTCGAGATCGAGGCGACCTACCTGGTGCCCGCCGGCTCGCCTTTGTGGACCATCGCCGATGTCGATCGCGCCGGTGTGCGGATCGCGGTGAGCGCACGCAGCGCTTATGACCTCTGGCTCGAACGCAACATCAAGAGCGCCCAGCTCGTGCGAGCCGAGGGTGGGGATGCCACCTTCGAGCAGTTTGTCGGGGAAAAGCTCGACGCGCTGGCCGGGCTGCGCCCGCGTCTCTTGGAAGACGCCACAAAACTGCCCGGCTCGCGCATTCTGGACGGCCAATTCACGGCCGTGCAGCAGGCGATCGGCACCGAGCGGAAGAACACCACCGGCGCCGCCTTCCTGCGCGAGTTTGTCGAGGAGACGAAGCGCTCGGGGCTCGTGGCGCGGCTGCTCGAGCGCCACGGTGTCGTCGGCCGGCTTTCGGTTGCACCGCCGGCTTAAGGCGGAGCGCGCGATATGAGTGAAGAACTCGCGTTTCTGACGATCGCCGAGGCGGCGCGGCTCATCGAGCGCCGGCAGCTTTCGCCGGTGGAGCTCACCGCGGCATTGCTCCGCCGGAGGGAAGCGCTCGATCCGCAGCTTAATGCGTATCTGTTGCTGACCGCCGAGCGCGCACTCGATCAGGCGCGCCAAGCCGAACAGGAAATCATGACGGGCCATTATCGCGGCCCCATGCACGGCATCCCGTTCGCGCTAAAGGACATTTACGCGACCGCGGGCATCCGCACGACCTGCCATTCGCGGATCTGCATCGACACGGTCCCCTTCGAGGACGCCACGGCCGTCAGCAAGCTCTACGCCGCTGGAGCGGTTCTCACCGGCAAGCTTGCGACGCATGAATTCGCGCATGGCGGCCCGTCTTTCGATTTGCCGTGGCCCCCCGCGCGTAATCCGTGGGACCGCGAGCGTTTCACCGGCGGTTCGTCGAGCGGCTCAGCTGCGGCGGTCGCCGCAGGCTTTGTTCCCGCGGCGCTCGGCTCTGACACCGGAGGATCGATCCGCGGCCCGGCGGCACTCTGCGGGATCGTCGGACTCAAACCCACCTACGGCCTCGTGAGCCGCAACGGGGTGTATGCGAACTCGTTCAGCTTCGACCACGCCGGGCCGATGACCTGGACCGCCGAAGATTGCGCAATAATGCTGCAGGCGATTGCCGGCTACGACCCGAACGATCCGGCAAGTGCAAACCATTCGGCGCCGGATTACTGCGCCGCGTTGACCGGCGACATCAAAGGTCTGCGTATCGGCATTGTGCGCCATCTGCACGAGGACGACTGCCCGGTGACAGCCGAGGTGAGCGCGGCGCTCGAGGAAGCATTCGGCGTATTCGGGTCATTGGGAGCCGCCCTCGGCGAAGTTCGGCTGCGGCCGGCGCTCGACTATTACGACGTCAAGATCACGATTGCCGAAAGCGAACTGCTCGCCGTGCACGAACCGGCACTGCGCGCGCGGCCCAGAGATTTTGGCGAGGATTTCCTCCGCCGCGTGCTTCCCGCCGTGCTGATCAGCAGCCGCGACTACATTCAGGCGCAACGCGAAAGGCGGCGCATGCTCGCCGAGATGGCGCCGGTCTACGCCGATTACGATGTGCTCGTAACGGCGACGGCGGGCGCCACCGCGCCGCCTCTCGGCAGCTGGCGTACGATCGAATTCTGGCGGCGCGCGTCATTGACGACGCCGTTCAATGTCACCGGGGGTCCGGCACTGGCGCAATGCATCGGCTTCAGCCGTAATGGACTGCCGCTGTCGATGCAGATCGCCGGGCGCCCGTTCGGCGATGCGACGGTGCTGCGGGTCGCGCATGCGTATGAAAAGGCGACGCCGTGGCGGGCGCGGCGGCCGCAACTCGATGCCACTGCCAGCTTCCCCAGCGTCTTGCCGCCCGTCCCCGATCCGGAACCCGCGGCAATCGATGCGGCGACACGCGATCGAGCCGCGATGGCCTGCCGCGCCGCCGGCCTGAAGCTGTCCGATCGCCAGTTCGAAATGGTCTGCGCGGCGGCACCTTACGTAATTGCAATGACTGACCGCCTCTACCGCGACCGCATCTATACGGAGGAGCCCGCCAACGTGTTCGTGTTCGGCGGTTAGCTTCGGAATCAAACCAATGACACCCGCCATCGCGCCTCACTTCGAGATTGCTTCGTCGCTCCGCTTCTCGCAATGACGGCGATTTGAAACGTCATTGCGAGAGAAGCGAAGCAATCTCCGTGTCAGGTTCGCGCCGACAGCGGCCGGGTTACTACTGCATCGTGGATTTCGCAGTCGGGACGATGCGCGTCACGACCATTGCACTGCGGTCGAGACAGCTCAGCACGCGCGGTGCAATCTTGGTCTTCCAATGATCGCTCTCATAGACCGCCTTGTACAGTGTCTCGCGCTCGGCTTCGCTTTCGAAGCGGCGCAGCCAGACATAAACGGACTCGTCGGTCTCGCCGCGGAAGCTGCCGCAGATGACCATGCCTTTGGCGATCTGAAACGGGATGATCTCCTCCTCCATGATCTTGACCCACTCGTACATTTTGCCCGGCAGAACCTTATACTGGCGCAGTTCGTAGAAAGCCATTTCACGCGTCTCCTGCTGATATTCGACGGGTCATCATAGCGGCCGCTAAGGTCTAGCAGAAGCGGACGCTTCTGGTCATCGCTGCTGTCGGTTAAGCTGCCCAGTCCCTCAGACAAGGTGCAGAGAATGGCAAACGACATCGCCGCCGAAGCCGGCTCAACGCCGGCCATCGAGATTGCCGCGGGCAGGCTGCGCGGTGCGCTGAGCGCCGGCATCCATTCGTTCAAGGGCATCCCCTACGCCGCAGCGCCTATAGGGCGCAACCGCTTCATGCGGCCGCAGCCGCCGGCGCCCTGGACTGGCGTCAAGGACGCGTTCGCCTATCCCGGGCGTGCCTGGCAATTGCCCGATCGCCCGAAGCGGCGCGCGGTGCTGGAGACCCTTCTGGGGCCCGTCGACACGACGCCGGAGAGCGAAGATTGTGTGACCCTGAATCTCTGGACACCCAGTCTCGGCGACGGCGCGAAGCGCCCGGTCATGATGTGGCTGCATGGCGGCGCCTTTGGGTACGGCTCGGGCAACCGCGCGGTGACCGACGGAGCCAATCTGGCGCGGCGCGGCGATGTCGTGGTCGTCAGCGTCAACCATCGCCTCAATATTTTCGGTTTTCTGCACCTGGCCGACACTGGGGGCGAGGCTTGGGCGCATTCGGGCAATGCCGGGTTGCTCGACATCATCGCCGCACTCCATTGGGTCCGTGACAATATCGAGCGCTTTGGCGGCGACCCCGGCAACGTGACGATCTTCGGCGAGTCCGGCGGCGGCGGCAAAGTCAGCGTGCTGCTCGCGATGCCCGCGGCGCGCGGTCTCTTCCACCGCGCGATCATCCAGAGCGGCGCGGCGATCCGCGTTTCGACGCGCGAACGGGCCAACGCGCTTGCCGAAGCGGTGCTGCGAGAGCTTGGGATTGCTGCCGGCGAATGCGAGCGGCTGCAAACCGTGCCGGCCGACCGGCTGCTGGCGGCGATCGCGCCGGCGTCGCGCGCTGTCGGCCGATCCCGCTGGCCGTTGCTCGACCGTTATGATTTCGGCCCGGTCGTCGATGGCGCCGACCTGCGGCAGCATCCCGGCGAGCCGGGAGCCCCGGAGATCTCCGGCCACATCCCGCTGATGATCGGCGGCACGAAAGAGGAAAGCGCCTTCTTCCTCGCCGATGACGAGGCCGTGTGGAACGGCGGCGTCACCGAGGACGACTTGCGGCAACGCGTGGCGGCGGTGGCGGGAGCGGAGACGGACGCGCTGCTCGCCGCTTACCGCTCCACCATGCCGCAGGCGGGCCCGAGCGACCGGCTGATCGCGGCGTTGACCGGCTCCAATTTCTGGATCCGCACCGTTTTGCTTGCGGAGCGCTATGCGGCGCGCTGCCGGGCGCCGGTCTACATGTACTCGCTCGACTGGCAGAGCCCGGCACATAATGGCCGGTTGAAGGCGCATCACGCGATGGATCTGCCGTTCGTCTTCGGCAATGCCGATCTGGCGGATACCACGGCGAGGGCGGCGGGAGCCCATAAGCTCGCTACGCGGATGTCTGCCACCTGGGCGGCTTTCGCCCGCAACGGTCGCCCGGATAATCCGGAGATCCCGCCTTGGCCCGCCTATACGGCAGCGGAGCGCGCGACAATGATTTTCGATGATGACTGCCGCGTCGCCCGTGACCCGGACCGCGAGACGCGATTGTTGTGGAGCCGTGTCATCGCGCACGACGACTGAGCTGTGAGTTTTCTCTGGCAAATCATCCCGAATCCGTCGGGCGCCGCCCGATCGGCAAGACGTTAAGATGGGAGGAGTGACAATGGACCGGCATCGTCTCACGGCATTGATGTGGCTTGGCCTCGGCCTCGTCGCGCTGGCGGGCTGCACCCCGCAATCCGGCACAACCGCGCAAGCGAAGGCTCCGGCGCTCGACCCGAGCATGGCGCGCGTGTGGTTTTTTCGTCAGACGGCGGATCCGGTGGAAGGAAACGTCGCAGCAGGCGCGCCAATAATCTACGCGAATGGCGCCCCGATTGCTGCAATCGAGCAAGGGACTGCCTTTTTCCACAATTTCCCGCCAGGAAAGTACAGATTTACCGTACAGCCCTACGGCACCCCGACGCGCGAGCATGACACCCTCCAGCTCGTGCCGGGGAGCCAAGCCTATGTGCAGGTCCAGTGGGAAGCCAATTGGGAAGCGAACCGCACGGGAGGCGGCGCAAGCTACACCGTCGTGACCTCATCGCCAGAAGTGGCGCAGCAATATATCCCGACGCTGACCAATCTCGGTCAGCGCTGATTCGGGATGCCGTTACTGATTGGGTTCCGGATCGTTCAGATCGGCAAAGGTTTGGCGGCCGCCGTTTGCGGGCGCTTGCTGGCCGATGTCGGAGCCGACGTCACCTGCATCGGTGCCGACTGCTCTACACACCTCGCCGAATACCTCAATTTCGGCAAAACGATTGTCAGCGACGACACGCCGGCGGCGCGCGCGGCGCTCGCGGCAGCCGAATTGATCGTCTGCGAAGGCCAATCCCGGGTACTGCGGGCTCAGGGATACGACCGCGATGGTCTGCGGCGGCTGAACGCCGCGGCGGTGCTCGTCGTGATCTCGCCCTTCGGCCAGAACGGACCCAAGGCAAACGATCCGGCGACCGATCTGACGCTGTTTTTTGCCAGCGGCATCGCCCGATTGCTGACCGGACAGGTCGACGATCTTTCCGAAGCGCCGATCCGCCCGGTCGGCGAACAATCCGCGTTCATCGGCGGGCTGACCGCCGCCTGCGCCGGCATGCATGCAGCATTGGCCGCAGAGCCCGGCGCGGTAATCGATATATCGATCCAGGAAGCCCTGGCGACGTTGGCGGTAACCGAGCTGGCGCGCGCGGGAACTACAGGACAAACCAAGTCACGCAGGCGCGTGGCGGACGGCAACGGCGCGACGGTCACGATCCTGCCGGCTCGCGATGGCTATGTGGCGATTTCACCGCGCGAGGACCGCCAATGGGCGTCATGGCTCGGAGTAATGGGCTCGCCCGATTGGGGCCGTGACGCGCGCTTCGCGACGAAACCCGGCCGCATCGCCAATTGGGATGCGCTCAATGCGCTGATGTCGGCATGGGGCCGCCAATACGACAAGCAATGGGTCGCCGACGTCGCGCAGGCCGCGCATGTCCCGAGCTTTCCGTTGCGCGAACCGGCGGAACAGCTCACCTCGTCGCAGCTCGAGTACCGAAACTTCTATCGCTCGGTACAAATCGCCGGCCGCGCCGTCAAAGCTCCCGGGTCGCCCTTCGGATTGCGGATCACGGATGCGGTGCGGTGCGAGAAGGGGCGGAAGCAGTCGGGGCCGTTGCCGCTCTCCGGAGTTCGCGTCCTCGATTTCAGCTGGGTCATCGCCGGCCCGACAGCGACGCGTTATCTTGCGGCGATGGGGGCGGAAGTAATCAAGATCGAAGCGCCCGGCCGCGGCGACCCCGGCCGCGCGTCGGAGCTCCACACTGTCCTCGGCCAGGCTAAACGAAGTGTCGTCCTCGACCTCAAACAACCGGATGCCGCTGCCATTGCGAGGGGGCTCGCCGCCAAATCCGACGTCCTCATCGAAAACTTCGCGACCGGGGTCATGGAGCGGTTGGGGCTCGGTGCGGAAGCGTTGCGGGAGGTCAATCCCGATCTGCTCTACATCTCGGCCTCCGGGCTCGGAAGAACTGGGCCCGAGGCGCACGCGGTCGCCTACGGAACGTTGTTGCAGAGCTATGCCGGGTTCGCGGGGCTCAACCGCCACCCCAATAGCGCGCCGCGGATCGGCTTCGCATGGCTCGACCCGATGTGCGGCCTGATGCTCGCTTTTGCCGTCGCCGCCGCGCTGTGGCATCGGCAGCGGTTGGGCGGCGCGGCGCGGGTCGATTTTTCGATGATCGAAGCGATGCTGTGGACGATGGCCGAGCCGCTATTGCAAACGCAGCTCGAAGCCGCACCGCAACCGCGCGGCAACCATTCCGACCGGCATGTCCCGCACGGCGCGTACCGCTGCGCCGGGGAGGACGACTGGATCAGCCTCGCCGTCACGGACGATGCGCAATGGCAAAGACTTTGCGCTATCGTGCCTGCCCTGTCACGTCTCATCGGGCTCGCGTTTCGCGAGCGTGCCGAACACAAAGCCGCGATCGACGAGGCACTTGCTGCTTGGCTGTGCCCCCGGCCCGCGCGGGCAGCAGAGGCCGAATTACTGCGTGCCGGGATCCCGGCGGCGGCGCTCGCCACGTCCCTCGACCTTGTCGAAAGCGATCATCTGAAAGCGCGAGGGTTTTGGGAAGCGCACGGGGCCGGCGTCCTTCCCGGCTTGCCGTGGCGGGCCAGCTTTGGCCGCATGTCGGGCGCCGCGCCGCGACTCGCTGCAGATACCGAGGCGGTGCTCGAAGACGTGCTGGGGCGGTCGCGCAATGAAATTGGCGCGCTGCGCCGAGCAGGCGCGCTCGGGTAGAGCGGAGCCACGTAACGGAATTTTGATTCGGGGTGTCGAGCTCACCGCGCCTCGTTCGACGTATGAGTGGATCCGAATTCTACTCCGCAACAGCCTGTGGGGGACACGACGGTGCGATTCATGATGATGGTGAGGGCCAACCGGGATAGCGAAGCGGGCGTCATGCCCCAGGAGAAACTCATCGCCGCGATGGGCAAATACAACGAGGAAATGGCCAAGGCCGGCGTGCTGCTCGATGGGGCAGGGTTGCAACCGAGCTCGAAAGGTGCACGCATCAAATTTTCCGGAGGCAAGCCGACCGTCATCGACGGGCCGTTTGCGGAAACTAAAGAATTGATCGCCGGCTACTGGCTGATCCAGGTGAAATCGAAGGAGGAGGCGATCGACTGGGCGAAGCGCTGCCCGGCGCCTCACGGCGAAGCGGCCGAGGGCGAACTCGAGCTGCGTCAGCTTTTCGAGCTCGACGACTTTCCACCCAGCGATGCGATCGAACAGCACCGCAAGCTGGAGCAGGAACTCGCGAAGAACAAGTAGCTGTGCAGCCGTCGGCGAGGCGCCGATGCTGTCGTTGCGAGCGGAGCGAAGCAATCTCGATGGAGAGCGCGGTTCGCCGGACCCGCGCGACAGGCTCTGGCCAGCGAGCGGATCTGCTAATAGCCGCGCTCCCAGTCGATGACGTTGCGCAACGGCCGGCCGTCGATATACGCGCGCAGATTCTCGCAGAAGAGGTCGATGGCGCGATGCCGGTCTTCGTCGCTGGCGCCGGAGATGTGCGGCGTGATCAATACTCGCGGATCGGACCACAGCCGCGCCGGCGGAAGGTGCTCAAATTCGCCGACGTAGACATCGAGCACAACGCCGCGCAGATGACCCCGCTGCAGCGCCTCAGCGAGCGCGTCTTCATCGATGATCTCGCCGCGCGCGACATTGGCGAGCACGGCGCCCCGCTTCATTGCGGCAAAGCGGTCCTGGTTGAAGAGGCGCGTCGTTTCCGGCGTCCATTGGCACGCGATCACGACAAAATCGCTGTCCGGCAAAAAACGGTCGAGGTCGGCGGGCTCGCCGAGCTCAGTGAACCCAGGCGGCAGCGGGGCGTCCGGTTCCGGAGTGCGGCGCGTACCGATGACCCGCATGCCGAGCGCGGCGCATAGCCTGCCAACCTCGCGCCCGATGCCGCCAGCGCCGACCACGCATGCGGTCTTGCCCTCTAACAGCAGCGGCCGATAGAGCCGCGGGTTGAATGCGCCGGCCTCGCGATCCGCAACGGCGTGGTCGAGGCCCTTCGCGAAATGGAGAATGCCCGCCACCGCGTATTCGGCCATCGCGAGCGTGCTGCCGAGACCGCGCGAGGTCGTGACGCTCACGTCGCTGCCCCACAGATCGCCTCTGAGCAAATTGCTGGCGCCCGCGGGCCGCTGGTGAAACCATTTCAATTTCGGCGCCCGGGCGCGCAGGTCGAGCGGAAACGGCCAGCCGCCCAGAATGACTTCGGCTTGGGCAAGCAGGCGGTCGCGTTCTTCGCGGGTTCCGTGACCGGTTGCATCCGGCCGCAGATAGCGCGCCACCGTATAGGCCGGCCACGTCTCGCGGTATTCGCCGTCGAACCAGCCGCTGGCATCGACCAATTCGACCGCCGGGTCGACGGCCCGGATCCCCGCTTTATCCGCGTCGCTGATGCGCTGGATGTTGAGCACGTTGATCTTTCTCATCGGCGCTCCCAATCGCGTGATTGTTTCTTACCGTTGAAAGAGCGAAATCGACCGGGATTGAAAGGCGCCAGATCGACTGTACGTGCGGCGCCTTCGATGATCAGCTCGGCCATCGCCTCGCCCGTTGCGGGCGCGTTGAGAATGCCCCAGACGCTGTGGCCGGTGGCGACATAAGCTTTCTCAATGCCTGGTATCCGGCCGATCAATGGCAGACCGTCCCGCGTGATGGGGCGGAAGCAGGCCTGTCGCGCCAAGACCTTCGCCGACGCGAGCACCGGTGAGAGGGCGCTGCACATCCGCTCCAGGCGCTCGATCGCACCCGGGTCCGGCGCGACGCCGGCGGGGTCAATCGGCAGCGGGCTTTCGCTGGAGATCGCGCAGACATAGGTCGTGCCGTCCGCGCGCGGAAAGACTTCCGGCGCCTGTAGCGCCCCGGACGGCTCCCGGTATTCGAGAAACAGCGCATCGGCCGAGACCTTTGTGCCGGTTTCAAAGATCAGGCTGTGCCCTTTCAGCCCGTACACAGCGGGTAGCGGCAGCCACTCGGCGGCGAGGATCGACCACGGACCCATCGCGATGACAACGGCGTCGCTCTCAACAATCTCTCCGTCGACTTCGACGCCTCGCATCACTCCATCCTGCCGGCGCAGTACGCCGGTGACGCACCCGCGCCGCAACTCTGCTCCATGCGCCTGCGCTGCCCGCATCAGAGCTGTCGTGAATCGCGCGGGGTGAACCTGCGCCGTGGTCGCCATCGAACCGAGGCGCTGATTGACCGTTACGTCCTCAGCCAACCAGTCGATGTCGTACGCATTGACGCTGCGTCGCCGCCCGGCCAACCCGCCATAGGTCGTGAGACGCCGATAACCCCATTCGCCGCCGATTTCCTCCGCCAGCTGCGCATGCAGCGCGAAGCTGCGCCGCGCCAGCTGCTGAAGAGAGGTGCCGTCGCACCAATCGAGCGCCAGAAAGCCGCCGGCCTTGCCGGACGCCGCACACGCCAGCCCCGACCGCTCGATCACCGTCGCTTGCACGCCGCAGCGGCTCAAGAAATAGGCGATCGAGGCGCCGATCACGCCGCCCCCGCAAATCAGCACGCGCATTGACTTGGACCGTGTTTTGGACAAGGAAGCGATCGGCAGATCATGAACCGGCCCCTGCTCGTCGTCGACGGCGACTCTTTCGCGCACCGCTCTTACCACGCCTTGCCGAAATCGATCCGGCGCCGCGGCGATAAAGGTGCGGGAGCGATAGTCGGCTTCGCCAATTTTCTGTTGCGGCTGTATGCCGAAGAACGGCCACGCGCCGTGCTCGTCGGCTGGGACACGCTGGACGCGCCGACATATCGGCATCGCGCGCTCCCAAGCTACCAAGCCGGCCGCGTCTTCGATGCCGAACTGCTCGATCAGCTCGATGTTCTGCCGCAATTCGTCGCCGCGTGCGGTTTTGCATATGCGAAAGCTCCGGGTTACGAGGCGGACGACTTCCTTGCGGCTGCCGCCGCACAAGAAGAACGGCGCGGCGGCACCGCAATCGTAGCGAGCGGCGACCGCGACGCGTTTCAGCTCGCCTCGGCGAAGACTACGATCCTGCAGCCGGTGCGCGCCGGCGAGATGGCGCGGATCGGGCCGGCGCATGTGCGCGAGCGCTACGGCGTCGAACCCCGGCAGGTCCCCGATTTCATCGCGCTGCGGGGCGACTCGTCGGACAAGATACCCGGCGCCCCTGGGGTCGGCCCGAAGAGCGCGGCGCGCCTGCTGCACCGTTACGGCTCACTCGAGGCCATGCTCACGGACGGAAAATTCACCGCGCACGCGGAACAGCTGCGGCTCTATCGCGCGATCGCGACAATGGACGCCGCGGCCCCCCTCCCTGCCCTGCCCGACCAAATCCCGACCTGGGGCGAGGCAGCGGCGTTCACGCGCGAATGGGAACTGAACCGTCTCACCGACCGCCTCACCGAGCTCCACTCGCAGGCCATGTGCAATTTGTAGGGCGCGTGCAACCCGCCATCGCGACCCGCGAAATCGATGGCGGGTTACGCTCCTGCCGCACCCGCCCTACCCTAAACCGCGGTCAATTCCCGCGCCGACAAGTTCTCCAGATGTTTCAGCCGATCGAACAGCACGTCGGGAGCGATCTTGGCCCGGCCCGCCTCGAGGCAGCTGCGGAACTTTTCGAACAGCTCGCTTTCGCTGAGCGGCCGGTCGGCATGGCCTTTGGCCCGGCTCACCTTCTCGCTCTCGATTGTGCCGCCGGTCCTAAGCTCGACGCGGACCTGATCCCAAACCGAGGCGCCGGAGACTTCGGGATCGTAGTTCTGGTTGGTTTCGACGAAGACCCGGCGCATCAGATCCTGGACATCGGGGCGCCGCACAAAGCCGTCGGTGTATTCGGCGAGACCGGCGCGCCGCGCGATCATCGCCGCGGCCATCGCGAATTCCATGCTGAATTTGGCCTCGAGGCCCGTCTGCGGCCTATGGTTGCGCAGGATGAGCGAATGCGTGTCGCTGAGCGACACGGTGATCCGCTCGATCTCCTCTGGTTTGAGAAGATGGCGGCCAAGCAGCTCGAGCATCGCATCGAGTGCGCGATGCGTGCAGTAGCAGGCCGGGTATTTCTTGATGCCCAGCCGGTATTTGACAATTTTCCACTCAGACCCGAGCCCGTGCGCCGGCGTTTCGCGATCGACCTCGCCGGCGGGCGAGACGGCGCTCAGGAAGCCCTGCGGATGTTCGAGCGCGTCGGGCGATGCGGTAAACCCTGCCTCGGCGAGGCGTGCCGCGATCAGCCCGGAATGCGCCGAGCGGCCGGCATGGAACGGCTTTGTCATCGTCCCGAAGTTGGCCATGACGCCGCTGCTCTGCGAAGCCGCCAATGCGAGCGCATAGGTTGTCCGCTGCGCATCGAGGCGACGCAGTGAGGCGCAGGCGGCGGCTGCGCCAATCGGGCCGAAGATCCCCGTCGGATGCCAGCCCTTGCGGTGATGGTGGCCGGGATCGCGCCAGGCGAGCTCGGCCCAGGTCTCGTAGCCCGCAACATAGGCGGCGAGCATCGCGCTGCCCGACGTGGCGAGCGCCTCGCCTTCGGCAAGGATCGCCGGAACCAGCACCGTGCTGGGATGCCCGCGCAACGATGCGACATCGTCGTAATCGAGTGCGTGGCCGGCGGTGCCGTTGATCCACGCCGCTTCCGGCGCCGGGGCGCGCTCGCCGCTGAAATAGAGGGTGGCCTCGCTGCCGCCCGCCGGAGCCAGCGTCTTGCGCAGCAGCTGCGGCGCCGGGTCATGGGTGCCGGCGATCATCGTCGCGGTGCAATCGATAAATCCGGTGCGCGCGACATCGACGGCTTCCGAAGGCAGCCGCTCGAACGAAACATCCGCGACAAGCCGGCCGAGTTCTTGTGTGAGCGACATCAGCGTTCTCCCGATTTGTGCTTACGATCAGCAGGATCTGGCCGATGATAATGGACCAGTTCCGGCTCTGCCGCTATTGCTGCTGATCCAAGTCCAAAACGACCGGGAAGGTCCCCCTCAGCGATGCAAGCGCTCGTCACACGCCCTCGCGAGGAAGCAGAGACGCTCGTCGCAGCCCTCACGGAGCGTGGCGTCGGCGCGCTCGTAGAGCCGCTGATCGAGATCCATTTTTGCGCTTCGGAAGCGCTCGACCTCGCCGGCGTGCAGGCAGTCTTGTGCACCAGCGCCAATGGCGTTCGCGCATTGGCTCTGGTGAGCCGCAAACGAGAAGTGCCGATCTTCGCCGTCGGCGACGCCACCGCCGCACGGGCCCGCGCCGAGGGGTTTAGCGCCGTCGAAAGCGCAGGGGGCGACGTCAACGACCTGGTCCGGCTCGCCGCCGCCCGGCTTCATTCGGAAGGCGGGAGCTTGTTGCATGTCGCCGGCACTGCTGTAGCCGGTGAGCTTGCCGAAGCACTGCGCGCGCGGGGGTTTGCCGTGCAGCGGCGCATTCTTTATGAGGCGCGGCCGGCGACGGCGCTGAGCGTAACAACGGTTGACGCATTGCGCTCGGGTGCGATCGCTTTTGCGCTGTTTTTCTCGCCGCGTACGGCGGCACTTTTTGCTAGGCTCGCTGACAGCGCCGGTGTTGCGGACAGTTGCGGAAGAGTAACCGCCCTTTCGATCAGCGCCGCCGCTGATGCGGCGCTCGCCGGATTGCCGTGGTTCGACCGGCGCATTGCCCGGCGGCCCAATCAGCTGGCGCTGCTCGATGAATTTGACCGCCTCCTCGCCGAGCGCCGAGGAAGTTGAACGGGAAGGCCAGCACGATGTCCGAAGGGCACAGCGAAGACCGTCCGGCAGAGGGCACCGAGCTCCCGGAGGAACCAGCGCCGCAACCGCCGCCTGCAACCGGAGCGCCGCCTCGCAACCCACAGCGAGCCGCCGTGCTCTGGCTCTCGGCTTTACTGGTCGTGATCGTTGCTGGGGTCGCTTCGTCGCCGTTTTGGGCTCCCTACCTAGCGCCGCTGCTTTCGTGGGGCGCGGGGCGCGGCATTGGGGTGGAGAAGATCGCGGCGCTCGACGCACGCGTGGCCGCCCTCGAGCAGCGTCCGGCTGCGCCGGTTGTCGATACGGAGGCGATAAGATCGGCAATCGCCGCCATGGGGCGGCGGATCGATCAGCTCGGGAGCGCGGCCGACAACCGGCTCTCCGAACTCGAGAAACGCCCGGTCCAGACCGGCATCGACGCCGATGCCATAAAATCGGAAGAAGCCGCGCTGGCGCACCGCATTGACCAGCTCGAGCAGCGGCTCGCGGCGGCCGAGACGCAGTCTGCGTCGCGAGCGGCGAGCGAAGCAACCGCGCTCGAGAAGATCAATGGAGAATTGTCGCGGCTGGGGAGCACCACCGCCGAGCTCGCCCAACAACTGCCGGGGTTGGAGCAGCAAGTCAAATCGCGGAGTGGGGCCGAGCAGGCGGATGCGGAGCTGGCGATGCTGCTGTTGCGAATACACGAAGCGGTCGACCAGGCCCGGCCCTTCCCAGCCGAGTACAGCGCACTCAAAGCGCTGGCGCACGCGACCGATCTCACCACTCAGGTCGAACCGCTCTCCGAAGCCGCACAAAACGGCGTGGCGAGCCGGGCCGTGCTGAGCAAGCGGCTCGCGGAGCTCGCCGGCCAGGTCGCCACCGGAACCGAACCTCCGCCTGCGTCCGACTGGGGAGCTCAGACTTTGGCACGGCTGCGCGGATTGGTGACGATCCGCCGGATCGACGGCCCATCGCAAACCGCGCCGGAGGCGGCCGTCAGCGCCGCCCAAGCAGCGCTCGCGCGCGGCGATTTGGCTGGCGCCGTCGCGGCGCTCGAACCGCTCACGGGCTCCAATGCCGCAGCGGCGCGCCCTTGGCTGCAGATGGCGCGGCAGCGCCTTGCCGTCGAAACCGCGCTGGACCATCTGCAGCAGTCGCTGCAGGAGAGGCTCAGACCGCCGGCCGTCCCGGGAGCATCTCCGGCCGAACCGGGGAACAAGGCGAAAACCCCATCGTGATCCGGTTCGGTCTTGGCCTCGTCGTCTTTGTGGCGGCCGTCACTGCAGCTGTTTTCTTTGCCAATCACCCCGGCCAAGTGGAGATCGTCTGGCAGGGATGGAAGGTCGAGACCTCTGTCGGGTTGCTCGTCGCCGCGGCCATTGTGGCGGCGCTGGTGGTGTGGCTCTTGATGCGGGCGGCCAGGCTGATCCTCGGCAGCCCGCGCGCGCTGCTCCGGCGTCGGCGTGAGCGGCGGCGCCGCGCCGGTTACCGCGCCCTCACCCAAGGCATGGTCGCAGTCGCCGCCGGTGATCCGCAAGAGGCGCGGCGTCATGCTCGCAGAGCCGATGCGCTGCTCGCCGACCCACCGCTGACCTTGCTGCTATCGGCCCAGACAGCGCAGCTCGAAGGTGACGAGACAGCGGCGAAAAAATTCTTCACCGTGATGCTGGAGCGGCCCGAGACGGAATTTCTCGGTTTGCGCGGGCTTTTGAACCAGGCGATGCGGTCAGGCGATCAAGGCACTGCGCTGCGGCTCACCGAACGCGCGACGACGTTGCGGCCGAACACTCCCTGGGTAGTCGAGAACCGGTTCGAGCTGGAGGCGCGAGAGGCAAAATGGCAGGCGGCCGAGGAGACGCTGACGCAGGCGGCCAGGCGGCGGATCATCCCGCGCGAGCGCGCGCGCCATCACCGGGGCGTGATCTTGTACGAACTGAGCCGCGCCGCGCTGGCGAACGGTGATCGGCGCCGCGGGGTGGATTTGGCGGCTCAAGCTCCAGGGCTGGCGCCGGACCTTGCCGCTCTGACCGCGCATTACGCTCGATTGCTGCTCGCTCAGCAGCGCAACGGGTTGGCGGCCAAGGCAATCGAACGGGCGTGGCGGATGGCCCCCCACTCGGAGCTTGCGCAAGCCTATGGCGCCGTGTCTGCCGGCGACGCGCCGCTCGGGCGATACCAGCGCGTCGCGCGGCTCGCGGCTCAGAACGCGGGCGCGCGCGAAAGTTATATTGCGCTCGCAGCGGCGGCGCTCGACGCCCAGCTCTGGGGCGAAGCCCGCCGCCATCTCGAGCAGGCGCTCGCCGCGCCGGCGCCGCCGCTCGTTACGGTGAAAATCGAGAACTCTGTTGCCGTGCGCTCCGCTGCCCCAGGCGCTGGCCGGGAGCGCGGTCTTGCCGGCCCGACCCCTCGCCTGTGCCTGTTGATGGCTCGTCTCGAAGAGGCCGAGCACGGCGCGGGTGACGCGATGCGCAGCTGGCTCGACCGCGCCGTCAACGCGATGCCCGATCCGCGCCATATCTGCGGCAGCTGCAGCGGGGAGAGCCTCGAATGGGTGTCTCGCTGCCCGCATTGCGGCCGCTTTGACACGCTGCTCTGGCGCACCCCCGCCTGGGTGGCCGGCGGCGCCGCGCTGCCCGCCATCGTCGCAGACGCTGCTTCGCCGGTTCAGGAACTGACGCCGGGCGAACCGGCAAACGATTAAATGCGACGGTGCCTCACTGCGCAAATATTCTTTAAAACCAATGACGTTTCGTCTTGCCGATGTATTGGTCCATAACGGCAAGCTGTCGTGCCCGTTCGGAATCCTGACCGCGCTTGGTGCGATGGCCTTCATAGATCGCGACTATCTGTTCTTTCAACATGAGAAAGGCGGCGCCGACGCTGTTGCCGCTGGTCGAAAGGTTGAGATCGGGCGCTTCCGCAACAAATACCTTGTCGCCGAGCGATTCGATCAGCACGGGTATCGGTTTTATGACTTCATAATTTTGCAGCGAGTCGATGGCCAACTCGATCTTCTCGGCTCTCCTTGGTCTTGGGGGCGGTTCCGGTTGGAGCGCAATGGGCGCAACGGGATGGGCCGAGCCGCCGGTGGCTTGTTGCGGCTGCGCGTCGAAAGCAGGAGCCGGCATGAGCCGCACCGGCGAGCCGGCGTAAAGCAGCTCCCGACGACGCCCCCGGCTACTCAGCCGCCAGCACCCGGCAGTATTATTCGAGCTCGTGAGCAAAGCCTGTGCCGGCGTTGTCAGCGTAATGATGTCGTCCGGCTTCGAAGGGACCAGCGCGGCGCTTGTATTAAGAATCGAACCGGTCCAGACCGATACCGAAGGCGTCCCCGCGCTCGAATGCACGACACTCGGGGATCGCATATCGCGATATCTACTTGTTCAGGGCCGGTGCCGCCCGGACATCGGTAATCAATGTAGACTTCATATTGTATACTGGCTCGCCATCTTGTGTAAGTTGACCCTCGGCGCGGAAGATCGCAATGACGACTGGCTTCAGCCGTAGTGTCGTACCATCTGCCAAGCGGTACTCGCTCCACCGCTCCTTGGCTTCGAGCATTTCGACTTCGGTCGTGGCTGGCGGCGAGTCCGTGCGGAGTTCGCTCACTCATTTCTCCAGATTTCGGGTTCTCCAGCGCGGCGCTTCCCGTAACCAGGAAAATTGCGTCGAGTAAGTTGACGAGGGCTTAACGGATTGAACAAGCTTGGCGGCACGGCCCTTACACGTTAAACAGACAGTTCGACCGGCTGCATGGCCCCGATAGCTCAGCGGCAGAGCAACCGCTTCGTAAGCGGTAGGCCGGGGGTTCGAATCCCTCTCGGGGCACCAGATTTTTCAAAGGCTTAGGCGGCCGACCAGACTGGAGAGGCCAACTTGGTAATCACCTAGCAATCGGATCACGCGTTCCCTGCGCCCACCCGCGCCGTCACGTCCCCTCCCCAATCTCACCCTCGATCCAAGTCGGCGGCGCCTACGCGAGCGCTATGCAACCACCTCCTGGTGAAAGCGAGAAGCGCCCGATTAGATCCGGCGCTTCCTCGTTCTTGTTCTTAGCGCGCTGACACAGGATCGGGCCCGAAGCGGTTGCCCCCGATGGTCCCCCTGAGACAACCCAGTTCCACGAAAAGCCAGACCCCCCCGATAATCGGGATGAGACATAATAGCAGGTACCAACCGGACCGATCGCGGTCGTGACATCGCTTGACGCCGATCGCTAAGCTGGGCCAAGTTGTTACGAGCAAGAAGACACCTGCAAATAATCCGCTATCAGTTGCCAAATCAATGATCATAAGTCCGACATATATAAGCGCATACGGAATATAATATTTAACCCAATATTGGTAACGAGAGACCCTGCCCTGGAATGAGAATAGAAATTCAATAAGCGATGGCGGGGTGTAACTGGACCCAGTCGCAGCAACTTGGACGGCACTCATGGTATGCTCCTGCTTCGCGTTTCCATGAGGCATGATCGGTCGAATTTGACGGAAATTGTGTGAGCGGCTTCACACAAAGTAAAAATTCATCGCGCAACTGGGTGCTAGTCTAATTTTTCCACCCTGATTGCCCCGCTGGCGCTACCACAGGAATGGCGCTTCCTCAGTGCGCCGGCTCCGGACAGCGGCAGTAGATTTCGTTGTGCTCGCCTTCCTTCTCGGCCACTGTTGCGAAGGTAAGCGCGCCTCCCGGTCCCGCTACCGCGACTGCATTGAGGGCAAAACGGCCGATCGACCCGCCGCGTGGGAGCGTTTCACCCGTGGCCGCGACCCGCCTCATATCGCCTGGTGTCCCAGCGAACGCGGCAAGCGGCCCAGCCCCGCCATCGACAGCGGCGATAAACGCGATTACGCCGCCCGGCCCCACGGTCGGCCATGGGCCGAACCCGGCATAGCGACCGCCGCCTGGAGCCGGCGCGCCTTCGACGGCGATCTCGGCGAGGCCCTCCGGTCCGATCTGCAGCACCGCCTCGCGGGCGATGCCGCGCTCGCCGAGATAGGCGCCGAATGCAATGCCGTCCTCGTCGTCGATCGCCACCTGCTCGGAGAAGCGCAATATCATCGCGCCGCTCGGCGCCCGGTCGCCGGCCCCGACCAGCAAGCGCAGATCGCGAGTGCCGGCAACGAAAATTCCGCCCAGAGCCGGCCCCTTGAACATCGTCGCGGAAAAGGCGATGACGCCGCTGTTGTTCAGCGCCGGATCGCCGATCTTGTCCATCGTGCCGCCGATGCGCAGCAGCCGGTCGCCCTCGGCAGCCACCCGCTGCAGCCGCTGTCCATTCCAAAAGTACAGTACATCCAGCATGTCGCGTCCGCGCCGCACATTGGCGACGAAAGCCAGTTCGTCGTTGTCGTTCAGTGCCGGCGCGTCAAACCCGACGAGGACGCCGGCTGGCACAGCGGGAGCGTCGTCACCCGCCAGTGCGATCGCGCGCGGCCCGTCCGGGCCGGCAAGGAAGACCCCCTCGGTTGTGCGCCCGCCCGCAACCTGCGCAACAAACGCGACGTGCCCCTTATTGTTGAGCGACGGCAACGGATGCGCACCAAACTCGGCGAGCGCGCCACCGCGGGGCAAGTCATCTCCGAACCCGGCCACCTTGGTGACACGCCCGGCTTCGGCGAGAAAGATGCCCTCGCGTACGGGCGCTCGAAGTACGGTGGCGTAGAAGGCGACCTGACCGCGGCCATTGACCGGCGCGACAACAGGCTGCGAGGTGACATCGAACCGGTCGAAGCGGCCGCCGCCGGGCGCCGCCCGGCCTGACCAGACCACGGCGCGCAGCGCATTCTCTGCGGCCACAGGAACGATGGCGGGCCGGGCTATTACGCGCAGAGACGGCTCTGCCGGCGTCGTCGACGGCGTCGATGGTGCCACCCATAGAACAGCAGCCCACAAGGCCGCCACCGCGACGCCCGCAATTAGTAATCGCTGCCATGCAGCTGCGAGCAACATTGCTCAGTTGGCCAGCAGGCCCGCCCTCAGTGTCGCCACGTCGTGGCGCAGCATCGCAATGTAGTTATCCGCTTCGCCCCCGGCGGGAGAAAGCGAATCTCCGTAGAGAGTGCCGCCAATCGCCGCACCGGTTTCACCCGCAATGCGCTCAATGGCGCGTGGGTCGGTGATGCTGTCGAGAAAAAGCGCCTACACATGATCAGCTTGGATCTGCCGCGCCAGTTTTGCCAGCTCAGCCGCCGACGGCTCGCTCTTATTGGTCCACCCGTTCACCGACAGCAGTGTTACGCCGTAGGCATTGGCAAGGTATTGCAGTGAGTCATGCGAGGCTAGCGCCCGCCGCTTCGTCACTGGCACGCCGGCAATCTCTTTGCGCGCCCAATCGTCGACTGCCTCAATCTGCTTCCTATAGGCCGCGGCACGCGCCCGGTAGATCCCGGCGCCGGCGGGATCGAGCCGCTGCAACGCTTCGGCAATATTGCGCACATAAACCATACCGTTTTGGGGATCGAGCCATGCGTGCTGGTCGATTGCTGTGGGAAGCTGCCTGCCGGAAATCGGATGCTCTTCCTCCATAGTCAGCGTGCGCACATTGCGGGTGACGACGACCTTGGTCCCCTTGAAGAGCGCTTGCTTCAAAAGCGGCTCCAGCCACGGTTCGAACTCTTCGTTGAGGTCGTTGATGAATATCGCGCGCGCCGAAGCCACCGTCGCCACGTCGGCCGCAGTCGGCTGGTACAGCTCGCAATCCCCATCGGCCCCAACTATGGTCTTGACGTCGATGCGATCGCCGCCAACGCTCGTCAGCATATCCCCGATGACGCTGAAGGTTGCCACAACTGGAATCCCGTCGGCGGCCCGTGCCGGGCTCACCAGCCATACAGCAGCGAGCGCGAGAAGCCAGCGGAACCTCAAGCCTGCCTCCCGATCATGGGCGCCAGTCGCCGAAGCCCGCTGGTGGCGACGAGCGAAATTCCCAACACCAATCCGGCGGCGAGAACAATTGCTGGACCGGACGGTAAATTGGCATGATACGAGACCAGCAGGCCGGCAACCGATGCCGCAAACCCGAAACCGGCCGCCAGGGCCATTGAGACTGCCACTCCCAACCCCCAGCAGCGCGCCGCGGCGGCTGGCAGCAGCAGCGGCCCCAGCGCCAGGAGCGTGCCGAACGCCTGAAAGCTCGCCACCAGCGCCAGCACGACCAGCGTCTGGAACACCATACCATATGGCACGCGCACGGCCATTGCGCGAAGGAACGCAGGATCGAACGCGCCCACCGCCAGCGGCCGATATAGGGCCGCGATCACCAGCACAATGACACTGCTCGTTGCAGCGATCTGCCAGAGCGCGCGGCCGTCTATCGCGAGCACAGTGCCGAACAGCACGCGCATCACATCGACGTTGCTGCCGCGCCACGCCACCAAAAGCACGCCGAGCGACAGGGCGACGAGGTAGAACGCCACCAGCCCAGCATCACGTCGCGCGCGCCCGCCGGCGATCAGTCCGGCAAGCGCGGCGACGCCGAGTCCGCTTGCCAGCCCGCCCAGCGACAGCCACATTGGCGATCGGCCAGCATAGAGAAACCCGACTGCCGCCCCGGGCATTACCGCATGCCCGAGCACATCGCCATCGAGACTCATCCGCCGCAATACCAGCAGCGTGCCGACCGGCCCGTTGCTCAGCGCTAGAGCCAGACAGGCCACGAGCGCCGCCCGCATGAATGCGAGGCTCTCAAACGGTTCAATAATCAGCGCGTGCGCCGACATTACGCTGCGACCTCCGACAATGCGGCCTCCGTCTCGCCCCAGGCGATGCAGCGTCGCGCCAATACCAAAGTCGAGGGAAAGCGCGCCCGCACCAAATCGAGATCGTGCAGTACGGCGATGACGGTCCTGCCCTCCCGCTGCCATCTTACCACCTGATCGAGCAATACCGCGAGCGTCGTCGCATCAACGGCAGCAAACGGCTCGTCGAGCAGAATAACAGCAGCATCCTGTAGCATCACCCTTGCGAACAGCGCCCGCTGCAATTCGCCCACTGAGAGTTCGCCAATCGGATGTCTCAGCCGCTGCGCCAACCCCACAGTCTCGGCCGCTGCCGCTGCGCGCTCGCGCATCGCCGCTCCCGGCGAGCGGAAGGCCCCGAACCGCCGCCAGCCGCCAAGTGTGATCAGCTCTGACACTGTGAGCGGGTAGTCACGGTCGATCACCGCGATCTGGGGCAAATACGCCAATCGCTCTCGCACCGTACAATCCACCACTCCGCTGGCGAGGGGCACGGCGCCCGCGATTGCCGAAAGCAGCGTAGTCTTGCCGGCGCCGTTCGCACCGACAACGGCGGTCAGACTGCCCGAACCGAACTCGCCGCTCACGCCTTCCAACGCCACTCGCCGGCCATAACGAACGGTCACGTCGTGCAACAGGATACGGGCATTGGCGTCTATGCTTCCCACGGAGCGAACCGCGCCCTCCCCCTCCGTTCTGCGTCGCAAGTCTGCAGCCATTTCGTGGGCAGCCGAATTTGCACGAGCAAGCGATTAGCTTCAAGGAGGAAGGCAGCGGCAGTGCTCTCAAACCAGCGGTGAGAGTAGCGCTGGCTTGCTGGCGCCCGACGCGCTATAGTTTGTTAAGCATATGATCGCGGTTCGGGCGCGACATCGTAGAGGGGAGGAGCAAGCATGAGAATTGTCGGGTTAGCCGCGTTTATCGGCGTCTGTGTCGGCGCCCTGCTGGCACAATCGGTGCCTGCCTTGGCGGCAACCGACTGCAAAGCCCTCGTCGCGCCCGCGCCGTTCGGTCCCGACGATCAGACCGGCGCAACCAACCGCGTTAGTCCCGCCGTGACGAAGGCAGCCGCCGTCGAGATCCAAACCGGCGTCGTCACGTCGATGGCTAACGAGCTGGTGGACGGAATACCGCTGTTCGGCACCCGCTTCAGCAAAACGATTCTCAGCAGCTTCGCTACGATCCCAGGTGCCGAATTGGGCAACAACAAACTGAGCTATATGGAAGATACTTATCTCAGCCAGAGCCACGTCGGCACGCATATCGACGGCTTGGGGCACATCGGCGTGCAGGACTGTTACTACAATCAGACGCCGATGGCGAAATACGTCACGCAGAATAATCTCAAACGGCTCGGTCTGGAGAATATAAAGACTTTCGCCACGCGCGGCGTGATCATCGACGCGGTCAAGGTGTTCCAGGCTGCCGGCAAGCTGAAAGCCAACCCGGCATGCAAGAATCCCTGCCTCGACGCAGGCACGCTGATCACCGAAGCCGATCTCCAGGCCGGCCTTAAGATGTACAACGTGACCCTGCGCGAGGCCGACGCGGTTTTCATCAATACCGGATGGGGGGATCTGTTCCGGCAGTGGCCGGCCCAGAACGCTGCCTACAACAAGGGCGAACCTGGTATCAGCGAGTCGGCGGCGCAGTGGCTGGCATCACAGAAGGTGGTCGCGGTCGGCGCGGATACTTGGGGGGTCGAGGTGGTTCCCGGTGAAAGAGAGGACATCGCGTTTCCGGTGCACAAGACGCTTATTACCGACAACGGAATCCACATCATTGAGAATGTGCGCACGGATCTGATTGCGGACGCGGCGGCAAAGTCGGGCCGGGCCACCTTTTTCCTCTCCATGACGGTGCCCAAGGCAGTCGGCCTGACTGGCACTTTTGTCAACATTGAGGCGATCCAATAGTTTATGGCGTGGCGGCCGGTGCTGGGACGCCGGCCCTTTCTGGCCGGTCTCATGGCGTGGGGCCTCGGCGCCGCGAGAGCCGAGGTACGGCGCTACCGCATCGCTCTCGCCACACTTGACGAGACCCCCGGCGTCACGTTGGAGGGGCTCGGCTTCACGGGTTCGGATGTCCGGCGCAGCTTCGAGTTGGCCGCTCGCACCCTGCCAGTGGAGATGACCTATTACGACAACGCTGGCGACCCCAACCATGCGATCGCCAATGCCGAGGCGGCGATTGCTGCGAAGGTCGACCTGCTCATCGAATACAACGCTGCCGCCGAGGCGAACGGCGAGATCGCTCGCCGCCTCGCCGCGGCCGCGATTCCGGCCATTGCGCTGGTCGATCCGCTGCAGGACGCACCGCTCTACGGACCTGATAACCGCGCCGCCGGCCGCATCGCGGGGCAAGCTCTTGGTGCGTTCGCGCAAGAAACTTGGCCCGGCGAGCAAGTCCGCGGAGTGCTCGTTGGTGATCTCGCCGATCCCCGGCCCGCCGTCAGTGATCGCGTACAGGGCATCACCGAAGCGGTCCACGAGTGTTTGCCCGCGCTGCAATTTGCTGCCCTCGACACTGGCGGACAGTCGGTGCGCGCTGACGCCTTGTTAGCGAAATTCCTACAGACCCAGCGCGGAGAGCGACTGCTGATCGCGACGCTCGACGACCTCGCCGCCGTGTACGCCAAGAATGCAATCGAGATGAACCGCCGGCAGGCCGACTGCATCATCGTCAGCCAGGGGCTCGACCCGAACATCCATGGCGGTGTCAGCGAGAAGAAGGAGATCGATCCCAACAACCGCGGCAGCGTCGTGCTCGGATCGGTCGCGTACTTTATGGACCGCTATGGTTATGACGTCCTGCCGCTCGCGTTGCGTCTGCTGAACGGCGAAACGTTGCCGCGGCGCACGGTGACGCAACATAAATTGGTCACCGCCGCCAATGTGTTCCGGGAATATCCACCGTTCGACATGAACTGACATGGAGCAGTAAAAAGGAGGAAGCTCGCGGCGAGAGGCATGATCGTCCCGCGGCTCGACCATATGTAAAAGGAGTTCGCCGACGCGTTGCGCTGCTCCGGAACTCATTGGTAAAACCCAGTCATCGCTGCCGAGGAGGGAGGTCATGTCCGGACGAGTTCCGTTTCTGAACACGGCCTACGGGGCCTATCATCACCGCGCGCGTCCTTCTCCTGATGAAGAGCTCACCCGTGTCGGGCCGGGCACCCCTTGCGGCGAATATTTGCGGCGCTTCTGGCAGCCGGTGATCCTATTGAGCGAATTGCGTGACCTGCCGCGGCGGTTGCGCATCCTGGGTGAGGATCTCGTGGCATTCCGTGACAAGAGCGGCGCGGTGGGCCTCCTTGCGCTTCACTGCCCGCATCGCGGCACTTCGCTGGAATTTGGTCTCATTTCCGAGAAAGGCATCCGCTGCTGCTATCACGGCTGGCTGTTCGACGTCGACGGCACGATCCTCGCAACACCGGGTGAGCCGTCGGACAGCACTCTGAAGGACCGGCTCTTTCACGGCGCCTATCCTGTGCGCGAATACCGGGGCCTGGTGTTCGCCTATATGGGCCCGCCCGAGAAGCTGCCTGAGTTTCCGATCCTCGACACGTTTGAATTGCCAGGATACCGTCTTCTAGCCCGCGCGCCGACGTTCTGGGAATGCAATTGGCTCCAGGTCAAAGAAAACAGCATGGACCCGGCGCATCTCGCGTTTCTGCACGCCCTTCCCGGCAGCCAGGGGTTCACCGAGGATCTGGGTGCGCTCGGGGAATGGGACTGGATGGAGACCCCGGCGGGCATGGTCTACATAGACACCCGGCGGCAAGGCGACCGCGTCTGGGTGCGCGTCGCGGACTTCATCCCACCCAATATTCACCAATTCCCGCCAAATGCCGACCCGATGGCGAAACGCACGAGCATCAACCGCCCGATGGCCACCACCTGGGCGGTCCCGCTTGACGACACACATACGATGCAAATTGGTTACTACCGGGCGCGCGAAGGCGAGCAGCCACGGCAAGGCGCCGGTTTCGGGCAGGATGCGAGCCGCCCCTACGAGGAACGGCAGCGTGTGCCGGGCGATTACGACGCACAGGTCGGCATCCATGGCGGTATTGCGCGCCACCGCCTTGAGCATCTCGCGTCAACTGACCGGGGTGTCACGATGCTGCGCAACATGATCAGACGCGGCATCCGCGCCGCGCAAGACGGTGCTGATCCCGGCCACGCCGGCGCTTGGAACGGCAAGGTGATCGCGACTTTTTCGCATGACCGGGTAATCGCCGGCATCTCGCCGGCGGCCACCCCGGAGGAAGACAGCCGGCTTTTGCGCGAAATCGCGCGCAAGGTTGTCGCCGACATGGTACGGGAAACTCAGCAGTCGCCAGTGTGAGGAGCGGACCGCACGCTGCGTGTCACGTAGCGGCCAATTGTGGTTCGATCGCGGTCCCGCTTTGCCGCCGCGGGCCGCCCGCGAGGATCTGGACGACGCCGGCGCCGAAGCCGATTAGGACGCCGATCTGCCACGCGCGGTCATAGGACCCGGTCGCGTCGAAGATCAGCCCGCCGCCCCAGGCGCCCAGAGACGACCCGACCTGGTGCATGACAAAGGCGAGGCCGAGCAGGGTTGCCATGTAGCGGGTGCCGAACATTTCGGCGACGAGGCCGCTGACGAGCGGTGCGACGCTCAGCCACAGCATGCCCATCGCCGCTGCGAAGACGCAGTGTGCTCGCGGGCGCCGGCGGCATCATAAAGTAAGCGGTGAACACCAGCGCGCGCAGAATATAGAGAAGCCCCAGCAAAATATGTTTCGGGTATCTGCCGCCGAGCCAGCCGGCAACCAAGGAACCAACCGAGTTCATACCGCCGATCACGGCGATGGCCTCGGCGCTCAGCATCGGGTCCTGACCGCAGAGCGCGAGATAGGTCGGCAAATGCGTCGCCGGAAAAACCAGATTGAGGCCGCAGACGAAATATGCGCCGGACATCACGAGAAACGGGCGATGCCGCGCCGCGTTACCGATCATCTCGCGCATCGAGGTCTTCGCCACGCCGCCGCGGGTCAACCGGTCGGCCGCGCCGGCGCAAAATGCGGCCGGCAGCATCACCGCCGCGAGCAACGCAAAGAACAGCACGCCGGTCTGCCATGCCTCGTGGGCGAGTAGCGATTGGGTGGTGAGCGGAACTAGCGGCGTACCGAGCGATCCGGCGGCCGCGACCACGCCGAGCATCTTACTGCGGCGCTCCTCCGGCACTGCGCGGGCGCAAGCGGTCATCGCCAACGACGAGGCCGTACATGACAGCGCCACGCAGATAAGCCCGCCCGAGACAAGTAGCGCCGGGGTCCCTCTGGCGGCGGCCATGACCACGAGGCCCAGCACATAAATCGCTGCCCCCGCCATCATCGTGATGCGCAGGCCGAAGCGATCGGCAATCGCGCCAATCGGTGCCTGCGACATCCCCCAGACGATATTCTGGATCGCGACTGCGAGGGTGAAGTCCGATGCTGTTAGCGCAAGGTCGCGGGTGAGCGGCGTCAGGAATAGCCCGAGGCTCTGACGCATTCCCATGCCGAGGCTCAAGAGCACCGCAGCGCCGATCAAGATCGCCCGGGTCTGGTAGTTGCCTCTGAGCGCGTTCATCGTCCGTCGCGATCTCTCGTTCGAGCGCGATCATCATTGTTTGGCTCGGACCATCAAGCATCGGCAAAGCTGACCAGCTATGCGTCGTGCTGTTCCCGATCGCCGTACCGCACAACCGCGGCCCGTCATAACGCGCAGCGGACGAGAATTTGACGCGTTTTGGACAACTGGCTTGGTCCGGGAGCGGCTAATCTCTCCTCCGGAAGGGGAAAGCCGCAGGGGAGCGGACGACCGCCGCAGCCGGCAGGGAGAACGCGTCGTGAGCAAAGCCGGGCATCACTCGGTTTCTGCATTGCACAAGCTGTGGGTGCAGCTCGAAAACGAGCACCACGAGCTCGAGGGGACGATGCGGCAGCCGGGCATCGGGAAGGCGGCGTTGACGCAATTGCGCGACCGGCAGGCTCGGTTGCTGCTCGAAATCAGTGCTGTCGTAGCGCAAATACGCGACGCGCCGGCGGCCACGTTGGAGGACTATGCGGCGCTCCTCGACGTCGCGATCGAACACGAAATCGATCTCGCCGCCGACATTGCGTACTACGGGGCCGCCGACTTTCCGATGATCACGCGCCTGCTTCGCGCCCTTGCCGAGCGCGTGCCGGATTTCGAGTTCAACTCTCTCCGCCGGTGGTTGGATTCACCAGGGCAATACGCAGAGGTCATCGGGGGCCAGCTGTACGCGACGACCAGGGTCGGCAAAGCGTAGCGGCTTCTTCCAGGCTGGACCGGCGCCGCAGGTCAAGCTTTGCCGGTGCCGATATGCGCGACCGCCTCAATTTCAACCTTAAGAGAGGGATCTGCCAACGCCGCTACCTGCACGAGCGTCGAGGCCGGAAAATTGCCGCTGAAGAACTCGCGCCGCGCCTGGACACCTTCTCGCGCTGGCTGATATCGGTGACGAAAATCGTCACCTTGACGATGTCGGCCATGCTGCCGCCGGCCCCCTCGACGAGATGGCGAATCTTTGTGAAAATCGTCTTCGCCTGCGCGTATTCGTCGCCTTCGCTCCCGCGCGCAGTCATGCCGGCGAGATAAGCAACGCCGTTCACCACCAAGCAATTTGACCACGTCCCGGCCGGCGGCTCCGGCACCTCGGGGCTGGTTGCTCGCACGATGCTGCTCATAGCCTTTCTCCTCCCGTGGAGTGACAAAGCCTAACACACGCCGGCGGCGTGGTAGCTGTCGAAGATCAGGCGCACGGCACGCGCGCATTCGCTCGCCGGTATCGGCGGCGGATCGCCGCGACCGTACGTCTCCAGCGCTTCCTTGACGGTGCGCGCATAGCCCTCCTCCCAGCCCTCGGGCCGCGGGATCAGCTCGTCGCGATCGGGCCCGAGCAGTTGCAGCCCCGCTGGCACCTCACGCAACAGCAGCAGCTCTCCCGCGACCTTCTTCTCGCCGTCGGTGCGGTTTGCCGGCCAGGTCGGCATCGTATAGCCGACTTCATTGTGAAACAGGATCCCGCTCGGCGTGCGCAGCGTCGCGAGGGCGTAATCCTCGACCTCGCCCCCGTGTACCTGCCCGCTCAGCGCCGCGGAGACCACCTCGGGTTCCTCGCCGGTGACGAACCGCACGATGTCGAAGCCATGCCCGCCGAGGTTCAACAACGCCCCGCCGCCGGCTTGCGACCGGTCGGCCATCCAGGGTGAGTCCCATTCGACATAGCGGCGCATCGTCGGCCGGATCGTACGAACGAAGATATGCGAGATCCTGCCGAACTCCCCGGCTTCGATCATTCGCTTGACGGTGACCGCCCAGAACGAATAGCGCGTCATGAACGGCACGGTTGCCCAGGCGCCCCGGGCCGCGGCGAGATCGGCGAGTTCAGCGACGGTGGCGGCATCGGTGCCCCACGGCTTCTCCATCAGAAACGGCACGCCGGCACCAACAAGGAAGCGAAATGTCTCCGGCATCTCGCAATGGCGGCCCAATGCAATGACGAAATCCGGGCGTGTCGCTTCGATCATCTCGCGAAAATCGCGGAATGGCGTCCCGCCGAAGCGATCGGCGCGATCTTTCGCGATGCGTTCGGAGCGGTCCGAGACGCCGACTATCTCGCATCCCAAATCCCGCAAGATGTGGAGATAAGAGGCGTCGTAGGTCGAGTGCCAGTGGCTGACGTCAATCGCGGCGATGCGCTTCGGCATGCTCATGGCGGTCCTCCCTTGCGCAGCAGCACAAATCGATGGGGGCAAAAAACTATATGATGTGCGAGGGGCGCATCACGGAGAGCGGTTGTCGTGAGAGGGTGGCTTATTGGGATTGGCCTGGCGCTCGTCGCGGCCGGGCTGCTGTGGCCCTGGATTGCCCGGCTTGGGCTCGGCCGGCTGCCCGGCGACACCGCGATCGAGCGCGGCAATTTCAGTTTCTATTTTCCGATCGTGACCTGCCTGATGATCAGCGTGGTGTTATCGTTCATCCTCTGGCTGCTCAACCGGTAAACCGCTGCGGAGATTGCCTTGGCCATCGTTTACGAAAAGCGCGACGGGGTCGCATACATCACGCTGAACAATCCCGAGAAGGCGAACATCCTCGACAAGCCGACCTCGGATGCGATTTCGGCGGCCTGGGCCGACCTCTGGGAGGATCGCGAGATCCGCTGCGCGATCCTGACGGGTGCCGGGGACCGGCATTTCTGCGGCGGCCATAATCTGGCGCCGCGTCCCGACCTCACCGAGGAGGAGCGCGAATATCTGCGTACGCAGCGCATCTTCTGGCCGCTCGCCGGTACCGTGTATGGCCAAAAAACTGGGGTGGACGGGCGGATGGGCGACCATTACCCGCGGGTCTGGAAGCCGGTGATTGCCGCGGTCAACGGCTGGGCGGCAGGCGCCGGGCTCTACATCCTGTTGTCTTCGACCGACATCCGCCTCGCCAGCCGCGAGCATGCCCGGTTCAAATTTGCGCTGCTGTCGCAAGGCTGGTTGGGCCACGGCCCGGGCGCCAGTCTGTTGATCCGCCAGCTGCGCTACATCGACGCGATGAAGATCCTTCTGACCGACGAGCCTTTCGGCGCCGACGAGGCCTTGCGGATCGGCCTCATCAACGAGATAGCACCGCATGCGCAATTGTTAGAGCGGGCCGAACAGATCGCTCGCCACATTGTCACCTTGCCGCCCGTCGCGGTGCGCATGATGAAGGAATTCGTCATACGCTTCGGCGACCTTCCGACCGACCAGGCTTGGCATGTGCAGAATCTGATCAACTCGCTGCTGATCCAGACGACGACCGATGGCGAGGAGGGCCGGCGCGCCTTCAACGAAAAGCGTCCGCCTAATTTCACCGGTGCGCTGCGCCGCCGCGGCGAGGCCTGGGAGCGACCATCTCCAGAGGACGCGAGGCGCCTCGACGAGGCCTATCGCGGCGGGGAATTCTGAGCACCGGCCAATGCCGATCCGCTGGTTTGCGTGGCTTGCCGCGATCACGTTCTGCGCGGCGGCCCCAGCAGTCGCACAGGACGCGGAGCAACGAATGACCGTGCTGCATCTGAGCCAAACCGCCGAGCGCATGGTAACCCGCGATCTGTTGCGCATCGAACTCAGGGTGGAGGAGACGGCGGCCGATGCGCGGTCCGTGCAGGCGGCGATCAACCGGCGCATGGCGGCTGCGATGGATCGCGCACGGCAAGTGCAGGGCGTGCGGGTCGAAACGGGCTCATACAATGTCGGCGCGGAGCGGCCGCAGAATGCGCCGGCGCAGTGGCGCGGCGGCCAATCGCTGGTCCTGATCGGGCAAGATGTCGAGTCGCTGTTGAAGCTTGCCGGCGCGCTCCAATCGGATGGCTTGTCGACCAACTCGCTCGCTTATCAGGTATCGCCCGAGACGGCGCGCGGCGCCGAGGAGGATCTCACGGCCGAGGCGCTGGCTGCGCTCGACCACCGCGCCGCCTCGATCGCCGACCACATGCACCTCGCTGTGCTTCGGTACCGTGATCTACGTGTCGGCAATGCCGAAACCACCGGCCCGCCGGCGCCTCGCCTTGCTGCAATAGCAGCGGCGGCGCCGGTGGCCGAGGCCGGCGAAGCGGCGATCCGGGTGACGATCGAGGCGGAGCTGCTGCTCGGCCCGCCGCGCCTATGAAAGAGCGGCCCGGTGCGACTCCTGGTTCCCCCGCTGCTAGTCATATCTGATCGCCGGCAGGCCCGCCGGCCGCTTGCCGAGATTGCGGAAGCGGCCTTCGCAGGCGGCTGCCGCTGGTTCAGTCTGCGCGAGAAAGATCTGCCTCGGCAGGAGCTGCTCACTCTCTTGGCTGCGCTGGTGGAGCGCGGGCGGCGCTGGGGAGCGACGGTTACCGTCCATGACGACATCGAGGCCGCCGTTCTCGCAAAGGCGGGCGGCGTGCATCTGCCGAGCGGCGCCAGTCCCGCGGCCGCCCGCACACGGCTTCCTCATCGAGTGATCGGGGCTTCGGCGCATTCCGCTGAAGAAGCGGCGGCGCAACTGCACGCCGGCGCCGATTACGTCACGATCAGCCCGGTCTTCCTTAGCGCCAGCAAACCCGGCTACGGCTCGGCGCTCGGTCTCGACGGGCTCACCCGCATCGCCCTTCAGGTCAAGGGTCCCCTCGTCGCGCTCGGCGGCATCTCAGCCAAGAATGCCGCGGCCTGCCTGTCCGCTGGGGCGAAGGGCGTGGCTGTCATGGGTGAGGTGATGCGAGCAGCCGAGCCGGAGGCAGCGGTCGAGGCGATTCTGCGCGAGATCTCCGCCGCTTAGTAAAATTTCATGGTTAATTGGAGTAATTCGGACGGTTCCATCGTTATGTCTCCAGAGAACAAGTATCGAGGAGGTAGAGCGATGAGAAAACTCATCCTAGCCAGTCTCGCCGCCTTGGCGCTAGGCGCCGCTGCTCTTGTGCAGCCGGCTGACGCAGCTTGCTGGTGGAACGGTTTTGCTTGGCGATGCGGGCCGCCGCACCACAGCTGGTGGTGGCGCCATCATCATCCTTACGGGCCGTACGGGTACGGCTATGGCCCGCACTGGTGGCATCACCACGACGTCTACTATCGCTGATCCACTCACGCGGCGCCGGCGTTCAAAGTCTCGGCTAGCGGCGCCGCGCCGCGGCGCCGGCGCTGCTGCCGGCGATTTTACCGAACACCGAACCCGAAACGAGCCCGGTGCCGCCCGGGTAGTTGAAATAAAAGAGCCCACCTACCAACTCGCCCGCGGCGTAGAGGCCGGGGATCGGCTTCTGCGCGGCGTCGAGCACCCGCCCCTCGGTGTCGATGCGTAAGCCGCCGAACGTGAACGTGACGCCGCAGGTCGTGCAATAGGCCTCGAAGGGCGGCTTTTCGATCGGCATCGCCCAGTTGGTTTTGTCAATCGCCAACCCCTCGGTCGTGCGGCCGTCCTTGACCGTGGGGTTGTAGGGGATGTCGCGCTGCACCGCCGCGTTGAATTGGCGGACGGTCTCGACGAACCTCGCCTTATCGACCGGCGCGTATTCCGCCATCTTGTCGGCCAAGCCCTCGATCGTGTCGGCCGTGACTTTAGTGACCTGCCGGATGCGGTATTCGTCGCGCTGCAGGTGCACGACCTGCTGGTCGAAAATCTGCCACGCGAATTGATGCGGCTGCTCGAGGATCAATCGGCCGTATTTCGCATAGGTGTAGTTGCGGAAATCCGCACCTTCGTCGCAGAACCGCTCGCCATTGGCGTTGACCATGATCGCGAACGGGTAGCTGTGCTTCTGGAAATTGTCGCCGACCGCGAGGTCGCCGAATTCGGGCGCATTGTAATCCCAGCCGACCGCGTGGCAGCCCGACCAGTTGCCATAAGGCATCGCGCCGGCCTCGAGCGCCATCTTGATGCCGGCGCCGGTGTTGAAGCGGGTGCCGCGCACTTTGGCGAGATCCCAGCCGGGGCCGAGATAACGCGTGCGCATCTCGGCATTGGCCTCGAAGCCGCCGCAAGCGAGCACGACGGCCGTGGCCGGGATGCGTGTGGTCTTGCCTTCGACCTTGGCGATGACGCCATGGACGCCGTCATCGTCGGCGATGAGCTTTTCACCCGCGGCCTCGTAGACGACCTGGATCTGGCGTTCCTCGGCGGCTTTGAAGAGGCCCTCGACGAGCCCCGGCCCGCCGCCCCAGGCTTCGAGCGCGAGCCCGCCCCAAAAGACGAATTTGCCCTCGTGCTTGAAGGCCTGGCGCGAATACATCGGCGCGAAACGGATGCCCTGGCCGCGCATCCATAACAGCGTCTCCTGGCTCTTCGTGATCAGGAGCTCGGCCATATCGGGGTTGCTGCGATAATCGGTGAGGCGCCCGAGATCGTCGTAGTACTGGTCTTGCGTGTAGGTGCCGAAATCGCTCGTCGCGAGCTCGGTCTCGCTGAGATCGCAGAGCTTTAGCAGGTCGTCGACGCCGTTATAGACAAAGCGCAGCGCGCCCGCCGTGTAGCGGCTGTTGCCGCCGCGCTCGTCGAACGGCGCTGCTTCGAGGATCAACACCCGCGCGCCTTGCTCGCGGGCCGCCAGTGCCGCACACATGCCCGCATTGCCGGCTCCGACAACGACGACATCGTATTCGCCCGCGATCATCTCGCTCCCTCCGCTTCAGTCCGCTGATGAGGGAGTAGCGCGAGCAAGGCGCAGGTGGCAAGCGCGCCGCCTCGCGTGGCCCCTGAATTCCCGTTCGACGGGAAAATAACCGCGAATTTCATCGTTTGCACCGCTTTCGTGCCAATGAGAGCGCAATTATCGCTGCCAAATCAATCACTTGCAGCCCAATTCCCGTAGACGGTCTAAACGGGAATTTTCGGCCGCCTAATCGGGAATTAGTTTTCAGCAATATGCTATGTTATATTAGCAATTATTAGCCCACCTACACGCACCGAAACACGACTGGTAAGCCTTTGCTTAGCGTTTGTTTACGCGCCTTAACGCGCTTATATCTTACTTCGCAAATCGATCCGTCACTGTAGCTAAAATGGTAACTAGAGTGGCCGATTTGCGAAAGAGGTGTTACGGCACACATGGCAGTCAAGCGCATTACGGCGGGTGTGGTTAAGCGGCTGCGATCGGGCGAACGGGTGTCCGACGATAAGCTACCCGGCTTCCGCGTACGACGACAAACCACAAGCAAGCGAGTATACGAGTTCAACTACTA
>Ga0126371_10000334_pt1 | contig 38173 bp, 54 predicted proteins | sample PanSoiMetaPlot_4_FD_110145 | JGI IMG/M metagenome (GOLD analysis project Ga0126371, IMG submission 110145) | Tropical forest soil microbial communities from Panama - MetaG Plot_4 | ecosystem: Environmental > Terrestrial > Soil > Tropical forest > Bulk soil | place: Panama | collected 2016-02-17
CCAACAAGACCAAAGCGGCATTCGGTTTTGAGATTGCCTTCATTGCTAGCCAGCCATTCCAGCGACGTTGCCAAGCTTGCCTTGGCCGCTTTCATGGTGGGGGCTGTACATTCGATGACGCCGAGTTTGGCGGTTTTAAGTTTGGTGCGCATTAAGTCAGACTCCTGTTGCGTGATACCAAGGCGAAATTGCCTTGCCACTATTCCTAGCAAATAGGAACATGAAAGAAAAGAGGCTTTTATGACCGGAAGGCCAGAAATTTATTCGGAAGAATTAGCGGCCAAGGTTTTGGAGCGGATCAGCGATGGGCAATCGCTTCGGACGGTCTGCAAGCCGGAGGGAATGCCGAATATGACGACCGTGTGGAAGTGGTTGTATCGGCATGAAGCCTTCGTCGAACAATACGCGCGCGCGACAAGCGAGCGTGCCGAAGCAATGGCTGAGGATATTCAAGCGATTGCGGATGACGAGTCGATTGATCCTAAGAGCCGCACCATCAGAATTGACGCGCGAAAATGGCTAGCAAGTAAGCTCAAACCCAAGAAATTTGGCGAAAGAGTTGCACTTGGTGCTGATGATGACGGTAGACCAATCGTTATTTCCTGGATTGGCGAGAAGGGTTAGCACTGGCGAACTTTACATAGTAAGCGCATGACCATCCCCAGACCATCCTGCGTTCCAATCGCGTGCCAGATCGATGATCTAACATCGATATAACGTAGCACTATCAATATGTTAGTCAATCAAAACAAAGTCCGATTGTCGGACTTGGTAGTGTTTGCTGTGCAAACAGCAATGTTTACAAGCATCGCTTACGACCTACATTTACCCCGTAAGACCCCGCCCCCGGTCGAACCCCGGAGGCCCGGGTATGGTTATAGCTATAGCTCCCCCCTCTCTACTTTTTCATCCCCGCAAACAAGTTCCACATCCCACCATGGGAGTCACGGACATGGCCAAGCATCGCGTAGAAGGCTTGAGCGCGCCGATGGAATCGAGCGCGGTGATCGATGCGCTGTTTCAGAGTTTGCCGCCTGCGGGCAGCTATTGGTCCCCAGCAGACCGGCAAGTGTGGATCGATCTTCTCACTGGTGCGCTCAAGCTGGCGTACAAGGATGCGCCCCAGCCTGAAACGCCATAGCTGAAACGCTATAGCTGTACGCCTTAAGTACAGTGGCATGTTGTACGCCAAGCGAGCATGATGCGCGCGGCTTGAAGTCCGAAACCCCGGAGAGCTTCAAGAAACTGCCCCCGGCCAATGTGTTCAAAGCAACGCCCCCCAGCGTACCCCTCACATATTGGCCGGGGATTTTCTGATGCAGTGCAATCATTTTCCAATGAAGTGCAATCAGTGAAGCGTGATTTTCTTAGCCGCCAATTCTTTGATGATTTCTTTTTCCAGAAAGTTGGCTATCTGGCCGCTATCGAGTCCCTGGAGATTTTCTTTTTCGGCGGCATCCATATCGTGCGCGTCAACATCAAATTCGCCCAGCATGAAATGCTCGCGCACTGGGACTGTGATGTTAATTTGGTAGCCGTTCCATAGGAATGAGCGCAAGCCGCGAAAGTGGCTTTTGACTTGCTTACCCTGGCGCAGATGCGTGCGCACGATGTGAAAGATTTTTTTCTTCTTGCCGTTATCGCTTATCACCACATCGCGATCTTTGAAGAAATAGGCTGTGCGCGTCGGATCGAGTCCAAATTTCGCAATCAGTTTGTCTTTTTTGACGCTGACCATGGTGATGCCTGCTTGCGCGGCCTCGAAGGCGTTGGCGGTCAACGTGAACAGGCGGACCAGGTGCTGTTCGATGGTTTGGTTTTGTAGCTTTGCGCTTTCGTACCAGATCGGCGGCCAATCCCATGCCGCATGATGGATATGGCTTTCACGGTCGCTGCCGCGTTTGTGTTTAATGCGCTGATATTTGTCGCTGCGGTATTTGAGCGGAACCACGTTCCCGTCACTACACAGCAGCATTCCCACTTCGGAAATCCACGGATGGGCTTTCTTGCTGGGATCATCCCAGCATAGGGTTATGCGATAGAGCGTCCCGGTCACATTCGAGCCTTGGATATTGACTGGGCGATGTTGCTTATGGAATTTCGTGAAGCAGACAAAGCGCGGACTAAATACTTGCTCTTTTTCATCATGTTCTTTTGCTCTGCTGTTGATTGCGAGCGCGATTGCCCCGAACGTGGGCAGCTTTTGCCGGAACCAGGGTGAGATTTCCCGGCTATCGATCAATGCGGTATCGGGCAACAAAGTCGCGCCCAGTTTGCTGTAAAGTGCATAGGCTTCGTGATCCGCGCGCTTCATGTTGCGCAAGTGCGGAAAATAATGTTCCAGCGAGTCCAGAATGATTTCACGGAAATAGAAGGATTGGCTTACGTCCGGCTTTTCCTTCCGGGCCGGTTTCTTTTTTGTGAAATCAAGCACCAAGATTTCCTTGGGCTTGAAGAAGGCAGCGGGTCTAAAAGAAGCAAGTAAAGTAAAAATGTAGGCGACGATCTGATGCGCAATGGACATTTTTGGTCCCTCCATTGCCCCACACCAATGTACGCCGCATGTACATAAAGGTAAAGATGTACATAAAGCTAAAGCCATTCACTTCGATGAGGGATCACGAAACACATTGGCGCGATATTTCATGTGACACCCGCGCAAACGGGCACCATCGATCACGGGCTTCTCGTTCTCTGACGATCATTGATCTCATTCTCCATTTCATTAGCGATTGGTTAGACTGAGCGGGCCGTCCACGAAATATTCATGGCTGACCTCGCCTTCCGCAGCCGATCCCACCAAGCAGCGCGCGATGGGCACGCACCAGCCTTTGCTTTCGACATAGGTTGATCCGGGTGTGCGATGATCGTAGATGCGCAAGTGCGATCTGCGCCAATGCAAGCGCGGCGAGGCATGGCTGCGGCCCGCTTCGCGCTGGGATGCGGAAATGTATTTGTACGGCACGATATGGACGATGGTGTGGGCTTTTAGCGGCGGCTTGCCTTTCTTGATCCGCGCCGCATTGGTGAATTTTGGCGCGCGCACTTTTTCAATTTCAGTGGTTTTGGATAGCAGCATCAAGCAAAAATAAATCACCAGCCCAACATCGGAGCCATACAGCAGTTCAATCGTTTCGCGTGAAAAGAATGCGGCTTCACGGCCAAAAGTATAGAGTGCAAATGGTTTGTCTTTACGCTTGAAGCCAATGAAGACGGGATCAGTGGCCCAACCTCTAGCTTCATCATAATGATGCACGATGAATGAATCCTTTTCATCTTCAAGCACCAAAATGGCGCTAAGGGTTTCCATGCGATATTCAAACCAGCATACCGGCGCTGGCAATTGCAGCAGGCCGGTTACAAACAATTCCAGTTCTACCGAAGTAAATTCCGGCAGTTCATAAAAGCCTTCTTTTTCGCCTGTAAGCTTTTTCAGCGGAACAGGGCCAAAATCGAATCCTTCCGCATTCATCAAAGAGGGCCGCATTTCAGGCGGCGCGCGTTCCAACGCCAAGTGCAGATGGATCATGCCTACATTGTATGCGCCAATTGTACGAGAAATGCACATTACAAACTGGCAGAGGGGCCAAACGCGCCAAGCGCAGAGTGAGGATTTGATGAAACCATACACCCTTAAGGAATTGCTAAAGCGCGATTGCGTGAGCTTTGCGGAAATTGCCCGCTTGCCGGGGGCTAAAGGTCCGCTGGCGATTTATGCGGGCGGGAAAGATTGTTCTAATATTGTGATTTGGTCCGGTCTTAGCCAAGCCATTATTGATGAAATTGAAGGCTTGCGCGCTGCCGGAGTGATTGAGTTCAAGAATGCAAGCCTGCTGACTTATGCGATTGATGGCCAATATTTGGGATTGCCGCTGGCCAAAAGGCGCACGCATTACCGCGTGCCGCACTGGGCACCAACCTATCTCAAGGTGAAAATTCCAACCGCGCTGGAGGCCACTTGATTCATCTTCTCATCGTGCTGGTTATCATCGGCGCGATCTTGTGGCTGGTGTGGTGGGCGATCACGCAAATTCCGATGCCGCCGCCCATTGCCGTGGTGGTGCGCATCATCTTTGCTCTGATCTGCGTCCTGATCGCGATAGAATATTTGTTGCCACTGGCGAATGTCCGATGAGAAAAAGTGTCCGCTAGTGGAATTGGTCCGCGTCATATCGGGATTGCCTACGAGCCGCGCGCAGCTTTTCAGCCTTTCCATAAGCGCAAGCAGCGCTGGGCCTGTCTGGTGGCGCATCGCCGCGCCGGTAAGACCGTGGCGGCAGTCAATGATCTGATTAAGGGCGCAGTCACATCGAAGGAACGCAATGCGCTGTTTGGCTATGTTGCGCCGTTTCGCTCACAGGCCAAGTCCGTGGCGTGGGAATATCTCAAATTCTATGCCCGCCCCGTCATCAAGAAAGTCAATGAAAGCGATCTGATCGTCACCACGTTGAACGGGCATGAGTTGCGCCTGTTCGGAGCCGACAATGCCGACGCCATGCGCGGGTTGGGTTTTTCCGGGCTTCTGATGGACGAGTTCGGTGATTTCCGTCCCACAGTGTGGGGCAGCGTGATCCGCCCCACCTTGGCCGACAAATCGGGCTGGGCGGTTTTCATGGGCACGCCACGCGGCAAAAATCAGTTCTGGGATGTGTATGACAATGCGCTGCGCGATCCCGGCAATTGGTTCACTCTCACGCTCAAGGCGTCGGAATCGAAAATTCTCTCTGTGCTGGAAATTGCCGACATGCGCAGCACGCAGAGCGAAGATCAATATTTACAGGAAATGGAATGCAGCTTTGAGGCTGCGATTCTGGGCGCGTACTACGGCACGGAAATGCGCCTCTTGGCCGAGCAAGGGCGCATTACAGAAGTCAAATACGATCCCAGCCTGCCGACTTATACCGCCTTCGATCTGGGCTATAGGGACGATACTGCGATCTGGTTCTACCAAGTCATTCGCAATGAAATTCATGTGATCGATTTCTATGCCGTCAGTGGCGCATCGATTGCCGATATCGTCGCTTTGGTCCAGTCCAAGCCTTATCATTATGGCAAGCATTTTCTGCCGCACGATGCCAGGGCCAAGACGCTGGCCGCCCAAGGCAAGGCGATCATCGAGCAATTGGCCGAATATTTTGGCGTTACCGATCTGGCCATTGTGCCGGATTTGTCGGTTCAAGACGGCATCCAGGCCGTGCGCCTCACTTTGCCGCGCTGCTGGTTTGATGAGGAAAACTGCCGCGAAGGCATCGAGGCGCTGCGCCAATACGAACGCGAATATGATGAGGATACCAAGGCGTTTCGCCAAGCGCCCAAACACAATTGGGCGTCCCATGCCGCCGATGCCTTTCGCATGCTGGCGATAGCCTGGAAGGAAGAAGTCCCGGCAATCCGCGCCCATCCCGACCGGCCTTTGATCGTGGGGCCGGGCAATACCGCCACGCTTAACGACATGTGGGCGGCGGCCAAGCGCAGCATCAAGCGCCGCAGAATCTGAAAAACACAAAAGACACAAAACCCCGCAAAGGGAAAATGCATCGAGGGATGCGCAAACCAGCCCTAACCATAGGAGTTATGCAATGCAGCCATTTCTTGCTTTGATTACGCCCGTCGCTGGTGATGGTGGCAGCGGCCAGCCCGGTTATCCCGCTCATCCGATTTACAACCCGCCCGGCATCTGGGGACCGCCTGGACCTTGGCCGACCCCGCCTATCCACATGCCGCCCAGCCAGCCGGGGTATCCGGCCCATCCTATTTTCAATCCGCCTGGAATTTGGGGGCCGCCTGGACCATGGCCGACGCCGCCGATTCATATGCCGCCATCAGGTCCGGTTGATCCGGGCTATGGCGTTCCGATTGGTGGCACGCCTTCTCATCCGATTTACAACCCGCCGCCTGGAGGAGGACAGCCGCCCGGCAAACCCACCTTTCCCATCTGGGGGCCGCCCGGTGTCACGCTTCCACCCGGCTCAGGATATCCGCCAGTGGCTGGCAATCCACTTCCACCCGGCGAAGGGCCGCAGCCGATAAAGAATTGGCAAGCCCAGCCGGTATGGACCGAAGCAACGGGCTGGGTTGTCGTGGTGGTGCCAACTGGCGATCAGCACGTACCGACTCCGAGTTAGCAGGCCAACAGTGGCCCCGGTCAATTTCTGCCGGGGCCATTTCATCAAGGCTGTGAAAGCGAGGCTGTGATGCCCGTCACTCCAAAGCAACATCGCACTTTTGAAATGGCCAAACACGATCCCAAAAAGGCCAAAACTCTTGGCTTCGATATTCCGGTCAAGACCGCAACCAAGCTGGCCAAAGAGCCGATCAAAAAACAATCAAACAGGCCGCCGGATAGAAGCCAGGAAAGAAATCCCGACAGAAATAAAGCGCTTCGCGCTGCTGCGAAAAATTTCGAGAAGAAATTGAAATGAATGACTCCCTTGTGCTGATTATCACGGTCGATTTGTTGGACAAGGGCTGGAGCGCGCAAGTCGCGGAATATCATCGCAGCCAATGCACCAGCGATATCCCTCATGATGCCGTGATCGATTGGCTTACGAGAAACATGCCCGCGCTTGAGCGGGAAGTCACAAGAAAGGCGCTTCACTGATGGTTACGCCAGCACAGCATCGACTCTTTGCTTGGGAAGCCCACAATCCGCAGGCTGCATCATCGGCAGGCTATCGCGTGCCCACTGCGACCGGCGTCCACCCCATGGTTGCCGCTGCGGCGGCGGAAGGTGTGCGGCAGGCGCGCAATCAGCAATTGGCCCGCCTGCTTTCGGGCGGTATCCAGCGCCCCGCCGTGCCTGCCTATCCCAACATGGCTCCCAACATGCGCAACGCTTCTTTGAGGATGCCAACGCAATGACCAAGGAAGGCGATAAGACCAAGGAAGGCGATAAGATTAAAGAGGCGAGCAAAGCTGGAAAAAACGAAAAAGCCGATCTCCCAAGCAAAACCGAGAGCGCAACCAAATCCGAAACATCGCCCAAAGTGTCAACCAGCATGGAGGGCAAAGACCCTTTGATGCCGCTGGGACGGCCAGATACCGGACATGGCTAACGCCGAGGCCAAGCCCGACCTACAAAAATATCTTGATATGGTGTCGAGCTACGATATCGAGTTTAAGAAATGGTGCGCGCGCGTCGAGAAGATACTTAAGCGCTATCGCGACGACAATCGCGGCCAAAGCAATAATGAATCTGCCAAGTTCAATATTCTTTGGTCCAACGTCCAGACTTTGATTCCTGCCGTCTATAACCGGATGCCAAAGGCCGATGTGTCGCGCCGTTTTGTGGACAATGATCCGGTCGCGCGCGTTGCCGCGCTGTTGATCGAGCGATGCCTGGACTATGAGATTGAGCATTACAGCGATTTTCGCAGCGCCATGCACAATTGCGTCGAAGATCGCTTTCTGGGCGGGCGTGGCTGCGCGTGGGTAAGGTACGATCCTCATGTGTCCGAGCAGGATCAGCAGATAACCGAAGATGTGCCGCAAGCCCCAACCAAGGAAATCACGCAAGCTCAGGAAACCACGCAACAAAACGCAAACGATAAAAACGATAATCTACAACCGCACGATCAAACCAGCGCCGACAAGTCGGAAGGCAAAGCGCCGGAAGAAAAGATAGATTTTGAAGTTTCGCCAGTTGATTACGTGTACTGGAAAGATTTTGGCCACAGCCCGGCGCGCACATGGGAAGAAGTGACTGCGGTATGGCGCTGGGTTTATATGACCAAGGAAGCGGTCAAGGATCGCTTTCCCGGCTTTGAGGATAAAGTCGCTATTGGCGATGGCCCCGATTACTGGAACAGAGGCATTCGCGGCGAAAAGCCGACGATTGAGCGGGCCAAGATATGCGAGCTGTGGGATCGTGAAACTGGCAAAGTCCAGTGGTTCTCTAAGGGTGTGCAGGATTTTCTGGACCAAGTGGACGATCCTTTGGGGCTGGAGAATTTCTATCCGTGCCCCCGACCGCTTTACGCCACAACCACGACCGATACCTTGGTGCCTGTTCCAGATTTCGTATTGTATCAGGACCAAGCCCAGGAATTGGACATACTCTCTGATCGCATCGATGGGCTGGTCAAGGCGCTACGAGTTCGCGGCATTTATGACGCTAGCCAGCCCGTCCTACAAAGGCTGCTTACCGAAGGGGAAAATAACGTTCTCATAGGAACGGATCGCTGGGCGGCATTCAGCGAAAAGGGCGGCCTTAAAGGATCGATAGACTTACTGCCGATCAATGATTTGGCCAATGCCTTGCAGCAATGTTATCAGGCCCGCCAAGATATTCAGAACCAGGTTTTTCAGATCAGCGGAATTTCCGACATTGTGCGCGGCCAGGGCGCAGCATCGGAAACCGCGACCGCCCAGCAGATCAAAGGCCAGTATGTCGGCTTGCGTCTTAAGACCATGCAAGACGTTGTTGCCATATTCGCTAGCGAATTGCTGCGCATCAAGGCGCAAATTATCTGCGCCAAGTATCAAGATGAAACGATCCTCTCTTACGCGGCGGCCCAGCAATTCAGCCCCACCGATCAGCCGTTAATTCCCCAAGCCTTGGAGCTTATCCGCCGCGCGCCCCTGAATAGCTTCCGGGTCGAAGTGGCCACGGACTCGCTGGTGCAGCTTGATGAGCAGCAGACCAAGCAGGAGCGGCTGGAGTTTTTGAATACTTTTGCCAATTTCATGCGCGAAGCCGTTCCGGCTGGGCAAGCCGTGCCGGAAATCGTGCCCGCGCTGATGGGCATGATTAAGTTCGGAGTGTCGGCTTTCAAGGAAGGCCGCAGCATCGAGGGATTGATCGATCAAGCCTTGCAGCAATTGGAACAGAAGGCCGCCCAGCTAGCTCAGAATCCGCAACCTACCAAGGAGCAGCAGCAGGCCCAAGCCGAAATGCAGCAGGCGCAAATGCAATCTCAGGCCGATGCCCAAGTCGAGCAGATAAAGATTCAAGGCCAAATGCAGATCGAGCAGATGAAGATGCAGCAGGATCAGCAAATCTTGCAATTGGAGCAAAGCCACGCGCTGCAACTGGCTCAGATGAAATTGCAGGCCGAGCAGTCTTTCACCAAGTGGGAGGCCGAGCTACGCGCGTCAACCCAGATCGAAGTCGCGCTGATTGGTTCGGGCCAGCCCATGAGCAGCAACGCTATCGAAGCTAATGCGGCGGCATCGGCCAATTTGGCGCAAGTGTTCCGTGACGGAGTTTCCCAATTGGCCCAGCACATCAGCGACAGCCATATGGCGCTGGCCAATATGCACGCCGCCCATATGGCCCAGTTGGGCGGCGTGCTTTCTCAGATCAATGGCCCCAAGCGCATCGTGCGCGGACCAGATGGCCGCGTTGTGGCTGTTGCGCCGATGCCGCAACCGTCAACGCCCACGGTACAGTAAATGGCCCATAACCCGACGTACAGCATCGCCTTGAACCAAGCGCGATTGGCGGCGATTGTCACCGCCTTGGGCAATGGTGCGCTGCTGAAAATTTATGATGGTGCCCAGCCTGCCAATCCCGATACCGCGATCACAAGTCAAAATCTACTTTCCTCGCATACCTGCGGCTCGCCATTCGCTCCGGCATCGAGCGCGGCCCATCCCAGTGTTTTGACAGCCAATGCCATCGCTTCGGCAACCTGCGGCTTCACCAGCGCGGCGGCATGGTTTCGCCTCACGACCAGCGCAGGCGTGGCTGTGCTGGACGGTACGGCGGGCGTGGGCAGCACGTTTGATCTCAATTTGTCCTCCACCGCATTCAGCAATGGGCAAACCGTCAACATCACGGCGTTGACGATTACGAGCAACACCTGATGACCTTGCCCTATGCGGATTTGGTCAAAGACACATCAACCGCGCAGAGTTCAAGCCTCATCACGCTGGCCAATGCGCCGCCATCCGGGTTTCAGAGCTTCAATTCCGGCATCGGTGATACCAACAATGCGGTCTATCGCGTCAGTGATACGGCGGGGCATTGGGAAATAAATTATGGAGTTTACAGCAATTCCGCGTTGACCTTGGCGCGCGCCGCCACGCCGATTGCTTCATCCAATGGTGCCAGTCCGCCGACGCAGATTGCGGCATTCAGCGGCACGGTGACGGTGGCGTGCGTGGTGCCTGCCGATCAATTCTTGAATGCGTTTGATTTGATTGGCGCGAATAGTGGCCTTTACAAAAATTACCTTGTGGCGGGTGTGCTGACCGGCACGGCGCAAACGGTGGGCGCGCTTTGTCTGGTGCCGGTCTATATCAAGCAATGGTTTGAGAATTATTTTGTCACGGTCCAGCAAACCACGGCGGCAGCCGCTGGCGGCAGCGTCAGTTTTGGCTTGTTTAATTGTTTGCCCAATTCCGCTTATCCCAATCTGCTGTTGGGCGCGGGATCGAGCGGCAACGCCAATACCGCGATTGGTCAAGTTCAAAGCCCAAGCATTGCCGTGCCGCAGCCGCAAGCGCCGGGAATTTATTGGGCGGCTTATCTGCCCCTAGTGGCGGCAGGCAGCATCAACACTTGCACGCAAGCGACGGCAGAGGTTGGCTTTGCAGAATTGTTTGGCGTGGCAACGCCCAACACGGCCATGACCGCCGCGTTTTATCATGCGACGGGTCAATCCGGCATGCCCGGTCAAGTCCCGGCTTTGACCGCAGTATCCGGGGTGCCACCGTTTATCTGCGTTGGCGTGAACTAAACCAATGCTTTCGTTTGACGCAATTTCCGAATTGTCCATTTCGGAAATTCCGATCAGTGGAGCGCCTCCTGCCATCACTGGCGCAGGCGCGATTGTTGAAACGCCCGATGCGCTCGCCGCAAGTGGCGGCCCAGCCCTTTCCGGCATCACTGGCGCGGGCGGCTGGACCGAAGGCGCGGACGCTCTCGCTGCCACAGGCACCAGCGCTTTCCCGGCCATCAGCGGCGCGGGCGGCTGGACAGAGAGTCCAGACGATGCCTTGGCGGCGGCGGGCACCGTCAACCTTCCAGCCATTGCCGGTGCGGCGGCGTGGCTGGAAGGCGCTGATCTGATCCAAGCCAATCAGGAACAATCAGCGCTGCCCGATTACGGATTTGACTATGGCGACGAGGACATTTCCGACCGGCGCGAGAAGCAAAAGAAGCGTGAGAAAAAGAGGCGGCGTGAATTTGAGCAGGAAATCGAAATCAAGCTGCGCCGACGCGGCGAAGTTATCGCCGCGATGGAAAGAGTTATCGAAGGCAAGCCGCATATATCGGAAGCGCTCGCTGATAATTTTGCGGCCCAGATCGAAGCTGCGCCCGAAGCCAGAGCCGCCGATTTTGATTTTTCTGCTGCCGTGGCGCGCACGGAAAAAATTCAAGCGCTTTGGCGGGCTTACCTAACCCAAGACGATGAGGATGTGCTGTTGTTGCTATGAGCAGATATCGCGCCTTTTATGACGGTCAGGGCAAGCTGGCGGAATATCAAGATGATGTACTGATTTGGGCGCGTCCCAATTTCGAGTCTGCGCCGGAGCCGAGCGGCCCGCAGATAATTCCTGATATTCCGCCTTATCAATCGATGATTGACGGATCGATCATCGACGGCAGAAAGCGCCATCGCGATCATCTGAAAGCGCATGGCTGCGTCGAAATCGGCAGCGATACCAGCCACATGAATCGCAAGCGCGTACCGCCCGCGATCAGCGTCAAAGAAAGCCTTTATCGCGTGCTGGCCGATGTGGGCGACCGCGATATCAAAAGGATCATTCAAAAGACCATTAAGGACATGCGATGAGCGGAGCAGGCGAGCGGCAAGAAGTCAAAGATGATCTGGAACAGCAGCAGCCGGTAGATCGCAAAGAAGTGCTGCGCGCAGGTTTCGATAAGGTTGAAGCCGAAAGCGCGGCCCAGCAAGATAAACAACCAAAATCCGATAGCGCGGAGCGTGATGAGCGCGGGCGCTACAAGGCCAAGGATAAGAGCGACGAAAAAGCTGACGAAAAAGATAAAGCGGAAAAACCCGAAGCCAAGCCGTGGGATGCACGCCCGACGCAATGGAAGAAAGACAAGGATGCGCTTTGGCAGTCCATGAGTCCCGAAGCGCGGCAATATGTTTTCGAGCGTGAACAGCAGAATGTTACTGGCGCGCAGCCTTTGGTGACTAAGGCGCAGTTGGCCGATCAGATCACCAAGGCGGCAGAGCCTTATATGCACACTGTGCAGCAGCTTGGGCTTGATCTGCCGCGCGCGGTCGCTGGCTTGATGAGAGTCGATAATGACTTGCGCACGCTGCCGATGCCCCAGCGTATCCAGACCTTATTGGGCGTAGCGGCAAGCTACGGCATCGATCTGAATGCCATAGCGGCCAATCCGCAGAATATTCAAAATTTTCAAGCCCCCAGTCCGCAGCTAATGAATATGCAGCAGGAATTGGCTCAATTGCGCGGGCAATTTTCCAGCTATCAAGAAAATCAAAGCGCCATGGCTGATGCCCAGACGCTTACTGAGATTCAGAAGTTCAGCCAAAAAGCCGAACATTTTGAAGAAGTCCGTCCCGTCATGGTGCAACTGTTGTACGGCGGCATGGCGGACGGATTGCAAGACGCTTACGAGAAGGCAATACGTTTAAACCCTGATCTTTCCGCCAAAATTCAGGCCGCCGAAAAGGCAGAGGCAGAAACGGCGCAAAGAAAAGCAGCCGACGAGGCAGCAAAGCGGGCGAAAGCGGCAGCGGTTAGTGTGAAGTCGGGCACGCCCGGCAAACAGCCACCAGCCGATGCAAGAGATAGGCGCTCCGTGCTGAAAGAGGCACTCGACAGCTTGAGCGAGCGCTATTGATTCAACCGATGGAGCTAGCCAATGGCATTCGCCAATGCTTCCGTTAGCGACGTTATCGCGACTACGATTCAATCGCGTACTGGCGTCCTGGCGGACAACTGCACAAATAACAATGCAATGCTGCGCAGACTCAAGACGCGCGGCAATGTCCAGACCTTCGCGGGTGGTAATGTGATCTTTGAAGAAATTTTTTACGACGATCCAACTACCCGGAACGTCAATTCCTATTCGGGCTATGAAGTTCTCAATGTTTCTCAAAACAGCCCGATCAGTTCGGCCCAGTTCGGCATAACCCAATATGCGGCTGCGATTTCGATTTCCGGCCTTGAAATGATTCAGAATAGCTCCAAAGAGCAGATCATTGATTTGTTGGACGGTCGCATGGGCGTTGCCGAAGCCCAGCTAGCCAATCGCATCAGTGCCGATCTGTATTTGGACGGTACGGGCAACGCCGGTAAGAATATCACTGGCCTTGCGGCGGCAGTACCTGACAATCCTGCGACCGGCGTTTATGGCGGGATTGATCGCAGCGCGTGGGCATTCTGGCGTCCATTCTCCTATTCCGGCCTAACCAATGGCGGCGGCGCGGTCGCTGCGACCAATATCGCCGGATATATGGACGCGGTGGCTGTGCAACTGATCCGTGGCACGGACAAGCCTGATCTGATCGTGGCTGATAATAATTACTATCGGCTTTATCTGGCATCGATGCAGAACATCCAGCGCGTGGCATCGGAAGGCTCCGATGTGGCGGGCGCTGGCTTTACTGCGCTCAAGTATTTCGGCGCGGGCATGTCGAGCGATGTGGTGCTGGATGGCGGTATTGGCAATGACGCGACCGCTAATCACATGTGGTTCCTGAATACGAAATTCTTGAAATTCAGGCCCCATGCGGATCGCAATTTCGTGCCCATCGGCGGCGAACGCCAAGCCGTGAATCAGGATGCGGTGGTTAAGCTCATCGGATTTGCTGGAAATCTTTGCGTATCCGGCAGCGAATTTCAGGGCGTCTTGATCGCTTAGAGAAGGGAAACATCATGTTCACAGTAGAAGAAAATCGTATCGGCGTTACGCCGATTGCGAACGTTGATCCTGGCGTTTTGAATGCGTCCACCAATATCACGTATCCGAGTACGCCCAACAAACTGGGCCAGATCGTGCGCGCAGTCGATCCGGTTTTTGGCGAAGGCGAGTTTATTTTCTTGGCCGGATGCGCGGGAACGCAAATCGGTTCCTGTGTTGTTTGGGACGGAAATTTTCTCACTTCGCTAGCCGCAGCCACGCCTAACCAGTCGCGGGCAATCGCTTTCGCGATGGCCCCGGCTTTGGCCGGGCAATGGGGCTGGTATCAGATCGAGGGTCAAGTCCAAGCGCTCAAGGATACTTCGGCTGCGGTCAATGCAGGCGTATCTGTCGGCATTGTGTCGGCGGGCGCGATTGGCAACACGGCGGCGGGTTTGGAAATTCTGGACGCCAAGTCCACCAATACCGCAACCGTGCTGGCGGCAACTACCGTCTTGCCGATCTATTGCGACCGGCCTTGCTTGCAGGGCCGCATCACCTAAATGCTGCCATCGCAGATTTTCCAAACCGGGATGCAAAGCAGAGCAGTGCTGGGCATCGCCGGTTTGGGAGCGATGGCCATTTCTGCTGCTGGCACCAATCAGGCAACCGCGACACAATTGCCGCCCGGCACGACGCTTGGGCAGATTTCAAACTCATTGCCGTCCAACGCCAGCGGCGTAGTTTTGCCGTCCACAGAGATGGGCGCAGAGGTTTGGCTGCGCAATGATAGCGCGCACAGCGTCATGATCTATCCGTTTGAGAGCGCAACGCTCATCAACAATACGGCGAGCTATCTTTTGGCCAGCGGAAAGACCGCCGTCTTGAAAGCCTTGAGCGCGAATTACTGGGTACTTCTTTCCGCTTAAAAGGAACATCATCATGCCGATTGACAGCGATATCAGCGATGGCGATGCCAAGCTGCATCCCGAGTTTTACATTTACGACAACAAGGACAATCCCAAAGACCCTCACAATGGATTGCCCTATATCCGGCTTAATATACCGGGCGATCAGTTGAATAGACCGGAACGGCTGGTGAGGGAAAGCGACAAGCGGCGTTTCCCGCGCGCGTGGTTTTCTTTCCAGATGGAGCGCAGCGAGGCCGATATTGTTGGCACATCGCTGTTGCAATGGCAGCGCGAGCGTCCTGGTGATCTCACGGATGGCCAATTAACCGAGTTGGCCATTTTGAAATTCCAGACCGTCGAGCAGCTTGCCGCCGCAACCGATAACCAGCTTACCCGCATCGCCATCGGTGGCGCAGGCTTGCGCATCAAAGCCCAGTCCTTTTTGGCGGCCAAGAATGCCCAGATTAGTGGCGCGGAATTGCAAAAGACCAAAGATGAATTGGCCGAAGTGAAAGCGATGATGGAACGGCTGTTGGCTGGTCAAGTGTTAAGCAAGCTGCCCAAGAAAGCCAAAGGCAGGCCGCGCGGCAGACCATTTCAACGCAAGGCGGAAGAAATAATCGCAGAGCTAGAGGCGACCGATGAGCAGCACAACCCTGTTGAAGTTGTTGCAGAAAGCGGCCAATGAGCTTGGCATTATCGCGCCGACTGCGGTAGTCAACAATCCGGCTCAGGATACGATTCAGCTTTTCGCGCTGATAAATGCGTGCGGGGATGAATTGATCCGCAAGTTTCCTTGGAGTGCGCTCTGTAAGTCCTATTTGTTTATGACTCAGTACACAACCACGGCTGGGACATACAGCGCAGGATCGCCCGTCATTACCGGGATTCCGTCAACCACTGGGCTTGATACCACGTACATGGTTGTCGGCGTGGGTATTCCCAATGCGACTTTTATTAAGAGCGTCGATAGCGCAAGCCAAGTGACGCTGATCCTGCCGACCAATGCCAGCGCTACCAATGGCACGATCTATTTTCAAAAAGTGCAATATCCCATGCCTGCCGATTACGATTACATCATTCCGCGCACGCAATGGGACAAATCCAAGCGCTGGGAAATGCTTGGGCCGGAAAGTCCGCAGCAATGGGAATGGATCATGTCGGGTTTTATTGCCACTGGCCCGCGCGTGCGCTGGCGGCTATTCGGTCCCATGCTGCAAATCTGGCCGGGTTTTTCCAATGCGGAGCAATTGGGTTTCGAGTATCGCAGCAATGGCTGGGTAACTGACGCTAGCGGCAATCCGAAGTCCGATTTTTCCGCCGATACCGATACTTGCATTTTCAAAGATCGCCTCATCATCAATATGGTGAAGCTCAAATATTTTGAAGCCAAAGGTTTCGATACCACAGCGCAATTCAGAAATTGGATGACGGAGTATGAGAGCGATACTGCACAAGATTGGAGTTACGCCAATCTGAGTTTCGCGCCCAAGCCGGGCAATGTTTTGATTGGCTGGGACAATATTCCAGATAGCGGCTATGGCACGCCCCAGTAGTTTCCTGCGCGGTACTCCGCCGCCGATCCAGCGCGCGCAAGCGCATGTGGCATCCCTGCCCGCGCCAGTGGGCGGCTGGAATGCGCGCGATGCGTGGGCAAACATGGCCCCGACCGATGCCGTGCGCATGGTCAATATGTTTCCGGGCGGGGCGAGTTGCGATCTGCGCGGCGGCAGCACGCGCTGGGCAACCGGCATGAGCGGCCAGATCGAGTCGCTGATGGTTTATGCCGGGGCGGCGGCGAATAAAATGTTCGCCATCGATGCCGGAAGCCGCAGCATCTTCGATGTGTCCAATAGCGGCCCAGTCGGCGCGGCTGTTGTCAGTGGTTTAACCAATGCCCGTTTTGAGTACACCAATGTTTCGACGCCGGGCGGAAACTATCTTTATGCGGTCAATGGCTTTGACAATCCGCTTTTGTACGATGGCATCAATTGGAGCCATATCAGCGCAACCAGCACGCCGATTGCGATAACCGGCGGCCCAGCCGCAGGCCCGACTGCGCTAACTCACGTTTATCTGTTCAAAAATCGGGTGTGGTTTATCGAAGCCAATAGCTTGCGGGCGTGGTATCTGCCGACGCAATCGATTGGCGGCCAGTTGCAGATGCTTGATCTGTCCAGCGTCGCCATGCTGGGCGGGACTCTGGTGGATATGCTGGCTTGGACCGTCGATGCCGGTTACGGCATGAATGACAATCTGGTTTTTTATACTAGCAAAGGTGAGATTGTTGTTTATCAAGGCACTGATCCGGCCAGCCTTGCGACATGGGCGGAAATCGGGGTTTGGCAGATCGGCGCTCCGGTCGGCAATCGCAATCTGTTGATTAAATTCGGCGGCGACGGACTGATTCTCTCCTTGGACGGCATTATCCCGTTGGCTCAGGGGCTGCAATCGTCGCGCATTGATACCCGCGTGGCGATTTCCTTCAAAATACAGGCGGCGATTAATACTGTGATCCGCCAGTACCGGCAGAATTTTGGCTGGCAAATTTTCTATTATCCCAAGCAGGCCGCGTTGATCGTCAACATTCCAATGGGTGTAGGCGTGCAACAGCAATTTGTGATGAATACCATTACCGGATCATGGTGCAATTTTCAGGGCTGGCCCGCCAACGTCTTTGCACTGTTTAACGATGAACCTTATTTCGGCGGCAACGGCATCATTTATCATGCTTGGGATATTGGCAGCTACGCCGACGATGGCGCGAATATCGATACCGATGTAGTTCAGGCTTTCAATTATTTTGAAATGCGCGGCGTCGAGAAATATTTTACCCGCGCGCGCCCAAACATTTTGACCAATGGCAACCCGTCAATTCGCATCGGCTTGGCGATTGATTTCAGCATTAATGAATACGATCAGCCGATCAGTTTTTCTCCAACTGGTTTTGGTTACTGGGATAGCGGGCTTTGGGACGCCGCGCTTTGGGGTCAGAACATGAACCTCAGCAATGACTGGCAAGGCGTTGCCGGTGTGGGCTACTGCGCCGGGATTGATTTCGAGAGCGCCAGCCAAGGTATTCAGATCAGTTGGGCGTCAACCGATATCGTATTCCAAGCCGGATGGGCTGGGATATAGTTTCTAACAATCCGCGTGCAGGCATTTGGGTTGCATCGCAGATCGATGGCGCTTGCTATGTGCCCGGCACGGTATCGCTGGGCTTGTTGCACAACAACAAATTTGTCGCGGGTGTGAATTACGAGCAATTCAACGGGCGCAGCATCGTCGCATTGATTGCTGTGAAGGGGCGGATGACGCCCGCATTTCTTGCCGCGATCTTCGATTATCCGTTTTGCGTGTGCGGCGTCCACAAAATCATTTGCACAATTGACTCCAACAATGCGCGCAGCATCCGGTTGTGCCGCAAGATGGGTTTTAGTCAAGAAGGCAATATCAAAGCCGCCGCGACCAGCGGTGGCGATCTGCTGATCTACACCCTCGAAAAATCCAACTGCCGTTTCTTAAAGGAACGCTATGGGAAAAAGTCAACCCGCGCCCCCGCCTACACCTAATTATACAGCAGCGGCACAAGCGCAAGGCGCAGCCAATCAGCAAGCCGCATTCGCGACCGAAGTAGGTTCTAATCCTAATATTTATGGCCCTTACGGATCGCAAACGGTCAGTTATTCGCAAGGGCCGGGCGGTACGTGGCAGCCGACGATTTCGCAGAATTTGAATCCGCAGGCAGAGGCCGCATTAAACGCACAACAGAATGTGCAAATGAATTTGGCAAATCTTGGTCAACAAGGCATCGGCCAAGCGCAAAAGATTTTGGGCACGCCATTTCAATATCAGGGACCGGGTATTCAGACGGGTTTAAATACGTCCGGTGTAGCGCCGATCCCAGTCAATGCCGGGCAGACTGGCTATCAAGCCCAGATGGCTTTGATGCAGCCGCAGATTCAACAGCAGCAAGCCGCGTTGAATCAGCAATTGGCCAATCAAGGTATTGCTCCGGGAACAGAAGCTTGGAACAACGCCCAGCGTGCGCAGGGTATCAATGTCAACAATTTGATGTTGGGTGCCGCGCAGCAGGGTGTTGGCCTTGATCTATCGGCTAATGCACAAGGCTTTAATCAAGCGCTGCAATCGGGTCAGTTCGGCAATACCGCAGCCCAGCAAGCGCTTTCGCAACAATTGGGACTTTATAATCAGCCGCTGAATGAAATCTCCGCGCTGATGAGCGGATCGCAGATTCAAGCGCCGCAATTTCAGCAATACACTGGCGCGAATGTTGCGGCTGCGCCGATGTATCAAGCTGCGCAGGATACCGGCACGTTTGCGCAAAATCTCTATGGTCAACAGATGGGCGCTTACAATGCTGGGATGCAGGGACTTGCTAGCTTGGGTGGTGCAGCGATGGGCATGTTTAGTTTCCCATAACGGAGTACAGGCATGAGTTGGCCCGGAATACAGCAAGGAGTCAGTGACGCTTACAACTCCGTTATAAATATGTTCGCGCCGCCCGATCCCAGTACCTTAACATGGCAGCAGCAACAGGCGCAGATTCAGCGCAACCAAGCGCTTGCCGATCAATTGCGGCAACAAGCAGCTTCGCCCATCGATATACAAAGAGGCGGCTGGGGCGCAGCCGCGCCGATTTCGTGGGCCAGCGTATTGGCCAAAGGTTTGCAAGGCTTTGACGCGGCCCGCGATGAAGCGCGCGCACGACAACAGATGGCCGCGATGGGCCAGCAAGATATTGCGGGAACGCAGCAGATCGCCAAGATATTGGCAGGCCAAGGCGGGCAAGGAACGGCCCCGCCTTCCGGCCAGCAACTTGGTCCTGTTGCGCCTTCTGCGCCGTCGCCAGTGGCAGGCGCAGGCGCTACGGCAGGCGGCGGAGCGGCTGGTCCCGCGTTACCGTCGCCTGCTGGTGGCGCTCCCATAGCAGGCCCGGCTGGACCACAGCCGCCGCCGACTGGGCCAGCGATGCCGCCGCATATTCCACTGACTCAGATGCCCGGCCAGATTGGAGCGCTAGCGCTGCCACAAGCTGGCATGCAACCCGGCATGGGGATTCAGGATCAACAAAATCAAATTACCAATCAGATGGCGCAGATAATGGGAGTGCGTGGCGGGCCGCAAACACAAGCCTATCAGCAAGCCGTATTCAATAATCTTATGCAGCGGCAAAATCAGCTTTACAATCTTACTCTGCCAATGTCGCAGGCAGAGCATGACAAAGCGATCTTAACCGCTAATCTTGATGAGCAGACCAGGAAAGACCTTGCTGATTACGAAAATAAGCTGCTACAGACAGCAGACCAAATAGCCAATGCGCGGATCGCTCAGGCGCGAGTCAATGAAGAAGTGCAGCATGATCGTGCAACCGAAGCGATTCAGCGTGCGGCCAATCCTTATGCGCCGCTTGAAGGTACAGGCGGACTAGCTGGCCAAGCATTTTTGGATAAGGTGGCACAAACAAATCCGGGTTTGGCCAAGCAGATTGAAGCCGTTGGCACTTATCGCCAGCCCGGCGCTAATCGTGTCACTGATGCCAGCATCAAGTTTATGAATATGGTGGATCAGGCTTATCCAAATTACGATCAGACTGCGTTTGCAACCAAAGATAAAGCGCGGGCGGCATGGGCAACAAGCGCTCAGGGTAAGCAATTCATGTCAATGGATAATGTTGCCAATCATCTTGATATGCTGGCCACACTAGCGGCGAATCTGAATAATACCGGGTCGCCCATACTTAACAGTGCAAAGAATGCTGTTGAATCTTGGCTAGGACAGCCTGCGCCAACAACCTACAATGCCGTGCGCGATATCGCAGCCCAGGAATTGGTTAAGGGCATTGTACCGGGCGGCGGCGGCGAAGGTGAGCGCAATACAGCAGCAACCAATCTTTCACGCTCTAACTCGCCCGAGGCGATCATGGGCGCGATCAATGGCGCGAAGGGTTTGCTGGGTAGTCAGATGGCCAACAGCAACCGCACTTATCAATCTGTGACACAAGGTCTAACCGATCTGCCGGATCGACTCTCGCCATTAGGCAAGCAGCTATTGGCGCAAGGGCAAGCGGCAGAAGAAGCAACCGGCAAGGGCAATATCGGCGGCCAGAGTCGCGACGATGCAATGAAGTGGGCGCAAGACCCTAAGAATGCGCGCGATCCACGTTTGGCTTCGATTAAGCAGCTTTATGGGATACCTTAATGGCATTCGATCCCGATGCGGCGATAGCAGCGGCACAGCAAACGCAGGCCGCGCCTGCGCCGATGATTTCGCCCGATGACTTAAAGAAAAAGGGTTTCGATCCTGATGCAGCAATTGCTGCGGCTAAGCAGCAAGGTGGCGGCGCGCGTGTTGGTTATGTCGAGGATATCGCAAAATCTTTGCCTAGTGGCGTAGTAAAAGGAATAACTGGCACAATTGGATTGCCCGGTACGGTCGAAGATTGGGCCACTGGCGGCATGGATTGGCTAGCCAATAAGATTACCGGCCAGAATATTCAAACGCCCAAAAGCCCGCTTTCTGCCGAAGCATTGAATCAAGCTTTTTCGATGTACGGCCCCGGTTTTCATACCCCGCAAACTTTGCCGGGCAAGTATGCCGAAACGATAGGCGAGTTTGCGCCTGCGGCATTAGGTGGGGAAGCTGGACTAGCAGCGCGCGCACGGAATGTATTGCTTCCAGCCGTAGCCAGTGAAAGCGCAGGCCAAGCGACGGCGGGCACATCGGGCGAGCCGTTTGCGCGGCTTGCTGCTGCGCTACTGGGCGGAAGTCCGCAATTGTTGCGCCCAGCGACGGCGGCAGCATCGCGATTGGCCGATCTACTTCCAGCCAATCGGGCCGAGAATGCGCTGCTTGATGCTTCGCGCATTACCAGCACGCCGCAGCAAGTGGTTTCCGATCTGCGCAATTCCGATAGCGGCGTGCCGGGCGTCGATTTGTCGGCAGGCCAAGCTACCTTAGATTCCGGTATCATACAGTTGGAACGCGCTAATCAGATGCACCCCAGCGCATCGCCGCAATGGGCTGGTTTCAAGTCGCAGCAGAATAGCCAGTTATATGGTGCGATGCGCGATATTGTGAATCCTTATGATGATGCGGCGTTCCGCGCTGCCCAACAGGCGCGTGCGACGGCTACCGATCCAATGCGCGCAGCCGCTTTTTCTTTAGCAAATCAAGGTGGCTTAGAACCAAGCGCTGGCTTTGGCGGCTGGGAAGATTTGAGCGCTGCGCATTATCCTGCCGATCCAATTGCGCGGCAGGCCCAAATCGCTCAGGAGCAAGCAGCGACGGAAGCGGCGCGGACGCAACAAAATGTTAACACGCCCGGCGTTGCGGGACCGGGATTTACGATGACTGATCCCGCGACAGCAGCCGCCAATCGCGTTGGCCAGCAGATTGGTCAAGTTGGCTTGGAGAGTCCCGCTGCGGATCGCGCAGAATTATTTGGTACGGCTGGAGTCCAGCCGCTTCGCGATTTGGCCGCCCAAGAAATGGCAGGGCCGCGCGGCGTCAATGCGGGCGTGAGTAGATTGGCTGATCTGCTTAACCGTACTGCGGATCAAACTAGCACAGCAGGCGCAGAAACAATCGGTGAGGCCCGTAGGACAATTACGCAGGCTTTGAGTGCGCGGGCTGGACAACCGTTAAGCGAGCAAGGATCAGCAATTAAATCGGCGGGCGCGGCGTCCACTGGTGCCGTTGGTATGATGGATTCTATTTTAAATCATGCCAGTGGCGGAATGTGGGGCGATTATCTTGACGCCTTTCGAGAGCATTCGGCGGATGTAAACAGCATCGAAGCACTGCGCAATATCCGCAATGATTTGGCCGATAAAGTGACGGGCGGCGCAATCGATCTGAGCGGTCAAAATCCAATTTCGACGCGCGCAGCGATCAATCAGATCATCGAGAGCAATTCTACCGGCAAATATGGCGATCTGATCGCGCCGAATATTCAGGCCCGCTTAGATGCGGTGCGAACAGCCTCACAGCGCATAGAAGCTCCGAATTTCGTTAAAATGGCCATCGCTGGTGGCGGCCCAGGAACAGCAGCCGATCTTGCAAATCTCATGGCGCGGCATTCTCTCAGTGCACTTCCAGGCGGTGGTATTATTGGTCAAGCGGCTGGTTATATCGGCAATGCGTTGGATCGAGCGGGCGCGACACAACTCGCTGGACTATTGCAAAATCCCGATAAGGCTGCTGATGCGATTCAGAATGCCATGCGCCGCGAAGGCCAGCGCGGCGTCAATGTTCGCCAATCGATTCCGCCAGCGGCGCTAGCTGCAATTCTCTCCGGTCAAAGTGCATTCGGCGGCCAATAAGGATTCTCCATGAGTGCATTCAATGGCTCCGGTCAATTTGTCATTACTGGGACGGGCTTGCCGTTCACAACCGGCACAGTGATTTCGAGTACGGTTGTCAATCAGCTAAACACCGATCTGGCCGCTGGCTTGTCGAATTGCATCTGCAAGGATGGACAATCGACGCCCACCAATAACATCCCGATGGGCGGTTTCAAGCTGACGGGATTGGGCGCGGCCACGACGCTGGGCGACGCACTGAGTTATGGCCAGCCAGCGAATGTCAGCAGCTTGACCGTGACGGGGCCAGCAACGATTGGTGGGTATGGTGCGGGTGTAGGCCGCAACCGGCTGATAAATGGCGATATGCGTGTTTCGCAACGCTGTGGAACAGGTTCATTCACCACTACACCGGGCAGCGTTTTCTATACACTGGATCGTTGGTTTATCTCTACCAGCACCGGCACGATCAATATCCAGCAAGGAACGAATGAAACGGCTGGCGATACGACCGCAATTCATCTTTTTATCAATACGCCGATGGGTGCAGGGGTTAGCGATTATTCGCAATTCACGCAGAAAATCGAAGCGAACAACATTGGAGATTGTCAGTTCGGCACGCCTAACGCGCAATCGCTTTCGCTTTCATTTTTAGTTTTTGCCAATGCTGGAACCTATGGCGCATCAATCGCCAATCCGGCAGGAACGCGAACCTATCCATTTTCTTTTGTTGTCAGTCAAAGCGCCGCTTGGAACCGCGTAGTCGTCACTATTCCAGGTGACACAGGTGGCCCTTGGACACTTTCAGGCAATGGCGAATGTCTGGAATTGCGGATTTGTTTGGGAGCCGGTTCAAATTGGCAAGGCCCAGCGGGCGCATGGTCAAGCAACAATTATATTGGGCCGACTGGAATGTTGCAGTTTGCCACCATTGCATCGGCCTATATGGCGCTTACCGACATTCAGCTTGAGCTTGCCCCGCCCGGCGCAACGCCAGCCGCGCCACTGGCAACGCCATTCGAGCGGCGGCAATTTGGCCAAGAGCTTTTGCTGTGTCAGCGATACTTTCAGACAAGTTATCCACTCGGGACCGTTCCAGGTGATGGGGCGGCTGGTTCAACAGTCGGCAACGTGGCGGCTTATACGACTGCCGCAGCACGAGTGCTTACGCAATTTTCCCCGCCAATGCGGGCGACGCCTGGAATGGTTGCGTATCGCGGCACCAATGCAGGTAATAATGGCGTCTGGAATTTTTATTATCCAACTAGCTCTGCATGGGTGGCGGGTACTGGAATGTCGTTGACGCCTAATAGCGCGGGCGGGTTTACGGGACAGGTGAATACCAACGCGGGAAACTTTACTCTCGGTTTAAGCTATCTGATTGACGGCGGTTGGATCGCGAGCGCGGAGCTTTAAGCCACTTCACTAGCGGGCGAGCATAAGCCGCTGGCCAAAAGGCTGGCGGCTAATTTTTGTTATTTGTTCTCTAGTGTGCATATTATGCCCAGTGAACAAAAAATGGCCCCATGCCATCGATGTGGCGACGGCGGAGCGTATTCGCCAAGCGCGTTTGGCGACCAAGCCGCGCATAACCCAGCGCAGACTGGCCCAAGCGCTTGGCGTATCGCTACAACAGATTCAGAAGTATGAGAGCGGCGAAAATCGGATTACGATGGGCCGCCTTGCCGATATCGCCAAGGTTCTGGGCATCGATCTGGCCGATCTGGTGCCAAAGAAACCAAGGGGTTAGCCGGGCTTGGCCAGCCTGTACGTTTCGAGTACATTCAACCTATTGCGGCGCGCGCTGCCCCCCATCCTTGGGCTAGCCTGCGCGCGTTGCAAGCTGGCGGGATCGATACGCTTCTGTTGCGTGATAGCTGTAATGGTCCCGCCAGCGCTTTAATCGAGGATCAGATGACGCGCAAAGAAACATACCGGGGCTATACCATCGAGCAAGTGAGCGGTGCGGATGCCGTCTATATCACGCTTGATGGCAAAACGGTGGGGCGCGTGATGAATTTCGATCAGGCTTACAATCTGATCGATGAGAAAAAACAAAAGGACGCGCGGACCAAGCATGAGCGTAGATGATCCTCGCGCCGATGCCTTTGCATCGCTTGGCCTATGGTGGGCAATGGTGCAGGCTGACGCTGTGCTGCGCAAGGAACCAATCGCTGACGATTCCATAGTGCTGCACTTCATGGGTAGCGGAGCCTCTACCAGCGTCACGGCCAAACAGATGCGTGAGCTTTTTGCGACCGTCGAGCTTCCGTTTCCCGGTCGCATTCGCTGCTTTGAGTGCGGAGCCGATCTGGTGACGCTTTGCATCGAGTGTAATCCACTGGCGAAGCGAGGCCGTGATGCGTAAGAAAGAAATAGAAGCCGCGATGCGCAGGCTGCAACGGTCAGTCTTGCAGAATATTCAGAAGCATGGCCGGAGCGTGATTGGCGTATTCCAGAGCAAGGATGAGCCGGATTTCATTCCCTTCGCTTACACGATTGGCAACGCCTTGAAGGATCGCCCGGAGTTGCTAGTCATCGGGATCAACAATCAGATCAATGCTATGGTGCTGCTCAATAAATTGTCGGGAATGAATCTGCGCGACGGCGAAACTGTATCGCTGGGCGGCAAGTTCGGCGTCCATATCCTCAAAGCTGGTAAGACCGCCCGCACGGACTACGCAGTCCAAGCCTCTAATATCTGGGGCGACGATTACGAAATTATGCAAGTGATAATTCCTGATCCGCAGGGGCGGTTTCCGTGGGATGAAGGCTGCACGGCACCTTATCGCCGGATGCCAGTCTTGAGGGAGGATGCTTGACCTACCTATGCACTAGTAAATTAGCCGCTCCCCCCTTCCGCTTAATGTGCGCTAGGCGTACATGATGGTTTGTCAGTAGCCCCACTATTGACGGGCGGGGCCGCCCCTAACCCGCCCCCAGCCCGTTAGCCCCAGTGGCCCCGCTTACAGCCCTTTCCGGCCCCGATGCACCCCTGCATCGGGGCCGGATTGCTTTGGGCTTTTGGGCCTTGGAACGGAGATCGACCGGATTCGCGTTCCAATAGCGTTCCAAATTGATTTTGAGCCTCAAAAAATGGCCTTGTAAGCCATTGATTTCATTGGTGTCGATCCCAAAAATCCAGCAAAGAAACCTGTTGCGCATAGGGGAAAAGGTTGCTATTTCTCCAGTCGCCTGTAACAACCAGTAAACGACTATCTAAGACGCAAGAAACCCGCATGGATAAAGGCTTTGTTGCATTTTCAGAGTCGTTTATAGTTGTACTTAGTCGGTACAAGATTGTTACAAGCGAAACCGTTCCGTTCCAATCGCGTTCCAAACCAAGTCCGCCAGAAAGGGACCAAAATGCAAATTCTTCTCAATGATATGCTCTGCAAAAAACCCAAAGGCCCGGAAATGTTTGATCTGGGCCAGCGTGGGCTATTCCTGCGCACTGGGGCGACCAAGCAGACTTGGGGGATGGTCTATCCCATCCCCGGGACCAAGCCGATCAGGCGCACGCGCTTGGGCTTAGGCACCTATCCCAGCACCAGCCTGGAAGATGCCCGCAAGCGCTGCGAAGCCAAGTGGAAACTGATCGAGGCCGGGAAAGACCCTAGCCTGGACCATACCTTGGATTCCGATTTCATAACGATGGCGCAGCTAATTGATCTGTATTGCGCCGAACGGGTGGCGGGCCCCAAATCGATCAAGACCGGCTACCGGGTCAAGGCCGCTTTCGCGCTTCATGTGACTCCGGTCATCGGCGGCGTGCTGGTGAAAGATTTCCGCTATAAGCACTGGAAGATGGTTTTGAAGCCCATCATGGCGGCGGGCACGCATGAGGCAGCGCTAAAGCTCTATCAATATGTGCGTGGCTTGGCGGCCTTTGGCGTGCGCGAGGGTCATATCGAGTCCGGCATCGATCCGCTGGCGTGCGCGGAAACGCCTTGCGAAAAGGGCGAAGCCAAAACCCGCTTCCTTAGCCCGGCAGAAGTCGCCACAATCTGGCATCGGGCGGATGATGCACTTTATGACGCCGATATCGTGCCTGATGTGCTGCGCCTTATCTTGGCCACTGGCCAGCGCCCCGGCGAATGCGCTGGAGTCAGGCGTGAGGATGTAGATTTACAGCATCGCATCTGGACCATCCCTGAAACCAAAAATGGCCACATGCACAAAGTGACGCTAAACGATCTGGCGGTCGAAATTCTTAGCCGCAGGATGCGCCTCACCAATGGCGATTTCCTGTTTCCCTATGGCGACCGGGCGATTACCAATATCGAAATTTCGCACGCGGTGTATTGGGCTTTCGGCGGCAAGAAGGCGGGCATTCCGCAGCAAGATCGCTTTACTCCGCTGGGCGTGGCGAAATTCACCCCGCACGATCTGCGCCGGACAGCGGCCACCTATATGAATGCTGCTCAAGAGCCGGAGCCGGGCCAGCCGCGCGGCATTCAGGCCAGCATTTTGGATATCGGCTATCTGTTGAACCATCGCAGCACAACGCACAAGAGCGTGACTGCAAAGGTTTATATCCAAAATCACTATTTGGTGGAAAAGCGCCGCGTAACCAATCCGTGGGGCGAGTTTCTAGCTGCCATGATTGGCGACAATGAAATGCGCGAAGCGGCTTAATCGCCAGCGCAGGAATAAAAAAAGGCCGGGCGTGAGGAGCGCCCGGCCTTATAGTTTCTGCCCGCGTGCTAGTCACTCATCGAGGGTGCGGGCAGCCGTCCATTTTTCAACTTTGCTGGCATAATCTTTCCACCAGCGGATGCGCTGGCGCAGATACCATTGAAACGGCACCAAGACCAAATTGACTACTAGCGATGCCCACCATATCCCACGTTCCCATAGTGGCGTGTGCAGGCCCCAGTGTGTCCAGATTGCACGGCCAGCTATGCCAGCCAGGAATAAGCAGGCTACTTGCAACCCGTAAATAAGCCCGATTGAGCGGCGAAAATTCCACTTAGCACTCACTCCTATTCCCCTCTTTATGGACAAGCGATCTTGACGCAATCGCGCGAGGCGAGGCGTTTGAATTTCAACAGATCATCCGCGCCGATCCGATAAATCACAAGCCAGCCACCTTTGGTATTCATCTTGAAGATGGTACGCCCGTTCAAAATGTCGGCTATATCATTCACCCTATCGAAGTTGGACGCCTTGAGAATGCAGATCGCCATATTGAGAGTGTATTTGTCGAAATCTTCAATGGACGGGCGCGCAATCGGCTCGCTGCCATGCAACGCGGCATGGACGCGCTGCTGATTGAGCGCTGAAAAACCGGTTTGGCCGTTTATTACGCCGCTTAGACTGCCAGCGTTTAGGCCCATGCTGACGGCCATTGCGGTGATGTTGCCTTTGTGTCTTTCCAGCAAATCGGCCAAGGGTGTGGGGAGTTTGTATTTCCTTGGCTTTTGTCCTGGTCGCGCGCCTGCCAAGATCGTGCGCATATCTTTGCCGTCCCAAGGCACAAAAGGCGGGATTGTCGGCCCGGCTGGTGGCGCTTCCGCTTGGTAGCTTGCGCCTTCAACGGGCTTGCCCATCGCCGCCTGGGCGCGCGGCTCCCACGCGCGCGGCATTGGCTTTTCGCCCTTGGTGACTTTGTAGAACAGGCTTTCCGAGCATTGCAGTGCTTTGGTCGCTGCTTTCTTGTTGCCGCAAAAGCGGATCAATTCCGCCAGAATTGGCGGACAGTTTTCGGGAATGCCAGTGGGATCAACTCGTTTCGTGATCGGTCCTATCGATTCATCATTCAGCACAGCTTGTATCCTTCTTTTGATTAAATCAGTGTACTGTTCAAATCCGCCGCGTATCTTGGAAAGTTTGCCAGCGGGCACGCCAATAGCGGCTTCCGCGCGTTTGGTCTTGCCACCGCACTTTTCGATTAGCTGATGAAATTCAGGCGGGTCAATTTTCCCGTAATTTGTTCTCTCTTTCGGCATCTATTCTTCCCCCTCTTTCTCCCTCTCTCTGCGCTTGCGCTCGCGCTCTTTTTCGCGCTCACGGTCTGCTTTCAAAATCTTGGCTTGCTCCGCTTTGGAGATCAGTTGCGGCTCAGGCTGGCGGATGGTGGTGCCATCCTCGCGCACGTATTTGATTTGAACGCCTAGCTCTTGCAGGACAAAGCGGGTTGAAAGGCTCTGCGGTCTGCGCACATCGCCAAACAGCCAATTGTGAATTGTGCTAGGGCTTACCCCGGAGCCGTAAGCAATGCGAGCAATCTGGTTATGATTGAGCGTACCGAAGCGCTGCATTTCAGTTCGGATTACGTCTATTACAGGGTCCTTATCTATAAATCGGTAATCATCCTTGCTCATTGGAGTGCCCCCCGTCCTCTATCTCCCTTCGCATTGGTTGAACATCGAAGCGATAGCTGTGCGAAGTCAGCTTGCGCTTGGCGCGTTCCAGGTGAAGTTCATCGAGGCGATAAGTAAGGTCGCGCGTGCCATCAATGAGACAGCAACCGGAAGCAACCGGCTCACTATCGACAAGCTGGGTTATGCGCCGGTCTAAAAGCGGAATGTCAAAGAAGCTGGGAAGCACGTAATAAACATTCAGGTAGTATTCCATTGGAGCCTCTTTCATGCCCCAGGCCCTTCCCCGCTGTGTGTACGCTATGCACACATTGACGCATGGCGAGGCACTTGGTCCATAGGTTTTAGTTCCTAGTCATAGCCAGGATCGTCGCGCTCATTCACCAGTTCGGCGCGGAGCTTTTCCGTCATCTGGGCTTTGGCATCCCAGCCGCAGGCGTCGCAATGATCCCAGATACCCCAGCGGATCAAAGGCTGCTTGCAGTCTGGGCATTTCAGAAAGGGATTTCGTCATCTTCCAAGCTGGTGGCGGGCGCGGCCCCGACCGCTAGCATGGGCAGATAATCCGAAATCACGTTTTTGTCGGGATACACGTTGTTGCGATCTTTTTGAATGATGACTTGGCATCGCCCAGCTTTGCCTTCGCATTCCTGCGCGGTCATTTCACCCTTTTCGTAATGGGCCAGCAGGCCAGTGGCTTTGGCGAAATGGCGCAGCTTGTAGCCGGTCGCGTCGCTATCAACCAGATAGTCAAAGATGGTGCGGAAATGTCCCTCTTTATCGAATATCTTCACTCTCATTTCCATCATGTTGTTGCCTGCGCTGCTGATGCGCTCTTTGGCTTCCACAATTTCAAAATCATAGATGCCGCGCTGAAACAGGCGAAAAGCGTTGGCTTGAGTATCGGCGTCCAAGTCGGACATAGGTTTAAACTTCATGGGCTGGTTCCTCTTTCTTGTTGGCCATGCGTTGTTTCAAAGCGCCGATGCAGGCCGCAATCTGATCATGGGACATTTCATCCCAAGTTTCGGCACTAGCGGCATTCAGCCATTTCTTATCCAGGCCATCGGGCAGTTTCACGATTTCAAGCAAGTCTTTTATTTCTTTGACTTCGGCAGGCGTGGCCAGAACAACCGGCACGGCGGCAGTTTCGATTACATCCTTGCCATAGCGCTGGCTAAATTCAGGATAGGTCCAATCAAAGCGCGTGCCTTCTGGGAAGCTGGGCAAACGCGACTTGCCGATATTGGCGTAGCGCTTGGCATTGTCGCCAGCGCCGATCTTGGAAATGCGCAGCACCAGATGAAGCTCATATTCGAGCTTTTCCCACGCATCGGCAGTTTTACCGATAGCTTCGCGCTGGCCAGTGCTGCTTTGACCCCAAAGGTCTTTTTCATGGGCGATCAGCACAGCGGTTATATCGGCGCGATTGATCCAGCGCAGCAGCTTGGCCATCTGCCGGATTGGATTTTTCTTAGACGCCCCAAACGCATCCCTTTCGCCCAATCTAATCTGTTCATCTGTGATCGCTGAATTGAAAACCTTGCTGATTGAATCGACAACCACAGTTTTATATTTGTGGCGTTCGGTAGCCAGTGCTTCGATCTGGCCGATCAAAGTATCGAAATCGAGCGATCCTTGGTCTGGGCCGAAATACATTCCGCCAGCGGCGCGCAATTTGTTGCGATAGTGAGCAAGGTCTGCGCCGCCTTCGGTATCGATGTAATACACATCGGGAAAGTCGAGGCTGATCCAAGTCTTGCCAACGCCTGCCGGGCCGTAGATCAGCACCTTGGGTTTCTTTGGTTCTACTGATGCGGGCGTGATCGCGAGCAGCTTGGTTTTCTTTTTCGCTTGGGCTGGGGCACTCATGGTTGACCTTTCCACACGGCATAGAGTCCAAGTCCGACGATCAAATAAACTACCAAGGCAATAATAAATTCACGCACCATCATCCTTATCTTCCCCCGCCGTCAACAATTTGGTCTGCTTAATCCGTTCCATCAGCGGCACGCCGTCGCGCGTGAGCATGTACGGCATAAACACGGCTTCAAAGCTCAGAATGCCACACTCCACAGCCATCACTTGGCCCTTCACCCAATCACGCAAGATCGAGTTGACCGCGATCAAGCCTTGAGCGAGCGCGCGCTGCTCATGCTCTTGCTTGGAGCGCTTTTGATGCCGGGCGTAATTGTAGGGATGCTCTTTGAGATAGAGCGCTGCCCAGCCTTTGGCCGACGCTTTCAGCAACAGCGATTGGCCACGATGCTTAAAGTACAGGACCAATTCCTGTTGCTCAAAATCGTCCATGAAGCCGATGGAGTCGCAGCCGAAGCGGCGCAGCATCTTGGTGATTTCGTCGCGCGCTTTCGCGCCCGAAGTTGCGCCTTCATAGGGAACGGTCATGGCTTGCCTGCCATCTGGTCTAGTAGCTTCTGACAATCCGCGCGCCGCCAGCGCCGCAGCCGCACGCCCATGCGCACAGGCGGGGCCAGCTTGCCGTTCGCGATCCAGTGGTAGATGGTGCTTTTGTGCAGCGGCGTTCCGTCGCCGCCAAAGAAGCGGCAGACTTCGCGGATCGTGAGCATTTCGCCCATATCCGTCGATTTACTCATAAGCGCACCTACTAGCGACAATTAGGAACGGCTAACGATTAACCGCGCCTTTGTACGCCAGCGGTACACTTCTGAAAACCAATCAGTACGGGAAATCAGCGCCGCTTGGCGGCATGCATGGCTTTTAGGAAAATCTCTGTGGCTTCTTTGCGTTGGCGCAAATTGGCCAGCGCGTACACTGTGAAGATATCGCCCGAATTAAACGGGTCCGTGCCGATCAGATCGCGCGGCGCGACGCCCAGCGTCTTGGCCAGGATATCGATATGGCGCTGGTGATAGGCGTAGTCGCCGCTTTCCAGCCTGCCGATCACATTGCGGGCAATGCCTAAGCCCTTGGGATCGTATTTGACCGTGGCCAGAGCCAGCGCTTCATGCGTGGCATACCCTTTATAAATTCGCCAGTTGCGGATGTTGTGCCCTTCGGCGGCTTTTGTGCGGGTCCGATGCACGCCATTTTCGTGCGTGCTGTTTTCAGCCTTTGTCATTCCTCACCCCAGAAAACCTATCCCTAGTTGGCGTACATATCATGCACTAAGTATTTTTTCCATTGGCTGCGGATGTACGGCAGGCGTACAGTTGCTGGATGACTGCGCTGCAACAATGGATGACGAAAAACGGCAAGCTAGACGGCGAAGTGGCAAGTGCCGTGAAGCGTTCCCGTCCACAAATCAGCCGGATCAGGCGGGGTATCACCGGGGCGAGCTACAAGACCGCGTTACGCCTGGAAAAATTAACCCGCATCGATTGGTGGCACTTCATGGAGCCAGAACAAGCAGCCAAACGCAGGGGTTAGTTGCTGATGGGCCAGGATTTCATCGGACAGTCTGGAAACGTACAGACACGGCAAAGATTGGCCATGAATAGCCGCGATTGGTCGCGGACTCTTTCATCTTCCGTCAAATCATCGAGTTCCGCGCTAGCGACCGGCCCCAAGATGCGGCGCATTTTGCCGATGCCGTTCTGGGCGCATTCGGTCATGCCGTTTTGGTCGCGCATGGCTTCCAGCATCGTCGCCAAAATCACGGCAACAGCGGTAAAGGGCGGCAAATTGGCGTCGAGTTCCGGCGCGGCACTGATGCGGCTCATGGGGCGCGGTCCTTCTGGCCAGCCAGTGAACACTAGATGCACGCAATTAACTAAAGCAAGTCGCGTTATATGACAGAAGCGAGCGCGCAGATTCAGCCCAAGCGGCTGACTTTCACTATTCCGGGCCGCTTGGGGGCATGGCAGCGCACGCGCGTCGATACCCGAAACGGTCTTAGGGTTTTTAATTCCGACAAACTGCGCAGCGATCAGGGAATAATTCGCCAGATCGCTTGGGTTGCGATGCGCGATCAGCATTGCGTCCAATTGCAAGGCCCGTTGCGCCTAACTGTGGAAACTTTCCGCACGCGCCCGGCAAGCTGGAGCGCGAAAAAGCAAGCGGCTGCGGTATGGATTACCACAAAACCGGACTTCGACAATACGCTCAAGCTGGTCGCGGATGCTTTGAACAATCTGGTTTATGGCGACGATGCCCAGATCGCTGATGGCCGCCACATCAAACAATATGCGTCCCAAAATTGCGTCGTGGTGACGCTGGAAGAATTGGGGCCGGGATGAAGAAAAAGGGGCGGAAATTTTCTATGAAATTATCCGGTCGCGGTCTGGCACCAGCGCGCACCAAGTTTGAATGCGAAGGCGGGGTTACGCCGCATCCTCGCATCAATGGCAGCATTGCCACCATTGGCGATTGCGGCCCGTGGGAATGCCGCTGGCCTTACGGCGGGTCTAGTTCGACGATGGCGTTGTGCGGCAGAGCGAAGATTTTTGGCAGTCCTTACTGCTTGATCCATTACCAGCTAGCCCGCGCGGGGCGGAAAGGCGGCTCCGATGCCCAAGACTCCTGAAATGGTCGAGCGCGTGGCGCGCGCGATGTGGGATAGCGCCCCAGGCGATCATCTGATGCCATGGCACGACATGCCGGATGCGGCATTCGATGTGATGCGCACGCGCAGAGCGGCGCGGGTTGCGATTTTCACTTTGCGCGAGCCTAGCGACATGATGCTATCGGCAGCGCTCAGATTTGTCTTTCCCCCAGATCAAACTGATGGCGACACAGCGCGCGCGCTGTTTCAGGCAATGATCGATAGTGCTTTGCGCGATGGCGGGATCGACGCCAGCCTGGAGGATGATTCCGATGGCTGACAATCTTTACAACAATCAGAATCACATTCGCCAGCAATGGCTTCAACAGCGGCGCGATCTGGTCGCCAAGCGCAAGCGCTGCATTGATATCGGCTATACCAAGAAGGCCATGGGGATTAGCGCGCAGATCAAGGTGATCGACAGGATGATTGCCAAGTTAACCAGCGTGGGCGTGGGCAGCGATGGTTATTGATGAGCCAAAACAGCATGAGCTAGAGCAGCAGATTGTTCGCACTCAAGCGCTGCTTGACTGCTTCGCGGAAGGCGCGAGCATCGCCAATTTGGCCAAGCTGACGGGCCGGGACGCCGAAGCTATCGCCCAGCTTGTCGCCCAAGTTGGCGTCAAGCCTCCGACCCGTCCCCCAGAAGTGCGCTCAAGGCCGCATTGGTCCAGCCAGGGTATGCCGGTCTATCGGCTTAACCGGCGCAATCGCGCGATCTGCGGCGCATATCGGGCTGGGGTGAGTGTGCGCACATTGGCCAAGATTTATTACCTTCATCCCGCGACCGTGTATGCGGTGTTGGAACAGAGCGGCGTCGAGCGTGGCTACCAGCAGCAAAGGCTGGAGCCATGCTAGAAAAATTAGGTCCCGGCGATCTGCTCAGGCTGCGCAAACTCTTGGCCATGACGGCATCCGATCTGGACGGCGAAGCCCTTAACGCCATGCGCATGGCCAACGCGATCTTGACGCGGGCCAAGGTCCATTGGATCGAAATTTTTAACGCGATTGAGAACGCCGACGCCGCCAAGCGCCCGGCCCCGACCATGAGCGACGAAATTAACAGCGCCTTCGATACCGTGCTGTGCAGTTGCCGGGAAGGCGGGTTTCGCTCTTTTATCGAAAGCCTGCAAGAGCAATGGGAGCGGACGGGCAGTCTCTCGCCCAAGCAGCGCGGGGCTTTGTTTAAGGCCGCCAAGCGCGCGAATAGCTGGGATGATTGGGATGGCTAAATTCCCCATGCTGCCGATCTGGACCGACGCCTTTCTGGCGGACACCGAGCATTTGGGTTCGGCCCAGCTTGGCGCTTATGTGCGGTTGCTGTTTACGGCATGGCGCAGGCCGGACTGCGATCTGCCCGACGATGACAAATTTCTCTGCAAGGTGACGCGCTGCGATCTGCGCACATGGCGCAGATATTACCGGGAACCATTGGCTGCACTGCACTCTGTGGATAACGGGCTGTGGATACAAAAGCGCTTGCAAGAAACTCGCGCCAAATCCGAGCGATTTCGACAACATCAGCGCGACAACGCCCAGGCCAGATGGAGCAAAAGCAATGGCTTAGATGATGCCACGGCAATGCCAACGCATGGAACTTCACAGGATGCAAAAAAAGCAACCATTAAACGCTTCGACGAGTCTGGAAACGTGCATGACTTCGAGCAAGCCAAAGCGAATAAATCCAATGGCATGGGCGATGCCAACGCAATGCCCCCGCATGGGAATGCCTTCCATAATCCATATCCAGACTCAGAAAAAAAAGAAAATCCTAGAAAAGGATTTTCTTTTTTTTCTGAGTCTGTGCCAGCGCATCGCGCGAGCGCAAGCGAGAGCGATGCCGGATTGGGCGCAACGCGAGGCCATGGGCGCTTTGGTGCAGTGCCAGAGACACGGCCAATCGGCTGGGAGTTTCAGCCTAAGCGCTGGTGGAAACCGCATTGGCGAGTGGACGATCTGAATTTCGACAATGACGATTTGGAGCGGCGCGCGCGCTACGATGTGTGGCTGGTGCGCGTCAAGGCCGGTTTGGTCGAGGGGAAAAATCCAGATGACTATTAGCGCCGGTAACAGCACGCAAACGCCAACAAGCGACGATGAGATACAGGGCCCAGCGATTGTCACGCCGCTGCATGCGCAGGATCGCGCGACTTCCAAGGTCGCTGGTGCGCCGCTGGCATGGCGCAAGCGCTCGCAGCTTGAAGTTGCATTCCAAGCGGAACGGCTGGGCGCGCGGGACAGCAGTGCCGCGCTCGCCAGACTCGATGCTGGGAACTTTTATGCGCAACTTTATGATGCCTCTCAGAGCCCTAGCCGTGACAGTACAGAGGCGTTTGATTGTACGGGTACGGTACACCGGATGCCTTATGGAGAGGCGCAGGCGAACGCGGTACGCCATTTGGTGGCAATTGAGATGAGGTTGGGAGAACGGGATAAGATTATCGCGCGGTCGGTGTGCTGGTTTGGCTACACGCCAGCCGAAGCGATTGTCCGGGCGAGACTGCCGCGTGATACGCGAGTATCGGCTAGATTGTGCGAAAGTTTGGACGCGCTGGCTGATGCTATCGAGCGATCCAGCAAGCGGCTGAAAAGAAAAGGGCCGCGCTAGATATTGCGCGGCCCTTGCAAACGTGGTTATAAAAGTTGCTATGCGCTAGCTCTGCGCGCTCTCCAGGCATTTTTGGAAATACGGCTTGGCCATTTCTTTGGCATAGCGCGTGCCGAAATTTTCAACCAATCGGGCTTTTTGGCGATACTCTGCCGCGTGTGCCGCTGCTATCTCCGGCAGCTTGCGCCAAATGCGAGGATTGATCGATTGCGCCCCTGCTACCCAATTGCGCATTTGCCTATCGGAAATGCCCAGCGCGTTGGCAAGCGGGGTTTGCCATTGTTGGCCGTAGAGCACGATGCCGAAGTCGCTTAGGGTTTGAATATCCGGTTTCATGGCGTTTCAATTCTTGCGACTTGACCGATCCGGCGGCAATCCGCGTTAAAGCGGCGTTGCCAGTAAGGCGAGAGCTTAAGAGCATGGTCGCGATTTTCGGTATAACCCCAGTCTTTGCCACCATCGCCAGGTAGTTGCGCGACGTAGAAGCGAATGATCCCCGCCCAGGTGTAAGAGCAAATTTTGAGTTTGTTCATTGTGTGCCTCACAATATCCAGAGCAGGAAAAGACCGCAGGCAATCAGCGCGGTTATTCCGCAACCGGGGCCAGCTTGGAAGCTGCCGCCAACAATGGCGAGCATGATCCAGCCGATGATAAAGGCGAGAATGATCCCGCCCGCGATAGTCAACATGAGATTGAACCTTTCTGTTGCGTGTGACGCGCTAGCCGCGCCCATAGGCGCGAGGGTTTCCCGCTCGCGCCTAAAGCCGCGTTAGGCCGCTTTTACTGGAGCTTTCACTGGAAGCGAATCCACAATGGCGGAAAGGTCCGCCAGTTCGGATTCATGGTTGCGGCGCGATTGTTCGATCCCAGCGCGCGTGATGGCGTGGGCATCGAGCGCGTTTAATTCTCGCCACATGGCCTTAGTCGCCGTGGCGCGTGATTTGAAAGCGGATTCCAGATCGCAGCGCGATATGACTTTGCCGAACAAATCAAAGATGACATAGCGATAGCCGCGCCTCGTATTGTCGTAATCGAGCGCGACGGATTCCACCAAGGCGAACAATAGACCGTTGTCGGTGGCAGTCGCGCTCAGAACGCGCGCATGATGAAAGCGCAAGGTATTGTCATCGACATAGTGAGTCCGCCCGATAAGGTTTAGCTGGGCGTTGCGCTTGGGGTGATAGGATTCCTGTTTAAAGAGATTCACGAGTGACTCCTGTTGCGTGATACCAAGGCAAAGCGCCTTGCCATTGCAGCGCGATTAAGCGCTGCAAGGCGCAAAGCGCGCGACTAGGCTGGAACGGAATGCTGGTGCGGATAGTTGGCGCGATAGTGACGAAATAGGCTAGCCAATTCGCGCTTGGTGCTTTCCAGGCAGTTTGATGCTGCAATATGCGCGTCATCGTCAACGGATTGGTTCCAAGCGCGTTGGCACATGGCGTTGCGCATTTCGGAAAGCGCGTCACGATAATCAACGCGGCCCATCATGCAGCAATAAGAAACATCTTTGGATTGGTTGATGTGGTCTTGATCGATAATGCGATACAGCCAGCCAGAAGCGATTGGCACAAGAATGCCAACAAGACCAAAGCGGCATTCGGTTTTGAGATTGCCTTCATTGCTAGCCAGCCATTCCAGCGACGTTGCCAAGCTTGCCTTGGCCGCTTTCATGGTGGGGGCTGTACATTCGATGACGCCG
>Ga0126371_10000335_pt1 | contig 38107 bp, 59 predicted proteins | sample PanSoiMetaPlot_4_FD_110145 | JGI IMG/M metagenome (GOLD analysis project Ga0126371, IMG submission 110145) | Tropical forest soil microbial communities from Panama - MetaG Plot_4 | ecosystem: Environmental > Terrestrial > Soil > Tropical forest > Bulk soil | place: Panama | collected 2016-02-17
CCGTCTCAGCTTTTGATTGCGAGCGGCGGAAATCTGACGGTCTTTTCGCTGCTGACGAATACCTTTCAGGCACTCACCACTCCGCCGACGCAAGTCTTGATGGTCGATTTTCTGGACGGCTTCTTTATCGCGCTGGAGGCCGGGAATACCTGGTCGGTCTCGAATCCCGAAGACGCCACAACCTGGCCGGGAATCTCGGTTACACAGGTTCAAGTTTTCTCGGATCAGTTGCTCGCCATCATCGCGTCGAATCGCCTGCTGTGGGTTTTCGGGCAAAAGCGCGCGGTCGCCTACTACAACTCCGGGGCGCCCCTATTTCCGTTCGATGTGGCCTCGGGCGGGTTCGTGGAAGTCGGAATTCTGGCGCAGTATTCGCCGGCCAGAGTTGCCACAAGAGCCGGAACCACCGTCTGCTTTCTCGGCGGAGATGAGCGCGGTGCCGGCGTCGTTTATGCGCTGAATGGATTCATCGAACAGAGAATCTCCGACAGCGCCCTGGAATATTGGCTGGCGCATCAAGGGGTGATCTCGGATGCGGTCGGCTGGGCGAGCCAGGAGGAAGGGCAGAACTTCTACAACCTCTGGTTTCCGACGGCGAATACCACCTGGGTCCTGGATGTAGATCTAGGCTGGTGGCATCAGCGCAGTTCGCTGGTCGGCGGCAGATCCGCGGCCCACCTCGCGCGGTGCCATACCTACAACTTCGCGCAGCACCTAGTGGGAGATCGGAACTCTGGGAATGTCTATTCCATGTCCTCCTCCAATCTCACCGACAACGGGCTGGCGATCATCCGGACCCGTGTCGGGCCCACGATCTCCAATGAGAGTGGACAGCTTCCGGTCGCAATCAATGAATTCCAAGTGGATTTCGAGATGGGCATGGGACCGGAACCGCCGCTCAAAGATAATGCCGGAAATCCGCGCGACCCCTACGCCATGTTCTCCTACTCGGAAGACTACGGAAAGACCTGGACGCCGGAGCGGATGATTCCCTGCGGACAGGCGGGACAGTTCAAGAAAGTGGCGATTGACCGGAGGCTCGGAAGTTGGCGGAGTTGGACGCCCAAGGTCACCGTCTCCGATCCGGTTCTGTGGCGGGTGGTCGATGCCTACACCAACTCTACCCAGGATTCGCAGCAGCGCTGGGCAAAGAAAATCGCGGCGGTTTCCTGATCTATGGCCGTCCGTCAATTACTTGAAACCTTGGTTCCCCAGCACTGGGATAGCCAAAAGCCGGGCGCTCCCTCGGGCTTCAACCGAGTGCGCTGGCTGCAGGGATTGAACGATCTCATCAGCCGCCCGGTGAACAATCGGGGTGTGATTACTCTCCCGGCGACCATCGTGAACTTGAATGGCGGGCTGCAGTCGACCGGACAGGGCATCACTCCTTTACAGCCGAAGCGTTACGCGGAATTCACGGTGAAGGCGCGGGTGACCTTCCAATTGAATGGGGCGGGGGCGGGGTATATCCACGTCATGCGCACGCTGGGCTCGATCCCAGCCAATGGCGCGGCGCCCAATGCGGGCGATGTGATTGTCGGCGGAGATGCGTTCGCAGGCGGGCAACTGACAGGCGGGGTGAACCAGGCGGGCGCTTTCTCGTTTCTTGATACCGGGCTCGACATCACCAAGAGCTATCGCTATTACCTCGCGGTCAAGGGAACCGCCGCGCAGCAGTTGAGTCTGGCGAACACTTCGCAATTACTTGTGATGGAACGGTCCTAATCCCATGGGCTTTCTTGGCGCAGCAATCGGCGGTCTCGGGTCACTCTTTGGCGGGCTGTTCGGCGCGAATGCTTCCTCGCAGGCTTCCCAGCAGTACATCAAAGCCCTACAACAGGCCCAGCAATGGATGCAGGGCCAGGAACAACAGGGCCTGCAGAACTACCAGCCCTTTCTGAATGCGGGCCAGGGCGCGGTCGGCACACTTTCGAGTCTGCTCGGCACGCCCGGCCAGGGTTTGCTGCAGCCATGGACCGGAACCTTCCAAGCGCCTACGGCCGCGCAGGCCGAAGCGACTCCGGGCTATCAGTTTCAGCTGCAGCAAGGTCTTGGGGCTCTACAGAACTCGGCGGCGGGACGGGGGTCATTGCTTTCCGGGCGCACCCTTGCCGATCTCAACAATTACGCGCAGGGTGTGGCCTCGACTAATTATCAAAACGTTTTCAACAACGCACTGACCCAGTACCAGACTTCTTACAATTCGTTCCTGAACAATCAGAACAACCAGTATCAGCGGTTGCTGGGCACTTCCCAACTCGGCCTCGGCGCGGCGCAAGGCTCGGGACAGTTGATTTCTGGAATCGGCAGCGATATTGCCTCGCTGATCGGGCAGCAGGGTGCGGCGCGGGCGGCGGGAACCATCGGATCGGCGAATGCCTGGTCGAATGGCATTAGCGGAGCCTTAGGATCGCTGGGGAATTACTTCACATTGAGTGCCTTGGGTCAGCAGGGCGGCGGCGGTGGAGGCTTCACGCCGAGTGTGGGAGGCGTCTCCGACCCGGCCCTTGCCTCGCCCCAATACATGCCCACGCCGACGATGAGCGATGTTCTCGGAAATTACGGTGGCGGTTCCGCGCCGATCAGTCCATTCCAATTGCCCTTGAGCACCTTCGGCAGCTTCCCAGGACTTCAATAAATGGCTCTCGAACTCCCAGGCCTCCCCAATTTCAACGTACAACCCCCGCAGGTCCCGAATGCCCTGGATCAGTACGGGAAAATGCTGCAACTGAAGTCCCTGATGGGGCAGCAGCAGCTTTTACCGTTGCAGATCCAGGAGGCACAGCAGAGGAATCAGGTGACGGGGCTACAGGTGCAGCAGCAACAACTGGAGCTCCAGTCCCAGCAGGCCATGATGAAGGCCTGGAGCGATCCGGATTTTCTCAAGAATTTCACCGGAACGGACAAGGCTTCAGCGAGCGGACTGGGATTCGACCCGGATGCGCTTACCAGTTCCCTGATCTCGAAGGGCGTGCTGCCGAAAGATGCCATGGCGATGACAGGGCAGTTTGTGGATCGCTCGCAGAAGATCGCCACAACCCAGAAAGACATCGCGCAAACGGGAGAAGCAAATGCAGTATTGCGCGAGAAGGGCTTCAAGGTCCTGGGGGATCGTCTTGCTGATATTCTTGACGTAGCGAAAGACGATCCCACTAAAGGCGCGAGTTTACTGGCACAACTGAAACAGGACCTAGTGACGAACCGGCAAGCCTTCGCGGGAGTGCCACAGGATGACTTGGCGCACGTCTATGGAGCGGATCTTGCCCATCTGCCAGCTATGGCTTCCCTATTGGGCTTCGATAAGACCATCGCAGATTTTCACAAATCACAAGCAGATGCGCAGAAGTCCGCACAAGAAGCCATCAACGTCACGCCAGAGGGAGCAGCCACAAAAGCCGGAGCCGAGGCGAAAGCGCGGCTCGATGTCGAGAGTAGTCCGGAAGCCATTGCGCTGGCCGGGAAAAAGGCAGCCATCGAAGCGAATGCGCGCCAAGTGGCCGCACAGGGAAGCCCAGCCGATGCCGGACATCTACTCGCATCAGGCGATCTCACCTTGGCCGATTTGAAGTCGCGGGGTACTACGCCCAAGTTCATCACGCAAGCGGTGGCGGCGGCGCAGAAAGAGAAGCCAACCTACAACCCGGCCGATGAAGTCATCGCGGAACAAGTCGCAAAATCACCATCCGCAAATCAATTCTTTGGTTCGGCAAATTCACTGATCAGTAAAGGCGGCACTCTGGATCAGTTGGCAGAGTTGGGGAAAAATATTCCACAGCACGACTGGCCAGTGCTCAACTCGATTGATGACTGGCAAAAACTTGCCCGCGGCAAGGGGCCGCTGGCCGGATATGCGGCTACGGCGCTTCGGGCAGCCGATGACTACGGCAAGGTGATGGGGGGCGGAAATGCCTCGGACCATGCGCGAGACGCGGCGCTGGCACTCTTTGCAAAAGCAGCCAGCCCAGAACAAAGAGCGGATGCCATCGCAGCAACACGCGGGGCGGTGCAATCGCAGCGGGATTCCCGGATCGGAAACAATCAGTTCTTAAAGAGGCAGTATGGGGTGGAAGTGGGTGGACAGGCGGGTGGAGGCGGAGGGGGCGGCGTACCGACTGGGGCGACTCACATTGGCACTAGCAGCCTTGACGGCAAACGCTATTACCTCGATGCGAATGGGCGAAAGTTGGGCGTGGCTCAGTGACTCGGGGTGATCGGTTGCACATCGTAAAATGTTTCGTGCGCGGCGACGTGTCTCCGACTCCAGTAAGAGTATCCGCCAATTAGCAGAGCTATCGCCAAGACAAGCGCTCCAGTCCATTTCGTAACTCTCCAGAACTTCGGCCAGGCATGGTTCCGATCCACCAGAAACAGCACAGTCGAAACGAAGATTGACAGAGCAAGGTATTCCATCGAGTAAACTCCTTTTCATGACTATTGATTTTCCATCGGCTGCGAGCCTTGCTGTGGGTCTTCGGAAGGTCGTACCCCCAGACTTTGTGCAATCTGAACGTATTCCGCTCGCGCAAGTACGGCGTATGTATCGAGCTTCTGTTCGCGCACAAGCGCAGCAAAAGCCCGGTCGTCGTCGTCGGTCCAAAGTTCGCGGCTCCTGAGCGTTTCCCGAAGTTGGCCGATCAGCTCGTAGACGCGCAGAAACATCTGCATCATCAGCTCGTGCTCTTGTTGGGTCATGACTTAGCCGAGGACATCTGTGAGCCGACCACCCGATTCTCCAGTCCTCGGCTAAAGGGCAGGAGAACCGGGCAGCGACTCAGGGCTAGAAGTTTAGATCGATGGGCGACTATGGAGCAATGGGAATAAGTTCTCTAGGACTTTGGTAACTGCTCGGTGATTACGAATTGCAAGGCCAGGTCCTTGTATCCGGCATTCTTCCAATCCTCAATGGCATCCAGCAGGCGGGCAATTTTGGCCCGCACGGGGCTCTCGTAGGCCCACATCTTGCGCGGACACGAAGGACAGGCTTGTTCGGCCAGCAGGTTCCCACTTTTCAGGGGCAGCGGCAGGCGAATGGAAGTCCCGCACTCGCAGCGCAGCTCGATTTCCTTCAGTTCGTTCACATCGATGGTCGTGACCTGCTTGGGCGTCATGCCCCGCATTCTAACCCGGAAGGACTTTCGTAACTACTTTGGCAAGAGCTCGAACTGTACCGAGAAGTTCCGCTCATTGGTGCCCCGAAATTGGGTGAATAAACGCTGCAGAGCTTCCATGTGCTTCGCGTCCGCGCTGTTGTTGACGATCCATTGTTTCCCACAATTGGCGCAGGAGTAGGGAATCTTTTCCCAGCTGTCGGGACTGAAAGTGACGCTGGCCTTGCAATCGGCGCACTGAACGCGGATGGCACGAACATCCTCCAAACCAGCCCGGATGACATTTTCGCTAGTCATGTCCGTGATTTTAACCCGAAACCGTACTCAGGACTTTCGTAAGTAGGCCGAGAAATGGGCCAGCCCGCACAAGAAACATTCAGCAATGTGCAGCCTGTTGCACAAGCGGAGACCTTTGCGAATGTTACTCCGATCAACTCACCCGAGACGCCCCCTCCAGTTCCGCGCCCTCCGAACCCCCTTCAGGGAGTTGCGGGTTATGACCTGCTCGGCCCTTTGCGGGAGGATCAAACCCTTCCGGGCATGGTTAAGGGCCAACTGCAGAACCTGTACCAGATCAGCACTCCGGGCATCGCGGCTTCCCTGCTGCAGAAGCATTTTCCGAGTGTCTATGCAAAGGTCGCCCATTTGCTGCCGACGCCCACGCCTGCCGCACAACTGCCGAACCAAATCATGGAGAACGGCACGATGATGGTAGCAACCGGCGCTCTCGAAAACGGTGGATTTGAGCCCGTCGGAGATACCACCCCTAGGGCAACCGCTACGCCCCGGCCCGCTGCTCCTCAGTCCAGCGCGCCCTCCGCGGCTTCCAGAGTCGCCGATGTTGCAGGCGACAAACTGATGACAGCGGCCAAGCGCTTCGTGGCTGGACGGATTCCCGGCGCCCATTTTCTGATGGACCTGCACGACATCGTTAGCGCAGTTACAGAGCAGCCCGAAGCTCCGACAGTTCCGGCTGCTAGACCGCCAGTTGCTCAGCCACCCCTATCCGTTCCGGAAGCCCCTGCTGCCGTCCGACAAGGCTGGAGCCTCGCGCGCGGCCCGCAAACTGTTGTCGATCCAGCAGCAGGCCTCGCCCAAGGGCCAACTTACCCCCTGGCGGAAACTCTGCAATCCGGCCTCGATCGAGTCAACGCCCTCACCCAGCCCGTTGGCGGCGAAGTGCCGATGCGGCCCAGTATCGAGCGCGTTCAAAACCTTTCTCCCGTTCCGGCCGCCTCAGCGCCGGGCAGCAGCGCGGCGGTTCCCGCAGCCCCTGAAGCCTTACCAACGTCGGGAGCCGCCGCGCCTGCTGGGAACCTTGAACTTCCCCGCACGCTTGACGGAGAAAGCGCGCTCCGCCAGGTTCTGGGCGGGCAAGGTAATGCGAACCTGCTTAAAATTGCCCGCTCGCGGGGAATTGATGTCGCCAAGGAAGCCCAACTGAAACCGGGAGTCGCCGATAACCTACTAATCAACAAGATCATCGATGACTTCTCTCCGGAAGAATTGGACGATTTCCGGGCGAAATACGCGGAAACCTCACGCTTTCGTCACAATTTCGGCGACTTTGAGCAGGCGGTTGGCAAAGATGCGGCGCGCGAAGCCTGGAAGACCCTGAACCTGCAGCAGTATTTCCCCGATCTGAAGCTAACAAAAGCGTCCGTCGCGCGCACACGCTCCACAATTGACGCAGCGGCCAAAACGGCTGCTCCCACAGAAGACCTCACCGACGAATGGACGAAAGCGCTCCAGGCTGTCAAAGCGGGAAAGAAACTGAAGGATTTGCAATGAGACGACGATTCGAACGGCTGTCCCCGTTGCTTTTCGGTGCGATTCTGCTGGCTTGTTCGATGGTTGCGCACGCCCAGGTGTCGCCGATTCAGGCCCTGGGGAATATCCAGCTCCTCGATAACAATGGAAAGCCCGCGACCGCCGGGTGCCTCTACTTCTATGCGGCAGGGACTTCGACCCAACAGGCCACCTACACCGATTCGACGGGGACGGTGCAGAACACGAATCCGGTCTGTTTCGGATCGGGCGCACGGGCGCAAATCTGGCTAACCTCGACCCTGTTTTACAAGGTGGTTGCCTGTCTGGCGAACGATGGGCCCGCCTGCGCGCCGGCGGATGTGCTGTTCTCGGTCGACAACGTTCCGGGCGGACCAAGCGCCGGCGGCACCGGAAGCACGTTCACTGGGACGTTCATTTCTTCATCGCCCAGCCCATCGACCACGGGAGTCCTTCGTTTGGCGTCCGGAGACTCCATTTGCTGGCGGAATGCGGCGGGTACGGCCAATCTGTGTATCTCGAAGGACGGCAATGATGTATTGAGCTGGGCGGGCGGCGATTTCAAGATGCCGGAGATCAACTGCGTCGCCAACCAGAGCGGATTTGACTTCATCTGCGCGGACTCTTCGACCCATCGCTTCAAGATGTCGCTCAACGCGGGATCTCAGCTCGTCATGGTAGGGATCGCGGCGGCGGGCACGGCGGGGCACCTGGCAACCATCGGCGCGAGCGGATACGACATTCAGGATGGAGGAAGTCCGCCGTCGACCACACTCTCTCTCCCGAATGACACGATCTCCGGGACGACTACCAACACCGTCACCAAGGTTTCCGCGAACGGTGGTGGAGCGCAGACGGCCATCATCACCGCCTCAACCGATACCAACGGGGCGATCGGGATCTGCGTCTCGAATTGCGGCGCCTCCGGAAGTGCCAATATCGCGGTCTTCGGCTCGGCTTCGTGCGTTTTCGATGGCGGGACCACGGTCAACGACTATGTGGTGATGTCGAACAGCACCGGCGGAGATTGCCACGATTCGGGAGTCGCGCCGCCGCAGTACCCGATCACCGGCCAGGTCCTCGGACGAGTCCAATCGAATAACGCCGGCGCGGGAACGTATCCGGTCGACCTGTTCCCGGCGGAAAACCGCGGGCAATTGCCCAGTCCCGCCTCGGACACGACCACCAATCTGGGATCGGGCGTCTCGATCGCGGGCAGCCCCTCTTCCACCGTAGTCATCACCAAGGCGCTCACCATGCCCTCGATCGGCTGTCCGTGCCGGGTGGATGCGCAGTGGAATACGTTCTGGAGTACCACGGCGGCGGGAGAGTTTGCGGTCTGGGTGTCGGATGGGACGAATCAGTTTGCAACGTCTTCGACTTCCACGACCGGCTCGAGCTCGCATTTCGGAGTCGGCGGCTCCGGGTCCTCGCTGCAGACCTACGCCAATGGGGCGAATGTCACATTTACCCTCAATGCCTCGCAGGATTCTGGCGGGACGGTCACCGTCAACACGGTTTCCGGAGTAAGCGCGGCGACCCAGGCAACGTTTCTAAATCTGCGAATCTTCCGCAATTCCAACTAGCATGAAAACGGCTCTACGACTGCTTTTCCTCCTGCTTCTTTCCTCGCTGGCTTTCGGCCAAGGCAGCATTGTCCCGCCCCAGACGGCCTTGAAGACCGTCAACGGGTTCACCACGCCGATCGCCAACGCCACGATTACGGTATGTGCGGCGAATACGGGTGGAATCCCCTGTTCTCCGGCCCTGGTCAATGCGATCTTTCAAAATACCTCCCTGACCCAGCCACTCTCGAATCCATTCACGTCCGACGCGCAGGGGAATTACCAGTTTGCGGTCGCTCCGGGAAGTTACACGGTCACGGTGACCGCCTTTGGATTTCAGGGAAATTCCTACCAGATCACCGTTCCGGGAACGGTCGGAACCCAGCTCGCGCCCGGCCAGATTCGCCAGATGTGGGTGATTGGGGATGGATCGAATCCGGTCTTCGGCATCGGGCATGGCAACGCCCCTGCGCAAACTGGCAGCTTCGCCCAGACCTTACCTACCGCTACTGAGATGGGAGGAAACAATCTCTCGGCAGCGGCGACAGCTTCCACGAACACCGTGGTCGGAGTTACCGGACCTGCGGCGGCCTCGAACGGCATCTTTACCTGGGGCACGTTCGGCTCGCTGCAGATGCGGGTCCGGTTCAATACCCTCACCAATGCCCGATGGTGGCTGGGGCTGGGCTTCCAGAAATTTCAGAGCGGTTCGGGCAACGCCAATTACGCGACCGACACCCCGAACACCCAATTCTGCGGATTCCGCCGATCGGACGTTACCGATACCACCATCAAGGCCATCTGCGAAACCAGCAACACCAACATCACGATCGTGGACACCGGAGTTTCGGTAGATACCGTCCACTCCCAGCTTTTCGGCATCTTCCCGGTCCTGAACGGCGAAAGTTTCTACATCAACAATGTGCTGGTGGCGACCATCACCACCAATGTCCCGACATCGACCACGCTTTACTCCCAGTTGGTCTGCGGCGATAACAAGAACACGAATACCGCGATCAACTTCGATTTCTGGTGGAGTCTGCAGACGAATCTTCCCCTGATCTAATTTTTCTCTCCTTCTGTTCCATTTCCAATTTCCGAGGTTTCCACATGAAACACACACTTTTGCGTCTCGGCTGGATTACCTGGCTGGGATTGTTCTTGGCTTGCGGGGCATTTGGGCAAATTTCCGGGTCGATTACTTCGAATCAGTGCGTCTCGGTCGATGTCTCGCAGACCGGGAGCACGGTCGGAATTCAGGTGACCGGGACGTGGTCCGGGACGTTGCAGCCGCAGATCACGATTCAGGGCCAGAGTCCGGTCAATACCGTGGTCACTCCGGTCGGAAGCACGACGACCCAATCCACCATCACCGCCAATGGAGGATTTACCGCAGCCGTTGCGGGAGCGTCCACGTTTCAGGTCTGCGGAAATACGGTGAGCTCGGGAACGGCAGCGGTGTTCCTGAATCGGTCCCAGGCGTCGGTGAAAGGGTCGGGTGGTGGGACTTTTGTCGGCGCCAAGGGCAAACCCTACATCGACGGAATAGACTACGGGGTTGTCGGTGAAGGTCACTTCGCCTTTTTATTCACTGGGACTAGCGGAACGAGCGTAATCAACTGTCCAGCTTGCAACTTCAATACGAACGCCACGGTCGGGCAGATCGTTTACGCCTCGAACTTAACTGCTCTCGGCTTCTCTACGAGCACGGTTATTAAGCTTCCTCAGGGAACCATCTCCCAAATCAATAGCAACACCCAGATTACCGTATCTACGACATTCGCGGATACTACCTGCCAAGTATCGGGGAATTGCTTTCTGGTTTGGGGAACGGATGAGACGACCCAGTTACAGAATGCGTGGACGGCGGTTCTAAACTCATGTTCCACGCTGAACCTCACCGGTGTCAACCCGGAAGGGACCGGCCCCGGCGTCATCCTCGTTACCAGCGGGCCTGTCTGGGCGAACCCGAGCGCATTATGTCAGGGGACTGGAGGCGTTCGTTCTGGCGTGGGCATTCAGGGACAGGGGTTCGATTCTACTTACATCATGCCTACCCCGAGCTTCGCATCGACTGGATGCACGGCAGGCGCGAGCGGGAATGCCTGCTTTGCGATCACGACTGACGGCGGGCACATTCGGCAGTTCACGATTCATGGCGGGGGGAACAGCCAGCCGGGTGCGGGATTCACTACCAAGATCGGGCTGGAAATTGATTCTCTTAACAATGCATATGCCAACGACATCCAGTTGCTATTCTGGGGAGGAAATAGCTCGCTGAGTCTAGGGACTGGCCTTGAACTAAGGGGCGGGGAAATCATCACCTACAACGTAGGCGAAGATGGTTTCGGGGGGGTAGGGCGCAGATACGTTTCGAATGGCAACCTTGGGCCGACGACTGAGGTTGAGCCGGGTTCTTATGACAACGGGTTCGCCAATTTCTACGACAACAATTCAGCGAATCCGGTCTTCACGATTGGCGGCAATTACGGAGCTGGCGGAAACACCTTTGCCTGCATCAACAATTCTGCGATCTGGCACTCTACGGGCGATACGTTCGGGCTTGCTACCGGACAGGGGACCGCTATCAGCGGAAACGGAATTCAGCTTGGCTCTTGCCTTGACTACTCAGGCACGGTTACAGGCGCGGGCACGATGTATATGTCCCAAGACTTGCTCTATGCGACCCCCAGCGCGGGCCATGGCGTTCTGTACACGCAGGCAAGCAACATAACTCTCCAGGCTTCCCAGTCTCAATTCGTGAACTTAGGGGCGAGTGCGACCTCAGACGTTTTCTTTAACAATGGCAATATTTTTGATAACGGCGGCAACACCTTCACCAAGGGTTCGGGCAGGTTTTTAGATACGTCCTCGACCGGAACGAGTTTCGGTACCAACTCCATCACCGGGACCACGATCACCGCAGGCGCGGCAGTCCTGAGTGCAGGATGGGGCACGACCGCCGCATGGTCGGCGCTCGCAGGGAATAACTCGTTCAATGGGACGATTACGGCAAGCGGCACCGGGCAGTTGGCAAACCCGACGATTACGTATACATTCCCGGTCGCTTATGTCTATGCCCCTCCAACCTGCATCGCCTTTCAGGTGGGCGGGACGCAGGCGCAAGGTACTTTTGCCACATCTTCTCTGACTACGACTGGGGTTGTATTTACCTACTCGGGCACGCCCGGAGCCGCGAATACAGTTTTCGTTCAAGTTGAATGCCGCTAGTTCTCGCACCAAGGTATCCATCCATGCAAAAACTCTTTCAGTATCTCCGCGATTTCTGGAACAACTTACCGCACACCGTACAGGGCGGATTGATCGCGTTCGCTTCGGGCTTTGCCGCGGCGGCGGCACACTACCTCACCGACGAAACGGCCTGCTTCAGTCTGGCCTGTGTCCGCCACGTCATACCTACGTTTATCGCTGCGGGCGTAGTCGCACTGCGCGCGTTCTACCTGATTCCTTCGTCGCACAATGGAAACGGAAATGGGCCTCTACCAACTCCTCCGCCAGCTCCGCGCGCCTGATCCGCACATGCTGAAGCAGTTCTCTGATTTTTTCTTTGGGCCGGACCTTGAGGAATTGCTCCGCCCTGACTCGCATGTGTATTACCGGCAGGAGGAGATGCCGGATCAGGGCTGGCCGGATCGCGATTCGCCGCAAGCCGTCCGCAAAGCGCTCGATTGCGCGCACGACAATATGAAGGCCTTGGTTCGGGAGAATGATCGGCTTCGGCGGGTCCTCATTGAATCCCAGCGACGGCACCGGCGACAGCTTGGAACAATTTGGACTGGCTTTATCGGGTTGATGGCGTGGCTTGTGCCATTCGCGGTAAAGGGGATGGCGCGATGATCGCCAATCTCCGAGATCAACTTGAACGCGACGAAGGTCGGCGCGCGGCGGTCTACCCGGACTCCCTGGGCTACTGGACGATCGGCGTCGGGATTTGCGTGGATGCCCGGAAAGGCTGCGGACTCCTGCCCGAGGAAATTGACTTCATCCTCGATAACCGCATCGCCAAAGCACGCAAAGAACTCTCCTCCATCCTGCCCTGGACCGATACGCTCGATTCGATCCGCCGAGATGCGCTGGTGAATCTGGTTTTCAATCTCGGGATTTCGGGCCTGGTGGAATTCCGGCATTTCCTGGCCGCCCTGCAACTCGGCGACTGGCCAACCGCAAAAGCGCAACTTCTGGACTCCACCGCCGATCACCAGGAGCCCGCCCGCATCGGCCGACTCGCCGAACAGATTCTCACCGGGCAATGGCAGTAACCCGAATCGGTCCCAGTGACGACGTTTTTGATTAACGCCATCTGGGAGTACATCACCCAAAACTATTCACACATCGATCCCAAAGGAGCAAAGAATATGAGCTTTAAATCCTGGTTGTACGCAGTCGGAGAAGATTTCAAAAAGGGACTGGACTTCATTCTGCCCTGGGCCGAAACCGCCGGAGAGGCGGCTGTCTCGATCTTCGCCCCCGCCCTCGGGCCGATGTTCAATTCGACCGTAACCGCGGTTGCCCAGGCGGAGCAGAATTTTTCGGCGCTCGGCAAACAGAATGGTTCAGGCCCGCAAAAGCTCGCCGCAGTGGTAGTAATCGTCGGAGGGCTGATCAAGAAAGGCCTGGAAGATGCCGGGAAATCTGCTACGGATACCGACGTGCAGAACTACATCAATGCAGTGGTGGCGATCTTGAACGCCGCACCGGCACCGGCCGCAAAGCCCTAAATGGATCCTTGGGGAGCGCTGGCCGATTTCGTTCTCGGCAAGATCAAAGAGGGCGTATGGGCGCAATGGCTCAAGCTGCTCTTTGAGATGGGCTTCTCCGCGATCGTTTCCTTCCTGATCATCTGCGGAAGTGCGCTGGTGGCGGGCGGAGAAGCGGGCTTTTCCATTGGGGCGGGAATGGTGGCGGCAGCGCTTTCGCTAACGGTGCTGTTTCGCCGGGAAAGCTCGAAGCTCACCAAGGGAATGCTAGTGGTCTTGCCGGCTGCAGAGGCTGCTAAGGAGATCGCTACGGACTTCGAGACGATTCAGAAAGCCAAGTAAGTCGTTTACGATCTGTTCTCTCTCGTGAAAAAGCTGGGGAGCCTGTGAAAAAGGCTCCCCGTTTTTGTTGCTCTAATGGTTGTGGTGGTGTTCCGGCTCTTGGGGTTTGGCTTCGCGTGGTTCGCTCCAATTACCGATCGGTTGAAGCTCGCCCGCATGGCATACGAGTTTATGCTCCGTGTCCTTCGGTCCCGCCGGATAGACTGCGCCCTCTTTGTTGCAGAAACCTCCCGGATGCAGTACGGGTTGTCGATAGCCGGTATCGACTACCCCGGTAATTGGCTTCTCGGGTCGTGGCTTTGGGCGCTGCATTCTCCAAGCGAGGATGGAAGCGCAGACCAGGATGCCGAGTACCATGAACCCTATTTTGATTTGGTGGCTCATCTAGTTTTCCCTTCCTTTGAAAATCGCTCAGGGTTTCTTCTCAGTTGAAAAACTCCCAGTAGACGTTGGCCCAGCTGTAATCGCAGGTCGTGGGCTCGGTCGGCTGGGAGGAATCATATTGCCCATACATCACGGTTTGCTGCTCCTTGGTGGGGCACGATGCGCCGCCATAACAGTCGGCCAAACCGATGAGATGGCCCATTTCGTGGGCTCCAAAGGTGTAGTCCGAATAAATCGTGAAGCCGCTGGTTTGCGTCAAAACCTCGATCGGAATCAGGATCGCCGCATACCACTTGTTGCTACCCCCGCCGCCGAATTCCGCTGGCGACATCGAGTATCCATTCAGGTCCGGCGTCGGCGTCTGGCCCACGATGATGAAGGGATACGCTGGATTGCAGGGCAAGTTCTGGTAGTAGTAATGGCCCCCTCCTCGTGGAACCGAGGCATACCCGCATGAATTCGAGGTTGTGACGATCCCCTTGTTTACGAAGGTATACGCACCTACGAATGGAGCGCTATTGTAAGGTGGAACCGCCCATCCGTCGATACCACTAAAGAGCGCGGATGTGTTGGCGGCGTTCATGTTGGCGCCGCTTCCATCGAAATAGACGTTTATCTTCGACCCTCCAGGGAAGTATTCCTCGTCGGGATTGATGATATTGAGCGAAGGCAAAATACACGGCAGCGGAATCCCGGTGAAGATGTTCTGAAGCGAGCTGTGACAGTAGACCGAGGAAGTCGCATTCGGGTTACAGGCAGGATCATTGGGATTCCCGAAAATCAGATCGCAGCTTCCAGAGAAGTCCGCCGAAAGCAGGTTCATGTTACTGGATGGACTGTAGTTTCCCGAGGCGGCCTGGCCGTTGAAGCCGTTGGGGATGCTCACCTGCACGGTCCCGGTATGCACCGCTCCGGGCGGGCAGGTTTGTACTGGGCATCCGTTGGAACTGCCGTAGAGATTCGCCTGGAATCCGCCAGCAAGCAGATTTAGGTGGTAGGGCTGCCCATTTGAATCGAGGCCAACAATGATGTTTTTCAGCACACCTGCCAAGCTCCCCATTGTGGGTGAAACGAGTTCGCAACTCCAGCAGCCAATCGAGTGATCGAACAACCAGGTGTTATTCCCGTAGGGCGCGCTAAGGCAGTAGATTCGGCCTTGCTTCGTGATCTGGCAGGATAAAACGCCCGTCGCCTGCTGGGTCCAGGTGCTTCCGTTGTAGAGATTTGCTGTCCCGTCGGATCGTACGGCAAGGATTTGCGTTGCGGAGGCAATGGAAATCTGAGTGGCGGGCGTGTACCCGGTTCCGCCCCAAAGCCAAGTCCACGAGCCAGCCGCCGGATTGTTGGTTTCCCAGATGGTGCCATCGGTCCAGCCGGCGATGATGTAGCCGTCCCGAGAGGCCGCGATTTTGTTGAAGCACCAAGCGGGGAATCGTGTCCATGTGCCATTGGAGACATTTAACTGGCTTACTTGATAACCGCCGGTCGGACAGGCTGAGTCTGAGAGAAGTCCGTAAATCGTATTGCCGCTCACCACTGCGAGGCCGTGGGCCGTTCCCCAGGTCGTCTGTTCGACGTAACTTTCGGTCGAGAAATTGTATGTCCAGATGTTCCCCGAGGCATCGAGGAAGGTGGTGAAAGCATCAGAGCCCACCGATACAGATGTAAAGCTGTGAGCGGGCAGAGCTTTCCAGCAATTCACTCCCCCACTCAGCTTGCAAGAGGTGGTGATGTCCTGAATGTGGCCGCCTAGAGTCGAGCCGTATTGAGCCCAACTCGAAGCCGAGAGCAGCACAGAACACAGCAACAGCAGTAGAATTTTCACACGCATGGAATCGGTTCTCCTTTGGAATGGTCGATTTCGTGCCAGGCTCCGAGTTCCGTTGCTGCGGGGCTCGGGGCCGCTTCTTGCCTTTCTAAAATGCCGTCACTTTAAAAGCTCGTCTCAGGGCTCTGGCTTCGCAGGCTGTGCGGGAATTGACTCGGGCATAAGAGCCGAATGGACGCCAGACCGCTCGGATATGTTCTCTCGGTAGACTTCACCGGGCTTCGCAGGCTGTGCGGCGTTGTGCCTAATTGTTCGTCCAGCTTTAGCCTTAGCGAGTATTTCTTGAGCGCATTGCTCCGAAATCGGCGTGCATCCAGCCTTTGCACACCAAGAATCACCATAATGCAATCGCTCCGCATCAGAGTGGTCCTCGCCCTTGGGCATCATCATCCATCGGCTCGGATTAGGTTGGGTCGCGCTCATTTGCTCTCCTCACTGCGCTCAGTTGGGCATTCATATTGACCACGCTCGTCGGGCAGTTGCTCATGCTGCCAAATATTGATCCACCAGCGTTTCCATGTATTCGGCTTCCAGAACAATACTTCCAGCCAAGGTTTTCCGTAGAGCTCTTGGTAAAAGATTGTTAGCCAAAACCACGGCGTGTTCAGGTCCAATACTCGTAGTCTCATCGCTTTCTCCGTCATCGCGTCACCTCGGTGGGGAATTCCTGAATTTGTAGGCCAATTAGTGCCTCCCCCTCTGCGGTTCCGTCATCTTTGTGGCGACTAAGTGCGATTGTCATGTTTGCCGCCGCCCAGGGCTTACATAATTCATTTAAATCAACGGTATATCCCGCCCGCAAAAGGTTCTCCCATGCATGAAGCAGGGCGAACCTCAGGTAGCGAATTTCACTTCTATGGGCGTAATCGGGCCGCATCTGCGCCTCGCGGATGATGAGAACCTTTCGGCCCAGAACATAGACCAAGCCATGATCCGGGTGCCTTTCTTCAATCTTTTGCACGGGGATTACTCCCGGTTGGCACATGAAGTATCTACGATCCCCCATGCGGCGAGAATGCTTTTTACGGGCGTCCCGGAGAAAATCCTCATAGGACGTCTTACACTCCACAACAATTGATCCATTGCTGCTCCAGCCGATTGCGTCGGGTAATTCAGCGGTCGAACCTATACCACAAAAGGCCGGACTACACCGTTTGGTGCCCCGAAGCCATTGCACCGCCCTCTCGCACAAGTAGATATGATTCATTGGCTGTAATCCTCGCGCTCCCTCGCTTCCTCACTTATCCCCTGCCTCCGCCTTCTGCTTCCGCTTCTGTGTCGAGGACTGCCCGAATTCGCCAGGCAAGCCACTCGGCAACTGGTTGCGTAACTGCATTGCCCGCGCCCATAAGTGCAGTTCTCCGCGCCGAAACCCTTGCAAATATTCCGCCTCGCACACAGTCGGGACAGTTCCCATCGAATCGCTGGCGCGGGCTCCCTTGTATGTTCGCCCCTTCCACTCCGAGGCTGTCAGGGTATAGGTGATTCCATAAGTCCAGCCCAGCGCCGCCCATTCTGCCGACGATAAACCAGCGGGCGCGGCGTTGGGGCACCCAGTGTTGGCTATCAATAATTCGCGCTGCGACCCCGTAACCAAGGCATTCCAGGTCTGTGACCCACGATAGGATGAGTGCGCGATCCACGCTGGCCGGCTGCTCAATGAGAGCGACATCTGGCCGAAGATGCGCGACAAACCGCAGCATATGTGGATAAAGGGACTCGTTGGTTTTCTGTTTTTGCCATCGCGCCGCCCGACTGGTTTTTCGGCAGACCGGACCCCCGCTAAGGAGCTGCACCCGCTCGCATTCTCTTGGGTCATCTTTGCTGACATCGTTCCCATAAATCAGGTCTTTCGCCCACAACGTTCTAAATCCCGCTTGCTCGATTCCACGCCGCAATCCGCCATACCCATCAAACAGCGATCCGTGCGTGTACTCCCTCATGCGCTCCCCTCAGAGAAGACTTTTAAAACTCTCCGCTCATTCGGGTAGGAGTCGGCCGGCGGATGCTTCCAGAACCAGCTCGTCGGAAAACATTCACGCTCGACTCGTTTCGCGGCGAGATCGTTCTGGTAATCGACGCGGGTTGGACTAGGGGAAGACTTTGGTTCGGCCTCAGAGTTCATGCGGTTTTGTCCTTGGGTTCGGTCGGGTTAAGGGTAGGGGATGGGGGTTTCTTCGATTGCAACCAACGGTAGTCGGCTAAAATGTCGGCGATGATGTTTTCCGGCGGAGTGTGATCCGGGAAGCGCAGGGTCCTGATTCCGAGCATCTCCAGATCGGCATCGCGTTTCCGGTCGCGCTCCGGATCGTGCCACTGGCCGTCAATCTCCACGACCATCCGCCAGCGGGGACACCAGAAATCCACAATGTACCCGCCGATGACGTACTGGCGTTTAAAGCGGACCCCGAGCTGCTTTTTGCGGAGAAGCTTCCAGAGAAATTCTTCGGCGGCGGTCGGATGCTGGCGCTGGACTTTCGCCTGAGCGGTGATGGCGGGATCAACCCGAGAGCGGCAGAGATTCACAGGCCACCCCCGACAGCCCGTTTCCTGGCTCTCAGAGGGGCGAGAGAGTATGAGAGAGCGGGGAGGGGTGGTCTGTCAACAGGAAATCCGCATGCTTTCATAGTGTTTCCTGTGCAAAAACTGAATAACTTGTGCGGTTTTGTGCGAATCACGCCGCCTCCGCTTCATCCCTCGAAATCTGCGCCTGCCGAATTCCGTACACGTACCTTTTCTCGATCTCCACGTTCAGGCACTTCGGACAGGTATTCAGGGAATTCAGGGAGTCATAGAAGTTGCAGGACTCGGCATCCACGTCGAGCATGAAGACGAAGCTGGAGTCCGGAACTCGTTTTCCGCAGAGGGCGATATATTCGAGGCCTTCGCGGAGGGGATCGTCGGAGTCTAGGAGATGGGCTTTCATTTCGGCAACTCCAAGCCGAAGAATTTCAAATTCTCGCCTTCCAGAGTCACAACCACGGCATGCTTGAGAATTCGGGCGGTCCTCACCATTGCCTGCGTTTCTGATGGAACCGCGAGCCTCCCTAAAACGGTGCTGTTCGGCCATTCCGTCGCCCAGTACCGCCGCTGCTCGCGGATAACTTCCTCCAAGCGCTTCACTTCGCGCCGCAACCTCCGCGCCTCTCGCTGGGAAATTTTGCTCATGCCGTTCCTTTCGCCTGGTACTCACTGAAAAGCACGTTTTCCACTTCGGCTAGTTCGTCTAATGTGTCCGGGTTCAAGGTCTGCTCAAACTTCTGGGTGAGTTCCCGCTGGAGGTTCCAGAGAAGGACGTATTGTTCGGGAGTCATCATGCGGCCTCTTTGGGCGGCTCCGGATCGGGAACGAGGGTGAGCTGGCCAGTCAGGATTTCCCGCTTGAGCTTGGTGGCCTCATTTCGCAGACGGGTGACGCGATCCTTCCATTCCGTCAGATAGGCGGCCCGCTCCATCGTGGCGTCATCCAATGCCTGCAGGATCATGGCGAGACGCTGCGCTTGGCTGTTCATTTCCCCATCTCTCCCCACAGTGGACTTTGTTCGATTGTTGGCGAATCTTCCATCTCGGCTAATTGGCGAATCTCGATCTCGGCCTGGCGCTCAGCCTCTCCGCGGCTCATGTTGGCGCAGAATTCCTTGATGCCCGCGCGCTCGGAAAATAACGAGAACCAGGCCTCCGACCAGTCTTCGAGTCGGCGTGGTAGCGCGGTCATGCTGCTTCCTTGAAATGTACGACCCGAAAGCAGCCGAATGGGCCACGCTTTTCCGGCCGGAAATCACCGATGCCGATATGCTGACCAGCTTCCTCTAGCAACCGCTGCGCATCCTCGATGGACAAGGCTTCGTCGTCCAGCAGCAGCGTGAACTTGGCTCCCCAAAGATCGAAGCGTGGACGGTAGCGCATGATGCGCCCCTTTGTGGCCGGAATCGTTACGGGCCGGGCATCTACCTCGAAGCGCTTGGCCGGACCTTCGCCATTGAGGATTGTGATGGTTTCCGCCTGAATGCGTACGGCGGAAGGCACGATGAAGCGGAGAGTTTTCCGCGATCCGCGCATCTTGTGATTCGAGCCCGCATTCGCCATGGAGTTCGGGATACTGAAGGCACTGAAATAGAAAGTGCCGTCTTTGGCGACGTAGGCGGCCTTGGTGGCTTCGGCGAGCGGATCGCGCGGAGCAACCATTACCCGCCGCGTCGCCTTAGCCTGTTCGTTGTCCTCGTGAAATCGATGGATGAGAAGTGGAGATGTACCGCGAATTTCTACCGTAATTTGTTTCATAAAGCTCCCTGCCGTGCCCCGCCGCGCCGGACCCCGCCCGACCTTGCCTCGCCCTGCCCCACCCTGCGAGGCCGAGCCACGAAAAGTTTTGCAGGTGAGACGTGTTTCTCCGGATCCCACCCGATTTGCTCCGCCGGTTCGGTTTTCGCTCCCCCCTTGAGCGAACTTGGTTATGCTTCGAGTTCGTCCAATGGCACGTATTCGACTTCTTTCACGATGGGCTGAGGCGCACCGTTCGCTTTCTTCTTGGCGTTTGCGGCTTGCGCACTGGTCGCCAGGCTTGCTTCCAGCGCTTCCGTACCAGCCGCCCACTTGATGGCGTCTTTGAAATCTTCTGGGCTGAGATCCATCACGGTCGATGCGCTGTAGCGGGTCCGGAGAAATTCCGCTTCCTGGGCTGGAGTTTTTCCGGTCTGGCGAAGGGCAGACGACCAGGCGCGGGCTTGAAATTCGGCAATCTTGGCGTTTTTCTTCCGGCTGGCTTTCGTGCCCGGATCGGTGACGCGCGGATCGGTCTGTTCGTCGACCGATTCATCAAACTCGGGATCGTCTTTCTCGTCGGGAATCAGGCCAATGGCCCGGAGGAAGTATTTCGTGGCTCCGGTCTTGCACTTGTAGAGCGCCTTGTCTCCGGAGTCCATGGCCACACCGAAGGCCTGGACGGTGATCTTTTCGTCGGAGTCGGAGTCGTAGAGCGTGTAATCGACGGTGAGGCGGAATTCCCGCATCTCTCCGCCGGAATTGGTCTTGATCCGCCCGGTTTCGAGGAATTCCTTTTCGTGCGGGATCACGACCACACCCCGCTGGAACAGTTCGTGCCGGATGGCCTTGGCGACATCGGCGGCCTTCACGTAGTTGTATTTCTGGAAGTCGTTCCGGCCCTTTTTCTCGACTCCGCCCACGGCGTCACAGGCCTCGGCTAGCTTTGCGATCAGACTTGGTGCTATAGTTCGGCTGGACATATTTGGTTCACCTTTCTCGCCCACGTTCTCAGCGTGGGCTTGTTTTATTTCGCAAGTTCCTGCTTCACTCGGATCAAAACTTTTTTGGCGAGTTCGATCAATTTGCGGTCCCGCTCGGATCGAGCCATCACGTTGGCGCGTTCTTTTGCGCGCAAAACATGCACGATGGCTTCAGCGAAATCGGTATCAATGCTGCTCATGCGTACTCCGGGAGAATCCCTCTCGACCACTGCGGCTCGCCATGAATTCGCCTGTGACAATCCCGCGTCACGAAGCGCACGTTCTCGATCACGTCGGAGCCGCCCTTCGCACGCGATATGACGTGATGCAATTGCCCATCGGTCCAAAACACGCGGCGCTTGCAGTCCTTCTCTCCGCATTCGCAGTAGCCCTCGGATCGCTCGAAGGCCTGGGCGCGAAGTTTCTGCATGTCCGGGCCTGATAGGCGAGTTCTCGGTGGCAGCCAGGGCGAACGCTCCCGAGCTGGCCGACCGGATCGGTGAAGCGGCGTCCGGCGTAATGGGGTGCGGCGAAGCATCAGAATTTCACCGCCCACATGGTCAGACCCACAATCACCACCGTCACGATCAGGGCAATGGCAAACTGGTGCCTCCGGCTGATCTCGTTGATTTCCTCTTGGGTTAGTTCGGCGATTTCGTAGTCCAATGGCTGTATGGCTCTGCGTTCAATTCGTTGCATGGGTTGTCTCCTGGCGCTGCGCATCGGGTACTCCTTAGGCTGCTTTGCGAAATTTCCGGTTTACCGAGTACCAGTTGTCACTCGGGCAAAAGTCGTCGTGGGAGTGCTCGCCTTCGAGGCGCCCGCAAGGTTTTCCATCCGCCCGCAAGGTCCCGCAGACGTCGGCCAGATTGGCGAACAGGCACTCCTGGATGGCGTGAACGCGCTCATAGGCCAAGCGGTCGCCAAGGTCTTTCGAGGCTGGAATGGCTAGATGCGTTTTCACTTTGGCCAGGTAGATGGCCGGGTCTTCGGCGGCCACGCGCAAAGCTACGCGCATCTCAATTTCGTCAATTTCGGCTAGGGGTAGGATGGCCATAGACTCAGAACTCCCCGTTGTTGTGCTCGATCATGCAAGCCGGGCAGAAATGCTCCGTGCATCCCGGCGTCTTGCACTTCGAGACGTTTTCGGTGCTTTCGCACATCAGGCAGGTATCGGCCATGACTTCATCGACCAGCGCGGAAATGCTGGTGATGCCGAGGCCGAAATCGAACTCAGAGAGAAAAAGGGAAGCGGCATTCGTGACCGGGAGGTAGTCGGTCGGGGTGAGCACCGCTTCCCGAGTGGCCGCGCCCTTCCCCGACGCGGCTGCTTCGACAACAGGGGAAAGAGTAGGGAAACCAGGGCCGGACCCGGCTTCTGCCTTGGCAGCCAGCCGCGCAGGAGTCAGGTCAACATGGATGAGGGTCGTGCGCTCGATGAGGGCAAGGAGCCAGTCGGGGGTCGGCTTGCCCTTGGAATCGGTGAGGATTCCCCTGCTCTGACCGTTCAGTTTTTCGATAACTGCCACGATTGCCTCCGGTTACGAGGCAACCTTCAGGTGGCGTTTGGTAGGTTTTTAGGGAAGTGCTTTATGAGTCCCCTGCTCTAACCGCTGAGCTACGGGCCCTTCCCCTACTCTAAGCCTACTTCTGCCCTGAAGGCTGCTTCAGAGATTTCTTCTTACGCGGACGACCGCCCTTTTTGCCGTTTTCACGGACGGCAGCGGCTTTCTTTTCGCTTCTGGCCAGACCGCCCAGACGCCCTAACGTTGCAGCCGCTTTGGTTATTTCGTTCACGGTTACGCACAATAAACCTAAGCGCATGCCGTGTCAATAGGAAAGTTGGGCTACTTCGTTTTCTTCAGTAACCATGCGGGGATTTGCGCATTCTGGGCAGGCTTTTTACACAGGGCATCCACAGCCGCGCGCTTGGCGGCCCGGCTTAGGTGACCATAGCGCTTCAGCATCTTCTCCGAGACGTGACCCAGTATGTCGATCGCCGTTTGTGGGGTTACGGATGGGTTTTCGAGCATGTTACTGCAGGCATCATGGCGGCAGTCGTGGATTCGAAGCGTCTTATCAATTCCGCCTATCTCTTTGATTCTTGCCCATGCCTTTTTAAAGGACGTTTGCGGCCGCGTAGGGTCCCACCAGTCGCGCTTGAGTCTCCGGGGGAATAGGAAATGGTCAGGATTCCTGGATCCGCGTTCTACGGCAATCTCAATGGCCCGGCAGATCGCAGCAAAGGCGACCTCATTCAGGGGAACCTCACGCATGCGGTACTGGTTTTTTGCGCCCGCTTCCTGGACGTATAGATTTCGGCCCTCTAAGTCGATGTCCTTGAGCCGGATGTAGCGTAACTCCTGATGTCCGGCTCCACTGTTGATGGCGATCTGGATGGCCAGGTGACAGGGTTCTAACTCGCGGTTGTACTTGCCGGCGGTTTCGAGGGCTTTCTTTTCCGCATCGGTAAGTCTGCGCCCGCGAGATTCTTTCGGCGTCCGCAGCGGCTGATAGTCCTGAATTGGAATCCCGATCCGTTTTCTCATCTGGATCAGAACCGAGCATTCCTTGTTGATGTTGCCCGGCCCGCAGCTCGGCATCCTGGAGCGCTGGTAGGCGCGCACCTGGTCGCCGTCGATTTCCGGCAGGCGCATCTCGGCGAAAAAAGCGCTCAAGGTGCGAATGTACATCGCGTAGTTGCGGAGGGTTTCTTCGGCGAGATAGGGCCGGCGCGTCTCCAGCCAGGCTTCGGCGGCGGCGCGAAAGTTGAGTTGTACAAGTGAAACGGTGCGCATGAGCGTGTCCAGGTCATACGGGGCCTGGACCCGATCCTGCGCGGCTGGCTGCCGGGTGAAATCTTCATGGGGTGCCGGTATTCCGTCAAGAGAAAGTTGCTCTTGTCGTACTTTGGCCGTCTCAGATTGAGCGGTCGAGCGAGCGGGGCCGAAACCTTGCGAGGGAGACAACGTTCACTTTCTTTCGTGCAGGGGTGGCGCATCTTGGCGCTTGCGAACTGTCACTTTTGTAACCCTACGTTCAACTAGCGGCAATAGCACTTCGGTGCTACCGAAAGTAATCAACCGTTACATTAGTCCCCTTTCGCCTGCACCGTGCGCAGTGCATCATGGTCTCTAGAGATGGCCGGAAAACGTACAACCGTGGTTGCGGTGCGCATGAGCGAAGAGGATTTTTCTCTGCTAAAACGTGCTGCGGATGAGATCTGGCCACGCGCGATCCTCACCAACTCCTCGATCATCCTGGGACTCGCCAAAATTCACGCGGAAGAGGTCCTGGGCATCCAGCACAAGCCTAAAAAGGCCCGGTCCGCCTGATTACCAACGTAACTAACCGTTGTCCCTTCTGACACTTTCCCCTCCGTGACCTACCCCTTTTGCTGTACATTCTGAGAGAGTTTTGACCGTATCCGCTTCTGGCCCGACCGGAGCCCGCCCGGAAAAGCGGTAGCCCATCGCCACTTCCCTATGAGAATTTCTGTCTTTGCCCGGCGGAGCAATCCGTCCGTGGATCGGCCCATCCTTCGCAAGTCCCGTTCTTATGTAGAAGGCGAAGTCCTTGCCGGACGCGCCGAGTGGGTCAACCCGAAAGACCATTCCCAAGGCATCATCTGCCGGGAAATGCTCTATTTCGGGCCGCGCCTCGACCCTTCCCCCGTTGCCTCCCCTGACGATCCCGCCAAGCTTCCCCCGCTCGAACTCCCCGGTTTGATCTTCGTGCCTCCGGCTTTGCAGCCCGGACAGGCTCCCACGTTCCCCGCAAGTTGGTCAGGGGATTGACTTTCTATGCACACTCTTATGTGCAAGTGTGGTAATTTCGCCACATGAGACACGAACTTGTAGGTTCCCAGGTTTCTGTCGGCATTGAAGTTCCTGCCCCTCGGACCGGACTTCATGAGATTGCGGCTTGCACCCTCAACCGGATTGCCGTCGCGAATGGCACGCTGGCTGGCGCGATCGATCGGATTCGCGGAGCGCAACCGCAGCAAGCGGGAAACAGCGCAAAATCCCCGGAAACCCCGCCGATCATGGCAATCAATGAGGAGATCGCGCGAGAGCTCGAGCGCCTGGAGCGCCAGGCTGGTGTGCTCGCAGACCTTATCGGCTAATTTTTGAGCACCGCCGCCAAAGTCGTAGCCATGGAACGGGTCACCAAGGCCGAACTGCTCGAGCTGGCAGATTGGGAGGCGAAGTACGCCGAAGCCTCGAAAGCCCTGGCCGAAGCGGAAAAGCAACTGAAGCCCCGGCGTCTGGCGCTGGCGGTCAAGGTTCTGGGAGTCGAGTCGGCGGACGAACTGAAGCTCCTCGAGCCGGAACAGTTGGAAAAGCTCCTCGAGAAGCGCGAAAAGAAAGGCCTGTTCAAGGTGGAGCGCGGCGCGCCCGGTTTCAATTTCGTCAAAACCTCGGAAGGCCGATACCCGGCATGGAAGCAGCTCTACATTTCGGAGCTGGGCGAAGCGGCGGCGGACAAGATCGCAGCCGAAACGCCGAAAATCTTCTCTTATCGAATTGAGGTAACGTGACCCCTCCGAGCGCGGAACTGGCCGAATTTATCGCCATCCTGGTGCTCGGAGATCACAGCTGCTCGGATGACTGCCTCTGTCGCATGCTGAGAAAACTTGAGCCGATTCAAGAGGCCATGCGGAAGATCGGCCCGCCGCCCGTGAGCGCGAATTGAGTTTAGCTATACCTAAACCCCATGAGGAAAGGAGGTCGCGGAGAATCGCCAGAGCGGAGATCCCGCGGCGACGTCGTATCGTTAGCTGAGCGATTTCGCCGCGATCTTCAAGGACCGCAACTTTCCCTTTTTCCTGAACATCAGGCCTACGAAACCTACCTCCGGTACTGCCGAATTCTCCGCCACCCCTATCCGCCGATGGACTTCGATACCTGGAAGGCCGAATCCTCGAGGATTTTCCGGTCCGGCTCGAGCCATGAAACCAAGCGATTGAGCTTTTGAATGTCCTACCACTCCACCCGCAGATTGATGTGCCAGGCCTGTATCGAGGGCACGCACCATTTGTGCGGCATGCCAGTCTGCAAGTGTCCCTGCCAGGAAGCGGATTTTGGGATCTGGTGCGATAAGGTACGGGCGTTTTTGGCCGAAGGGACGGCCACGGATTACGCGCATCTGCCCCAGCCGCTGGTCATGCTGGAGATCCCGACCGCGCCGGCTGTCCGAATTTGTTGAACTCGGACAAACTTGAATGTTTTCGGGCTTTTCAAGTTGCCGCATACCTTCGAAATTGAGGAAGTTTTGCGACTCCTGGCGGCGGCGAAGCAAGAGAGCGAGGCGGATTGGCTGCTCATTCTCATCACCTTCGTCCATGCTCTCAGATCCTCGGAAGCTGTTGGATTGAGGCCTTCTAATGTCACTGCGAATAAGCTGGTCCTTGAGCGAAAGAAGCACTCCAACCCTGTGAACGACGAATTGCACGCCGATAAAAATCCCTTGCTGAATGAGCGCCAGGCCCTACTTGATTTGTGCTTGAAAACGCCCGGAAATCAACGGCTCTTTCCGATCTCTACGCGGACCTTTCAGCGCCGCATGCATCTGTACGGTGAACGCGCTGGCCTGGCCGAGCTGTTTTCTCATCCCCATACGCTCAAGCACTCTATCCTCACCTATCTGCGGGAAACAATGGATTTAGACGAGCTACAGGACCGCAGCGGGCATAAGAGTCTGGATTCGTTGCGGGTATATCTCAGTCCTAAGAAAACAGTGACCGACCGCCAAGTCCGGGAAGCCCTCCACTCCAGCCCAGACTTGAAAAACTTGATTTAGTAGGGAAATTTCGTGGCCTATGGCGGAGCGCGCAAAGGCGCAGGAAGAAAGAAGAAAGACGAACGACTGGTCGATGCCAATGTCGCCCGGCGGATCAAGGCTCAAGTCAAAGCCGAGGAGCTTTGGGTGGAACTGGTCGGACTGGCGGTAGCCAAGGCTCGGCAAACGGGAAAAACTGGGGAATTGCGACAAGCCCTCGAATACCTGGATGACCGGGATCTGGGCCGACCCGTCGACACCGTGAACCACCTGCACGACAAGCCCATCGAGATGAACGTCAACCTGTCGATCGCGGAAATCGTGCGCAAGGTCCGAGAACGCAAAGAGCAATATGAGCGCAGTCGCTAACCCGCTGGCTGAAATCCAGACCGAACTTGCGGAATTCGTCCATGATCCGCTGGGTTTTGTGATGTGCGCTTTCCCCTGGGGCGAAGGGGAGATGTCTAAGGAAAATGGTCCGCGCGAGTTTCAGAAGCGCTTTCTTGGCGAGATCCGCGATCACCTCTCGAACCCCGAGACACGGTATAAGCCTTTCCGCAAGGCCATCAGTTCGGGGCATGGGATCGGGAAATCGGCATTGCTGGCTTGGATTGCCTGCTGGGCGCTTTCGACCTTTGAGGATTGCAAGATCATCTTCATGGCCGGGACGGGCGACCAGCTCCGGACCAAAACTCAGCCGGAAGTGGCGAAGTGGTTTCGCCGAGCGGTCAATAACGAACTCTTTGAAGTCAACGTCACCAGCGTCAAGGTGCGCGAGGCCGGGCACGAGCAGACCTGGCGCGGCGACTTTCTCACCTGGTCCGAAGAAAATCCGCAGGCCTCCGCCGGCGCGCACAATGCCGGAAAGCGCCTGGTGATCATTTACGACGAAGCGGTCGGAATCCACGATGCTATCTGGCAGACCCAGGAAGGCGCATTCACCGACGCCGATACCGAAATCCTCATGATCGCGTTTTCGCAGTGCACGCGATCGAATGGCATGTTCTTTGAATGCACGCATGGCAGCCAGCGAAACCGTTGGCGCGCCGAAGTCATCGACTCGCGCACGGTCGAGGGCGTGAACGTCCAGGAGATTGAGGAATCCATCGCCCTCTATGGCGAAAACAGCGATCATGTCCGAGTGCGCTGGCTTGGACTCTATCCGCTGGGCGGGGAAGGGAAATTCATTGACTTGCGGCTCGTCCAGGATGCCCAGGAGCGATCGGTTGTCACCTTCAATGATGAGCCGATTGTCGCCGGCGTGGATTTGAGTTGGGGCGGATCCGACGATACGGTGATCCGCTTCCGGCGGGGCCTCGATGCCCGCTCCATTCCCGCTATCAAGATTCGGGGGGAGTTTACCGCCAATCCCGCCGTAGTCCGTGAACGTCTGGCCGACATCCTGCGCACGAAATTCGAGGGCCAGTTTGTTTCCATGATGTTTCTCGACAATTCCGGCGTGGGCGGAAATGCCGGCGCGATTCTGGCGGGACTGCAGGCTCTGGGCCTCAAGAACGTGATGGGGATCAACTTCGGCGACCAGGCCATTCGGGATCAGTTCTACGCCCTGCGACGGGATGAGATGTGGGGGGCGATGAAGGATTGGCTACGCGATGGCGGCGCGATTGACAGCGACAAGGAACTCGCGGCGGACCTGCAGAAGCCCATGCTCATTCCGGACCGGGAAAATCGCATCAAGCTCGAACCTAAGGACCTGATGAAGAAACGACTGGCGAAGATGGGGCTGGAATCGACCTCGCCCGACGATGCCGACGCGCTGGCCCTGACTTTCGCCCTGCCGGTCGAGATCATCAAGCCCGTGCGCGCGCAAACCGCCACCGTCAGCACCTGGGAGCGAGCTTCTGGAGATGGCGGATGGATGGGGTAAGTCCGGAGTTTTACGTCATCACAAAGGAGCATCTGACGCGCCTGGCTGAGCTCGCCATCGCGCAACAGAATCCCCCGGCATACATGAGCTGTGATTGGCTCGGCCCATTTCTCACAGCCCAAAGGAGACTTCATGGCAATTCAGGTAGCCGAATCGAATAAGGGCAAGAAAGCCCGCAAAGTCTTAGCCCATCTCGAAATTCATCCGAACTTGAGCGGCGGGCACATGGTCCGGCACGTCTACCACGGCTTCGGCAACGAGCCGAAGGAGTACCACTTCAACGAAGACGGCAAGTCGCAAGGCGGCGAGCACATCACGGCACACCTGGCGAAACATGCAGGATTGCCTGGCGGCGCGCCCAATCCCACCCAAACCACAGTCGAAGAGGAGGCAGAGTCATGAGCAAAGGAAAACCAGCGAAACCCGGCATCGGCTCGGGACTGCAGGAAGCGCGGTCGATCAACACCGAACGCACCCCTAAAAAGAACATCGGCGCAGGCTTGCCGAATACCTATTACGGGAACTCGAAGGCCTGCAATACGGAAAGCGGCAAAAAGTAAGTGCCTGCTTTTCTCGAAGCCAAGCTCCGCAAAAGCGCAGCCGCCGCCGGGAAGACCGGCAAAGCGGCGGATCGCTACATTTACGGAGCGATGAACAATATGGGTGCGATGCGCGGCTCGAAAGAAACCGCCAAAGGGAAGCGCATGGAAAAGAAGCATCAGGCGAAAATGCGAAAGCTGAGCGCCCTTGCCTAAAACCCGCGAAGAGATCAAGCACGCGCCGGTCTCCCGCGAGATCTGGCGCAATAACCGCACCCAGGTCGGGGGACTCTGGTTTGATCCGCGGCATATCCGGCCGCTGGGCGATCACATCCTGGTGGAGCTGGACAGCGAGCCCGGTGCGCCGGAAGGCATCATTGTCGCGCCCGACACCGTACGGAATCAGGAAATCGGCTCCCGTGTCGGCACTGTTCTCGCGGTCGGACCGGGGAAGCTCGCCGAGAAGCGCAAGAACTCGGAAAGCTGGATGCTCAATCCCCTGGTGCGCAAACCGCTGACGCTCAAACCGGGAGATCGAGTCATCATCGGCCACTATTCGGACTGGGAGTCGTGGCACTCGGATTATGAAGGGCGGGACGCGAACATCGTGCTCTGCCAGGAAGCGGATGTAAGGGTGATTCTCCATGGCAGTTCTTAGCGAAGCAGCAAAAAAGAAAGTTCCCAAGGGTGAGCGTGGGGTTCCGGGGAAATCCGGGACAGGCAGCTATCCCATGCCGGACGCGAAACACGCGAAGGCAGCGGTCGGGTTTGCCGCCATGCACCACGGCAAGAACTCGGCCTTCACCAAGAAAATCCGCGCGAAAGCCAAATCGCTCGGCTATCTCAAGGGCGGAAAGAAGCTCTCCGACCTTGCGTGAGTACCCCTGGATTCATGACGAAATGATCTCCTCCGAGGCGAGCAAGAAAGCGAACTTCAAGCTCCCCGCCGACCATAAACCCGGCATGCGCGTGCCCGAAGGCGGCTCGATGTGCGCCAACTGTGAGTATCTGAAAGACGCCGAGAAAGGGCTGTGCGGGAATTCGCATTTCGTGAAGTGGAATGGCTCGGCGAAGATCCCCGCACCCGTTCACGAGTATTGCAGCGACTGGTACGAGCCTGCCTAAATGCCTATAGTCCTCAGTTCCAAATCGAAAAAGCGCTCGCGCACGATCGAAGGCGATCAGGACCTGATTTCCAAGTCCCTCAAGCGCTTCCAGATCACCGCCGAGGCGGAATCGGAATGGCGAAGACAGGCTCTGGAAGATCTGCGATTCTCTATCGGTACGGGGCAATGGGATGAAGCCGTTAAAGCCAACCGCGAAATTGAAGGGAAACCCTGTCTTACGATTAACCGAGCTCCGGCATTTCTCCGGCAATACACTGGCGAGGAGCGCCAGCATCGCCCCGCCATGCTCGTATCCCCGGTCGGTTCAGGGGCTGACCTGGAAGCTGGGAAAATCCATCAAGGCGTCCTGCGGCACATCGAAGTCGTGAGCTTTGCCGATGTGGTCTATGACAACTCTTACGACATGATGATGCGCATCGGCGGCTGCCCCTGGCGGGTGAAGACCGATTATGTGCATGAGCGCAGCTTCGATCAGGAACCGCGCATCGAGGCCATCGAGAATCCCTTCGCGGTCTATCTCTCCCCAGTTCGTCGGCCCGATGGCCAAGACCCACTCTGGGCGCATGTGGTCACCGACTACGCGAAAGAGGATTACGAAGCCGAATTCGGCAAGACCGAACTGGTTACCCTGAAGTTTCCGACCGAAATGGGGAACTCCGCGCCCGGCTGGGTTACCAAAAACGGCGCGCGGGTGGCTGAGTATTGGTGGATTGAGCTCCAGCGCAAGACGCTCTGCCTGCTGGATGACGGGAGCGCCGTTCTCAAAGACGAAATCGCCAAGGAAGACAAAGCCCGCATCGTGCAGGACCGCGAGACCGTCATTCGCAAGGTGCATTGCGTGAAGCACGATGCCATCCAGGTGCTGAAGCGCTACGACTATCTGGGAATGTACATTCCCTTTCCGGAAGTCAACGGCGTGCGCCTGAATGTAAATGGCAAAATCTATCGTGCCGGGATGATCCGGGATTACCGGGACGCGCAGCGCATTTACGACTTCATGGTCACGCGCGCGGTCGAGCAGGTCGATTTAAGTTCGAAAGACCCGCTCTGGATCGCCGAGAACAATGCGCAGTATGCCGAAGACTATCGGCAGATGAACCGCAAGAACTTCTCCCACGTCTTTTTCAAGGCTTACGACGACCAAGGCCGCCAGTTGCCCCCGCCCCAACGCGCCGGACGGGAAGCTCCCATCCAGGCTATGCAAGCTCTGATCCAGCAGGCCGATTACGACATGAAGGCAGTAGTCGGAATTTACGGATCTTCGCTCGGGGAAGAAGCGGGGAATGCGCAGGAGTCGGGCTTTGCCATCATGAACCGCCGCGAGCAGTCCGACATGGGCTCGATCAGCTGGCATGACAACCTGAACCGGGCAATTGTCTGGCAGGGCAAGATTCTGCTGGATCTATGGCCGAAGCTGATCTCCGCGGCCAAGGTGCAGCGCATCGTCAACCCCGACGACAGCGTAAAGCACGCCGTGGTTTTCAACTCCCAGCACAGCCCGCTCGAGAATGGCCAGATTCCCCAGGAAGCCCTCGCGCTGCTCAATGCCCAACTGGGGCTCAAGAAAGCCTACGATGTGGGCGTCGGCGACTACGACATCACGCTCTCAACTGGCCCGATGTATTCGAGCGCGCGCAAAGAGGCCTTCAAGGCTTTGACGGCGGTGATTGCCGAGAATCCCGAGATGATGCTGCCCATGGTCGGCGACATCTGGGCGAAAAATGCGGACTTCCCCGATGCGGATGTCTTAGCCTCGCGCTTCAAAAAGATGCTTCCGCCGAACCTGCAGGACTCGGATGCCGACGACCTGCAATCGAAGCTTCAGCAGGCGATGGCGCAACTGTCCGCCCTGGGTGCGCAGCATAACCAGTTGGTCGCCGAGCTCAACCGGGCAAGCGACACGATCCGCACGAAACGGCTGGATGTCGAAAGCCGCGAACGAATCGCGCTGATGAATAACCAGACGCAGCTGATTGTCCAGGAATTGAAGTCGAGCGCAGCGGCCGGGCAGGCGAAATTGCAGGCCGAGTTGGATGCGATTTCGATGCGCCTCGCGCAGTTGCACCAGAACATGAGCGTCGAGCAGGAATCCGGCCCAGCTCCTGATACGCCGGAGCTGCCTGGATCGGTCGAGCCGCATGTGCAGCCGATTACCCCGGCCGCACCGACGCCACGCCCGCAACCGCTACCGCAGTAATTCACCACAAACCCAAATATCCGCATACCCACACAAGGAGGAAGCGATGCCATCTGGGATCATTCTGTCGTCTGGTAGTCAAGGCGCAACACAGGAAGCAATTGAGAAAGTCTTAACCGACCACGGGTACGAAGCGGACAAACCGGAAGTCACGGTCACCGAGCCCGCCGAGCCCAAGCGCGAAGATTTCGAGACAGATGAGGCCTTCGAGGCCGCCCAAGAGGAATTCGCAGCGAAAGCGGAAGAGGCCGCCGAAGAGGAAGAGGAGCGCAAAGAAAAAGAGCGTTTAGCCAAACTGCCCAAGACTTCCCGGCGCCAGCGCGCGGTCGAAAAGGCCACCAAGGAACTGCGCGAGGAGAACAAGAAATTAGCCGAACGGCTGGCGGCGCTCGAAGGCAAAAAGCCGGAAACCGCCCAGCCCAAGATTGCCGCGCCCAAGCGCGAAGACTTCGCCACCGATGCCGAATACGAGGAGGCGATGTTTGATTACCGCTACAAGGTCCGGCGCGCGAAAGAAGATGCCGACGCCGCGCAGAATGCGCAGCAGTCCCGGCTCAAAGAGAATTTTGAGAACTACCAGACCGCAGTCGAAACGTTCAAAGACGAACATGACGACTGGGACGAGGTAGTCAATCAGCAGCTACCCATCCACGAGAGCGTGTACCTAGCGATCATCGAACAGGAGAACGGCCCCCAAGTGACTTACTACCTTGGGAAGCACCCTGATTTCGCCCGCCGCCTCGCGGACATGACCCCACTCTCCGCCGTCATGGAAGTGGGCCGCCTCGCCGATCGGCTGAAGGGCGGCCAGAAACCAGACCCCGGGGAGAAACCCAAACCCAAGCCGCGACTTCCCGAACCGGTCAAACCGGTCTCGACCGCGGCCACCAGCTCAAGTCTGACCTCGACGGAGGCCGCGAAAAACCGCGATTTCCGCGCCTTCAAGGCGGCCCAGCGCGCAGGCAGATAACTAGGAGAGTTTCCCTTGGCCAATCTGATCCTTACCAACCAGGAGATCAGCTTCAAGAACCTGATGGTGCTTGAAAACTCGATCTCCTTCACCAAGAAAGTCATCCGCCGTTACGATGACAAGTTCGGGCGGGCCGGCGCGAAAATCGGCTACGTCCTCAACATCCGCAAACCCGCGCGCTCGGTCTCGACCGCAGGACAAGGCATTCAGCTGCAGGACTACATTGAGCGCTCGGTTCCGCTGGTGCTCAATAAGCAGTACCAGCAGGCCTGCGCCTTCACTTCGTCCGACCTCTCGCTGTCCCTGGACGACTTCACCAACCGGGTCACTAAGCCCAAGATCGTCCAGCTCGCCAATGACATCGACTACGACGGCCTGCAGCAGTTCGTAAACGTGCCGGCGGAAGTGGGAACCCCGGGAACCGTCCCGAATACGGCGGACACCTACCTGAATGCCCTTCAGGTCTTGGCCGATGAAGGTTTCCCGGTCGATGACGAGGAAGGGCTCTCGGTCCACATCTCGCCCCGCATGCAGCGCGCGATCTTCCCCGCCTTGCAGGGCTTGGTGGCAACCGGATCGGGCACGGCGAACTTTGCCTTTTTGCGCAATCTGGCGAAGGGCGAAGGCGGAGAGTCCGATTATTTCAAGGGCCTGGTGGCAAAAGGTCTGGGATTTGATTGGTTCATGACCCAGAACGCGCCGACCTTCACCACCGGTACCCAGGGCGGAGCGGGAGCGGTCAACGGCGCCGGACAAACCGGTTCCAGCATCGCCACCAATGGCTGGTCGAATAACATCACGAACCTGCTGGTGCAAGGCGATATCATCACCTTCGCGGGCGTCCACCGGATCAATCCGTTGACCCGGCAGTCCACGGGCGATCTGCGGCAATTCGTAGTGACGGCGAACGTCAATTCGAACGGCTCCGGCCAGGCGACCATCCCGATTGCCTGCGTGGATGGCGACGGAATCACTTTGGCTGGTCCTTACCAGACGGTCGATGTGAGTCCGGCAAACGCCGCGGCGATCACCGTGCAAGGCGCTTCAGCGGTCCAGAGCTACCGCGGCGTGGCCTTCCATCCGGAAGCCTTCACCTTCGGCTGCGCGGACCTGGAGATGTACGACAACCAGCACATCATGGAGATGGCGGCGGACAAGGAATTGGGCCTCGCCATTCGCATGTGGGCTCAGCCGGACATCAATACCGACCGTTTGCTGATGAGGCTGGATGTGCTTGGCGGATGGTTGACCATGTATCCGCAGGGCGCAGTCCGCGTCACCGCCTAACCCGAACGTCAAATTCCCAAAGAAAAGAGAAACCCATCGTTATGACTCGCTTCACGAAAATTGCTTCGCTTCTCGTTTTCCTGGCGGGTTTGGCTTCGTTTGCGGTCGCCCAGACTGCACTTACCCAAACCACGCTCGCCTCGGCAGTTTCCGGGCCTTCGGGCTATTCGGGAACTTCGCCGACCATTTCCCAGTCCGTAACCCTCGCCTCCTGCACGGGCATCGCGGCGCCGATTCTTCCCGGAACTCCCTCGTCCATTATCTACGTGGGCCGGGAAGCAATGGGCGTTTTCACGGTGAATACGAGCTCTTGCACGCTCACGGTGAATCGCGGCTACCTGGGCACCCAAGCCGCTCCGCATCCGTCGGGCGACATGGTGCTCTATGGTCCGAACTACTCGGTAACGCTCGCCCAAGGCGGGAATCCGGTTCCTTCCGGGCTGTTTCAGCAGGACCCGCCTTCCAATGGGACCTGCACGCCTACCGGAACACCGACCACGCCTTGGGTCAATGTCTTGACCGGCGCGCAGTGGTTGTGCTCCACGATCACGAATACCTGGATCCCGGGCTTCGTAAATCCGTTGACCACGATCATTGACGTTCCGAATACGGCGGTCGCTTCGGCCGCCACGATTACCCCGAGCGGTCCGTTATTTCATCTGACGGGCACGACTCCAGTAACCACGATCACCACGCCAGTTGGCTGTGATGCTACAGCAGTCGGCGGGTGCCAGTTCACGATGATTGTGGATACCGGAACGGCCTCGCAGTTTGGCACCGGCGGAAATCTGGAAATTGCCGCCGCCATCACTACACTGACCGGGAAGTCCTACACCTTCATTTGGGACGCTAAGAATTCCAAGTGGTCGGTCCAAGGATAAGGCTCTCCCTCCTCCGCTTCGGGCGTTGAGCGAAATCAGCGCCCACTCATCTCACAAGCAAAGGAAATTCCCATGGCAAATCTTGATGGAACCGATGTGATCAAGCCCACCCCGTTCGACGCGCACGAACAGGCCACGCGCGGCGAGCACGTTCCCACCGCTCTCGATTCCCCCGATAAAGATCCCGCGACGGTGCAGGAGTACCCGAAAGCCGTAGCGCACACCGATGCAGGCGAACCGGTTCTGGTGAATTCGGCGGAAGAGGAAGCGGCCTATAACGCGGCAAAGAGCGCCGAGAAAGAGAGCGCCTAAATGGCAAACATGAACATGGACGATCCGTCCAAGCAGGAAGCCATCAGGCGCGGATCACACGAGTACATCCCTACCGCGGGCAAGCATGGCAGCTATGTGCCCAAGCCCTACCGTCACCAGGAGTATCCGAAGATGCTCGGCAAGTGGCCGAAGCCCGAGCAGAAAGACTTCCTGAAGGTGAACGGGGTAGCGATGCCCGGAGATGTCGCCCTGGCGAACTTTCAAGCGGCGATGGCGGAATGGGACCGGGCAATGACGGCCTCGATCGTCAACAGTAAGCAGGAAGAGGTCGCCTGGCTGAAAGAAAACGGGGGCTAGTTGCGGATTCTGGCCTACGTGATGCGGCACGGCTCAACCGATATTTCTCCGGCACCGGAGGGATGGAAGCCCATCGGCTTGAGCCGTGAAGGCTGGGGCGAAGCCCAGGCGGGGGCGGATTTCCTCTCGCAGTTTGTCCGCGAGGGAGCTCCAAAACCCTCCTGGGGGATTTCGAGCGATTTGCCGCGGGCCGAGCAAACCTTGGCGATCGCGGCGGATGCGCTTCAAATTCCCGTACTCCGTCCCCTATTTGATCTGCGCGCCTTCGAAGAAAAATCGGAGACGCCCGCCCGCTACGAAGAGCGCAACGCGGAAGCCTTCGCTTCCATCCTCACTACCGCCGCCAAGTCCAATAGCGTGCCCTTGATTGTCGGCCATCGCTCCTCGACGGGCTTTCTGGGCAAACAGCACAAGGTCCTGGGCCGCGATCCCGACTACCGCTATGACGCATTACTGCTGGAAGGCGGGATTCTGGCGGTGACCGATTGCGGCATCACACCGCTGTTTCGCGCGATTGAATCGAACTGGCCGGAGCACTCGAAATGCCTGTCCTAATTCCTGCCAATGTTTTGCAGCGGTCGGCGTCGGACTTCATCAAGTCGGCCTTGCGGCTTACCGGGTCTCTCCGTTCCGGGCAAAACCTGTCCGGAGACGAACTCAAAGACTCACAGATGGTGCTTAATGATCTGCTCGACGCCTGGAGCGCGCAGCGGATCATGGTGTTTGTGGTGCAGCGGGTCACGCTCGATCAGAATCAGGCCACGCTCATGCTCAAGGCAAGCCAGCAGACCTACAGCCTGGGCAACCAGGGCAATAACGAAGATTTTCTGCTCTCGCGTCCGGCGCGGCTTGAGCGAGTTTCCATCATGTACTCGGCTTCGCAGCAGACTCCGGTCGAGCTGCCCATGGACATGTACGATGATGTGCAATGGCAGGGCATCGCCAATAAATCCACGCCGTCTTTGCTCCCCCAGGTCTGCTACGTCGAGGAAAATTTCCCCGACATGAATCTCTCGTTCTGGCCGGTCCCGACACAGGCCAATCCCGTGGTGCTCTATCCCTGGGCGCTGCTGAATCTGTTTCCCGATCTGACTTCGCAGTTCAGCTTCCCGCCCGGATATGCGCGCGCAATCCGCTACAACCTGGCGGTCGATCTGGCGGCGGAATTCCCCTGCGACATGACCAAGCTCCAACTGGTCCTGAAACAGGCCGCCATCTATAAAGCCGACATTGCCTCGTTCAACGTGAAGGCGAAAGAGGCGTTCTGCGACGAGGCCATCGTGGGCAGCTACGGAAAGATGGGGAACATCTTCACCAGCACGGCCAACCGTTCGAACCGCTACTAGACCTCTCTCATGAGATTCGGCTTCGTAGGACCAAGCTACGCATCCCCTTCTCCGCTTGCCGACGCGGAAGCCCTGATCAATTGGCGTCCGCAGAAAGTCGAGTCACCGAATTCGCGGACGCCCTACCTTTTGCTGCCCACTTCCGGGCTCTTGCTATTCGCCAATCTGGGAAATTTCCCGACCGGCGTGCGGGGCGCTTACACGACCTCGGGGCGCACGTTTTTCGTGGCAGGCACGCACCTGTTCGAAGTGGGCGCGGGCGGAGTGGTGATCGACTACGGTGGGGCGGGCGGAAATAACAACATCTTTGACGATGGATTACCGGCAACCATGGTTGCCGGCGGAACCGTCGGGGGAACGTATCCGTCTCAGCTTTTGATTGCGAGCGGCGGAAATCTGACGGTCTTTTCGCTGCTGACGAATACCTTTCAGGCACTCACCACTCCGCCGACGCAAGTCTTGATGGTCGATTTTCTGGACGGCTTC
>Ga0126371_10000336_pt1 | contig 38065 bp, 27 predicted proteins | sample PanSoiMetaPlot_4_FD_110145 | JGI IMG/M metagenome (GOLD analysis project Ga0126371, IMG submission 110145) | Tropical forest soil microbial communities from Panama - MetaG Plot_4 | ecosystem: Environmental > Terrestrial > Soil > Tropical forest > Bulk soil | place: Panama | collected 2016-02-17
ATGCGTCGCGGCCAAGGCTGAGCCGGAGCGGAGGTGGAGCCAGAACGATTCATGAATGCGGACGAGTGTGCGGAACAGTCACCGCTCACTTGGACAGGCATTTTACATGACAGGGGGCACCCTGATGCCCATAACCGCAAGTGCTCGGATCAACTCCCGCCCAACCACGGCAACCGTTGCCAAAAGGAACCTCTTCCGCTTCTCGTCCGGTTCACTCAGGATCGGGTATCGATGGTAGAAAGTGTTAAACAACTGCGCGAGCTGGAAAATATGCTTAGCGAGATATGCGGGCTCGGTTGTTGCAATGCACTGGTGGATGATGTGGGAAGTCTTGGAAGCTGCCAGCCACAGTTCCCAGATTTCATTGGCTCTCTCCCCGGTCAGGTAGGTCGAGAGATCGGCTGCGGACAGGTTTGCCGTGGCACTCTCCAAGAAAGTCTCGGCATCAACTCCAGCTTTGCGGAAGATACTAGCGGCGCGCACAACCGCGTACTGCGCATAAGGACCGGTCTCTCCTTCGAAACTGAGCGCTTCTTTGAAATCGAACGCAATCACCGACTGCTTGGTGTACTTCAGCATGAAGTAGCGCAGGGCGCCGATCGCAATCTGCGTAGCAATTCCCAGCCGTTCTGGTTCGGCAAGCTGTGGGTGACGGGAGTCTACTTCTTTTTTCGCGGAAGCGATCAGCTGATCCAGCAGATCGTCCGCCTTCACTCCAAAACCTTTGCGACCACTAACCCCGATGAATGGCCGAGTCTTATCTTCTTCGCTCAGGGTATAGCCCAGTTCGGCCGCGCAGCGTGGAGTCAGTACAACCATTCCGTAGGAGAAGTGGGTGAAATGGTCAGCGGCATCTCCGTGCCCCAGATCGCGCAACGCTTCCTTGACTGTGTTTTGCGCTTCCGACTGTCGTACGTCGATGACGTTGTAGTTTTCGGTCACGTCGCCGAAGTGAGGATGATCTTTTTCGCCGTCGGCGGTGGAAATCCAACAGTCGTGCTCATTTGGATAGCGGTAAAACTTCCGGTATCCGAAATCGCGGCCCAGCAGTCCGAACTTCCACATGTGGTACGCGATGTCCTTGCCCACGTAACCAACGGTTCCGTTGGAGCGAACGATCACTTTCTGATCTTCCTCAGAGACGCGATTAAAATCTTCGACATCGTCGGAACTCTGATCGTCCGCCTCGCCTTCGGCCTTTTCTGTGCCAGCGCGCCGCATGACCCAGCAACCCCTGTTCTTGCCCTCGGTCTCGAAAGCCAGAACTCCGGCGGCCTTCAGTTTTTCGAACGCGGCGTTCCAGAAATGCAGGTGCAGGATCTCGCTCTCGCGCGGAAGAAAGTCGTACTCGATATCGAGCCGATCCATCGTTTCGAGGTGGCGACGGAGGACTGCGGTTGAGATCAGGTCGGCGATCGCCGCGATCTCGCTGTTGGCGTCTTCAATGGCGTGCAGTGTCTGGAGACGGACCTGCTGGTTCTGCTTGTTCGCGTCGTACCAGTGCGAAACACGCGCGTACAGATCCCAGCAGTAGTAATCGAAGCGTGGCTGGCGAGTAAGCGTCTCAATCGCAGTGCGGGACTTCTTTTCCAGGTGCATAAAGCCGACAACAACATCTGCGACCTGCACGCCGGTGTTGTCGATGTAATTCTGGATGTCGACTTCCCTGCCGGCATAACGCAAGAGACGAACGAACGTATCACCGAGGATCGCATTACGCAGGTGACCGATGTGCGCGGCCTTGTTGGGATTAATGCTGGAGTGTTCAACCAAAATCTTGCCGGAGGGGACGTCGGTTGGCAGCTTCGTGTCAGCCGCGAGCGAGCGAGCCATCCACGCGCGGTCGATTTTCACGTTCAGATAACCGGGAGGCACAACTTGCATCTCGGCGATGCCTTCGATGGTCCCGATATCGGTGCGGATCGCTTCGGCAATCTTCAAGGGCGCGGACCGCAGCGGCTTGGCAAAGGGAAAGATCGGAATGGCGAAATCCCCCAGTTCGACCTTCGGAGGCTGCTCAATGACAACAGTTGGCAGCGATGATCCCGAGTGGCTCCTTTCGAGACACTCCAGCACGCGCTGCGCGATACGGTGTTCCAGATGACGATACAAGGAGACCCTCTAAACTGTTGAAGAAACAGTGATTTTAACAGAGTCAGCAGCCGCCGCACGTTTGACGCGGGTAGACGCCTTCCCTATGATGAGTTTTTGGTTTTCCATCCACCACGGAGGCACGGAGAAGACTCCTTTTACCTTTTTCTCTGTGACTCTGTGTCTCCGTGGTGGAAAGGGTTTTAATTATGCGAATCGCTTATCTAGAGTGCTTTTCCGGCATAAGCGGCGACATGTTTCTGGGCGCACTGGTGGATGCCGGAGTCTCACCACATCTGCTCCAAGATACGGTGGCGGCGCTCGGGGTGGGCGCGACACTGGAGGTCTCACGGGTGGTGCGCAGCGGGATCTCAGCGACGAAAGTTGACGTTTGGGTCGACGGCGAGAAAGATATGCCGCGGGAGGAGTACTGGGCGAAACAGGAAGCCGCGCATTCGCATGAGCATCACGATCATCATAGGCATGAACATGAGCTTACACAGGAACGTCACCATTCTCATGGCGAGAGTTCGCAGGCAGGAGTAGCCGCGCCACATCAGCATCAGCATTCACATCCGCATCGCGGGTTGAGTGAGATTCGGAAGATCATCTCGGCGGCTAAGATTTCAGATTCCGCGAAGAAGATAGCGATTTCCATCTTCGATGCTTTGGGATCTGCGGAAGCCAAGATTCACGATGTGCCTGTCGAGAGCATTCACTTTCACGAGGTCGGTTCGGTCGATGCAATTGTCGACATCGTTTGTGCTGCGGTTGGGATCGAGGCTCTCGGGGCAGACGAGATTGTGTGCTCGTCCCTCAACGTGGGTGGGGGAATGGTCAAGTGCGCGCACGGGACGTTTCCGGTCCCCGCGCCGGCAACCGTCGAATTACTAAAAGATGCACCCGTATACTCGGCAAATGTGAAGGCAGAACTGGTTACGCCAACTGGAGCTGCCCTTGTGAAGACGTTGGCAAAGCGATTTGGCGGTTTCCCCGAGATGCGGCTTGAGAAGTCGGCATACGGAGCGGGTTCGCGAGATTTCCCCGGGCATCCGAACGTGTTGCGGATCGTGATCGGCGAAGCGGCAGCGAAGATGACTGCCAAAACGCAATCCGACACGATTAGCCTGTTGGAAGCCAATCTGGACGATCTCAACCCGCAGGTCTTCGGCTACGTGATGGATCGACTTCTGGAAGAAGGCGCGCTGGACGTTTTTGGGGTGCCAGTGCAGATGAAGAAGAATCGTCCGGGAACGCTGCTCACAGTGCTTTGCAAGCCCGAAGATGCGGACAAGTTGACGCAGTTAGTTTTCCGCGAAACGACGACGCTGGGAGTACGGCGCCGCGACGAATCGCGTCAGACGCTGGCTCGACGGTGGGAAAGTGTCCGCACCGAATGGGGTGAGGTCCGCATCAAAATCGCAAGCATGAATGGGACGGTTACGAACTACGCGCCCGAGTATGAAGACTGCCGGCGCATTGCTGAGCAGCATCACGTGCCGCTCAAGATGGTGATGCAAGAAGCGGCGCGGGAATACGCGCTCAGCTCCAGAGAAAAGCATTAACCACCCAAGGTCACGACGCTACACGAGGTTTCGAACGGCCTTCGTGCCACTTCGTGTGGTTCGTGGTTTAAACGATTATGGCCAAGAAGTTTTACATCACGACTCCGATTTACTACGTGAATGCGCGTCCGCATATCGGGCATGCGTACACGACCATTGCCTGCGACACAATTGCACGGCGTCATCGGTTATTGGGCGACGACACGTTCTTTTTGACGGGCACCGACGAGCACGGGCAAAAGATTGAGCGCGCGGCCCAGGCGGCGGGAAAGTCTCCGCAGCAGTACGCCGACGAGATTTCGGGTGAGTTCCGCGCATTGTGGAAGCGGATGGGGATTTCCAACGACGACTACATCCGCACGACCGAAGAGCGCCACAAGAAGCGCGTGCAGGAGCTGTTCCAACAGATTCGCGACAACGGATATATCTACAAGGGCACTTACACAGGGCAATATTGCGTCTCTGACGAACTCTATGTCGATGGAGCGCAGCCCGGTGATCCCTGTCCTACGTGCGGGCGGATCACAGAAACGGTTCACGAAGAAAACTACTTCTTCAAGCTCTCAGCATTTCAGGACAAATTGCTTGAGCTTTATGCGAACCCAGACTTTATCCGTCCGGAGACGCGACGGAACGAAGTGATCTCGTTCGTGCGGTCGGGTTTGCGCGACCTGTCAATCAGTCGCTCGACATTCTCGTGGGGCATTCCCGTCCCACATGATCCGAAGCACGTCATTTACGTCTGGCTCGATGCGCTCGCGAACTACATCACGGCTATCGGCTACGGATCAAAGCATGCCGGCGCGCAAGAGGCGTTCAAGAAGTATTGGCCAGCGGATGTGCACATGATCGGCAAAGAAATCGTGCGCTTCCACTGCGTGTATTGGCCGGCCTTCTTGCTGGCCGCAGGCCTGCCGTTGCCGAAAGCGATCATGGCGCACGGATGGTTACTGTTTGAAGAAAGCAAGATGTCGAAGTCACGTGGCAATATTGTGCGCACGGAAACGATTCTCGATGTGCTCGGGGCGGATGCTCTGCGCTATTTTCTGCTGCGCGAAGTGGTGTTCGGCCAGGACGGATCGTTTTCGTTCGATGCGCTAGTCCAGCGCTACAACTCCGACCTTGCGAATGGGATTGGTAATCTCGCCAGCCGGACGTTAACCATGGTTAACCGGTACTTCAAGGGCGAGGTACCGTATCCGTCGCATGCCGCAGCGAAGCGTCCGGCGGATGATGCAGTGGCCGAAACCGCGGGTAAGGCCATCCGCGAGTTCTCTTCCCTGTTCGATCAGTTCCAGTTCTCTCGTGCACTTGAGTCGGCGTGGGGTCTGGTTGCAACAGTCGACAAATACATTGTCGAGAACGAGCCTTGGGCACTGGGTGAGAAGCAAGACGATGCAAGTCGGGCCCGGCTGGCAACCGTCTTGTACACCTCCGCGGAAGCGCTACGGATCGCAACCGCGCTGGCGCATCCGGTCATTCCGGACGCGACGATGAAGATCTGGGAGCAGATGGGGCTAGGGGACATCCAGAAACTTGACTTGAACAAGCTCGCGTGGGGACAACTGCCGTGGGGCACAAAGCTTGGCGACGTGAAACCTGTCTTCCCCCGGGCCGACAAGAGTGCGGTCGAAAGGATGCAACTGATGGAAGAACAAGGAAGAGGTCCCGCAGTGGAGGAATCAAAAACTGCGCACTCGGGCGCACCAGTTCAAGCTCCCCCGGTTGTGGCCGTACCTGGAGCACCGTCGACCGACGGAGGAGGCAAGATCAGCATTGATGATTTCGCGAAGGTCGAATTGCGGGTAGGCCAGGTAAAAGTCGCGGAGCGCGTGCCCAAATCCGATAAGCTGCTGCGGCTGGAAATTGATATTGGGACGGAAGTTCGCCAGGTCCTCGCCGGAATTGCCGAAGCCTACGCGCCAGAGACGTTGGTCGGGCGCAAGGTCGTGATCGTCGCAAACCTGGCTCCACGGAAGATGCGCGGGCTGGAATCCAACGGGATGATCGTGGCAGCGTCACTCGAAGGCGGCCAGCCCGTGTTGGCTAGTTTCCTGGAGGATGTGCCTGTCGGAGCGCGATTGAAATAAAACTGCCGTCGGGCTCTAGCCTTCAGGCTTCGGCGCCGCTGGATGGTGCGCAAGCCAACAGCCTGATGCGGAAGCCCAGAGCCGGAAGCCAGAAGCCCATTTCCATGTTTGTCGATTCTCACGCACATCTCGATGGCAAGCAGTTTGACTCCGATCGCTTGGAAGTCATCGCGCGCGCCCGCGAGGCTGGGGTCACAACCATGGTTGCCATCGGCAATGGCGACGGGCCGCCGGATTTGGATGCCGGGATCAAGCTTGCCGAGCAGCATCCGTTCATGTATGCAACAATCGGCATCCACCCGCACGAAGCCAGGTTAGCTTCCGACCACGCTTACTCCGAGATGGAGCGACTGGCGAAGCATCCCAAGGTGATTGCCTGGGGCGAGATCGGGCTCGACTACTACTACGACCATTCGCCGCGCGATACGCAGCAGCAAGTTTTCATTCGGCAAATGGAACTGGCAGGTGCGGCGAAGTTGCCCATGGTCATTCACTGCCGGCCTTCCGACAACAGTGACAATGCTTGGGAAGACTGTCTCCGGCTGATGCAGGAAGAATGGGCCCCCAAAAGCTTGGGGGGCGTACTGCACTGCTTTACGGGAGTTTGGCCTCAGGCGAAGCGTGCGCTTGATATGGGATTCATGATCTCGTTCGCGGGAAATGTCACCTTTCCGAAAGCGCAGCAGATTCGAGACGCCGCACTGGAAGTCCCCCTCGATCGCATGTTCATCGAGACCGACGCGCCGTACCTGGCCCCGATCCCTCACCGCGGCAAGCGGAATGAGCCCGCCTTCGTAAAGGAAACAGCGCGCAAGATCGGGGAATTGCGTGGACTGTCGATGGAAGAGGTCGGCGAGCAGACATCACGTAATTTCTACAATTTTTTCAAAATCTCTGAAACCTCTGAAAGCAAAGTTCCCTCCCACTAGGACGGAAGTTCTGTTAACCTCAGGTTACGCTTCCTTTGTTTCAGAAAGATTAGAAATATATGCCCGACAATAGTTTCGATGTGGTCAGCAAGGTCGACCTGCAGGAGGTATCGAATGCTATCCAGCAGGCGCTCAAGGAGATACACACGCGCTTCGACCTGAAGGACTCCAAATCAAACATCGAACTGGAAAAAGACGCGATTGTTCTGCACTCGGCGGATGACTATAAGTTGAAGGCAGTCAATGACATCCTGCAGCAAAAACTGGTGAAACGCGGAGTCTCGCTGAGAGCTCTAAGCTATGGACCGGTCGAACCCGCAGCAGGCGGAACAGCAAAGCGCCGGGCCACCTTGCAGCAAGGGATTGCCATCGAAAAAGCTCGCGACATTGTGAAGCTGGTGAAGGACTCGAAGAAGAAAGCGCAGGCTTCGATCCAGGGGGATTTGGTTCGGATCAGCGGCAAAGATCGCGACACGCTGCAGGAAGTGATCCAACTGCTGAGAGGGCACGATTTCGGGATTGATTTGCAGTTTATAAACTATCGCACGAATTGACAAAAAAGATCTCACCGCAGAGGACGCCAAGGACGCAGAGGAAAAGGCTGGGCTTATCGCTCGACGATCTCTGCGAACCCGGTGGTTAAAGACTTTTCTTGAGCACACCTGCCACGATTAACGGCAAAGAAGTATTCGATCTGCTGCGGGACGACCTCGTCGCATTAGAGGATGAGTTCGGCCAGGACACGATTTCCAATGTCCAGGCCATTACGGAGATCGGCGAATACCTTCGGGCAGGAGGAGGCAAGCGAATCCGGCCTGCGCTTCTACTTCTTTCCTCAAAGCTGATGAACTATGAGGGACGCGGCGCGGTTCGTTTGGGCGCCGTCGTTGAGATCATCCACACCGCTACCCTAGTTCACGACGACATTATCGACGAGGCCAAGACCCGTCGCGGCCGTCCTGCGGCCAACACGCAATGGGGAAATTCCAAGTGCGTGCTAGCGGGCGATTGGCTGTATATGCAGGCCTTTAAGATTGCAGTGCAGGAGCGCAACTTCCGCATTCTCGATGCGCTGATCGAGCTAACGCAGCAGATGGTCGAGGGCGAACTGCTGCAGATGGAAAAGCTCGGCCAGTTGATCACGCTCGATGAGCATTTCGATCTGATCTACCGAAAAACCGCATGCCTGTTTTCAGTCTGTATGCGGCTGGGAGCGATCCTCGGCGGCGCCACTCCCCACCAGGAAGAGGCGCTTGGCAAGTATGGGCATGACCTGGGTATGGCCTTCCAGATCGTCGATGATGTTTTGGATCTGACGGCTTCCGAAGACGTGCTCGGCAAACCGGTCGCAAGCGACCTGCGTGAGGGAAAAGTTACGATGGCGGTCATTCACGCTCTGGAGCGCTGCACAGCGTCGGAGCGGGAGAAAATCGAAAATATCCTCGAGGATCGAGCTTTCAACGGTGTGACTCATGCTGACATCCTTGAGATTCTCGAGCGCTACGGGTCGCTTGAGGCAGCCAGCGCGCACGCAGCGCAGTATGCCGAATCCGCCCGCAAGTCGATCTGCTACTTCCCTGATTCGGAGATCAAACGAGCGCTGCTCTGGGCCCCGGAGTTCGTGGTTGCACGGGAAAAGTGATCGCAGCGGTGAGGGCTTTTGGCATCCGTGCGATGGATTCGAAGACTAAGGCGAGGAATCCCTACCTTCGGCAGCCGCTCTGAGATAGGGATGCTTCGACTCTGCTCAGCACGATACAGAATTTCCCCTCTACAAAAACCCAGCTTTTTAATTACCTTCCAGTACCGGTTGTGTGTGATCTAACGCACGGAAAATCGCGAGTCCCAGGTTTGATTCCCATCACTTTGATCCGTGACTGTTGCTACAGAATTTCTCGTGGAACCGGGCGACAATGCGACAGTTGATAGGTCTGTCTGCGAAGGCGGCAGGTTAACGAGACCACTGGCATGCGGGTGCGCACGGAAAAAGGGTGACCTCACTTCTCCCCTTGGCACCTGGGAAAGGCAGGTCGCTTGGGGTCCTGTCCGACATCGGGCCAGCCATCAACGGACGAGACGGCGGCTTCAGTCGAAGCTTGAGACGAAAGGCGCCTAGCTTTTTCGACGCGCCGGCCCGGACAGGGCCGGAAGGACTTCGAGTGCACTGTGTCTTGCTCACCCTGTCGAGGAAAGTCCTCCTGAGAGACTCGCTCCTCGCACAAACGGGGCGGCCTTCCATCGGAGCCGCCCGGTTTTATTTATACTGAAGCTGTCCCGGCTTGGGGTTAATCCAATTTCTGCTTCCATGTCTATGAGTCATTTGCTCCTGGTGATGGGCCTCCATGGCTATGCCCTGACTTTCGGCATTCTATTGGCGGAGTCCGTGGGATTTCCTTTCCCAGCGTCGATTGCGCTGGTGGCTGCCGGGGCTGCCGTGGCCTCACATACCTTGTCGGGGCCTTGGCTTCTTATGTGGGCCATGATGGCCTTAGTCGTGGGTGACACCTGGCAGTTTTGGCTTGGCCGCTACACGGGTTGGGGACTGCTTGCCTTCCTTTGCCGAGTATCGATGAACCCCGAGACCTGCATCTTGCGCTCGGCGGAATCTTTCTACAAGCGCGGCAAAATCACCCTGGTGATCGCAAAGTTCGTTCCGGGGATAAACACGATGGCAGCGCCACTGGCCGGCAGCATGAAGATGCCATTTGGGGTATTCCTACGGCTGGACGTGGCCGGATCGCTTCTCTACGCACTGACTTACCTTGCGGTCGGCTATCTCTCACGGGATTTTCTGGCAGCCACGCTGAAGAGCTTTTATGCAGCCGGTCGCGTCATGGAGGTGTTGCTCATCCTCGCGGTGGTGGCCTATGCCGCGTACCGCGTGCTGCAGTTCTTCAAGTATCGAAGGTACAACGTCGTGCCCCGCGTGCAGGTGGCGGAGATTGCTGCGCGGCTTGCCGCGGGCGAGGCCGACCGCCTTCAGATCGTCGACGTGCGCAGCCATGGATATTACGACATCGGCGCCGAGCGCATTTATGGTTCGATCCGCATCGAGCCGAACAATCTTGAGGAAGAGCTCAAGAACCTTCCCAAGGCCAAGGATATTTATCTCTACTGTACTTGAGCGCGCGAAGCCACGAGCGCCCGGGTGGCGCATCTACTGCGGGAAAAAGGCTTCAGCACGTACGTAATTGTTGGTGGACTGGCCGCATGGCGCAAGGCTGGCGGACACCTGGAGTCTGTGCCGAAGAACGATCTGGTCAAACTGCCGACATTCAGTTAAGTCGATGTCGTGACTCAAGCCCCGAATTGCCGCAAGTGGTGGTCGATGTGTTTGTACATGCCGCGGCTCCATTCATAGGGAGTAAGCGCGCCGAAGAACGGATGGGGATGCCGCGTGCATTTCCCTTCTCCACCTTCATGGAACTGCCGAATCTTTGATTTGAGTTGCTCTTGCTCGCGGCGGAAATCGCACTGGTCTGCAACAATCAACTCTTTGGCGGTAGGATTACTTTTTGCGAATGGCTTTTCGTTCACATAGACCTGCTTCACCAATGGTCCAATAAGTCTTCCAATGAACATCCGCGGCAGCTTCGCCGTTCCGGTCGCCATGTCGAGTGCGGCTGAGCAGTGCGCCATCATCTGCGCGACATCCATCTTGCCCCACTGCCGCTGCATGGCGGGATGTAGCGTGTCGGTGCGAAAACAGACCTCGTCCACCGTTTCTCGTTCGAACAGGTTTTTCATACTCACTACTCCGAGACCTTGAATCAAGCGGCAAAATCATAGCATCTGGCTGGACCGTGAATTTTCCTTTCTCGTAATACACTGCAGACATGCATCGGGAAATCGAAATCAAGTTTCGAGTGACGAATCCGGGTGAACTTTCGCGCAAGCTTCGCGCAGCCGGTTTCCGGCTGCAAACTTCGCCAACCCACGAAATGAATACACTCTACGATTTGCCAGGCCAGGTACTTCGCAATCGCAAGGAACTGCTTCGGCTCAGACAGTATGGGAAGTCGTGGAAGTTGACTCACAAGAGCGGAGGCAAGATCAGCCGCCACAGCAGCAGAACCGAATTGGAAACCGGTGTGAGCGAAGGCGAAATGATGGATTTGATCCTGCGGGCGCTAGGCTACTCACCATCATTCCGTTACGAAAAATTTCGCGCCGAGTGGACCGATGGCAAGGGACAGGTTGTCGTCGATCACACGCCGATCGGCGATTTCTGCGAGATTGAAGGTAAGGCACGGTGGATTGATGCCACGGCAAAAAAACTAGGGGTTCAAACCGAAGCTTACATCACCAAGAACTACGCCACGTTGTTTGCAGAGTGGAAAGAGGAGAGCGGAAGCGTAGCCGAAGAGATGACATTCAAAGCGGTCAAGCGCTGAGCCTTCGAGAATGATTCCAGTGTGAGATCGGGCTAACTATCCACTTGTCATCCTGGGCCCGGGCAAAGCCGGACGAGGGACCTTACGACGACGGATAGCGTGATGATGCTGGTGGGAACGCACCAGCAGGCGCCGCAGTGATATTCCTTGTTCGCAGTAGTGGTGCTGCAGCCAATCGTACGGTCCCTCCGACCGCTTTCGCGCTCGTCAGGATGACAAGAAGCATTGGTATTTCTCGAAATTACAACGTGGTTACGCCCCGTGGCACTTCTTATACTTCTTCCCTGATCCACAGGGGCAAGGATCGTTGCGCCCGACTTTCTCCTGACTGCGGACGACCTGCTGGACCTGCTGCGCTTCGCCTCCGCCGGCCATGCGGGCCTGCTCCAGTTCACGGCGCTTGCGGCGCATGAAAGCTTCTTCGAGTTCGTCGGCCGATGTGGAGACCATGCGCGGCGGGCGGCGGCCATTGCCTTCCCCACCATGCTGCGCCGGGACTCCGGGCTCGGGCCCGTGGCCGGACGGCGTGCTCGTTGGTGGACCGCCTGCACTTGCGTCCGGCGGCCGCTCCAGAATCTGCATCAGGTAGAGATAGCGAACCGTGTCTTCCTGGAAGCGCTGCATCATCGCTTCGAACATGTCGAAGGATTCCTTCTTGTACTCGACCAGCGGATCGTGCTGGCCGTAGCCGCGCAGGCCAATGCCCTCTTTCAGGTGATCCATGCTGAGCAAGTGATCTTTCCACTGCTGATCGATCACGCTGAGCATGATCATGCGTTCGTGATGACGCATCGCGGCTGGGCCGATAAGTTTTTCTTTGGCGTCGTAACGTTCTTTCAGCTTCCCGAAAATAGCATCGCCGAGTTCGCCGCGGTTCAGCGTCTCGGGTTTCACGCCTTCGGCCAGGAAATCCACGCCGAAGCGGGTGAAGATGGCGTCCTTCAAACTTTTGATGTTCCAGTCGTCGGCGTGGGCCTTTTCCGGACAGAACTCTTCGAGTTGATCGGCAAGGATCGAAGCAACGTAATCTTCGAGAATCAGGTCTTTCTGGTCGGTGCCTTCGAGCAGACGGCGGCGCAGGCCGTACACGGCCTCACGCTGCTTGTTCATGACGTCGTCGTATTCGAGCAGATGTTTGCGCGACTCGAAATGTTGCGCTTCCACGGTCTTCTGGGCGGTTTCGATCCGCCGCGTGATCATCTTCGACTCGATCGGCACGCCCTCTTCCATGCCAAGCCGCTGCAACAGCGTCGACACCCATTCCTTGGCGAAAATGCGCATCAGGTCGTCTTCGAGCGCAAGGTAGAAACGGGAAGAGCCGGGATCGCCCTGACGTCCGGCACGTCCACGAAGCTGGTTGTCGATTCGCCGGGACTCGTGTCGCTCCGTGCCCAGAATATGCAGGCCACCGACTTCGATCACCTCATCGTGTTCCTTGTCGGTCTGCTGCTTGTAGCGGTTCAGGGCTTCGGTCCACTTGTCGGTGGGGACTACAAATTCATTGCCGTTGTAGTAGAAAACCGACGTCTGCCCATCTTCCTGCGGGCCTTCAATCTTTCCCTGTGCCACCCGCAGTTGTTGAGCGATTCCCTTCTTGACCATCTCCTGCTTGGCCATGAATTCGGGATTGCCACCTAGCAAAATGTCGGTACCGCGGCCGGCCATGTTCGTAGCGATCGTGACCGCGCCCTTGCGTCCGGCCTGCGCAACGATTTCTGCTTCACGCTCGTGGAACTTGGCGTTGAGCACCACGTGCTTGAGGCCTTTCTTTTTCAGCAGGTCTGAAAGACGCTCTGATTTTTCGACCGAGGTGGTGCCCACTAGCACCGGTTGCCCCGTCTCGGCGAGTTTCTGGATTTCGTCCGCCGCCGCGAAGTACTTTTCCTTCTCCGTCCGATAGACGATGTCGGGATTCTCGATGCGCCGCAGTTCCTTATTCGTGGGAATCACCACCACATCGAGCTTGTAGATCTTGTCGAACTCGGTGGCTTCCGTCTCAGCCGTACCGGTCATGCCAGCCAGCTTCTTGAACATGCGGAAGTAATTCTGGAAGGTAATCGTGGCGAGAGTCTGGTTCTCGCGTTCGATCTTGACGTTCTCTTTAGCTTCCACCGCCTGGTGCAAGCCATCGGACCAGCGGCGGCCGGGCATCATGCGTCCCGTGAATTCATCCACGATGATGACTTCGCCGTCTTTCACGACGTACTCAACGTCGCGGCGATACAGCGCATGAGCCTTGATCGCAGTCTCGACGTGATGCTTCCATCCCCAGTTTTCTGGATCGGCGATGTTCCCGATGCCGAGCAACTGTTCAACTTTCCCCCAGCCGTCGTCACTGACGGTAATGTTGCGGTGCTTTTCGTCGATGACGAAATCGCCGGTGAGAAACTTCCTTTGCGGATCGTCGCCCGACGCATTGAGCTCCTGGATCATCCCCTCTCTTCGATCCTGCGGAATCTTGCCTTCCTCGAGCAGTTCACGTAATTCGTCTGCCGATACTTCTTCGCCCTTGTCCAGCTTCGAAATAATGCGATTGACCTTGTAGTACTTGTCCGTCGATTCTTCGCTGGCGCCGGAGATGATCAGCGGTGTACGAGCTTCGTCGATGAGGATGGAGTCGACTTCGTCGACGATGGCATAGTTATGCCCGCGCTGCACGCAATCCTTGATGTCGAACTTCATGTTGTCGCGCAGGTAGTCGAAGCCGAACTCGTTATTGGTGCCGTAGGTGACATCGGCGGCGTAAGCAGCGCGACGTTCGTCATCATCGAGATCGTGTACGATGACGCCGACCGTCAAGCCGAGGAAGCGGTAAAGCTTGCCCATCCACTCGGAGTCGCGCTTAGCGAGGTAGTCGTTGACGGTCACGACATGCACTCCGCGCCCACTGAGCGCGTTGAGATAGACCGGTAGGGTCGCGACCAGCGTCTTGCCTTCGCCGGTCTTCATTTCCGAGATCCTGCCGCTGTGCAGCACCATTCCACCGACTAACTGCACATCAAAGTGCCGCATGTTGAGGACACGGCGTCCGGCTTCACGGACGACCGCGAAGGCTTCCACAAGGATGTCGTTCAGAGCTTCTTGCAGGGCGTCGTACTGCTCTTTTTCAATCTGCTTGTTGCGGTCAAAACCGTTGTCGCCCTCCTCGGCGCCGGCTCCGGTGTCCACGGGCGACGGATTTCCGTTACCGCCGCCCTCGCGGTTCAGCCTCTCCTGAATGCGCTGCCGGAATTCGTCGGTCTTGGCACGCAATTCCTCGTCACTGAGCTTCTGGATCTCAGGCTCCAGAGCGTTGATGGCATGGACGTTGGGCATCAACGACTTGACGACACGTTCGTTCTTCGTCCCAAAAACTTTGCCTAGCAGTGTGTTAATCAAACTGGAAGTCCTTCAAAGGGCAGGATCCGCCCAAATACACTCTCTAGAAGCCTAGCATATTAGATGCCGCTGGAGGTCCGAGGTATCCGGAAGACTGCATCTCGTATAATAACGGTGAACATTTGGAGGCTCCCATGTCGCGTCGCCTCTTGCTGCTGACCTTGGCCCTTCTGCTGCCCCTTGCTACGAACGCAAAGGACAAGAAGAAGAACCAGATGCCCGAGCTCATCTTGCGGGCACAAACCGTGCGAGTGGTCATTGACCCTTATGTCGGAGAGCCCCTGGACCAACCGGCTGCCAATGCGATGGCCCGAGATAATGTGGAGAAGGCTCTGACGGAGTGGGGCCGTTACAGGGTAGTGATGGACGGCGAGGAGTCGGACCTGGTGATCGCCATCCACACCGGAGATGACCGGATGGCACGGCCCACGATCAAGGGAGGGCCACTCGATCAGCGCGCGGGAGTCGGACAGACCACTGACAGCACCGTCCGGATCGGCGGGCAGCGTGGGCAATCTCCCATCAACGATCCCAGCATGGACCCGCGGTATCCACAGAACCAGGGTCCTCGCGTCAGCAATGAAGTTGGGCCGAGGACGGACTCATTCATGGTGTATCAGGGACTTGCTTGGGGTGGAAATTCGCTCGACTCACCGGCTCTGTGGCGGTATGAAGCCAAGAACTGCCTGAATCCGACACCCCAATTAAGGGCGGTTGAAGAGTTTCGGAAGGCGATAGCAGAGGCAGAGAAACCGAAGGTTCCAAAGACCCCTTAGAGGTCAACCTCAGAAATGCTGGCTTGGATTCCGACCCAGCCAACGTGCGGCCGCCGGTGTGACCGTGCACCTGCATTCGCCAAGGCAACATCCACTCGATTGATGATTTGGAGGGTTCAACGTTTATCCGCCTCTCCGCGTTACTGGCGTGTGTTCTCACCCTTCTTCCAGTAGCAGCAGTAAAAGACAAGAACAAAACCAATTTGCCAGACTCTATTCTGCAGGCCCAAACCGTTCGAGTCTTGGTGAGCCCCGATACGGGGCAACCGCTGAATCACCCCACCGCGAATCTGGCGCCTCGTGACGCGGTTGAAAACGCCATCGAGGCGTGGGGGCGGTTCACAATCGTCCACGAAAGAGACTCCGACCTGGTAATCACCGTTCGTGCCAGCACCGGACGGTTGGTATCACACACTATCGAAAGCGGACCAACCGACACCCGGGAAGGCGTGCAGTACGGGAAGGTAGGCGTGTGGGCTACGCAAGGCAACGGTCCGGCTCCTAGCGATCCAATGGCGGGACCACAACATACCGCGCCTCACGCTGGAAACAGGTTGGCCAAATGCAAGATGTTTTCGAAGTGTAACAAAGGGGTTATGGCCCATAAGGATAGGATGTCTCGCGCACCCCAGTGGAGTTACGCCGCCAAGGATGCACTCCAGGCGCCGGATATGGCGGCCGTTCGGGAATTTCGTAACGCCATTGCCGTGGCCGAGAGGCAGCAAAAGAAACCCCTGAGATGTGAGTTCTACCTTTAGTTGCTCAACAGAGCAAGATCCTACAAGCTCGCGATAACTGCGTTTCGTCCGCTTTTCGTGTATATTCCCCACGACCCATGCCCACTTTCTACGACCGCTTTGTGGAGTGTGCCAACCGCTGGCCCGACAATGTTTCCCTGGAAATTCAACGTCATGATCGCCTGGAAGGCTGCACCTACGTCGAACTGCACCGCTGGGCTGAGTCCGTTGGGCGATGGATTACCGAGAATAACTTCCCGCGCGGTTCTCGCCTGGCGATTCTCGCGGATAATCATCCCAGATGGGTTGCCGCTTACCTGGGTATTATCGCGTCGGGCTGCGTAGCGGTTCCTCTCGATACTGCGCTACACGCTGATCAACTAGTAAAGCTTCTCAAGGATAGTGGCACATCGGCTGTGTTCGTCGACGCGAAGCATATTGGGGTGGTGAAGCCCGCAGCGACGGAACTGAACGTCCGCCTGGTTCTGACTGATCCCGATCGGATGACTGGCCAGGCCAGCCAGGAGAAACTTGCAGCCAATCTGCCTAGCATCTTGGAAGCCGGTGCGGGCAATTTCAAACCGATTCCATCCAACACAGATGACCTTGCTTCGCTGCTCTACACTTCGGGAACCACCGCTGACCCCAAGGGTGTGATGCTGACGCACGCCAATTTCCTCGGCGAGGTTGAAGCCGTCTTCAACTGGGTAAACATTGGTCCTGGTGATGCTCTGCTCGGCGTCTTGCCGCTGTTTCATGTCTTGGCGCTAATGGCCAACATGCTGCTGCCGCTGGTCAAGGGATCGCGAGTTCTCTACCTTGAGACCCTGAACACCACCGAGTTAATGAAAGCGCTGCATGAGCGCGGCATTACGGCTTTCGCCGTTGTGCCACAGTTTTACTACCTAATTCATGAGCGTGTCTTTTCCGAAGTCAAAAAGCGCGGACCGCTCACAGAAAAGATCTTCGGCGCAATGCTCGTCACCAATCACATTCTGCGGAAGATCGGTTTCAATGCCGGACCGATTCTGTTCCGCAGGGTTCACAACACCCTCGGGCCGAAGATGCGTTATTTCGCCACTGGCGGATCGCGCTTCGATCCGTCGATCCAGAAAGATTTCTACGATCTCGGCATCGACGTCATGCAGGCCCTTGGACTGACAGAAACCGCAGCCGCCATTTACGTCAATTCGCCCGGCGATATTGTCTTTGGCTCGTGCGGGAAAGCCATGAAAGGTGTTGAGGGAAAGATCATCAACCCACAACCCCAAGAGGAAGGCGGTCCGGCCGTCGGAGAACTGGCTGTTCGCGGCCCGATGGTCACGCAAGGCTATTGGAACCGTCCCGATGCAACTGCACAAGCCCTTCGCGATGGCTGGTTTTACACCGGAGATCTTGGATACTTCGACTCCCATGGCAACTTGTTCCTGACGGGGCGCAAGAAAGAAGTCATTGTTCTCAGCAATGGCAAAAACGTCTACCCGGAAGAGATTGAAGCGCACTACCTCAAGTCACAATTTATCAAGGAAATCGCGGTGATGGGGTTGGAAGGCAAACCTGGCGAAGACCGCGACCGCTTGCACGCGGTGGTCGTTCCTAACTTCGATGAACTGCGCAAGCGCAAGATCGTCAACGCCAAGGAAGCAATTCGGTTCGATATCGAAGGACTATCGGCGCAAATCGCCTCAACCAAGCGCATCAGCAGCTATGAGATCTGGCAGGACGATCTGCCGCGCACCACCACGCGCAAGATCAAGCGCTTCGAAGTCGAGAAGCGAGTGCGGGCCAATCAAGGAAAGACGCTCGACGATGGGGCGGAACTCCCCGCAGAAAAACCGCTCACTTCAGAAGAAGCTGCATGGCTTGAAAAACCGGATGTGCAACGCGCGCTCAAGATCATTCGCGAGTCTTCCGGGTCAGACCGTGAAAAGATAACGCCAACACTCAACCTCGAACTTGATCTCGGATTCGACTCGATGCAGCGCGTGGAAGTGCTGAGCCGCTTGGAAGAGGAACTGGGCGGAAATATTGAAGAGTCTCAACTCACGGATATTTACAGCGTTCGTGATCTAGTCGACGCGTTGCTCCAAAGCGCAGCCAGCGGGGAGACAGCACCCCGCGCAGCATTCGCCGGCTGGAAAACAATTCTGGCCGAAGATCCGGACGACCCCGACGTGCTGGCTCTGGCGCATCCCAGCCGTCTCAACGATACATTCTGGTACCTCGTTACACGCCTATTCCAGATGGTCGCCTTCGATCGACTTGATCTAAAAGTGTCCGGCCTTGAGAAGTTGCCCAAAAAGGGTCCGTTTATTCTCTCTTCAAATCATCAGAGCTATCTTGATCCAGTCGTTCTGGCTGCCGTGCTGCCCGAGGATATTTTCAAAAATCTCTTCGCCGTTGGCACGAGCGAGATTTTTGGCACAGGATTCATGCGCCGCCTGGCGCGGTCGATCAAAGTCGTAGTCGTCGACCCTGACGCGAACCTGATACCCGCGATGCGTGCGGGCGCATTCGGGCTGCGCCATGGTATTTCGCTTGTTCTGTACCCGGAAGGAGAACGATCGATCGACGGTACGCCGCGAATCTTCAAGAAAGGCGCAGCGATTCTCTCGATCCACCTGCAGGTTCCAATCGTGCCGGTTGCGATTGAAGGCTTCCATGAGATATGGCCACGGAACAGGGGTTTCCAGGGGTTCAAGCCGGTGAAGATGGTTTTCGGAGATCCAATTCTTCCTCCGCCCGAGTCTGAAGCGTCGGAGCAAGCCTACGAAAAGCTCACCGCGGATCTAAAGGCGAGGATTGTCGAGAGGTGGGAAGGGCTCCGCCAAACGAAGTGAATTTCAGGCGCCAGCGGCGTTGGCGGAATCTCCAAACGCTTTGCTGAGTCCGTCGACGACCAGCGAATCATAGCGAGTGCCTGCCCGCTTGATGACTTCCTGGGCAGCTTGCGAAGGCGACAGCTTCGTGCCTCCTGGCCGCTCGTGAGCGCCTCGTATTCTTTAGCGAGAACCAGCACTTGCACCTCGAGCGAAGCATCTTCTGGCCGGGATCCTTCCTGCCGGAACTGGCGCTCCGTCAGAAAAATCGGAAGCGCGTTTCGCAGCGATCCGCCCGTCGCCCTTACTTTGGAGGCAATCCTGCTCTCGTTTCTCTTCCCCTGCCGAAGATCTTCTTGCGAAACTGGCGCGGCCTTCATCAGGATTTCGTTTGTGATACCGAGATCTTCCATATTGAAGAGCAACGCCGCCGTACGGATGTCTTCGATGCTCCTTCCGTCGAGGCCACCCCCTCGGCGATCTTGGTCGCACACATGGAAGTACGATACCCCTGTGTCTCGCTGTATTTCTGGTTCGCGAGCAAATTCTGCAGGATCACGAGCATCCCGTCATACCCTTCTTCCATCTCCCGCAAGACTTCTGATTGTGCTCGTAGAGTGTCCCGATGGCGTATCCGGTGACCATGAGGATGCCACCCCACACCGTCAGGTCGAACCAAAGCCCGAGAGGTATCTCAAGCTGCCGGTGAAAGATCGACGGATTCAGGAACACAAGCAACACGACCAGAACAATGCTCGCGACTGCGGTGAGTGTGGCGTGACGCCGACCGAAGTGACATGCGGAATGTAAGGTCGGAAGGAAGTAAAAGACGAGCGCCATCCGCTGCGAAGCGACAAGGAAATTCAAGATGGCAGCGATCACTAGGAGAAATAGCAACAGCCAGAGTTCCGGATTGATCTTCCTCACAGTGCCTCCACGGGGGTGGTAGAGGTACAGCCCCAAAACTCATCAACTGGAGCTCCAGGTTCCCAAGCTTGCCCGTCCTAATATTGTCAAGGAGTGGAATGATGGTCCCAAATTACTGAGGTAATTACGGGGAGCTTACTCTCACTTTGCGCGAGGATGAGTCTGATCGTAGACCTGCAGCACATGCTTTGTTGAAAGCTGTGTGTATCGTTGGGTGGTGGCCAAGCGCTCATGCCCTAATAGTTCCTGAATCGCGCGCAGGTCTGCGCCTTCCTCCAACATGTGCGTCCCGAAGGCGTGGCGCAAGGTGTGCGGATGCACGTCTGGAGAGAGACCTTTGGCCACCGCGATCTTCTTGATAATGCGCCCCACGCTTCGCGTCGTCAGGCGGCCGCCGCGCTGATTGATCAGCAACGCATTGGAATTCTTGTGAGCGTCTGTAAGAACTGCTTGCCGCGCGGGAAAATAGGCAGATAACGCGGTCTTCGCAGATTCGCCAAACGGCACGTAGCGCTCCTTCTTCCCTTTACCGCGGATCAGAATCGCTTCCGCACTCAAACGAATATCGTCGAGGTTAATTCCTGTCAATTCAGAGTTACGGATTCCGCATCCGTACAACAACTCCAGCATGAGCCGGTCGCGTTCGGGGAAGGCGGCGGTTTCCGGCATCTGGCCGTCGAGGACGGAGTTCATCTCTTCGATCGTGGGTACGCGCGGCAATTTTTTCGGGAGCTTTGGGGTCGCCACCAGCTTGGCCGGATTCTGATCGACCACGCCTTCCTGCGCCAGCCACCGATACAGTGAGCGCACGGCAGCCAACGACCGCGCAACCGAAGTCTTGCTCAGCCCTTTCTCGTAGAGCTGCGACAGAAATCCGCGGATCGCGATGTGATCGATCTGCTTCCAGACGCGAGAGCCCGCATAAACCGAAAAACTGGCCAGATCACCGGTGTAAGCTTTAATCGTATGCAGGGACGAGTTGCGCTCGCGCAGATGATGCAAGAAATCATCGACGGCCCGGCCGACTGTAGTCTGCGCTCTGCTCATCGCGCTTTCGCCCTCGGATGATGCTTCTGATACACAGTTCGCAAGCGATCAAGCGCAAGGTGCGTATACACCTGCGTGGTCGAGATGTCAGCGTGGCCAAGGATCGTTTGCACGGTACGCAGGTCGGCGCCATTCTCGACCATATGCGTGGCAGCCGAGTGCCGCAGCATGTGCGGGGAAGCGTAACGTCCAGCCGAGGCGGAGGCTTGGCCAACCATTTGCCAGATGCGCTGCCGCGTCAGTTTTTTGCCTCCGCGGCCAACAAACAGTAACGGAGAATTTTTGACTTGGATCGCGGATGCAGCATTCTTTCCAGCCTTCGGGGCTCGCATCGCCAGCACTACCGGACGACCTGAGTTCAAGTATTCCCCAAGCGCATCCTGTGCTGGCCTTCCTAATGGCACAATTCTTTCCTTGTCGCCCTTGCCTCGAACCAGCATATATCCGGCTTCGAGTTTCAGGTCATCAAGAGTAGCGCCTACTACTTCAGACACACGCAGGGCACCTGCGTAAAGCAATTCGAGCATGGCGCGGTCGCGCGATGCTAATGCTTCTGAATCGTTCCGATTTTTGTGCGACTCCGATAAAGATTTCATCGGCGCGGCCAGCGTAGCCGCGATCTCATCCGGAGCCAGCGACTTAGGCAGCACCTTCCACTGCCGCGGAGATTCGATGTTCAGTGTAGGATCGCTATCAATCCTCTTATCGAGCAACAGATAGCGGTACAGGTGGCGAAGCGCGGAAAGCTTTCGCCCGACGCTGCGTCCGTCTACGCGATTGGAGAAGAGTTGTTGCAGGAACTCGCGGACATCCGTGCGGCGTGCATTTAGCAACAGACGCTTTCGCTTCTCCAGGAACTCGGCGAACTGACGAATGTCGGTTGTGTAGGCGTTGATCGAAAGTCGCGCCAAACCCTTCTCAATCCGGAGGTAATCCAGAAACCCCGCGAGGACGCTCGAATTGACGTCGGAAGGCATCGAAGCAGACCTTTAGTATGCGTTTAGTCGAACGCCCCTGACAATGATGAGGCGGATGCCGTCATTCTTAGGACGGCTAGCGGACTCGCTCGATCACCAACCACTCGTGAGCAGTCGATACGCTGCCTTGAACCCGCACTTCTGATACTTATCGTAGGCTCGGGCTGCCCGGTCGCGAATAAGATCGGTGCTTTCGCCCGCAATCCAACCATCGAGCGCGCTTTTGAGCGTGTAAGCTTCCGGAGCCATGAGAGCGGTCGTCCACAATAAGGACTCAGCGCCAGTGGCTCTTACCGGCTCGGCAAAGAACTGCTTGCTCGCGCAGGCAAGCACGATGGCGTCGCGGTGAAGAGTGTTCTTCTGATGTGGAAGGCGGCTTAGCTGAAAATCCATCAAGCCGTCGTGTCCGGCGTATGCAACTACATTTGCCGCTCCGCGAATCGGGAGTCTCAGTGATCCACCCTCGCTCGGAAGACTTAGAATTTCAGCGCCATCCCCAGCAGCCGAATCAAGAAAGTCCAGGATCGCCTGCTTAATCGCCATGCCGCGATAGGCATCGGCCACGAGATAAACATCCGCGGCACGATACTTGAAGACGCAGCGTTCCAGGACCTCGGCTTTCGGCTTCGGACGACAGGTCACGCTCTGCCAGTCGGGCGAGTGCGAGAAAAATGTCTTTACCCCGTAGGCGGATCCCCAGTAGAGGTTGTGTTCAGCGTCCTCGCCGTTGCCGAGCTTTGCTGTGAGAGGAACAATTCCCTGGAGCTCATTGTCAGCCAGCGCCACGAATACGTGGATCGTTCGCAGGCCATTCGTTTGAGCACCAATTACATGTGAGAAAAGAGCGAAGCTTGCGGCGATGAATAAACGCCTCCGTCGCATCACGAAGCCGCTGCACCGACCTCCCGCAGCAGGTCCACAGCGTACAGCGCGCCCTCTGGCGTTTCCTCGTGCTTGAAATAGGCAAAGACATCACGCCCTTCAGATACGTGTTGTCGGAGCCGATCCACCATGGCGCGACGCTCCTCGCCGGTGTACGCCGGTTTTCGGTACCGATAATATGCAAACCTGCCAGTTACAACATCTGGCGTGGTCCGAGTTTCGGTCTCTGCCACGCACAAGGCCATATTGCTCGCTCGAAGCAGGTCCCAAGTCGCGTCGCTGAACCACGACTCATTGCGGAACTCGAAGGCAGCTGGAACTGTATGCGGAAGGATGGCAAGAAAATCCTTTAGCAGCGCTGTATCAGCCTTCAGGTTCGGCGGAAGCTGAAACAGTACCGGGCCCAACTTCGCCGCCGCCGCTAGCGGCTCGATCGTCGTCAGAAAGCGCGGCAGAAAATCTTCCGTTGCCTTGAGGCGTTTGATGTGGGTGATCACCTGGTGCGCTTTCACTCCGAAGCGAAAGTGCGGCGGCGAGTCGTTCAGCCAATTTTGGATCGTGGTTTCCTTAACCAGCTGGCGGAAGGTGAAATTCACTTCGACCGTGTTCAGCTTGGTCGTATAGAAGTTCAGAAACTTCTTCTGCGCCAGCTTTTCAGGATAGAAAGCGGGCTTCCAGCTGGGATAGGCCCATCCTGAAGTTCCTGCATAGACTTGCGCCATGATCGAGAGGTCTTCCTGCGCGGAATGAATCGACCGGGATTATACCTTGCTGCTCTTCCTTTTGACCGTTCTGCCGGTACCCGAGTTCTCCCGAAACGTCTTATGACCATGGTCAGTATCATCCGCTTGGGCCGCGATTTCGATTGGCGCGGCCCCATGCGCGGCCGGCACTGCAGCCTTCAAGTCCGGCAACTTCTGCTTCAACTCGAGAACTGGCTCGAACAGGTCTCCCATCCTTTCGAAGCGCTTGACCACATCTGCTGACTCGAACACGAGCAGTCCCGCGTCTTTCTTCTTCCGCGTCTTCTCCACTTCATCCCAAGACACAGGCGTTGAGACTGTCGGATGCTCTCGCGCGCGAAGGGAATACACCGCGATCGTGGTCTTGTGCTCGTCGTTCTGGCTCCAGTCGACAAAGACTTTGTTAGCTCGGAGTGTCTTTTTCATGTCCGACACAACAAGGTCTGGATGTTCCTGTTCCAGCAACTGCGCGAGTGCGTGGGAGAAAAGCTTCGTCTTTTCAAAGGTTGTGGGAGTGTTCAGCGGAACATAGAGCTGCATTCCCTTCGAACCAGAAGTCTTCGGGAAACTCCGTAGACCGAGATGTTCGAAAATCTCGCGCAACCACATTGCCACCTGGCAGCACTGCACGATATTCGCAGGCGGGCCGGGATCAAGATCGAACGCCATCACCGTTGGGCACTTGATATCCTTCGCGAGCGCGAGAGACGGATGCAGTTCGAGCGCAGCCAGATTGGCCAGCCAGATCAGAGTTGCCATATCGTCGGCCAGGATGTAGTGGACGGTACGTCCGCCGTGCCCACTCCAGATGGGCGTGGTCTTCACCCAGTCTGGTTTATGCATGGGCGCGTTCTTTTCGAAGAAAGGCTCGCCATCGACTCCGTCGGGATAGCGTTTGCGAGTAAGGGCCCGCCCAGTCAAATGCGGCAGGAGGGCGGGCGCAATTCGGGCGTAGTAATCAATGACGTTTTTCTTCGTAAATCCGGTCGCAGGGTACAAGACCTTTTCCAGGTTCGACAGCTTCAGATGTCTGCCCTGAACTTCAATCGTTGAGTCGGTCACATGCGCTCCGCGGTGCAATTGTGCCCGAGAATTGCTTGGGCGCAAATACAGCCTTGATCTTATTCGTTATTCTGGCAACGTGGGGGAAATCGCATGCAAGCCGGTTTGACAAGCGGCCTTTCCGCCACGTACTTTCAAACTTCTGCCCTGCTGGCCCGTCCAAACATTGGACTTAGCAGCTTAACCTGCCCAGCCGCTGGAGGCTCGATGAAACGCCGCATCCTGAAACTAGCAGTCCTGCTCTCGATCCTGACGACGTTCGCATTGGCTCAGGACGTCGCGTCATTTGAAAAGCGTGTCACCGTCAAGAAACTCGACAATGGCCTGACGATCATCATCTGCGAGCGACCCGAGGCGCCGGTTTTCTCCTTCTTTACGCTCGTCGACGCGGGCTCTGTGCAGGATCCGATGCGGGCCACTGGCCTCGCTCACATGTTCGAGCACATGGCGTTCAAAGGAACCGATACCATCGGCACTACGGACTTTGCCGCTGAGAAACCTGCGCTCGAAAAGGTCGAGGTCGCCTACGCTGCCTACATCGCCGAACGCGACAAGAGGGTTGGCCAAGATCCCGAGAAGTTGAAGCAACTGCAGAAGGCCTGGCAAGACGCGATAGCGGCGGCAGACAAGTTTGTGGTTCCGAATCAATTCGGAAAAATCGTCGAGCAGAACGGTGGCGAGGACATGAACGCCTTCACCAACTACGACGAGACTGCTTATCACTATTCCTTCCCGGTGAATCGGCTGGAGCTCTGGGCTTATCTGGAGTCCGACCGGTTCCTGCACCCGGTGATGCGCGAGTTTTACAAGGAGCGGAACGTCGTCATCGAAGAGCGACGCATGCGGACCGACAGCAATCCATTCGGCCGATTGCTCGAGCAGTTCACGTCATCAGCTTTCACGGCTCATCCCTATCACCGTCCCACGATCGGTTGGATGACGGACCTGAATCACTTCTCTGCGACCGATGCCCAGAACTTTTTTGACAAATATTACGTTCCGTCCAACATGGTGATCGCCATCGCAGGCGACATTAAAGCCTCTGAAGCAATGCCGATCCTGGAAAAGTACTTCAGCCAGCTCCCGACCCGGCCGCATCCGAATTTGTCCACAACGACGGAACCTCCTCAGAACTCCGAACGTCGAGTCGTCCTCAGGGAAGCTTCGCAGCCTATCTACCTCGAGGGATACCACCGGCCAGACTATATGTCGAAAGATGATGCTGTCTTCGACGCAATCAGCGATCTGATGTCGGAAGGTCGCACTTCCCGGCTCTATCGTGCTTTGGTTCGCGACAAGAAAATTGCGTCTTATTCGGAAGGGATCACGGGTTATCCGGGCGTGAAATATCCCCATCTATTCGCATTTCTCGCCGTTCCGCTGCCTGGACACAAGCCGGAAGAAATGGCCCCGGCGATCCATGAAGAAATCGACCGCCTGAAGAAAGAAGACATCAGCGACGACGAATTGAAGATGATCAAGACCCGTGCCAAAGCGAACTTGATTCGCGGCCTAGCCGACAACCAGGGGCTCGCCACACAACTGGCGACATATCAAACGCGATACGGCGACTGGCGCGAGCTGTTCCGCTCCGTCGACCGCATCGATCAGGTGACGAAGGCTGATATCCGGCGTGTGGCCAATGAGGTCTTTACTGACACAAACCGAACCGTGGGAATCATTGAGAACGCTAAGGGAGCGGGAGGTCAGAGCGGTGAACAAGGCGGGGGCCCGGCTGATCAAGGAGGTGCCCAGTGAAGCAGATACTCCTCACGCTCCTGCTTTGCTCGGTAATGATCGCTCCAACGTTCTCTGCCGGACAGACATCCCGCTGGCAACAAATACCGATTCCGCAGCTGCCGGCATTCAAACCCCAGCAGCCGAAGCGCATTCAGCTCTCAAACGGGATGGTGATCTTCCTGCAGGAAGATCATGAGTTGCCGCTAATCGATGGGACAGCGCGCATCCGAGGTGGATCGGTGAGCGAACCCGCCAGCAAGGTTGGACTCGTCGACATGTATGGCGACGTGTGGCGTACCGGCGGCACAAAGACCCAGACGGGCGACCAGCTCGACGACTTTCTCGAAGTACGCGCAGCTAAGGTCGAAACCGGTGGAGGTCCGGATTCGACCAGCATCGGGTTCAGTTGTCTGAAGGGCGACCTCGATGACGTCTTCAAAGTCTTCGTGGACGTATTGCAGAACCCCGAATTCCGCGCCGACAAACTCGATCTCGCTCAGAAGGCAGCAGAAGACGCCATTTCGCGCCGAAATGACGAGGCCGACGGAATCGCGCACCGCGAGGCGATCAAACTCGCATACGGACCCAACAATCCTTACGCCCGGATTCCCGAATACGCAACGGTTGCAGCCGTGACGCGCCAGGATCTGATCGACTGGCATGCGAAGTACGTGCATCCCAATAACATCATTCTCGGAATCACCGGAGACTTCGATTCTGCGGCGATGGAAGCGCGTCTGCGCGCCGCATTCGAATCGTGGCCGAAGGGTCCGACACTTCCCAAGCCAGACATCAAGTACGATCCGGCGAAGCCCGGCTACTATCTTATTCCCAAAGAAGACGTAAATCAGAGCAACATCCGCATGGTCGGCCTTGGCACCACGCGGGCCAATCCCGACTACTATGCCATCAGCGTCTTCAATGAGGCATTCGGTGGAGGATTTTCCTCGCGCCTGTTCAACGACATTCGAACCAAGCGCGGCTTGGCTTATGGGGTCGGTGGAGGCATCGGCACAAACTTCGGCCATCCCGGCGTACTGCAAATATCGATCGGAACGAAGAGCCAGAGCACGATCGAAGCGATTCAGGCCACAGACGAGAACATAAGCGCCCTAAGTACCAACCCAATCACAAATGACGAGGTCCAGCGGGCGAAGGATGCCATCCTCAATGCGTTTATCTTTCGCCTCGACTCTCCTGACAAGATTCTGGCCGAGCGCATGACGTATGAGTTTTACGGTTATCCCGCAGACTGGCTCGACAAATATCAGGCGGAAATAAAGAAGATCACGGCAGCAGACGTCAATCGCGTGGCCGCAAAATATCTGCACAAAGATCAACTAGCAGTCTTGGTTGTCGGCAACACAAAGGAGTTCGACAAGCCACTATCATCGCTCGGTCCGGTGAAGGAAATTGACATCACGATTCCGCCCCCTCCCGCGGAGAAGGCCGCCGATAGTGGCACGAAACCACAGACCAGTAATCCGGAAGGGAAAGCCCTGGCGCAGAAGGTTGCTGCGGCAATGGGCGGCCTGCCGAAGCTTCAATCGATCAAGACACTCCGCGCGACATTTGACGAGAGCGAACCCGGCGGGACTCCTTCGTCCATCAACATCACGATCGCCTTTCCCGACAGTATGCATGTCGAGGTGCAGACTCCCCAGGGACAACTGATCATTGTGTCCGCTCCGAACGCGGGATTCATGAGCATGGCGGGTATGGGAACCCGCAGCGTTCCTCCTGCGCAAAAGGACGACATGATGGCTCAGCTTCACCATGATCTGATTTATGTCGCGCAGCACGCGAATGACCCTGCAGTTACCTTCACAGCAGCCGGCACCGAAACGATCGGCGACGTGGAAGCCGATATCGTGGATATCGGCGGCGCCATTCCGTGGCTGCGTTGGTACGTCGACCCAAAAACGGGCTACATCTTGCGCGAGAAGTACAAAGGTGTGGGGCAGACCGGTCCTTTCGATGGGGAAACGAATCTCTCCGATTGGCGCGCGACCGATGGGGTCACTCAACCCTATATGCACAAGAATAAGCAGAACGGCCAGGAAACCAGCGTCGTAGAGTACAAAAAGCTCGAGATTAATCCCACAGTCGACCCGAAGCTTTTCGAAAAGCCGGCGGAGACTTCTTCAGTTAAGCCCAGTACGTCGCAGTGAAGCGCGCCGGAGCGAGGCAGGCTCGAAACTCGCTGCGCGGGTGCTGCAGTATTCCGAACAACATTCGGCTGAAAAACGGTTCGGCGGACTTCAGCAAAAACATTGGTGCCACTACCGTTGCGGGTGCTCCATGTGAAGTGCTCGCTCACACGGAGACCCGCTTCCTCCGACCACTGAACTTCACAGGTTGAACGGCCGCCGTGAATCTCGCTCGAGTCCTCCAATTGTGTGTAGCGAAATACGAGCTCTGACTCGGAGGTAGCGCCAACTATGGAACCACGTTTAACTCATCCTCCAGCGTATCGCGCAAAAACTCTCGAACCTTTTGAATGAATGCAGATGCGTCTTAGCGTCGACGACTCCACGATCGTCGGTCGAACTCACCTACATCAATGCCCCATCCAGGTTAATTTCTCTCATATCGATTTCGGTAATCTACTACGTAAATCTATCTCCTGCCATTGCCAGGACTGACTTCCGTGAGCGATCCTCGCAGGTGGAAAACAACTTGTCAGAGGGATTCTTTTGGGAACCCACGACTACAGCCGGGTGTCTAGACCTGCAACTTGATCATCCGAAAGGAGCGTACCATGGCTTTGACCCTGGCTCGGAAGATCGCGCTCTTGTCGCCTCTGTTTCTCCTCCGGATTTCAGCGGCTCCCGTGTTTGCCAACCTAATGATTCTTTGTCGAAGTTTGCTGGAACATGGAAAGGGACCTGCCAGGATGGCCGCACATTTGTTGTCCTGACGTTGCGGCTGAACCACGACCAACTGGATGGCACGGTAAGCATCGGAAACATGCATGGCGACGACGAAGGTGCCTGCATGCCGGTCACGGCCCCTCCCGTTTCAGAGCACGCACAACAAATTAGTCACGCCGCCGTCGCAAACGACGTCCTGTCATTCACGGGCTCGCAGCGTCCCGATGGCTCATTCACGCACTTCGAGTTAAGACAAACGGACGAGGACAAAGCAGGCCTCAAGCTGCTTAATACCCCGGTTGAGAAACATCCGTGGCTCGTGGTGAAAACGCAGTGATCTGAACGGTGCACCGCCACGTTTGTTGCTCTGCGTGGATTAATACCGTGGTGTGACTTTCTCGAGTTCTTCGCTCACTGCTTCATCTAGGGCACATGCACTAGGGCCATTTCCGTACAGCGATTTTACCGACGCGTGTCGAAATTGCACCCCTCGCTTCCATCTACAAGAAGGTCTGCATGCGTCTGGCAAATATCTGATGCGGCACGGGTTTTCTGTTCCCCGGGCATTGGCCTCCGCCGTGCACTTCTGAAGAATGTCCATCCGCAAGCACAAAGAATCTTTTTCTTCAGGAGGCTGTTACAGGTATGCAACGCACAGGACTGACAACTCGGTATTGGCTGGCAACCCTGGCGCTCGGCACGCTAGTTTGGGTTGCGCCCGCGGGAGCACAGACGCAAAGCGCGAATCCGCAAGACAGAGATTCCGACCTAACGCGGCAGCAACTCTCTACCTTCGATCAGTTTCTCGACAATCACTCGGAGATCGCCACGCAACTCCGTAATAACCCGGACTTGATCAATAACGAGGAATTCGTTGAGAAGCATCCGGAGCTGCAGAGCTACTTGCTGCAGCATCCTGAAGTGCGCGAGGAACTTTCACAGAACCCGAATGCCGTCATGCGACAGGAGCAACGCCTCGATCGGCAGGAGGATCGTAACCGAGATCGTGATCGCGACGTGACACAGGGTGAATTAGCCCGCATGGATGACTTCATGGACTCGCATCCGGAAATTGCCGAGCAACTGCGTAAGAATCCGGCGCTAGTGAACAATAAAGAATTCGTGGAAGACCACCCTGCCCTACAGCAGTTTCTCACGCAGCACCCAGGAGTGCGTGAAGAGATCCGGGAGCATCCCAATGCGTTCATGTCGGCCGAACGCGGCTATGACCGGCGCGAAGACATGCGCGTGATGTCGAACATGGATCGCTTCATGGATGCTCATCCGGAAATCGCTGAGCAACTGCAAAAGAATCCCTCGCTCGTCAATAACAAGGAGTTCATCGAAGACCACCCGGCTTTGCAGCAGTTCCTGAAAGATCACCCGGAACTGCAGCAGCAGTACCAGGCAAACCCGAACGCGTTTATGCACCAAGAAGAGCGGTTCGATCAACGAGAGGACGCTCGGCAGCGAGTTGACTCAGATGTCCCGCGAGGCGAACTAGCCAACATGGATCGCTTCCTTGACGGTCACCCCGAGATCTCCGAGCAACTCCGCAAGAACCCTTCTCTGGTCAATAACAAGGAGTTTGTGGAGAACCATCCAGCTTTGCAGCAGTTTTTGACCAGCCATCCAGGCGTGCGTGAAGAGTACAAGGAGAACCCGAGTAGCTTCATGAACCGTGAGCAGGCTTATGATCGCCGCGAGAGCGCTGGTTTCGGCCGTGATCATGACCTCACACTCAGCCAACTCTCCAGTTTCCACGAGTTCCTGGAAGGACATGGCAGCATTTCGAACGAACTCTCTAAGAACCCTTCGCTCGCGACAAACGAAGAGTATCTGGAGAACCATTCGGCATTGCAGACCTACCTGAATTCGAATCCCCGGGTTCGCGAGGAACTGAAAGAGAATCCGCAGGCATTCGTCAAGTCGGCACGGTCGTTTGACGCGGCATCCTCCAATGCAATGCCCTCTAAGGGCGCGATGAAGCTTCCGACTTCCGAACCCAAAAAGTAACTCAACGCGGTGACGGAGGGACGGTCTTCTGCCGACCGCCCTTCCACTACATTATCAAGTGGTCATGGACCACCAACGCAGAAGGGGAATCATGAAAAGCAAAACGTTCTTGGTTGCATTTTGCGCGCTGACACTTACGCTCCCCGTCTTTGCTGGCAAGAAACATAGCCAACGCGCCATGATCGAAAAGATGGAAGCCGTTCCCTGCGGCGCGAAGGAGCACGGCTTAACCGGACTGGGAAGCGTCTGGGCCTCCGTTGGCGCGACTCACGTCAACACCGATGAGAAGCTGTGTCCACAGTATCTGCTGCGTACCGACGAAATGGAGTACCATGTGCGCCCGCTGGATCACAAGCATCCCAGGCTCCTCCCGATCGGGCAGGAGGGTGAGTTCAAGATATCGAAAGACGTTCTGGAGATGCGGGTCCCCGACGGGGATCACAAGATGCGACGCTATCAGGTGGTCGCAATGAAACCGATTGACCATTCTGATGTCAATGAAGTCGGGGCCAATCGCATGAGGTACGAAAAGCCCCAGACTACGGTGAACGACAAGCCGATCGCCGACAAGATTCCTCCCAACAAACCTTATTAAGAGGGCGCGGCTCTCCGCCGCGCTCCTCGCACGCTAAATACGTCTAAAATGGACGCACCCAGCTTGTGTTGCAAGCTGGCCGATTTCCCGCGTTCCAACGCAGGAGGCGTCCGAATGAGATTGTGGATCCGCTTCAGCCTACCCCTATTCATTGCGATTTCCGGCACCTCTGTCGCACAAGTCACAACCTCGCAGTATGACAACTTCCGCACCGGTGCGACCTTAAACGAGAGAATCCTGACCCCGCAGAACGTAAACGCAAGGCAGTTTGGCAAGCTGGGTACCTTCAAGGTCGATAGCCCGGTGTATGCACAACCGCTGTTCTTGCCTGGGGTGGAGGTACCCGGAAAAGGCGCGCACGACATCATCTACGTTGCCACCGAACACGACAGCGTCTACGCATTCGACGCCGATCGGCCGGGAGATCCTCCACTCTGGCAGGTGAGCTTTCTGGACAAGACTCGTGACATCACGGTTCCCTCCGAAGATGACGTGCAGTGCCCGTTTATCAGGCCTGAGGTCGGCATCACCTCGACGCCAGTCATCGATCTCAAATCAGGCACGTTGTACGTGCTCTCACGAACCAAGATCAGACATCGCAGTTCTGCAGACGAGTATTTTCAGCACCTGCACGCGTTAGCGATCACGACCGGCGTGGAGAAGTTTGGTGGTCCTAAACGGATCACGGCCTCTGTCCCCGGGCAAGGATCAGGAGCGGTCAATGGGAATGTTGCCTTCGATCCTCTGAAAGAAAACCCGCGTGCTGCGCTGACCCTCGCCAATAACACCGTCTATATTTTGTGGGCTTCCTCTTGCGACGTGGATCCCTATCACGGATGGGTAATGGCCTATGACGCACCAACGTTGGCTCAAAAGGCAGTCCTCAACGTCAATCCCAATGGCAGAGAGGCCGGTATCTGGCTCAGCGACACGGGGCCCGCTGTTGATGTAGAGGGCAATCTCTATGTTCCGACCGGAAATGGCACGTTCGACGCGGACTCTGGCGGGTATGACTATGGTGATTCTGTTCTCAAGCTCGACGGCTCGTCGCTAGCAATTCGCGACTACTTCACGCCCCATGATCAGGACCGCATCAGCGAGGCCGACTCCGACGTCGGCTCGAGCGGCCCGCTGCTTCTTCCCGACCAGCCCGGCTCCCATAGGCACCTGTTACTGCAACCCACAAAGGATTCCACGATCTATGTCATCGACCGCGACAACATGGGAAAGTTCCATCGCGACAGCGACGCCTTGCCCGAAATGATCAAAATGGCGGGCGGTGGCTATGGAGCCATGGCTTACTGGAACGGACATGCCTATTTCTCTGCCAGCGACGACTACCTGCGTGATTACCTGATCAGGAGCGGCCAACTTGCGCCAAGCTCTTCTTCTTCCATGAAATTTGCCAACCCGGGTGCGACACCGTCCGTCTCAGCCGACGGCAAGAAGAACGCCATTGTCTGGGCGATTTCTACAAAGACGTGGAACGGGCCTGACACCAAGAATGCCGTCCTCTACGCATTCGATGCCACTAGATTGGGCGAACCCATCTACACATCCGAACAGAACAGCCAACGCGACCGTGCTGGACTCGCCACCCGCTTTGTAATTCCGGTGGTGGTCAACGGTCGTGTGTACTTCGGCACTCGCAACGAGGTCGAAGTCTATGGCTTGCTGAAATAGTCAGTCATGAAGTCCGCACAAGCGGACGATTCCACCCGCGCGGTCCGGCAACTACTTTTTGGCATGCGCAGGCGCTCGAACTGTACATGTGCAAATGACCGTAGCTGACCCACCAAAAGGCAATCATGAACGCATCTTCCGGGAGAAAACCCCATAGATTTTTCATAACGGAAACTCTGACGCTTAGGGGTTATCAAAATAAATGCACATCGGAAGAAAGAACTTGTGGCCGAGACGTCCCTTGGTAGAATGGAAATCGTTTTTATCTACTAACTTTTCTGTTCTTATCCTTTCTGCCCTACTCCACAGCAAAGAGTGATGGTGTGCCCGCGACGGGAGCAACGTCTAGTCCATCACTACACGCCAGTGGATAGATTCGCGATCCGGGGGACGGCCCGCTTGGAAGAATCAACGATTCGCGTCCTTATGGCTGAAGACTACGAGCCCTGGCGCCGTTTCGTCCTTGCGACGCTCCAAAACATTTCCGGGCTGCAGCTCATCTGCCAGGTCAGCGATGGACTGGAAGCAGTCCAGAAGGCCGCGGAGCTGCGTCCCTCTCTGATCCTGTTGGACATTGGTCTTCCTACCCTCAACGGAATCGAAGCGGCTCGACAAATTCGGGAACATGCTCCCAGTTCAAAGATTCTTTTCGTTACCGAAGATCGCTCTCAGGAAGCTGCAGAAGAGGCCTTGCGTCTGGGCGCAAGCGGCTACGTCGTCAAATCGGATGCAGGCACCGAACTGATAGCTGCCGTGAATGCAGTGCTGGAAGGCAAGCGGTTTCTCAGTTCCAGTCTTGCCGTTCACGCACTTGGCGACGAAGGCAAGTCGACGGACCGTCCCCGCGATAATGTCATCGAACTGAGCCGACGTCGCGCGGAAATTGCCAGCCGCCACGATGTGACCTTCTATTCCGACGATCAGCGTTTCTTAAATGAGCTTGCACAGTTCGTTGCGGGCGCTCTAAACTCGGGGAGTTCAGCAGTGATCGCCGCCACTGAGTCGCACCGGAAAGGCCTACTCTCACGATTGCGCATACACGACGCGAATATTGGTGCGGCGATGGAACAACGTCGATATATCGCGGTAGATGCAGCCCACACTCTTTCGACATTCATGGTCAATTCCATGCCCGATCGAGGCCTGTTCATGAAAACCTTCGGGAACCTCGTTCATTCGGCGGCCAAAACGTCAAAGTCTGGAAATTCGCACGTCTCGGTTTTCGGGGAATGCATGCATCTTATTTGTGCCGAGGGAAACGCCGAGGCCGCGATTCGGATGGAAGAATTCGGCAACGAGCTCACCAGAACTCATGATGCCGATGTTCTGTGCGGCTATTTTACTAGCCACTCACACCCAGGAATGGAAAGCCACATTTATCAGCGAATCTGCGCAGCCCATTCATCCGTTCATTCCTGGTAAATGGATTCACGCCGCACCGGCAATGCCGTCCTGATTGTGTTCGCGCAGCGGCACTCTAACTTCAATCCGCGTTCCTGCCATCGGGGACGAAGTTATGTCAATCGATCCTCCCACCGAGCTCACCCGCTGACGCATGCTGGCGAACCCCAGGCCGGATGTTGCGCGACTCGGCTCGAAGCCAATCCCATCATCGATAATTCGCAGGCATACCCGCGTGTGGTCTGCACCAAGCTCTATGTGGACCGTTTTGGCCCGGCTATGCGTCATGATGTTGTGAAACGTCTCCTGCACGACGCGATACAGGCATAGTGAGATTGAGGATTGCATTGGGCGCGGTAGATTTCCCATCGCCAGGTTCACCGCCAAGAGGTTTCCACGCCGCATTTCCTCACACAGCTTCTTGACCGCGGTCGCAAGACCTATATATTCGAGCTGCCGGGGGTAGAGACTATGCGAGATCTCACGAGTCGTCGTGGATATCTCGGAAAGCTGATTGCTTAGATCACTCAGCTCCGGTCTTAAAGCCTCCCCGGACTGTTGGAGTAGCCCATTCAGCTTGACCGTCATTAACGCCAGTTCCTGTCCCAGGTCGTCATGAAGCTCGCGGGCAATCCTGTAACGCTCCTGTTCCTGTGCATCGATCAGGTTACTGCTGATGTTGCGAAGAGACTTTTCGGTCCGTCTCGCGTCACCCATGACCACGGAGAGAAACAGTAGCGGCACCGCGACCATACAAAAGAGAATCTGCAAGCACAGGATATTCTGCGCCATCGATGCGTAAGGAAATGGCTCTCGCCCATGCAGCGTGGACCAGATCGAAATCAGCGCGATACACAAGACAGACATGCTCAACCCGGCTGAGCCGAACCGAATCGCGGCCCACAGCAGTAGCGGCAGAGGAGCATAGAGCAGTGCGGGAGCCGAGGCGGGCGAGATGGGCTGGGAGGTAAATACGAACAAACTGACCGCCACAATCCCGACCGCTAACATTCCCGCTTCCAAACTCTGCGCAAGGGTGGCCTTTCGAATCCATGAAGGCCCGTTGGAGATACCTAGCACAATCAGCGGGACGATCGTCAGCTCAGCCAAAGCATTCGTCCAAAATCGCTCGGTCTCCAGCGGCCAGTAGTGTCGGCCCCAGCCGGTGATTATCACGGCAGCAGCATCAAGGAAAGACGTTATCAAAGGGGCAAACAGCACGCCGAAAACAACGAAGAGGAAAACTCCACGAACACTCTCGAACACCCTGTTCTTGGGAGCAAGCTGCGTAATACAAAAGGCGCCGATCAGCGCCTCGCTTGTATTGGTGATAAACCAACCGGCGGCCGTCGCTAGAGGAACTCCGATTTGTAGCTGAGCCAACAGATGAGCCGGAAGCACGGCCAGAAGAAACGTCCACCATCTTCGGCTGGGGGCCAGGAGGAAGGCGGCAAGAAGAATTGCATTGGGAGGCCAGAATGTCGAATTCGGCTGCCCGATTGGTGTCAGTGCAAACCCAATCCGAGTTCCAAGGTAGTATGCGATTCCCACCAGGAGCGCGGTGCTGATGGTGCGAACGAGCCGGCTACTATGAGTGGAATACTCCCGGCGTTCGGACGCTTCGCCACTGGACTTTGAGAGTGTAGAGACCAACGTGTTGGTCACCATCGATCACCTCTCATCCAGCAAATTGACCCGAGCCGAGTTGCATTGAGTCTTACCGAACCTATCTTAGTCGTCAAGTAAGAAGTCCGTATTGTTCCGAAATCAGAACACGGCGGATTCGCGCTCTGAGGCCTCCAGGGTGGTGGGAGTAGGTTCAGCATTTAACGTCGCAGATCGGGTTCGCCCTCAGGAGGCAACCGTGCATCGGTATTCTGCACTCGGGCGAATCCCAATCGCGCGTGACAAACAAACCTTCTGTGCAGCAATTGGTCAGCCAGAGTGCGAAAGTGGCGGAATTGGCAGACGCACCAGACTTAAGATCGAGAAATACCGCTTGGGGCCGTTTGGTGCACGTTAGGGCGCAGTTTGATGCAAACCCCGCTGTTTCCTGCCGATTTCGTCACTCTCGCCTCACGCTGCACCGAACTGCCCCAAGGCTCACTCACCACGTTTTTCACTACAATTTTTGCTTCGGTATTCGTACCTTCAGGCCATAGCGCTCTTCCGCTGGAGGAGTAGAGTGCAGCCCGAAAGGCAACTCTAACGAGATTGGCCCAGCGAAAATAGGAATTCGTTGGGCCGTTTTTACTCTTGGACTATGGCGCATGTTGGCGCTCCGGACTTCGATTTGTGCTGACGTAGACTTTCTCCGTAGCATCTGGTTCAACATAGGCTGGCCCGATGGGGAAAGTGGCGCCCATTGGGCCGTTTTTCATTATGCGCCTTTTCGCTTAGATCTGAGCGATTCAAGAAATACGACAAGGACAACAGGAAACCGGCAACCCTTAGCAGGTTCATCCGTTCTTCGGCCTCTTCTTTGCTTCCGGTATTCATACCTTCGGGCGATTGCGTTCTTCGGTCTGCGGAGTAAACCGCGGGCCTCCAATGCACCGAACTTGTACTGGCCCGGCGACAAACGGCGAAAACTCGTTGGGCCGGTTTTACTTGCGACACAAATCAAATCCTTCTTGTTCAAGTCCTGCCAATCTTTTGTCGAATTGTTCCTTCATTTCAGACCCGGTTCCGATAGCCACCATCCCATTAGAAGAGGAAGCATTGTCGCTCAAGAACATGATTCGTTCCCACAATTCACACCCGTAATCAGCTTGGTAAATCGTAAGTTCACGGATCTCGTGATGAGGGTCATCTCTTCGGAGAAGTTCCTCATTGATGATGGCCTGCATTTTGGACGTAGCCTTTTCTCGGTCCGCTTGCTACTGGCACCCTCACCCTCTCCGCCTCTTCCGTTCAGCCCTTTCTTGGTCCGGACCTTTGCTGATGCCTTCGCCGCTTTCGTGGCGAGTTCCTTCAGCTGTTCTGGCCAGAATCTTGCAGAGTACTTTGTGTCTCAATGCGTGTTAACGGCTAATTTCGTCAATTGACCCTCACTAACTACCACCGTGGGGCTAGTCTCGATTTTCAAGTCGTCAGCCTTTCGATCTCGCTCGTCGCATTGAATCAAGCATTCCTGAGAGCTGGCGAACGCTTTGGCGCAGCGTTGCGAAGGCCGCCTTGATCGGTGTTTGTTCCCCGGCAAGGTCCCAAAGACCCGGGGTATGCATTTCTTCGAGGGCTCGTTTGATGCGTTGGCGGCTTCTTGCACTCATCGCAAGGAAGGCGAATGCCTGCGCGGTTGGTACACCATCCACACCCCCGTACAGAAACTTAACCTGTG